>Ga0316603_10001988_pt1 | contig 11126 bp, 8 predicted proteins | sample OWC_soil_day10_n_FD_207649 | JGI IMG/M metagenome (GOLD analysis project Ga0316603, IMG submission 207649) | Wetland soil microbial communities from Old Woman Creek delta, Ohio, United States - OWC_soil_day10_noCT | ecosystem: Environmental > Terrestrial > Soil > Wetlands | place: USA: Ohio...
TTGCCGTGGCCGACCACCAGATCGTGTTCGGCGGCAATCGGCGCCAGCGCCTGCGCCGCGACACGCACGTTCTCGCGCTGGTTCTGCGCGGTCATCGGCTGGCCGCGCCGCAGCAGCGCATTGCCGCCCAAAGCAGTGACGATCAGCATCTCAATCCCCGAGCGTCGCGACCAGGATCGCCTTGATCGTGTGCAGCCGGTTCTCGGCCTGCTCGAAGGCGACGTTCCATTCGGACTCGAAGACCTCGTCGGTGACCTCCAGGCCGTCGCTGATGCCGTAGGTCTCGGCGATCTGCTTGCCGAGCACCGTCTCGGTGTCGTGGAAGGCCGGCAGGCAGTGCATGAACTTGACCTGTGGGTTGCCGGCAGCCTTCATCAGCTTGGCATTCACCTGGTAGGGCATGAGCAGCTTGATGCGCTCCTTCCACACCTCCTTGGGCTCGCCCATCGACACCCAGACGTCGGTGTGGATGAAGTCCACGTCCTTGACCGCCTTCTTCGGGTCGTCGGTGATGGTCAGCGTCGCGCCGTACTTCTTTTCCAGATCGCGCGCGATGGCGACGAATTCGTCCGCCGGCCACAGCTTCTTCGGCCCGCAGATGCGCACGTCCATGCCCATCAGACAGCCGACGATCATCAGCGAATGGCCCATGTTGTTGCGCGTGTCGCCGAGGAAGGCGTACTTGATCTGCGATATCGGCTTGTCGCTGTGCTCGCGCATCGTCATCACGTCGGCGATCATCTGAGTCGGGTGGTACTCATCGGTCAGGCCGTTGAACACCGGCACGCCGGCGTACTTGGCCAGCGTCTCCACGCCCGTCTGGCTGGCGCCGCGGTACTCCAGCGCGTCGAACATGCGGCCGAGCACGCGTGCCGTGTCCTTGAATGATTCCTTGTGGCCGATCTGCGAGCCCGCCGGGTCCAGGTAGGTGACGTTCGCGCCCTGGTCGTGGCAGGCGACTTCGAAGGCACAGCGCGTGCGCGTCGAGGTCTTCTCGAAGATCAGGCAGATCTCCTTGCCCTTGAGGTGTTCCTGCTCGGTGCGTGCGTACTTGGCGCGCTTCAGGTCGCGCGCCAGGTCGAGAAGGTAGCGGAATTCGCGCTGCGTGTAGTCCTGTACCGTCAGCAGCGAGCGGTTGCGAAGGTTGAAGCTCATAGTCTCTCCGTGTAGGGTCAATAGGCCGGGTCGCGCGAGATCGGACAGGTCATGCAATGGCCACCGCCGCGGCCGCGGCCGAGTTCGCTGCCGCGCACGGTGATGACTTCCACGCCAGCCTTGCGCAGCAGCGTGTTGGTGTAGGTGTTGCGGTCGTAGGCGACGACCACGCCGGGCTCCAGCGCGACGACGTTGTTGCCGTCATCCCACTGTTCGCGCTGCGCCTGCCAGGCATTGCCGCCGGTCTCGACGACGCGCAGTTCCTTCAAGCCCAACGCCTCCTTGACCACGTCGAAGAGGTGGCCCTCGTCGAGATGGACTTCGATGCCGCCCTTGCCGTCGGGCCGCGCGCTGTAGCAGCGGATCTGGTCCACGACCTCACGGAAGGCGGTGACCAAGTCGCGGTCGCAGAAGCTGAACACCGTGTCCAGGTGCATCGCGGCGCGGCTCTTCGGCATCAGGCAGCCGATGACGCGCGTGGCCGCGCCTTGCTTGATCAACTGGTCGGCCAGCTGGTAGACCGCCTGGCGCGTGGTGCGCTCGCCCATGCCGATCAGCACCACACCCATGCCGATGGGCATGACGTCGCCGCCCTCGACCGTGGAGGCGCCGAATCGCTCGTCGGAGTCGCCCCACCAGATGCTGAAGTCGGCGCCCTTGAAGCGCGGGTGGAACTTGTAGACCGCGCGCTGCAGCAGCGTCTCGGGCTGGCGAGCCGGCCAGAACATCGGGTTGCAGGTCACACCCTTGTAGATCCAGCACGACGGGTCGCGCTGGAACAGCGTGTTCGGCACCGGCGGGATCAGGAAGTCGGTGCCGCTGTAGGCGTCGATCAACAGCGACGACATCTCGCTCTTCGGCAGGTCGAGAAACGCGATGCCGCCGATCAGGTGTTCGGCCAGCTTCGCGGCCGGCATCTCGTCGAGCCAGGGCCGCACCGCGGCGGATACGCCCAGGCCGGTGTCGTTGACGGTGATGCGCCGGTTGAGCACCCAGTCGCGTGCCGCCTTGTCGGCCAGCGCCTCGGCCAGCATCTCGTGCAGGTCGAGCACCTCGGTACCGCGCTCGCGCATCTTCAGCACGAAGTCGTAATGGTCCTTCTGCGCCTCGTGCACCCACAGCACGTCGTCGAAGAGCAGCTCCGCCGCATTGCCGGGGGTCAGGCGCTGGTGCGCCAGCCCGGGGCGGCAGACCATCACCGTTCTGAGTTTGCCGACTTCGCTGTGGACTCCCAATGCTTGCATCGCGGTTCTCCTCGGGTGGATCAGTCGGGCAGCGCCACCGACTGCAAGAACTCCAGCACACCCGGATCGGGTGCGCCGAAGAAACTGGTGTACAGCGGGCCAATGTCGGGCGAGCGGAACAGCCGGCTCAATGTGCGGTCCACCAGCAACCGGAAGGTGTCGTCGCCGCGGCGCAGCGCCAGCGCCAGCGGCTCGCGCGTGAATCTGCGCTCCACCACCATCAGCTCGCCCGCGCCCGGGCCGCGCTGGGCGGCGTCGAGCAGCACAGGACGGTCACCGAACAGCGCCGCCGCGCGTCGGTCGCGCACCATCTGCACGCCGGCCGCGTAGTCGGCCACCGGTGCGACGGTGACGGTGATGCGGCGCGTGCGCAGGCCGTCGATCAGCGACTTCTCGATGGTCGTGCCGCCGACCGCCGCAAACACCACCTTCTCGCTGAACAGACCCGGAGCACCGCGCCACACCGGCTGCGCCGGGTCGGGCCGGTCGTTGAGCGCGTCACGCAGCCGCCGGTCGGCATCGGCGCGCACCAGCGCCCCGGTGCCGGCAAAGAAGATCGGGATCGAGAAGTCGGCGATCTCGCGTCGCGCGAGCGTCGGCGTGTCGGTGCCGCAGCTTAAGGAGACACGGCCCTGCTGCAGCGCTTCGAAGCGGTTGGCTGCCGTCAGCGGCACGAACTCCACCGCCAGCGCGGGCAGCTTCAGTTCGGCCTTGACCGCGTCGGCCACCTTGCGGCACAACGCCACCGAGAAGCCGGCCGGCTGGCCGCCGTCGCTGAAGGCGAAGGGGCGGGTGTCGGCGCGGTAGCCCAACACCAACTTGCCGGATTCCTTGACCTGGTCGAGCGTGCCGGCCGCCGCAGCCGGCAGCGCCAGCAGGGCCAGGAACGCAAGCGCCGCGAGCGGCGCGGCCCGCAGTGCGGCGCGGTTGCGCAGTGTCTGCATCATGGTGCTCATGCCTTTGCTCCCTGGGCGGCAGGCGCCGCAACGAAGCGCGGCGCGATAAAACCGAAGACGATGTAGCCGATGCCCATCACCAGCATGCCGCCCATCACCGCGTCCTTGCCCGAAGCGTAGAGCGCGTACACCGAGTACAGCATCGCCACCACGGCGACGAAGGCATTGCGCTTGAACACGCCGGGTTCGACCTTGGCGTCGCGCATCTGCACGAACAGCGCCGACAGCGCGATGATGTAGGGCACCACGTTGGTCACCACCGCCAGGTTGACCAGCGCCGCAAACTGCTCGCTCAGGTTCGGTGACATCGTCGACAGCGCCATCACCGACTGCACGATGCCCATGATGACCATGCCCATCAGTGGCGCGCCGGCCGCGGTGGCCTTGCCGAAGATCTTCGGGAACATGTTGGCCTCGGCCGCGTCCTTGGCGGTGCTGGCCAGTGTGAACTGCCAGCCGAGCAGCGAGCCGACGCAGGCCATCGCCGCCAGCGCCATGACCACCTGGCCGATGGCCGGGTTGAACATCTTGGCGAACGCCAAGCCGAAGGGTCCGCTCGATTCGGCCAGCTCGGCATTTGGCACGATGCCCTGGATGACAGTGGTCGACAGGATGTAGATCACCGCAGCGCCCAGCGTGCCGAACATGCAGGCCAGCGGCACGTCACGCTTCGGGTTCTCCACCGCCGACGCGTTCTGCGACGCCGACTCCATGCCGAGGAAGGCCCACAGCGTCAGCGAAATGCTCGAGCCCATGCCCTCGACCACGCTGATGCCCTTCGGGTTCCAGGCGGCGCCGAAAGTCGCGCCGCTGAACCAGAACCAGCCGGCGATCGACAGGAAGCCTACCGGCAGGATCACGCCCCAGACGGTGACCGAGCCGATCTTGCCGGTGAGGCTCGGGCCGCCGAAGTTGGCCACCGTCGTCAGCCACAGCAGCGCGATGATGCTGATGCAGCTCATCACCGGGGTCGACGACAGCGCCGGGAAGAACGCTGCCAGGTAACCCAGCGCCGAACTGGCCACCGCGACGTTGGCAATGGCCAGCGACAGGAAGTACAGGAAGAAGACCTGGAAGTAGCCGTCCTTGCCGTAGGCGTCCTCGGCATAACCGGCCAGCCCGCCGGAGCGCTTGCTGAACAGCCCCGCCTGCGCGAAACCGTAGGCGATGGCCAGCGAGCCGAGCGCGGTGACGATCCACGACAGCAGCGAGATCGCGCCCACCTGCGCCATGTTCGCCGGCAGCATGATGATGCCGGAGCCCATCATGTTGACCATGACGATAAACGTCAACTGCACGACGTTCATCTTCTTCTGGGATTCGGCCATGGCCTGGTCTCCTTATTCGCGCACGACGTAGCTGTGGAAGACGATGCGGCCGTCCACCTTCTCCTGGAACACGCCCTGCACCTCGTAGTTGAAGCCGGGGAAGCGGTTGAACGATTCCTCGAAGGCGTGCAGGTAGTCGAGCATCGGCCGGGCGCGTTCGTCCCAGCGCTCGCCCGGAACGACCACGCCGATGCCCGGCGGGTAGATCAGCGCCAGCGTCGCCGCAATGCGCCCCTTGCACTGGTCCAGCGGCAGGTAGTCGACGTCGTTGCCGACCAGCGCGCGGTAGGCGTCCTGCGGCAGCATCGCCATCTCGGGGAAGCTCTCGGCGCGGAAGCACTGGCGCTGCAGGCCCTTGATGTCGCGGCTCTTGTAGAACTGATGCATCTCGCTGCAGACGCTGCGGATCGTCGCGCCGGCATAACGCTCGGCGTTGGCCGCATGCAGCGACGGCAGCACCTGCGACAGCGGCGCGTCGGCATCCCACAGCGCCTTGAACATCACCAGCTTGGCGATCAGCGTGTTGAGCTTGCTTTCGTCCTCAGCCGGCGTCATCAGGAACAGGATGCTGTTCAGGTCGCACTTCTCCGGCACGATGCGCTGCTCGCGCAGGAAGTTGGCCACCACGGTGGCCGGCACGCCAAAGTCCAGGTACTCGCCGGTCCGGCGGTCGATGCCGGGCGTCAGCAGCATCAGCTTGTTCGGATCGACCATCGCATAGCCGGCCGCCATGCCGGCGTAGCCGTGCCAGGCGGCGCCGGGCTCGAAGTTCCAGCACTGCTGCTCGCGCTTGATCAGCTCGGTGGGCAGGCTCTCCCACGGCACGTCGATGGCGTCGGCGCCGAAGGCCGAGCCGCGCACGCTGACGCGGCCGGGCACGAAGGGGTCGAAGAACCACTGCTCTTCGGGTGTGCGGCCGCTGCGCGCGAAATGCTGGCCGAACTCTCGCAGCTTCTTGCGCGTCTCGATGCCGAGCTCGATGCAGCGGTCCCACAGCATCTCGCCGCCCTTGCCTTCGTGGATCTTGGCGTTGACGTCGAGCGATGCGAACAGCGGATAGAAGGGTGAGGTCGACGCATGCTGCAGGTAGGCCTCGTTGAAGCGCTTGTGGTCGACATGCCGCTTCTGGCCGCGGATGTGCTCGTCGCGCTTGTGGATCTGGCTCGCCTGCGAAAAGCCCGCGCCCTGCTTGTGCACCGACTGCGTCGAGAACAGCCCTGCCATCTCGGGCTGCAGGTCCTGCAGCCGCATCGGGCTGTGGTCGTCGAACAGCGGGTGGAAGGCGTTGTAGCCGATCCAGGCCTCGTCCCACAGCACGTAATCGCACAGGTGGCCGATCTTCTCCAGCACCTTGCGCACGTTGTAAACCGTGCCGTCATAGGTGCACAGCTGGATGCAGGCCATGCGGAAAGGCCGCGGTGCATCGGCCAGCGACTTGTCCTCGATACGCGGGTTCGAGCGGATCTGTTCGCGCAGGCTGGCTTCGTCCCAGGCCTCCCAGTCGACCGGGCCGATCATGCCGAAGGCGTTGCGCGCGGTCGGCAGGAACACCGGCACGGCGCCCGCCTGCACCAGCGCGCCCTGGTGCAGCGACTTGTGGTTGTTGCGGTCGAACAGCACCAGGTCGCCGCGCTTGAGCAGCGCGCCGGTAACCACCTTGTTCGAGGTGCTGGTGCCGTTGAGCACGAAGTAGGTGCGGTCGGCGCCGAAGACCTGCGCCGCATGCGCCTCGGCATCGTCGGCGGCGCCTTCGTGGATCAGCAGGTCGCCCAGTTCGACGTCGGCATTGCACAGGTCATTGCGGAAGATCGCCTCGCCGAAATGCTTGAAGAACAGCTGCCCGGCCGGCGACTTGCGATAGAACTGACCGCCCTGGTGGCCGGGGCAGTCGAAGGCGATGGTCGCCTTGCCGTCGTAGGCCATCAGCTTGCCGAAGAAGGGCGGCAGCAGGCTCATGCCGTACTTGACGACGCTGGCGATCACCTGCTTGGAATAGAAGACCGGTGACTGCTGGCCCAGGTAGATGAAGCCCTCGATCTCGCCCAGGCCGCCTGCCACCGGCAGGTCGCTGATGCCGTGCGAATCGGCCAGCGCCCACAGCGGCGTCGCAAAGCCGATGCCGCGCACCGCGCGCGCCAGGACCTTCGCGCGCTCGAGGTGCTCGCCGTCGACCCAGATGATGTAGGCGCCGACCGACGCGTCCTCGGCGACGTCGCGCTCGTAGCGGTCGCTGACCTCGACCTCGTAGCCCTCGGCGCGGATCTGCGCCAGCAGTTCCTGCGTCTGCGCGCTGCTGTGGTCGACCACCGCCACCACCTTCAGCAGCTTGCCGAAGGGGATCGGGATGGCCGTGGGCTTGAGTGAATAGCTGGAATAGCGGTTCATCGCCTCATCCCTCCTTCACACAATCCACCAGCCAGGTCTTGTGGCCCTTGCGGTCGACGTCGAAGCGCAGGCCGTGGATGTCGGCCTCGAAGCCGGGGAAGCGGTCGTCGGTGTCGCGCGCGAACTTCAGGTAGTCGATGATCGAGTCGGTCATGAAGCGCTCGCCGGGCATGATCAGCGGGATGCCGGGCGGGTAGGGCACGACCATCACCGCGGTGATGCGGCCCTTCAGCTGCTCGATGGGCACTGGCTCGACGCGGCCATGCACCAGGTGGTCATAGGCGTCGGAGGGCTTCATCGCCGGCTCGGGCAGATCGGTGTACATCGCATTCATCGCCGCCGCGGTGTCGTTGTCGCGGTAGCAGGCATGCAGCGCGTCGCACAGGTCGCGCAGGCCCCAGCCGGCGTAGGCATGGGCAGCAGCAAGGCTCGGCAGCGTCTTGCCCAGCGGCGCATTGCTGTCGTAGTCGCTCTTGAAGTCGACCAGCGCGTCCACCATCGAGCTCCACTTGCCGCGCGTGATGCCCAGCGAGAACAGGATCAGGAAGCTGTATAGGCCCGTCTTCTCGACCACCAGCCCGCGTTCCCACAGGTACTTGGTGACGACCGCGGCCGGAACGCCGCTCTTGTCGAGCTTGGCGCCCTTGCCCAGCCCCGGCGTCAGCAGCGTGACCTTGATCGGATCGAGCATCACGTAGTCGTCGGCCAGCTTGCCGAAGCCGTGCCACGACTTCTTCGGGTCCAGCACCCAGTCGGCCGTCTGCGGCGCCTTGTCCAGGTCCAGGCCGTCGGGCTGCCACACCTTGAACCACCAGTCGGCGCGCTTGAAGTTCTTGCCGATGGCGGCCAGCGCGCCGCGGAAATGCATCGCCTCGTCGTGCGTCTCCTGCACGATCGAGCGGCCGCTGGTGCCTTCCATCATCGCCGAGCTGACGTCGAGCGAGGCGATGATGCCGTAGTGCGGCGAGGTCGAGCCGTGCATCATGAAGGCGTCGTTGAAGCGTGTGGTGTCGATCTTGCGCTGGTCCGATTCCTGGATATGGATCATCGACGCCTGCGAGAACGCGGCCAGCAGCTTGTGTGTCGACTGCGTGGCGAAGACCAGCGTGTGATCGGCGCGCGCATGGCCGCGCGGCACGCCCATCGCGTGGCGGCCGGCATAGAACTCGTGGAACGCGGCGTAGGCGTACCAGGCCTCGTCGAAATGCAGCGCGTCCACCTGGTCGGCCACCTGCGCCTTGATCTTCTCGGCGTTGTAGCAAAGGCCGTCGTAGGTGGAATTGGTGACCACCGCGATGCGCACGTTGCCCTTGTGGCCGCGCGCGATCGGGCTGGCGGCGATCTTCTTCCTGATGGCCTCGGGCGAGAACTGGTCCAGGCCGATCGGGCCGATGATGCCGTAGTCGTTGCGCGCCGGCGTGAAGTAGATCGGCGTCGCGCCGGTCATGATCAGCGAGTGCAGCAGGCTCTTGTGGCAGTTGCGGTCCACGATCACCAAGTCGCCGCGCCCAGCCATCGAGTGCCAGACGATCTTGTTGGCGGTGGAGGTACCGTTGGTGACGAAGTAGGTGTGGTCGCCGCCGAACACGCTGGCGGCATAGGCCTCGGCCGCCTTCACCGGGCCGGTGTGGTCGAGCAGCGAGCCGAGTTCGGGCACCGAGATCGACAGGTCCGAGCGCACCGTGTTCTCGCCGAAGAACTCGTGCAGCGCATAGCCCACCGGCGACTTCAGGAAGCCCACGCCGCCGGCATGGCCGGGTGTGTGCCACGAGTAGGCCGAGCGTTCGGCATGCCGCGTCAACGCCTTGAAGAAGGGCGGCAGCAGGTTCTCCAGGTAGTCCTCGGCGGCGCGCATGATCTGCCGCGCCAGGAAGGACACCGTGTCCTCGTACAGGTACAGGATGCTGTGCAGGTTGCGCAGCGCCTGCAGCGCCTGCGGCGAGGTGCCCTTCATCGTCGCGGTCTCGCCCAGCGCGATCATCGGCAGGCCCGGGGCGCGCTCGTGCACGCGGTCCATCAGCGCCAGGGCGCGCTTGGCCGCTTCGGGTTGGTCTTGCGCGAATTCGCTGTGGAAGACCACTGCGGCCAGCCCGCGGTGGGCGCCAGCCACGATGCCGGCGTCGGCCCCGTTGTCGACGACGATCGTCTTCCAGCCGCCCGCTTCCAACTCATGCTGGATCTGACGGATACGCACACCGGCGACGCTCTGCTTGGTGGCGTCGGGGTGCGCGATCAGGATCGGAAAGTGGGCCTTGAACTGCATCGTCTCCCCTTTGCCTTCGTTCAGAACGTAACCTTGGTCGAGAACTGCAGCCGGTAGTCGGTGGCCGACTGGCCGTCCTTCTGTTCGAGCTCGCCCCAGACGAATTCCAGGCCGGTGGTGACGTTCTTCCACGGGTAGTACAGCACGTTGACGTTGCCGTAGCTGCCGCGGCGGAAGGCGGTGGCGGTCTGGCCTTCGGTGTTTTCCTGCTGGTGCTGCGAGAAGCCGATCGCGCTGCTCCATTGGTCGGTCCACCAGTGGTTGTAGTAGGCCAGCCAGCCGAAGGACTGCACGGTCTCGGCGCGCAGCCCGGCACCCGGTGCGAGGTCTACGCCGCCGTCGTTCATGTAGCTGGCGATGGCCTCGCCCCAGGTCAGGCCGGCGTTGAACTGGCTCTTGCCGAAGACCTTGAGCGTGCCGGTCAGGTTCAGGCCGTAGCCGGTCTTGTGCCCTGACGGGTTGCCGTCCGGCGTGAGCGTGTTCTGGTAACCCACCTGACGCAGGATGCCGGCGGCACGCACATGGCCCCAGTCGCCGCCCATGCGCCATGCGGCCGTCAGGTCGGGCAGGCGGTTCCAGCCGGTGAAGCCGGCGCCGAAATCGGGCGAGATCTCGCTGATCTTGCCGGTGTCCAGCGCCGAGTTCGGCGCCTCCAGCGCGAGGGCGATCCCCATGCCGTCCTGGCTCCACGGCGAATAGCGGATCTGCGGGTTACGCACGAAGACCATGCCGCTCGGGCCCCAGTAGTCGATGGTGTTCGGGAACACATCGATGTCCATGAAGTTCGAGTAGGTCTGGCCGACGCCGAACTTGTCCAGTTCGGCCCAGATGCTGAGCCAGTGGATCGAGGTGCTGCCGTCGCTGCCGAACAGGTCGAAGCTCAGGTCGGTCTTGACCAGGCCCCACGAGGTGGGTATGAACGAGCGCAGCCCCAGGCTCGACTGGCGTGCGCTGAAGACCCAGTTTCCGTCCTTGCCGCAGCCCGCATCGCCCGGGCAGTTCACCGGGATCTGCGACGGCCGCAGCGTCGCGCTGTAGTCCGGGTTCATTCGCTTGGCGTCGTAGATGCCGTCGAGCATCACTTGCCCGTAGATCTCGAGCCGCGCCTTGTCGGCGTCGGGCGTCTTCGCATCCTCGGCGCGTGTGCCCACCGACACCACCAGCGCGCCCCATTGCAGCGGGCCGGATGCGGCAGCGGCCGGCGCCGCGGCCACGACGGGCTTCTTCTGCTCGGCCTCAAGGGCCTGGACGCGGCCCTTCAGGTCGTCGATGGTCTTCAAGGCCTGATCGAGCATCTGCTTGAGCTGCTCGTTGGTCTGCGCCTGCACGCCGCCGCACAGCGACAACGCGGTCAAGGCCAAAGTCAAAAGTCGCCTCATGCCGTCTCCTGCTCTTTTTGCGCAAACCCGCGATTCGTTCGCACGGATGCTGCCTCAAGTCCCAGGGCGTCGCAATGCGCGCATTGCTCCGCATTGACGCCGCGCAACATCTCAAACCAGTGGTACCGACGCAATGTCATCCCACCCCCTCCTTCAAGGAGGGGGTGCGGGTCAGGAAACTGTGGCATTAGCCAATCGATGGGCTACACGAGGCGAGCATGGACTGGCAAGAAACTGCGCGTCGACAGCGTGCTCTGGCGACAGTGATCGGGTGCATACTCATTTGCAAGGCGTCGCCTCAGGCGTTCTTCCCACGACAGCGCCGCACCCGCTGCGCGACGGAGGTCGATCATGAAAACCGATCCATCGGATCCTGAAACCGAGAAGCGCCTCGCGCGCCTGCTGCTGGATGTACT
>Ga0316603_10001991_pt1 | contig 11115 bp, 10 predicted proteins | sample OWC_soil_day10_n_FD_207649 | JGI IMG/M metagenome (GOLD analysis project Ga0316603, IMG submission 207649) | Wetland soil microbial communities from Old Woman Creek delta, Ohio, United States - OWC_soil_day10_noCT | ecosystem: Environmental > Terrestrial > Soil > Wetlands | place: USA: Ohio...
ATGAATGAAGAAAATTCTGGTAATGCTTATTGTGAGTTTATTGGTAGGAAGCAGTCTGGCACAGTCTGATATCAGCATGGCTACGCATTGGTACAACAGGGCAAATTATAATCCTGCGTCCATAGCACGGCCTGGCTATATGTATATTTTTTCAAATATCAGGCAGCAGTGGGCAGGAGTAAGTGGTTCGCCTCAGACAATCAACTTCCAGATGTCGGCTTTTCACTACCCTTCACGTTCGGCTTTTGGTTTTTCTTTAGTGTCTGACCGTACGGGTGTTACCACCTCAGTAAATCCCATGCTTACTTATGCTTATCGCATAGCCGACGATGATAAAAACTCGGCCTTTTCTATGGGTCTTTCGGCAGGAGTTTTTAGTCGCTTTTTCGATGGTTCAGCTTATGAGCCCGAGCAGGAGAACGATCAGGCTATCAGCACAAATAACCTGACTTATATCAGACCTGATGCCAACTTAGGCATGGAATATCAATCGAATTTGTTTATAGCTGGTTTGTCGGTTACGCATGTGTTTTCAATATTGAGTACTGAAACTCTTTACCTGAATTCAAGCCACAACTATGGGTATCTGATATTTAAAATTACAAAACCGGAATTTGCAAGTTATTATTTAGGTGCGCAGGTAGTTAATCAGGGTGGAAACTTTTATTACGAAGGAAATGCAATGGTTAGAATTAAAAAACCTACGGGTTTGAACCCGGGCCCTCAGGAATTGTTTGATTTGGGTATTTCATACAGAAACACGCGTTTGCTTACCGCTTTTGCGGGTATCAATATTAGTCGTAATTTCAGAGTAGCCTATACCTACGGTCGCAGCTTTACGTCAGGATACAACAGCAATGCAAGTCACGAGATTATGCTTGAATACCGCATTCCGTTCCATTGGGCAGCCTGCATTCCGTGTTTGAATAATGCCCGCGAAGACTGGTACCGATAAAATTTGCTTTTTTACACAGAATATGAGCGATAATTTAAAAAATAAAATGATTGGTTCTCTTGCCTGGACTTCGGTCGACAGGTTTGGGCAGCAGTTTATTCAGTTTTTTATCACTATCGTATTGGCTCGCCTGCTTACGCCTGATGAGTATACGCTTATAGCTTTAGTTACAATTTTTGTTACTTTGTCCAATACGCTTACCGACGGTGGTTTTGGATTTGCGTTAGTACGCAAGCAGGATGCAACTGATTTGGAGTTTAGTACGGTCTTTTATTTTAATGTATTTGTGTCGGTTTTCCTGTACCTGCTTTTATATTTCCTGGCTGTGCCCATAGCCGCATTCTACAAGCAACCTGATTTGGTACTGGTGGCTCGCGTTGTGTTTTTGTCAATTTTATTTAATTCATTGTATTTGATTCCAAATGTTAAATTGGTAAAAAAACTTGATTTTGGAAGTAGTGCCAAGGTAAATATTTTATCGGTTTTTCTAAGCGGAGTCACAGGTATTGCGGTGGCTCTGTATGGGTTGGGAGTATGGGCACTTGTGGCTCAGCAGGTTACATTTCAGATGTTTCGTGTTATCGTAATTCACTATTTTGTTAAGTGGAAACCGGTTCGCGGGTTTTCTTTTCAGATTATTCGTAATTTTTGGTCGTATAGTATCGGGTTGCTTGGCACTTCCGTTTTAAACAACATATTCAATTACTTGTATCTGTTAGTATTAGGTAAATATTTTAAGCAAGAGTTAGGGCTTTATTATCAGGCTAATAAACTAAACGAAACGACTAATTTCAGTTTTCAGGTAATATTGGGTAGTACGTATTCGGTTTTTGTGAAAATTCAGGATGATACCGAACGTTTTGTCAGAGTTTTCAGAGAATTGGTAAGGCGCTCGTCAATTGTAATTATTCCCGGTATGTTGCTGCTTATAGTTGTAGCCCACCCACTTATTTACACGCTGTTGTCGGCTAAGTGGTTGCCTTCTGTACCCTATTTTCAAATGCTTGCCTTGGCATCAATTTTTAATCCGTTCTACGCTTTGTCAATTGGTGCATTAAATGCAAGAGGCAAGTCCAAAGCAACATTCACAATTGAATTTGTGAAGAAAGTATTGATTTTGCTTTCAGTTTTTGTTTGTATCGATTTTGGGGTTATAGCTTTGTTAGCAGGTTTTTGTGTGGCCAATTATTTGTCGTTTATCATTACCGTTTTTGCCATAAAAAAAGAATTGAAGCATTATTGGCGACATCAGTTTTCCGATATTTTTTATGCAATACTTATTGGTGTATTTGTAGGAGGTATTGCACTTTTGTTTACGTTGATAATTGAAAATTTGTATGTTTTGTTACTGGCGCAAGTGCTAACCGGCCTGATAGTTTACATAGCATTAATACGTTTGTTTTATAAAGAAATTTTTAATAGTGTTTATTCAATTTTGAAAGAAAAAATACAAAAATGGCAACTGAAGATAAAAAAACAATAAAGGTTTTTTTTGTTGACTTCTGGAAAGGTTTTGATCCTGAAAATAATTTTTTTGTGGACAGAATGAAGCTTTATTTTCAGGTACAGATAGAAAAACAAAGCCCTGATTTTCTTTTTTATTCATGGAATGGATACGAAAATCTGAAATATGCAAATTGTGTAAAGCTTTATTTTACAGGCGAAAACGATGTTCCTGATTTTAATTTGTGCGATTATGCTATAGGGTTTCATCATATTACGTTTGCCGACAGGTATTTCCGCTTGCCTCTTTTTGTTTTGTACAAATGCTTTGGCCAACTTCCCCTAAATTATGCCGACACCTTGGATAAGAAAGTGTATCTCGACCGGAAATTTTGCAGCTTTGTGGTGTCAAACTCGCAGGCCGCCGACCCAATACGAGATGAGTTTTTCGCCGCCTTATCGAAATATAAAAAGATAGACTCAGGAGGCCGTCACCTTAATAATATAGGGTATAATGTGCCAGATAAACAGGAGTTTATATCTAAATACAAGTTTAATATAGCTTTCGAGAATAGTATGGTGCCCGGATATACCACTGAGAAATTGCACCAACCTCTTGCTGCAAGTACCATCCCTATTTATTGGGGCAATCCGCGGATAGAAGATGATTTTAATAAAGAGGCGTTTGTATATGTGAATGATTATGCTACATTAGATCAGGTAGTGGCCGAGATTATAAGGTTAGATAATGACGATGAAGCATATCTTGAAAAATTGTTGCAACCATCATTTACTTCCGGACAGCGGGATATGGATGCCTGGTTAGATAGTTTCGATAATTATATACAACAGGTTTTTGAGAAAGAGGCCTCTCACGCTAAGCGTTTGCCCATGTTTGGCTATTCGGCCTTTTATCGAAAACGCAGAAAGGTCGTTGAATTCATATGCGGACTTCCCGGATTAAAATACCTCATCAGGAAAGTAAGTTATAATTCGTAATGAAAAATTAGCCTAAACTTCTAAGAAGCATTATTTTGATTCGAAAGGCATTTCGTAGAAGTAGTCCGTACTGTTTCGACCGCAAAAGACTTTTGATAAGAAATATAAACAGATTCCTAACTTGCAGGTTCAGAAGCTTTCTCATTTTTCTGTCATCAAAATTCATTTTTTCTTTCAACAATTCATTACCCACAGTGTATCGATAATCGATAAGCCTTTGCGAAATGGTTGAGGTCATCGTAGAGTTTGCTCTTATCCTGCGGCGAAAAAAACTGCGCCGGATAAACGAGACGTTTTGGGCAGACAGATACAGGATAATTGTATATAAAACATCTTCGTACAACACACCCGGATAAAAGCTCAGCGCAATACCATCCAAATAGCTTTTGCGAATAAAGCAAAGGCAGATGCTACAAGTGTAAGCTTTTTTTTGATGTAAAAATTCGGCTAAGTCAGCACCCGTATACTGCTTATTTTCAAGCAATGAAGTGCGCTGGTAGCTGGCGTTAAAGCTTGGTTTTATGCCATTTTCGTAAAAGCTGATGCCATCAAATATCAGAAAATCGGAGTTGTCGGTATTCATTTTCTGATAACAAAGTTCCAGACAGTCTGGTTCCAGTATGTCATCGCTGTCGAAAAAGTAAATGTATTGACCCACTGCGTGCTCTAAACCCGTGTTTCGGCAGACTGAGACACCCTGGTTTTTCTCGTACGAAATAACTTTGAGGCGCGAATCCTCGGAAGCCAGCTTTTGCAGAATTTCGAGCGAATCATCAGCCGAACCATCATTTACAGCTATAATCTCGAAATCTTTTAAAGTCTGATTCTGAATAGAACTGACAGCCGCTTGCAAATAAGCCGATGTGTTGTAAACAGGTATAATTACACTTACTTTGATATTCGTCATGATAAAAAAGCTTTGTTGCGAATGCTATGATAAAATAAACGCTTGGTGATAGCAAAACGTTTAAGAAGCGCCTTATTGGTGGTGAAATTAAGAAGTATTTCCTGCACCGAAGCATCGTTTCTTACTTGTTTGAAGAAAGAGGCGAGGGTGGATGTTTTTTTGAATTTCAGTTCGTTTCTGAACGATGAATAAAGTCGCTTTAAAGTACACTCGGTAAACTCAGTACTACATTTTTCCCATATATTATTCTCTTTCAGGAAATTAAGGATTTCTTGTATAAGTGGTAGTATTCTGGCAATAGAGCGATAGCTGTAATTTTCATAATTGTTTGCGCTGGTATTTACATGGTGATAGTAAGTTTTGGGCAGATAAAAAACTTTAGCCGCAAAGTGATAAACTTTGATACTAAAAAAAACATCTTCCATGGTTACTACACGGTTGTCGGCAAACCAAATATTATGTTCGAGCAAAAAGTTGCGACGGTAAATCTGATTCCAGATTACATTCATATTGTTGAATGAGTGTGAGTTACGAATAGAATAACGGGCGCTGATGAGTGCTTCGAAAGCCTGCTGCCGAAACTCTTCGGCGCTGTATCCCTGCGGAAAAGCAAAGAAGGTTTGTCCCTCAGGGCTTTCGTCGAAATAGTTGCTGATAACCACGTCAGCCGTTTCCTGAACAGCCTTATTGTAGAGCTGCTCAAACATCTCAGGGTCGCAGTAATCATCATGATCGGCAAAACCAAGGTATTGCCCACTGGCGTATTTTATCCCCTCGTTGCGCGAAAATCCGGTGTGCAGGTTTACTTCGTTACGAATCAGTTTTATTCTCTGGTCGGTAGCAGCATAAGCTTCGGCCACTTTATCGCTTCCGTCGGTTGGGCGGTCCAGCACCAGTATTATTTCAATCTCGCGTAGAGTCTGACTAATAAGCGAATTAAGGCATACCTGAAGATATTCTCCGGCATTGTATACAGGTACAATTATGCTTACTTTGGGCAGCGAAGCCATTTGGCTGTCATGTACTTCAGAGGATGATAAAGACTCTTCAACCTTTTTTGTCATGCCTGATTATGTTTTTTAAAAAGTTGATAAAAACACGTATACGAATATTTTTTTTGAGCAGATAATAAAGATAATAATATAATCCGAATTTCTGCAGTATGATTCGCCCTTTGTTTTTGGTCAATAGTGCGTCCCCAGCGTGGCTAAGTCCCCCTAACTCAAAAAATGATATCAATGAATTAAGATAAATAAACTTTACATGTTCGGCCTTTAATGTGATGTTATACATATAGTCGGCAAATATCCGGTAGTTGAGGTCGTACAGGTGTGTTCGATATACATTTTTGGGGTAGAAAATGGATTGATGGCAAATATTTTTGAAACATAAACGATGTTTTCCAAACCGACCTCCAAAGAAAAAGGCCTTTTTTTTATCGGCATTCAACATAACAACGTCGCCGTAGTATACAGCATTTCTGTTGTTTATTGACTGCGCCACCCCTTCAATTACATCAGGCGATAATAACGTATCACCCGAATTCAGAAAAATAAGAAAGTCACCAGTGGCAATATCAAGAGCTTTGTTCATAGCATGGTATAGCCCGTTGTCTTTTTCAATCAGTAGCTTAGATATTTTAGTTTCATATTTCTTTAATATGTCAATAGTACCATCGGTACTTTTACCATCTATAACAATGTACTCAATATTGTTGTAGGTTTGATTAATTACCGATGTAATGGTTTTTTCAATATTGTTTGCTGCGTTAAGAACAACGGATACAACTGTTATTTTCATATCAGAATTATTTCTTAATTAATACAAATATCGCACAGCCAAAATTACAATTCAGATTGTTATCAATTTCTGCATCGGCGAGTGTATCAAGGTTTATATCGGCGAAAAACATGTTTTTGTCGTTTACATACGAAAAGCTTTCAATTGTGTAATAACCCGATACTAACTGTAACAGATAACGAAGAGAAAAAACCCTGTGTGCATGGAACTCAATTCGTTGCTTACCCATCGGCACCGAGAAATATAGCCGGCCTTCGGGTTTCAGAAGTGAAGCTATATTGTTGAAGCCAATTAAGTAGCCATCAAAGCAAATGGGGTCGCCGTATCGCCCCAAACCAAAGTGCTCCAGTGCGTGCAAGCAAGATACTGAATCCGAGCAAGCATGTTGATCTTTATCGAGATTCATCAGGTCGGCTTGTGTAAATTTTATATGGGGGATGGCAATGTCTAAAGGTCTGATATCGAACACCTCTATTTCTCTGAATGTGGCGACGTGGGCGATAAAGCCATCTATTCTGCTTCCGATATCTACATGTCTGGCAGGGTTGTTTTTAAGGATTTGTTGGGCTACGTAAATATCCTGATAGAAATAATGAAGCATCAGACTACCTGCATTGTCGGCTTTGTCCTGATAGCAGGGATAAAGGTTTGATATTGGAAACGCGACTTCGGAAGTAGCTGACTGCTGAATCAATGTTTTCATATCCTGTTTTAAGCTACGGTAATGACTTGACGACAAGGTGCCGCTAAGCAATTGGATTCCCCAATGAAGATAAGTGTATTTATTGATGGAACGTTTGCTGTTCTTTAAAAAAGATTTGACCGACATGTGGATTTTTTTTATTATATTATTGAAATGGTGTTTTGTTTTTGATAAAAATATCAGATTTAGTATGATTGTTCTTTTTATAAATCGTGAATTTCCTGAGCTGCTATCTCGGCCGCTCGTCCATTGCCATATAAGTTTAGTTTGAAGTTTGCCTGTTGAACGGTAAAATTATCGTAAGCTTTCAGAATATCTTCGGGTACAGTACCTGCAAGCGTATTAAACCCGTTTTCTACCAGTTCTACCCATTCAGTTTCATCTCGGAGTGTGATACAAAACTTGCCTGAAAAGAAAGCTTCTTTTTGCAGCCCCCCACTGTCGGTTACCACCATTTCGCAGCTTTTAAGCAACATAATCATGTCGAGATAACTTACGGGGTCAATCACCATAAACTCAGGCAGTACGTAATGATGTGCCAGGATGCTTCGCGTACGCGGATGTATGGGCATTACCACCGGAATTATTTTATTCAGGTCGTTGAGTGCTTTAACGATATTTCTGAGGTTTTCGGGATTTTCAATATTGCTTTGCCGGTGTACTGTGGCCAAAATAAACCTGTTGACACCGGTTTTGCGCAAAATATGAGAACGGAGTTTGGCATTAGCAGCATAAAACTGGTAAGCGTCCTGCATAACATCGCCGTTCATTACTATTTTGGCTGAGTTTAGGTGCATGCCTTCGTCGGTCAGATTTTTAACGGCATTGTCGGTAGGGCAAAGTAATAAGTCTGAAATACGGTCGGTCAGTATGCGGTTTATTTCCTCAGGCATAGCCATGTTGAACGATCGGAGTCCGGCTTCTACGTGAATCACAGGTATTTGTAGTTTTGCTGCTGCCAGCGCTCCTGCCAGCGTAGAGTTGGTATCGCCATACACTAACACGCCTTCAGGCTTTTGTGCTATCAATATGCCTTCAATTTCTTCAAGCATTCTGGCTGTCATAGCTCCGTGGGTCAATCCATGAACCTGAAGTTTGAATGCAGGTTTTGGAATTTCCAGCTCCTGAAAAAAAACATCCGACATATTGGCATCGTAATGTTGCCCTGTATGAATAATTTTTTCCTCCACATCAGCTAATCGGAGCTGTCTGCTAAGGGTAGCTGCTTTAATAAACTGAGGGCGGGCACCAACTACGGTTATGATTTTTTTCATCGGTCAACAATCTTAATTTCAAATAATAGAGTTCAATACCTCGGCCAGCACTCCGCATTGTGCCTTGCGGGAGTATTGCTGATATCCGGAGGATTCAGATGTAAGCTTATTGTTTTTGTAAGCTTCAAATAGGTTTAATATAGCCTTCTTCATTCCTTCAACATCATCAAAATCAACAATCAACCCGGCTTTAGTTTCGGTCAGTAGCGCAGCTATGTCGCTTTTCGATGGCCCTATGGCCAAAACCGGTCTTTCCGATGCCATATATTCATACAGCTTGCCTGTTAAAATTCCATTGGCATTAGGCGTGTTGTTAATCAGCAACAATAATACCGGGGAGGTTTGCTGGTAAGCAATGGCTTTGGCATGCGACATGTAGCCGAGACTTTCAACATGGTTTTTCAGGCTATATTTTTCAATATCCGTATGCACGCAATCTTCTACATTGCCCACAAGCCTTACTTTGAGCTTGGTTTTAAAATCTTCATTTTCGGCTATCAACTCGCTAAGCGCTTTCCACAGTACGTGTGGGTTGCGGGCAGCATTGATACTACCAATATGTACCAATGCAAATGCTGCATCCACAGGTTCGCTGGTTCTTGCAATGTCTTCCTCGTCATACCCATTGTGAACCAGGCTTACAGGTACTTTGCCCAATTCCGAAAGTTCATTGCACCAGGTAGGAGTTACGCTCACTACACGCGAAGCTTCGGTCAGTACATTTTGTTCCATTCGGTGATGAATAGAGTCTGAAAGCTTGCTTAGATTTAGCTCTTTGTAGAAATCAATATTGGTCCAGGGATCCCGAAAGTCGGCTACCCAGGGTAAGCCTGTTTTCTTATGAATTTTCCGGGCTATAAGATGCATTGAGTGTGGAGGCCCAGTACTTATTATTGCATCTACAGGGTTGTTTTCTAAATATTTAGTCAGGTATTTTACCGATGGCTTTATCCAAAAACAACGGGGGTCAGGAATCAACAAGTTGCCCCTTATAGCGAGTGCAATTTTATGAATCTTATTTTGTTTTTTATCCCCTCCCGAGAATGACACATTGACCTTCTGTCCTTTTTTTCCAATAAGTGTTTTGTATATCTCGTAAGGTTCCCAAATGCGGGTTTTGAGTACTTTCAAATCGGGCGATACGTCCTTGAGTAAGCTATTGTCTTCGATGGCAAAGTCCGGATTTTCAGGAGTATATACTACAGGCTCCCAGCCATAAAGAGGCAGGTATTTGGCAAATTTAAGCCATCGTTGCACTCCGGCACCTCCCGATGGAGGCCAGTAATAGGATATAATCAGAACTTTTTTCATATGTAAATCATTTTTTTAGAAGGCTTTAGCTCTTCATAAATTATTTTTATAGCCAGTTTGAAATCCGCTTCTTATTTTAATCCAAGAAGATAATATCCCGAGCTTGTGTAAAAATTCCGTAAAAGAGGAATATTGAACCAAAAAGATAATTTGCGGGGTTTCAAGCCAAATTTTACCTCATAAGCAGGGTTAATAAAATAAAGCCTTTTCATAAGTAGTTTATACCCGTTTTTTCGATAAAGAAATTCAAATCTTTCAAGGCTTATACCTGTTTTTTTTATATCGAGCAGGCTTTGAATCTTTGATTTGTTTTCGCCAAATGCTTTTAAAATTAACCTGTAAATAAATTTTGGCAATAAATGAATGTACGGTGTGCGCGACAGAAAAATGCTTTCGCATAGCTGTTGATGACCACCAAAAGGGTTCTGCCACGGAGGGAATGCCAAAAAAACAACGCCTCCCTTCGAGAGTAGATTTTTCATCATGCCCAAAAACTTGTTCTGGTCATGTATATGTTCAATTACGTCGCGAAGGATAATCAGGTCAAATTTAGACTCAAACTCCTTTATTTTATAAATATCCTCGTTAATCAGCTTTAATTGATGTACATTAGGATGAAGGGCAAAAAACTTTTCACCCCGTTCAATTTTCGTTAAACTGTAATCCACTCCTGTACAGGTACAACCCAAATCTAAAAATGGTTTTAGGTTTCCAGCCTCGCCGCACCCGATTTCGAGTACCTGCATTTTTTCAATCAAAGGTTTAATACTTCCAATAAAAGGTAACACGTGTTTTTGTGTACTGATAATTTGTTCGTTAAAGTATTGTTCAGGGTTAGAATGTCGTTTTTGCATGTAAAAAATTCAGGTTTGTAAGGTTTTGATAAATTAACTGCTTATATTTTTAATTGCACTTTTTAGTCTGTTAATGGTTTCTTCTTTTCCTATTAATGATATGATGTCGAACATATGGGGTCCTTTGGGTTCGCCCACTACCGATAGTCTGAATGCGTTCATCACACCACCAAGGTTATATTCTTTGGAGTTTATCCAGTCTTTAACTATTTCTTCGGTTTTTTCAGTACTAAAATCTTCGATAGATTCAAGTACCGAAATAAGTTCTTCCATTTGGTCGGGCGTTTCTGTTTTCCAGCGTTTTTGCACTGTTTTTTCGTCGTATTTCTCTGGCGCAACAAAAAAGAAAGCCGATTGCTCCCAAAGATCTTTCACGAAATTAGCTCTTTCGCGCACCAGCGAAACTATTTTCATAACCTTGTCGGTGTCTTCAATAATGTCTTTTTCTAACAGGATGCGTTGGAACAAATCTGTAACCTCGTCCAAAGGCTTTGCTTGCAGATATTTGTGGTTGAACCATTTTCCTTTTTCGTAATCAAACTTGGCGCCACTCTTACTTACTCTGTCGAGCGAGAAAAGATCAACTAATTCATCCATGCTAAAAATTTCCTGTTCAGTGCCGGCATTCCAACCCAGTAATGCAAGAAAATTCACCACCGCTTCGGGGAAATATCCGGCTTCGCGATAGCCCGATGAAGTTTCGCCTGATTTGGGATCTTTCCAGTTGAGCGGAAACACTGGAAAACCAAGCCGGTCGCCATCGCGTTTGCTTAGTTTACCATTGCCGTCGGGCTTAAGCAGCAGCGGCAGGTGAGCAAACTCAGGCATAACGCTTTCCCAGCCCAAATACCGGTACAGGAGTACATGCA
>Ga0316603_10001992_pt1 | contig 11098 bp, 8 predicted proteins | sample OWC_soil_day10_n_FD_207649 | JGI IMG/M metagenome (GOLD analysis project Ga0316603, IMG submission 207649) | Wetland soil microbial communities from Old Woman Creek delta, Ohio, United States - OWC_soil_day10_noCT | ecosystem: Environmental > Terrestrial > Soil > Wetlands | place: USA: Ohio...
GGAAATAGCGTTCGAACAGGGGTAGCTCGTTGTCGCCACCAAAGCCATATCCGTAACCGATCGTGCTCCCGAGCATGTAGGTAAAGGTACCGAAGGTCGGGCTCCGATAGAACGGATAGTAAAAACGGAGGCGCAGGTCTGCTTTGATGAATTCACTATCCCCTCCCAGGCCGGCGAATTCCACGGAAAGATCCTGCAGCGAGCCGTCGGTCGGATCAAAGGGATGATTACGGGTGTCACGGTACAGCCGCGGGGTGATGGCACTGGTGAGACTGCTGCCCTGTTCCGTGCGGATCTGTGCGGATGCACTTGGGCTCACATCTTTGATTTCGGCATCTTCGATACGATAGTCCATACCGAAGCGCGTGTCCTGCAAGGACACCCCCCAGAGCTTGTTCCAGCCGAGCGCGGTGAACGGGTAGAGCACGCGGATGCTGCCGCCGGTACCGCCACGGGTGAAATTATCGAATTCCAACTGCCAGTTGAAGATGCTGACCCCGGTGGTGAATTCGGTATCCAGGAAGTACGGTTCGGTGAAATCGAGGCTGATGTTGCGGCGGATCGAGCCGTAATCGGTGTTCAGCGTCAATCGCTGCCCACGCCCGAACAGGTTGATCTCCTGGAGGCGCACGTTGAAGAGAAAGCTCTCACCCGAGGCCACACCGGCGCCCGCGGAGAACGAACCGGTCGACGCCTCTTTGACGTCGACCAGCAAGTCGAGCCGGTCTTCGCTTTCGGCCTTGCGTGTGGTGATGTTGACGTCCTCGAAGTAGCCCAGGCGCCGAAGCCGTTCTTGACTGCGCCGCAGCTTTGAACCGGAAAACCGCTGCTGCTCTCCCAGTTCGAGTTCACGCCGCACCACCTTGTCCCGCGTCTTGGTGTTACCGGTGATGTCAATTTTGTCGATATAGACCTCCGGCCCTTTACTGACCCGGTAGGTGACGTTGACGATCTCGGCGTCGTGATCGACTTCGGTTTCGGGATTGACGTTGACGAACGCGTACCCCTCGTCGCCGTAGATGTCGGTGACGGCGTTGATGTCCTCGCGCAGTTTGCTGGTCCGGAAGATTTCCCCCGTCTTCAAGCCGAGCTTCTTGCGCGCCTTCTCCATATCGGCATCCGCCAACATGTCGCCGCCGATGTTGACCTTGCCGACCTTGTACTGGGTCCCCTCGTCGAGTTTGATGGTGACTTCCAACCCCTTCGCCGTGCGCCGCACGACCGGCTCGTCGATGCGCACGTCGATGTAACCGTGGTCGTAGTAAAAGGCCGTCAGGCGCTCGATATCGGTTTTGAGCACTTCGTTATCGAGGTTGCCCGCCCCGGTCAGCCAGGAGAGAAACCATTTCTCCTTGGTTTGCATGACGCCCTTCAGCTTCCGCTGGCTGAAGGCCCGCGCCCCTTCAAAGGTGAACTTGGTGATCCGGACCCGTTTCCCTTCGGTGATCTTGTAGGTGAGGATCACCTGGCTCGGCTTGCCTTCTTCCGCTTTCCAGTACGCCGACGCACTGGTGCTGTATTCGATCTGGGCGTCGAGGTAGCCCTTCTTCTCGTACACCTTCTTTGCTTCCTCGATGCCTTTGCTCACCTTGTCGGGCTCGAGGATGGTATTGGGCCGGACCTTGAGCGCGCCTTCGATATCCTCGCGATTGACCTTCTTGTTGCCTTCGATCTTGATTTCTTTGATCAGGGGCCGCTCGCTGACGCGGTAGGTAAGGACCCACTGATTGTCCTCTTGCGCCAGGTCCGCCTCAACGTTTTCAAAGAAGCCCATGCGATAGAGGGCGCGGACGTCGTTGTCCACGGTCTCTTCATTGAAACGCATGCCCGGTTGCGACCGCAGTTGCACCCGAATGGCTTCCTCTTCGACGCGCCGGTTGCCGGAAATGACAACGCGGCCGAGGCGGGGGGATTCCACCCGCGCACGTTCGGGTTGGTCCGCCTCCTGCGCCAGGACGATGCTCGTCAGGCCCAGCAGGAAGCCCAGTCCCAACACCACCCGCAGCGTCCGCATCCGTGGCTCCCGTCGAACGAATCGGCGCCTAGCCCTACCAGACGGGTAAACCACTGTAAACCCCGCTCTCAGGTGCCATCGGTAGCACACCGGCCCGCCCGTCGCGTTCACGCGCCGGCACGACCGTTGCTTCTTCTCGGCCGCGTACTGCCGTCAATGCAGTTGCCCATTCTCCAGCCGCAGGATGCGATGGGCTGAGGCGGCAAAGGTTTCGTTGTGGGTGACGATCACCAGAGTGATGTGGTGTTCTCGGTTGAGCTCCATCAGCAGGCGTTGCACCTCGGCACCGGTGACCGGGTCCAGATTCCCCGTCGGTTCGTCCGCCAGCACCACGCGCGGCGACAACGCAACGGCCCGCGCCACCGCCACCCGCTGCTGCTCGCCGCCCGAGAGTTCACCGGGTTTGTGGGTCAGGCGGGCCCTCAAACCGACGCGATCCAGCACCGCCCGGGCATGGGGTTCCGCCTCACCCCGCCCAATGCCCCTGATCAATGCGGGCATCATCACGTTCTCCAGGGCGGTGAAGTCCGGGAGCAGGTGATGAAACTGGAAAATGAAGCCGACCTCCCGATTGCGCAGGGTCGCCTGTTCGTGTTCCCGCAGCCCAAAGATGTCAACCCCGTCAAAAATCACCTTGCCGCTCGTCGGCTGGTCCAGGGTCCCGAGCATGTGTAGCAGCGTGCTCTTCCCCGCCCCCGACTGCCCAACAATGGCCACCGTCTCTCCTGCCTCGACTTGCAGGTCGAGGTCAACCAGAACGTCGATCGGCTGGCCGTCGCCGTACCGTTTGCAGAGTTTGACAGCCTGGATCAGCGGCTCGGTCATGCGTTCTCACTCGTACCGAATCACATCCACCGGAGCGAGGCGGGCCGCCTGCCGGGCGGGATAGACCGTTGCCAGCAGGCAGATCAACAGGGAGGCCGCGGTGACCGCAAGAAAGTATTCCGGGTACATCTTCACCGGCAGGGTGTTTACGTAGAACACGTCCTTTGGCAGTTCGATGAACTGATACCGTTTGAGGAGCCAGCAGGCGATGTAGCCCCCGATGTTGCCAATCAGGGTGCCGACGACTCCAATGACCATACCTTTGAAGACGAAGATGCGCCCGACACCAACGCGTGTCGCTCCCATCGACTTGAGGATGGCGATGTCCTTCCGCTTCTCCATGACCACCATGATGAGGGTGGCGACGATGTTGAACGCGGCCACCAGGACGATCAGCAACAGGACGATGAAATATACGGTTTTCTCCAGCTTCAAGGCGGAGAACAGGTTGTGGTTGACCTCCATCCAGTCGCGCACGCGGAACGGGAACCCCAGCGCCGCCGAGATCCGATCGCCCACCTCCTTGGCGCCGTAGAGGTCGGTCACGCGCACCTCGATCCCGGTCACGTTGTTCCCGAGATCAAAAAACTGCTGCGCGCTGGCAAGATCCATGTACACCAGCGAGGCATCGTATTCCGCCATCCCCGAGTCAAAGAGGCCGACGAGGACGAAGCGCTTCACCCGCGGCACCATCCCGACCGCCGTCGGGGTGGCAACCGGCGAGATGACGCTGACGGGATCGCCGATGATCAACCCCAGTTGGCGCGCCACGTCCTTGCCGACGATGATCCCGGGCAACTCCACCGTCCCCTGCTTGCCGTCGTCGACCGGCACGTCGTGCAGCTTGCCGAGTTCCCTGACGTCGCCCTGTTTGAGGTGGCGCTGCAGCTCGACGACCCCCTCCGAGCCCGGCCCCACGCCGCGCACCGCCGCCCCGGTCACGTTCTGCTGCGCCGACAGCATCACCTGGCCATAGATGAAGGGAGCCGCGGCCACCACACCCGGCACCTGGCGGACACGCTCGGTCACGCCCATGTAATCGGAAATCGTGCCGTTGAAGCTCAGCACGATGACCTGCGGGTTGAACCCGAGGATGCGGTCGCGCAGGTCCTCCTCAAAACCGGTCATGACAGCCAGAACGATGTTGAGCGTCATCACGCCGATCATGACCCCCAGCATGGAGATCACCGTGATCAGCGAGATGAACGCCTCCTTGCGCTTGGCGCGCAGGTAGCGCAGACCGATGAACAGTTCGTACCGCATGATGACGAGGGGACGGGGATCGGGGATTTGAAGGCTGGCGGACGGGATCTTTCTTGATCCCCAACCCCTAACCCTTGGAACCCATTCCTAGCTTCTCCTCTCCGGCCGCATGTGGGGAAACAGGATCACATCGCGGATCGAGGGGGAATTGGTGAACAGCATCACCAGGCGGTCGATGCCGATGCCTTCGCCAGCGGCCGGCGGCATGCCGTGTTCAAGCGCTCGCAGGAAGTCCTCATCCATCACGTGCGCCTCCTCATCGCCCGCGGCACGGGCCTGGAGCTGTTCCTCGAATCGCACCCGCTGGTCGTCGGGGTCGTTGAGCTCCGAGAAGGCGTTGGCCAATTCACGCGTACCGACGAACAGTTCGAAGCGGTCGGTGAACAGCACCCGCTCCGCGTTGCGCCGCGCCAGCGGAGACACCGCCACCGGATACTGGTACACGAACGTCGGCTGAATGAGCTCACGCTCCGCGGTCGCTTCGAAAATGTCGTTGAGCAGGTAGCCGGCGGCGCCCGGACCGTGATGGGCAACGTAATCATGGGCGACAGGCACCTGCAGCGTGGCGGCAGCCCGCCGCAGCGTCTCGAGGTGGAGCGCCAGCACGGCATCGAGCGGCACCCCGGCCCGCTCGGCCACGAACTCCGGAATACACAGGCGCGGCCACGGCGGCGTCAGGTCGATTGTCAAATCGCCGTACGGCAGCGTGCGCTGCCCGAGCAGCTCATCCGCCAACGTTACCACCAGCTCTTCAGTCAGGCCCATGAGGTCCTCGTAGGTGGCGTAGGCCCAGTAGAACTCCAGCATGGTGAACTCGGGGTTGTGGCGGACCGAGACACCCTCGTTGCGGAAGACGCGGTTGAGCTCAAAGACCCGTTCGAAGCCGCCGACCAACAAGCGCTTCAGGTACAACTCGGGCGCGATGCGCAGGTACAGGTCCATGTCGAGGGCGTTGTGGTGCGTAACAAACGGCCGTGCCGCCGCGCCGCCGGGCACCGGGTGCATCATCGGCGTCTCGACCTCGACGAAATCGCGGGCAGTCAGGAAGGCCCGGAGCCGGTCGATGACTCGCGAGCGCATGCGGAAGGTCGCGCGCACCTCCGGGTTGCTGATCAGATCGAGGTAGCGCTGCCGATAGCGCGCCTCGGTATCGGTAAGCCCGTGCCATTTCTCCGGCAACGGGTGCAACGCCTTCCCCAGCAGTTGGATGCGGTCGGCGGCGACGGTCAATTCGTCGGTGCGGGTGCGAAAGGGCCGGCCGACGACACCGGCAAAGTCGCCGATGTCCATCAGCTTGAAGGCAGCAAACGCTTCGTCGCCAACGGCGTCTCGCTTCACATACACCTGAAGGCGGCCACTGCGGTCCTGCAGATGCAGAAATGACGCCCGGCCGAAGTCCCGGAGGCCAACGATGCGCCCCGCCAGGCTGACGCTGTCCGTGCTTGCCTCGAGCTGCGCGCGGCTGAGCGGACCGAACCGCTCCTGCACACCGGCGGCCGTTTCAGCCGGACGAAAGTCGTTCGGAAACGGATTAAGCCCGCGCTCGCGGTACTCGTCCAGCTTGCGGCGTCGCGCCGCCACGAGATCGGAAATTTCGCTTTCCACGCACCTGCCCCACCGAGAGCTAGTCGCTTAACCGACGGGCCCCAGGGAGTCAAGGAAGGCCGCGGCTTGCAGCGCCACGACGGCGTGATTGCTGGGCAGTCGGCTGCCACGCTCACGAGAGGGCTGCATGGTTCAATATCTTGGCGACGCTCGGCGTACCTGCGCGGAGCGAATCCCCTCACCAGGCCTTCATCGTCCCGCTCATTCACCTGAAGGAACGAGGGTTGAGGATCCACCCGCTTTCTGGGTTAGATATCCGCCTTCCGCAGGCGGTGCACGGCGAGGGCGAGTGGTACCAGGAGCCAAAAGAGGATCGAGAGACCGAGGACGATGCCCGCGCCCCGGGTTCCCTTGGTGAAGCGGAAGAGCGCGAGCGAGGCAGCGCCGAACGCGCCGGTGCCTTCGATGCCCAGGAGCGTTGCCGTCCGCACGGCACCGACAGGGTTCACGATGGCGGAGACCATGAGAACGCGGGAAGCGGTGCCCGACCGCAGCAGCGAGGCGAGTCCGAGCGCGGCGAGATCGCAGAGCACGACCGCCGCGAACCAGACCACGACGGCAAGGGCGAGGGCGCGCGTGCGGCCCTTCGTCCCGACGGAGAGGAGGGCGGCCAGCCCGAGGAAGACAGCGGTGGTGACGAGCGCGGCCGCCACGAGTAGCATGAAGCCGCCGAGGCCCTCCGATCCGGACTGTCCGTACACGACCGCTCCTGCGGCACCGAAACCCACGGCCTGCGCAGCCGCCAGCGCTTGGAACAATCCAAGGAGCTTGCCGAGGAGAATCGTTCGACGGGCGACTGGCTGCGAGAACATGAGTTCGGCAGCGCCCCGCTCCGGAGTGAGCGACAGCACGCCGATCATCAGGGCGGTGAGCGGCACGAGCAGGAGCACGAGTTGCACCAGCGAGGCCGCGGTGCGCGCGAAGTCCTGCACACCGTGGCCGCCGGAGAGCACATAGCCCGCTCCCGCCACCGCGAAGGAGAGCACGCCGAATACCGCTGCGAAGATGTGCGTCCATCGCGAGCGCAGGGCGAGAGCCAGCTCGGCCCGCGCGAAAAGGCGGATTTGCTTCACCGCACCGTTCCCGCTGGCGGTCCGTCGGGGCCGAAGATCTCCGAGAGGGGCACCGATACACCACCCGCCGCGTCGGGGTCGGCATCGCGCGAATCGGCGTCCGCGTGCGCGATGAGGTGCGAGCCCATCGGCGTTTCGATACCCGGCACCCTAGTGAAGAGGGCCCGATCGGCCCGCACCCACGCCTTCGTCCGGTGGTCCGCGACGAACGCCGTCGCCCCGGCCGCCGCTTTTCCCGCTTTCACGAAGCCCCCAAGGCAGCCGACGTCGTCGAAGAAGCGCGGCAATTCCCCGGGGGCCACGATCTGCGCGGCGAGGCGTGCGTCCGAAACGGCCATGCGGCACGATGCGCACTGCTCGTTCCGAGTATCGAGGACCGCCGGCTCCGGCGCGCCGGACCGGCAAGCGGCGGCTAGCGCCACAGTGACGGCGAGCGCGAGTGCGGCCAACGATCGCTTCATGATGCGACCTCCCTGACACCGGACCGGGCTTCGGCCTCTGCGACCAACTCGCGGTAGAGGACGTCGAGGCGACCCTCCTCGGCAGTGAGGCCCCGCACCTCGATGCCCAGCGCGCGAATGGTGTCGAGCACGCGCGGCCGTATGGCGGCGGGCCCCGGCACAACCAGCTCCTCACCCGCCCAGGTCGCCGCCGGGGCGAGCGCGCGCACCGCGGCCGATAGTTGTTCGGGCCGCGAAACGAGCCGCACTCGCATCACACCACGCTCGGCGAGTCGGTCCTTGAGCTCGGTGGCACTCAGGCACGCGACGAGGTGGCCGCCCACAAGGATGGCGAAGCGGTCGGCGAGGCGCTCCGCGTCGCCCAGCTGGTGTGAACTGAAGAGGACGGCCCGACCATCCGCGCGCGCGTGCTCGATGAGGCCGTAGAAGGCACACAGCCCGTCAGGGTCGAGGGCAGCGGTGGGCTCGTCGAGCAAAAAGACCGGAGCCTCCGGTAACATTGCCACCGCCAGGCCCAGCCGCTGCACCATTCCGCCCGAGTACGTCCCCACCATGCGCTCGCCGGCGTCGTTGAGCGACGCGAATCGCAGCACCTGCTGGCTGCGATCAACGGGTGCCCCGCGCAGCTCGCGGTAAAACTCCACCACCTCGGCTCCCGTGAGCGCATCCGGAAAGGAAACCTTCTGGGGCAGGTAGGACAGCACTCGCCGCGCCTCGGGCTCGACGGCCAGCCGCGGAGGGTCGCCGAGCCACACCGCGCCCGCCGAGGGGAATATGAGGCCCGCCGCCGCCTTGAGGGTCGTGGTCTTGCCCGAGCCGTTCGGGCCGAGGAGCGCCACCACCTCGCCGCGGGTCACGTCCAGAGAGAGCGCCTCGACTGCCCGGCAGGCTCCGAAGCACTTCGTGAAGGCACGGTACGAGATCATGGGGCGTTGGTTATCATGCACGCCGACCGCGGCCCTGTCGACGGGCGCCGGCCCCGAACGAGGACGGCGACACCGCCGAGACCGAGGGCCAGGGATGTCACGATCCCGAGCGGGCTTGGCCCCACGGCACCTGAGTCCGGCCTCGGTACAGCCGGAAGTACGGGCGGCCGCGCGAGCGGAGCGGCATCCTCGACGGGCACCAGCCGCAAGACCGGGAACGCCCGCTCAGCGGCACCGATGGCGACGGCGGCGAAGCTGTCGGAGAGGATGTCGGCGGCAGTCAGGTTGCCGCGGAAGTGGTCGAAGACGCTGGTGAGTCGGTACGGCCGTTCGCATATGCCGTCGCCGTCGAGGTCAGGCTCGTCGTTCGCCGACCAGTAGTTCCCTGCAAACACCGTGTCGGTGCGGCGCGCCACGAGTTCAAGCGGCGTCATGTTGCCCACGAAGGAATTCCCTTCGAAGCGATGGCCGCCGGTGGGATCGTAGAGGACAACCGCCACGTCGGCGCCCGCGATCACGTTCCTCCGCAGCGTGATCCGGTGAGAGCCCTCGATGAAAACGCCGCGCGCGTTGTCCGCAATGAGGTTGTCCTCGGCAAGGACGTCGTCGCAACCCTGGAAGAGGAGGCCGACGGAGGCGAAGCCGCGGTTACGCAGGAGTCGATTGCGGCGGAAGGCAATCCGCTGCGAGTACATGATGGCCGTCCCTGCCGCGCCGTTAGCGAACGTATTGTCCTCGAATACGTTGTCGTTGGAGAACATGTAATGCAAGCCGTAGCGCACGTCGCGCACGACGTTGCCGCGAATCTCCCCCTGCGATGCATTCTGCAGGTAGAGGCCATCCCGCACGTCCACGATCTCATTTCCCGCGAAGCGAAAGCGCTCCATGTTGTAAGCATGGATGCCGGAGCCCTTCTCACCGGGGTCTCTGCCCGGGATGCCGCGGATGCGGCAGCGTTCGACCACCGCTCCGTTCGCCTCTCGCAGGTACACGCCGAAGAGCGCGTCGGAGATCTCGAGGTCGCGTAGCGTGGTATCGCCAGCGGCGCTGTGCACGCCGGAGGAGTCGCGCGAGAGGTCGCCGCCGCGGCGACCGTCGATGACGAAGCCGTCGATCGTGACGCCGTCGGCACGGATCCGGACGACGCTGCCGCGGCCGGAACCGACGAGGCGCGGACGCCCGCGACCCGTCAGGTGGATCGGCTTATCGATGATCACGTCGCCGACGTACTCGCCCGGCTCGATGGTGACGGTGGCCCCGGGCGCGGCCGCGTCGACGCGTGCCTGGAGTGGCGACAGATCCGACGCTGGCGGCCGGCCCTCCAGAGCGCCCGGCGGGATGGCAGCCATCGGCTGCGCGCGTGCCGGAGAGGCTGCCGCGAACAGCAACACGACGGCCGCGAGAGCCACAGCGGCCCCCTGGCTCCCGGTACATGCCGCCGGCCGGATCATGAGCATACTGTTGCTGCGAGCAACCTTTCGGTCTGTCCGGACCGCACCGCCCCGACACGTCCGTCGGACTCGTCCACCGGAGGCTTCGGACCGCAGGCGGAAGCCGCCGGAGTGCGGGCGGTGAGCGACCCCACCGAAAGGACGTCGGGAGCAGGCCCTAGGCCGTGTCCCCTCGCCACTGCCGCCACGCAAGGTAAAACGCCAGGAGGAGCACCACGGCCACCGCGGTGAGCGCGTACGAGCCGAACTGCGGGTAGGAGTAGACCTCGAAGTTCGCGAGCTTTTTGTAGCCGAACATCGGGGGCATGAAGGGCTCGACGCGCACCGCCGCCTTCGGGTCGAGGTGGTGGCCGTACTGATACATCTTGAATCCGAACGACCATAGCGCAAAGAGGCCAAAGTACACGTAGAGGACCGTGACGTCCACGAGGTGCGACGTTTTCCCGAGCACCGCCGCGCGCAGGAACAGGAGGCCGAAGATGCCGATGGCGAACGGCAGCCAGTTGAACTCCGTGAACTCCTCGCTCACCAGGTCCCTCATCCCGATGTAGTGGTTGAGGAGATTGATCTCCTTGATGTCCTGATTGTTGTGGCCGCCCGCCAGCTTGTAGCTGTAAATGTCCATCCGCAGCCCCTCCTGGTACTGGGGCGCGAACATGGTCATGTTGTAGAGCGGCGTGAAGTAGGTGGGGATCAGGCAGAGGAGAGCGAGGAGGAGCAGGAGCCTGGGCAGAACGCCCAAGGGGGCGTCCAGGAATCGATTGACGGTCTGGATGAAGTTGCGCACGGCAATGGCCTCGGCGGCGGGTTTGGCTGAGGCCGCGGCCGGGAGGCGCGCCGCAGGCACCTCCCGACCGTACTTCGGGCGTCAGCGGACAATCATGTATCCCTGCATCTCCTGGTGGAGCGCAGAGCAGAAGTTCGTACAGTAGTACGGGTAGACACCCGACTTTTTCGCCGTGAAGGTCACAGTCTTCGTCTCCCCGGGGTCCACCACTACGTTGATGTTGTAGTCGAGCAGACCGAAGCCGTGGAGTTCGTCGGTAGTCTGCTCGATGTTGGTGATGGCGATGGTGACCTCATCACCCTCTTTGACTTCGAAGTCCGTCGGCGTGATGGTCGAGCGCACTTCTACGACCTTGACCAGCACCTTGTTGCCGTTGCGCGTGACGCCGGCGTCCTTGACGTCCCAGATGGCATACGGGTGCTTGTTCTCTTCCTTCGGGTAAACCTCGATGGGCTTGATCTTGTCGGCCTTGACGATCTGCGCGTAGTGCGGTTCGGGCTCGGTGAAGAAGTCGAGGATGAGCTTCATCTTCTCCTCGCTGATGTCGACGAGCTGCGAGGACTCCGGCTGCGAGGGGCCGACCGAGAGGTGCCGGCCGTGGGACAACTTGTTGAGTCCCACGAGGTATTTGCCGTCCGGGCTCACCGTGTCGCCCTCGGCCGCAGCCAGGTGACCAATCGAGTAGGACATCGG
>Ga0316603_10001996_pt1 | contig 11093 bp, 8 predicted proteins | sample OWC_soil_day10_n_FD_207649 | JGI IMG/M metagenome (GOLD analysis project Ga0316603, IMG submission 207649) | Wetland soil microbial communities from Old Woman Creek delta, Ohio, United States - OWC_soil_day10_noCT | ecosystem: Environmental > Terrestrial > Soil > Wetlands | place: USA: Ohio...
CCTGTCGGAACGGCAAAACCGTTCCCCGATCCGGTTTCCCCGCTCATCGTATGTGTACACTTCAAGCGAGGTCAGGCTGTCCGATAACTCCCGGAATGCGGTTACCAGATTGCCGCGATGGTCGTGTTGATAGATGTTGACGGAACTTTTCGATCCATCAGAGAGTCTCCATATTCCTCTGCATACGCGGTTGTCATGGTCATAGCTGAAGTCCGTCGCACCCTTCTCACCAAGGGTGTTCTCGTAGAGGAGCCGTGTCAGCCTGTATCCTGCTTGTACCTGTTCCAGAGGTTGCGCACCCGACGGAAGAGTCCACAGGGCAATGAGGCCGGCCAGGACGACGTACATCGGAATCGTTCGCTGGCACGCCCGACCGTGGATTGCTGCCCGCGGGCCGCCGTGAAAGGAATGACTGCATCCACGCGGATCGAGCGATTTCAGAGAGCGCAGAACGTTGTGGTTCATAGGAGGACTCCGGGAAGATGATCAACAATAACGCCTAATCACCCGGACTCGCAACGCTAAGGCGTCTGTCCGCGTCAGGGATGCGACCGGAGACAGTGGGGTCCGACGATTAGCACCGGCCAGATTGCACTTGTCCTTTGATCGTCCGCACGCTATCTTTCCCATGCGGCATCCGCTTAAGCACCCACAACAGGAGCCTCCATGCAACCATCCATGAACGTCGCCCGGCGGCTTGTAGCTGTCTTGTGCGCCCTCGGCACATTTTCACTCGCTTCGGCGCAGACGAGAATCGTGGTCAACGCCGACCTCGGCAAAGATACGATCAGCCGCCATATCTACGGACACTTCTCCGAGCATCTCGGACACTGTATCTACGGCGGATTCTTCGTGGGGGAGGCAAACAGCCAGGTCCCCCATACACGCGGCATCCGGAACGATGTCGTTCAGGCATTGAAGCGGCTCCACATCCCGAACCTCCGGTGGCCGGGCGGATGCTTTGCCGATACGTATCACTGGAAAGACGGCATCGGCCCGCGGGAGAAACGCCCGGCGATCGTCAATACCTGGTGGGGCGGCGTAACAGAGGACAACAGCTTCGGAACGCACGAGTTCCTGGACTTATGTGAACAGCTCGGCGCAGAACCGTACATCTCGGGCAATGTGGGAAGTGGGACCGTGCAGGAACTGACCGATTGGGTGCAATACGTCAACTTTGGCGGCACGGGGCCGATGGCCAACCAGCGAAAGCAGAACGGCAGAATGGAACCGTGGCAGGTGCGTTACTGGGGAATCGGCAATGAGACGTGGGGATGCGGCGGGAACATGACAGCAGAATATTATGCGAACATCTATCGCCTCTATTCTACGTTTGTCTCATCCACGTGGGGCAAGAGCCCGATATTCCGGATCGCCTCGGGCGCAGGGGGTGGCGACTATCACTGGACCGAAGTGCTCATGCGCGACATCCCTCACGGTTTGCTGGAAGGAGTGGCGCTCCATCACTATTCGGCAAACTGGGGCAAGAAGGGATCTGCCACCAGATTCTCGGAGGCAGAATACTTCGACACCATGACGCGTGCCTGGCATATGGAGGAGCTCGTCAAGGGACATGCGACAATCATGGACCGGTATGATCCCAAGAAGAAGATAGCGCTCGTCGTGGACGAGTGGGGAGGATGGTATGACGTTGAACCCGGCACAAACCCCGGCTTCCTGTTCCAGCAGAACACCATGCGCGATGCCGTGCTCGCCGGCCTGACACTCAATATCTTCAACAACCGCTGCGACCGTGTCCGTATGGCCAACCTGGCACAGACGGTCAACGTCCTGCAGGCAGTTGTGCTGACGGATGAGGCGCGGATGCTCACCACGCCAACGTATCACGTCATGGAGATGTACACCCCGCACCACGACGCCGTGCTTTTGCCGGTGAGCGTGAACAGTCCGGAGTATACCTTTGATGGCACCTCCCTTCCGTCATTGTCCGTTTCGGCGTCCCGCGATCGTTCAGACGCGGTGCACATCTCGCTTGTGAACATCGACATCCATGCACCCCGTGAAATCGAAGTGGACGTCCGGGGAGCACGTTTTACATCGGTGAAGGGACGGATCCTCACATCCGCAAAGATCCAGGATCACAATACATTTGATGACCCGGAGAAAGTGAAGCCACAGGAGTTTAAAGGAGCGAAGGTGGATGGGTCAAGAGTGCGTCTGGAGATACCGGCAGGTTCGGTGGTCGTGCTGTCGCTGAAGTGAGATGTTGTGTTGGCTGAGAGGATCCAGGGGGGCCGCTGGCCCTGAGAAAGCCGGCCAATCCGGGCTAAACAGTTTGGCTCTATTGGGGCAGCTGGCGGCAACCCTGACCCTGATCTGGGCCTTGACTTCTCGAGCCGGAGCGGGGTTAGTTCATGCCCGCTTTGGACATACGATGGAAGTGTGCTTTCTGTTTTCCCGGTCCATCGGCGTATTCGATCACGAGAACCAGAAACTCGGCAGCTGAGACGGATTCATCCAATCCTTCCAGCATTTCCCGGCTGTCGAGTCCCCCCTCTACGATATAGTCCTGAATTTCGGACATGCCCCACCATTCCCACTCGAGTCCCTGTTCTGGCAGAAAGACGAGTGCACCGAGTTCACCGGTCTCGTTCCGTCCTTTCTTCCAGAGATTGCAGTAGTGGGAGAAGTTTGCGTAGAGGTGAGATATAATAGAGGCGTGTGTCATACACAACTGCCTCCGGATGATCTGGAGGCGAGTGTTTTCACCGCGTTGAACCCGGGTGATCGTGCTGCTCGAAGCCATGACAACAACCAGAGCGGGAGACGGGACTCGAACCCGCGACGTCCAGCTTGGGAAGCTGGCATTCTACCACTGAATTACTCCCGCAGCACTCACATGCAAATATACCGCGTTCTCGTCTGAAATGCAACGCTTCCAAGTGTTCGGCGCAGACGAACAGAATGATGGCAATCACAAAAAAGGGGGACGACCTGGAATCGTCACCCTTCAAAATCCTTCAAGACACAGACTATTGAGGAGTCTGGCCGCAGCCGTCCTGACAGATCCAGTCGCACCAAGTCCATGGTCCTTCGGGACCAGACCGGTCATGCCCCTGCTACCGGACCAAGACCATGCTTCTGGTCTGGACGAAGCTCCCCGCACTCAACCTGTAGTGGTACAATCCGCTCGAGAGGCCGGAAGCATCAAACCTGACCTCGTGCACTCCTGCCTCCATCGTGCCGTCCACAACCACTGACACCTGCTGTCCAAGCATATCGTAGACGGTCACGCTCACGTGTGATGCGTGCGGCAATTCATACGCGATGGTTGTTGCCGGATTGAACGGATTGGGGTAGTTCTGTCGCAACGCGTAGGCTCGGGGGGCCAATGGATCCGGATCCGCCGACGTGGATGTAACAGTGAACGTCCCCTCTTCGGAAAATGGAGAACCGGCAAACTGGTTGTCAACAGCCTGCACTCTCCAATAGTACGTCCCTGGCGAGAGAGTCCTCAGTATTGCCTCGGTACGTGCTCCCTGGCTTCCAGATTTGGGCATTCTCCGGTAACCGGATTGCGGGTCGGAAAGGGGTGATACGACGTCGAACTTCCCAGGCGCCGTTCCGACCATGACGTTGTAGGTGATTGCCTTCTGATCGGTCTCGTCATCCGTCGAGGCCTTCCAACTGAGCGTTGCCTGTTGCGCATTGATCTTTGTGGCAAGTCCCTGCGGAGTGGCGGGAGAGGAGTTCCCCGCCACGACGGCAACATTCTTGTACAGCATCGTCACCGGTTTGAGATCAGTACCGTATGTTGGGTGCGTTCTCTCAGCAGTAGCGCCGGTGACAAGGAGATCCAGCCGCCCGTCCCCGTCATAATCCCCCCAGTCGAGTGACCCGAACCAGGTTCCGACGAGTTTTGCCCCCGTATCGGTAAACGTGCTATCCCCATTGTTGTGGTAGATCTTCGTGGTCATATTCGTACCGGTGTAAAAATGCTCCCCGCCGGAGATGGCGATATCCATGTACCCATCGTTGTCATAATCGCCGGCAGCAGCAGCGCTGACGTGGACTGGCTTCAACGTTGTCTGGATTTCTGTAAATGATCCATCCTGATTGTTGCGGTACAACGCAGCCACAGGAACGCCGCCACTGCCTGAACCGGTCACAAGAAGATCGACAAAGCCATCATTGTCGAAATCAAACCAGATCACACCTCCCGAGTTTACCGCGCGGAATGTCCCTCCTCCACGGAGAGGACTGTACACCTCATCGAAACCGATGACACCGCGGGACATTGCGTTGTGATACAGGCGTGTCTGGACTCCATATCCGTACCCGGTGATGAAGACATCCATGTAGCCGTCGTGGTCGTAGTCAGCCCACGCAATGGAACTTCCCCATACACCCGGGAGGTTCGAAGGGACTTCGTAGAACTGGCCGTTAATGACACGATACAGTTTTGTGTAGAACGAGTTCCCCCGATCCGGTGAACCCGAGATGAGGAGGTCAAGGTGGCCATCATTGTCAGAATCGACCCAGGTCACGGAGCCTCCGTTGAGGCCCATAATGCGGGCATTCATATCAACGAAGTCCCCGCCGTTGTTCGTATACACCTTCGATAACGGCTGTGTATTGAGTGTGTCGGTTGTCCCTTCAATGGCGAAGTCCACATCCCCATCATTGTCAATATCTGCCCAGGAAAGCCCGTGCTCTGAGACCAGCGGGCAAATGCCTGCCTGGAGATTCGAAAAACCCTGGCCATCGTTCCGGTAGATTCCGGAAACAGGGCCGAGTTCACTCATCCCTGCCATGAGGATGTCGAGACGGCCATCGTTGTTGTAGTCGAACCACACGGCATTCCCCGCAACGACGCCGGGGATCGGAAGATTCTGGGGAATCCAGGCTATGCTGTCCAGAAGCACATTCCGGGTTTTTCTGTGATCACCGGAGACGCCTGGCGCAGGGAGAAGCAGCATCGGAACGAAGAGAATGACCAGGAACGGAATGAGATTAGTTCGAGGACGGTTCATACACGATGACCTCATTTTATCCGTTTGACATAGATATGGTGCATCTCTCTTTTAGTGTATGGCTAATTACTAAGACATGCAATCGAGTCTGGATGCCGTTAGTGAGAAACCTAATGCTGGCAAGCTCTTACGCGGGGCATCATGTGATTCAGCGCACAGATATCAGGCATCGTAAGTCATTGCTGACGGCAGACCCGCCGTGTGGGTTGTGTCCGAGCAGACATAGGTGAGCAGCACGTGAATCTCAACGGCACGAGACGGCGACGTCAGAGATGCCATCCCAGCACCAGGCCGAGGCAAACGTTGCCAAGCGGCCGGGAGCCAAGATTCCATTCCGGAACCTCAGGCAGTCCTTGCCCGGCCAGCATCGTGTAGTCAGCAAAAAAACCAACCGAGACCGCTTGAGCGAGCCGGAGATCTGCCGAGCCAAACAGTGAGAGCGCAAGGCGCATTCCGGAAAAAACCTGCGGTACCGACACATATGATTGCTGGCGCCAGTACTCGTACGTGTGTCCGTACGAGATCTGCCTGACATGCACTACAGTACTCAGAGGCCTTTCAAATTGCCCGTCGATAGTGCCGATGCCGACACCCGCGCCTGCTTTGATGCTGACGATGTGCGGAAGCATGTCCTGCAGTGGCTCCGCGACACCGACAAGAAGGAATGCCTTACCCTTGAACGATTCGCTGTGACCTGAAAATGTGGCCACCGAATCCGTGAGGCTGGTCCTAGCAAATCCAGAGGTGGGTGGCTCTGACACACTCACATATGCCAGGCCCAACTCCAGCCATCGGCGTATGTTATACGTGATTTGAAATCTTCTCAGAAGATTTGTCGAAGTCAGCCCTTTGTAGTCATGTACTTCCGCCGGCAGCACTGCAGGGTTGTATATTGGTATCGAGGAGTAGAGCCCGGATGGTTTCGAGGCATTTCTCGTAGAGACCCATCCTCCGTGCATGACGAAATGAAGCTTTGTCCGCCCTGGTCCTCCCTGAAGGAACTCCTTGAGCGCAGACAATTCTGCCGCATCGCGATCCGGATTCCCCGAGAAGTCGAACTCCTGGCTACCTGCGAACGTGAACAGACCGAACAGCGCATACCCCGGCAATGCCATCACGATGCTCCCGGGAGCAAACTCGAATGGGTCTTTCGCATAACCTGCTGGTCCACTACCCTCGCCGCTCAATGCAGCCACGAGATAGACTCCAGCCAGAGCACCGAAGAGCCCCGATGATGCACCATCCTGCTTTGTGTCGATCGTAAAGGATTTGACATCGCGAAATGCGATGACAACATCTTCCCCCCCGCTGACCAGCATCACGGAATCGTTCACGAGACCACTGTAGAAGCCCGTGCGGCTGACACCATCATGGGTCTGCACGTTCACCGCATTGTACCGCAGATCATACGGGACTCCAGGCACTAAGGCCGGTGTGCGGGAATCCGGGGAGAGCGAATGCCGGATGGGACTGTATTCCTGCTGTTGAGCCTCCAGTGGCACGGCCATGCAGACGAAGAGGAGGAACAGCACCGTTACAGCGCTGGACTCTTTCATGTAACCTCCAGATCGAAATCCGGAATTCCTATAAACATCAGTCAAGCACGTGTTGTAACCGGGCCCGGAGAGCAGAGCGCCAGACCTGATACTGCTGCGCCGAGTACCGGGTGATTTCTCCCGGGGTTCTCAGAAAATTGCTCAGTGCTTCAAGCTCTCCCGGTCCCTCTTTTGACAGGTGGAGCACATAATACCCCGACGTCCGGGCAAAAAGCGTCCGCTGTTTCCCCTGCGACACGGGCGGAGAAGCCCAGGCAATGGAGGCTTCGTCGCGCTGTGTCGGCATCTCGTAATACCGGTGATCTTCCTCTTCCAGCAACGCTGATACATCGCGGCCAACCTGGTCAACTGCCTGTGTCATCGTCAGGGGCCGGAGTGGCATCCGCGCGATGGCATCATATGAAATCGCTATATGGTCGAAGGACCAGAATCCCTTGGGCGGGCGGAGACACAGCTCGAGTGAATCTCCGGTGAAGCGCCCCAGGGGAAATGACACTGTCTGGGTTTCATGAATGAGCGGCCCTCCCCCGGAGACTGTCCCGCGCTCGATCCACGCATCCCCTCTGCGGGCGTACAGCGGCATTGTATACAGACCTTCCAGTTCAAGCCAGCGCATGGTTCTGAAGAACAACGGTCCGTGACGGTCGGCATCTTCATACCAGTGGTCCACATCGCTTCCCCGCAATTCATACATCACACGAATCATCGTGGAACCCCAGAGTGTTGTTCCTCCATGAAGAATCACGGTCGCCCGTGATGCACCGGATGGTTTGGGGAACGTAAACCGCAACGTGTGACGCGTGGAATCCTCTGGATCACCCTCATACGAAAACATGTGCGTTTCCCAGGCGATGCCATCCCGGGAGTGGAAGAACGGCAGAAGATCCGCTCCTGTCTCGTCGCGAGCAGCCGTCGGCGCAACGGAAGACCGGATGGGCACCACGTAATCCTCACCGTCGGCAATCAGAGTGAACGATGAGTCATGGTCGCAATACATCAACTGGAGTTTGTCCACGTACTGTGTTTCATTGACTTCGTTGCGGAGCAATGCTCTATACGCACCGTCTACCGGTTTGATGTGTTCCATTCGTGATAGATCTGTTCTCGCTAGTCCAGCCGTCGTTGCGCCACCGAGTGGCTCGGCATCAAACACGTAGTGGTCTCCATCATGAGAGTACAGAAAGGGACAGGATTGTTTTGTAGCGGCAATGATTCCCACCACAAGCGCCGCCGCTGCGGCAACCACTCCGATCGAGACGGCAAGTGTCTTGATCCCGTCCCACCGCTTCACCTTCACGTACAGAATGCTATCCACAGGCACGGCCACCTGGGTTGAAAGCGGAGTCATTCCTGCCACGATATCCCGTAACGGCGTTTGTGTGACCCCTGCAGTATCGAACCGCACAAGCGTATTGACATTGCGCAAAACAACTTCGGCTACTGGCAGCGTAAACACTCCCACACGCAGGTCCAGTGCAGGAGGTGATTCCAGCCGGACTCCAACGCACAGGTTCCGCCGGACGGAGAGCGGATTCTTCCTCTGATCAATCCCGGTTATGAACTCCTTCCCAATCGATCCGCCGGGTGGTGCAAAGATAACGAGCCGACCGCCCTCCATCAGCACCTCGGCTGCTTTGGTGTAGGATGAGATCTCGCCAGGAGGTAGAAACCGCGGGCTTTCCGCACGGAATTCCTTCACCTCGGATGAGCGATATGTGACGTGCTGTTGGTCGACCGTCGTCCCACTCAGCGTGAACTCCTGCTGATACGAGCCGCCCCGCTCGTCAAATTCAATTTCCGTGCCCGTACGTGTCACGACCGCCGTGATGCGCTCTGTTGTTAGGGGGAGTTCCTCTTTGAACGCTTTCTGTTCAGAGTATTGAGCACATCCTTCCATCAGAGCCACGCCGGCACAAATGGCGGCTGCCACACTGATCTGGAGTTTCATGACGGTTCTCCCGAGGACTCTTTCTGAAGTGCACCGGATGTCTGGTCAGCAGAATGAACAATCGACTCGAATTCTTCCCTGATGATCTCATGTGGCACCGGCATGGCAGTTCCCCGCACAGCTTCCTTCATGAGTGTTCGTCCGAGCAGAAGTGAAGGGCAGGTGGCGCGGACGGGGTGCGGTATGGCTTTGCGCATGCGGTTGTAGATGGTCTCGAACTCCTCACTCAGGATATTCCCGAACCCGACGGGAAGAAACACGCAAGGAGTCACGTTCCCCTGGCCGTCAATGGCGAAATGAGACAATCCCCCCATCATACATCCCATCTGCCGGGGATGTTCCGTGTATGCGACGTAGTATACAATGGGAGTGTTCCGATACTGCCGCCGATCCCGCGTTGCCTCAAAGAACCGCATGACCGCGGCTCTATCGTCTTCTGTCAGCAGGACATCAGCTGCGTTTCCGAGAAAACCACCACATGGACGGGGTTCAAGCATCTGGATGAAGGCGACATTCGCCTTTTTCGCAAGCTCGAGATAACGCCACAGATCTCCCGACCGGATGAGCGTTCGCGTCAGGCACATGTTGAGATACGGGAGAATACCCTCCTCTCGGAACCAGTCAACTGCCTGCAGTGCCTGGCGATATGAACCCGGTCGTCCGCGCAAACGGTCGTGCCGTGCCTCAACGACATCATCCAGCCCCACCGCCGCCGCTGTGAGGCCGGCTTCCCGCAGGAGTCTGGCGCGCTTGCGCGTAACACCCATTCCGGACGTGTGCATGTGAAAGTCCGAGGCGCTCTTGTCGGCCGATGACAGCAGTTCGAGGACATCTTCAAAACGCACCATCGGCTCGCCGCCTGAGAGAACAATCACGCTTGTCCCTATCCGCTGAAGCGCAGCTATTGTTCTCTTCCACTGATCAAAAGAGACGGTCTCCGTTCCTCCGGTGTTGTACCGCTCATAGCAGTGTTCGCATGACAGGGGGCATCGTCGAGTCACGGCGAGAATCGCCAGGTCAATCTGCCGCTTCCACTCTGTTCCGGCAGCCAGGACGTTCATTCCTCCGTTCGCAACCATCCGGTCGAACGCTGCAGACGGGAAAGCCGGGACAAGAGGTGCTGAGAACGCTTTCCCACGAAAGACAGCCTGGCGCGTCAGCCCGAGCACGTTGCCTGCTTTGAGCCAGTGCAAGACGCCCCCGTTCCTGGAATGCATGGCAAAGAGTGGATACCGGCGAGGCTGGAGAAGATACTTCAGGGAGTACAGCAGGAAGAGAAGCTGCGTGAGGATGAGGAATGCGCCTGACCGAAAGCGCACACGTTCTCTGTGTGTGACCGGTTGCTGCTCCATAGACAGCCCGCTCTTTTTTGCAGCGGTGTTCTCCGTCACCGGGAGGGAGAGCTCCACCGATGCCCCCGGGGACATCCGGCATCGGATGGTCCCGGGAGGAACGGTCACAATGTACTGCGCAGCGATGCTGCAGTTGTCACAGAATTGTCAAACCGAGTGGACCATTGGTCCCTGCGCGCTGGACCGAATCACCTCTGGCCTGCTGATGGGGGCGTCGGGCGGTGGCTTGGACATCCACCGTGTCGACGTGTCCATCCTTATTATTAATGAAGCGGTCTATTTCCCCCGGCGCTGCTCGAACAGCCATGTTACGAATTTCTCGGAACCGTAAGCGGCGTCCCATGAGTTGTGCCCGGTGCCCGGGAGCTCGGTATACTTCACCGGAGCGCCGATGGCGGTCAGAGCGGCGGCAGCGCCCCGCGATTGACCCACCGGAACCGCCGGGTCTGCTTCCCCGTGGAAGATCCACACCGGAAGGCGGACGAGCTTCTTCGCCACGATCTCAAATGCAGCATCTGTGTTCTCCGGAACCACAGGGTCGAACATGCTGATCCATGAAGTGTCCCTCTGAATCCATCCGCAGATCGGCGCTGCAGCCGCAAAGATTTGCGGATGGCGATAGGCGAGATACCATGTGCCATTGCCACCCATGGAGAGTCCGGTAAGGTATACCCGGTCCGCATCGGTCTTGAATTCCTTCAGCGTTTTTTGAAGAGCCATCATCGCCGCCTGCGAGGGCTCTCCCACCCATATGGAATCAGGAGGACACTGAGGAAATACGACTATGGCGGGATACCGGTCAGCATTCTGGCGAATTGCTGCGCCAAGTCCCGTCTGCGTCTGGAGGAGTCCATCTTTTCCGCGCTCACCTGCCCCATGCAGGAACAGAATCACAGGCCAGGCCTGTGCTTGCGTATACGTGGACGGCATGTAGATCTGATATTTGTAGACCGTTCCCGCGATTTCGACTGTGCGGTTCAGGAAACCGGTTTCCACCCGGCCTTGTGCGAAGGAATGCTGCAGGCTGCAGAGCAGAAATGCGGCACCGAGAACAAAGACGATACCGCACGGGGATGTTGATGACATGGTCACTGCTCCTTTCGTGGCTGAAGTCAGGAAATGAAACGGTCGAGCTCGGACCCGGGGATGCGAGCACCAAGGATGCAGGTATCTGCTCCCTGGTACGGGAAATACAGGTCTCCCTGCCAGAAGTACGCCCCGGACACGAACACAACGTTGTTCA
>Ga0316603_10001997_pt1 | contig 11089 bp, 9 predicted proteins | sample OWC_soil_day10_n_FD_207649 | JGI IMG/M metagenome (GOLD analysis project Ga0316603, IMG submission 207649) | Wetland soil microbial communities from Old Woman Creek delta, Ohio, United States - OWC_soil_day10_noCT | ecosystem: Environmental > Terrestrial > Soil > Wetlands | place: USA: Ohio...
AGAAAATCGTCGAAGCGGTCATGAGGGCCGGGATGAAACCGTTCCCGGAGCAGTTTAAGAAATGATTTTCCGGGAAGCGCAAACCGGAAAAAATCCCGGGGGGAGGAAGAATATTTTTAGGCGAGGAGGCGAAACCGATGGCCAAAGACATGCGCACGTACATGGCGCAATTGGAAAAAGCGGGAGAAATGATCCATGTCCCCGACCCCGTTAATGTGGAGTGGGATATCGGGAGGCGCCTCTTTGAGTCGCGGGAGAGGGCCCTCTTATTTGAAAACATAAAAAACTATCCCGGCTGGAAAGCCCTGGGGCAGGCCCCGGCCAACATGCGCCAGATTGGGATTATTCTGGACACCATTCCCGGAAAGGTCGTTACCGAGCTGGCCCGACGGCTGGACAAAGGAGGCGGGAAATGCGTTTCGGTTCAAACCGGCCCGGTGAAAGAGCAAATCTGGACCGGAGAAGAAGCTTCCCTCGACCGGCTGCCCATTCACGTCATTGCGGAGAAAGATCCGGGCCGATATATTGCCGGGGGCCTCTGCGTCGTGAAAGACCCGGAAACGGGAATTCGGAACATGGCCTTTCACCGGCTGCAGGTGAAAGACGGCAAGAAGATGGGCATCTTCATGGTCGAGGGGAGACACACCTGGCATATTTACCAGAAGTATGAAGCCCTGAACAAGCCCATGCCGTTTGCCGTCGTCATCGGCCACCATCCTATGTATTATTTCGCGGCGGCTTACACCGGCCCCCTCGGCCTTGACGAACTTGAAATCGCCTCGTCTCTTCTCGAGGAGCCGGTGGAAATAATTCCCTGTTCGACAATCGATCTCGAAGTCCCGGCTCACGCCGAGATCATCCTGGAAGGCGAGATTCCCCCCCGGATCCGGGAAGAAGAGGGTCCTTTTTCGGAGTTCACGGGGTATTACGGCGGCAAACTGAATCGCCCCATTGTTCTCTTAAAAGCGATCACCCTGAGGAAAGAGGCGATTTATAAAGCGGTCCAAAGCGCCGCCCTTACGGAATCGATTTTCTACAACGGCCTGCCGATGGCCGTGGCCATCTTCCGCGATTTGCGCCAGGTCGCCGGATATGTAAATTTGAAGGATGTTTCCTGCAACTGGGGAAGCACTTTTAATGTCGTGGTCCAAATGACCCCCCGATTCTACGGGGAGGCCAAGCAGGTTCTCCTGGCGGCGGTATCCAGCCTCTATTCCCACCAGAAGGTCGCGGTGGCCGTGGATGAGGACGTGGATATCTATGATCCCCAGGATGTAGCCTGGGCAATCGCCACCCGAGTGAACCCGGAGGTAGACGTGGCGGTGATCCCGGGGGTCCGGGGGCATACGCTGGACAATTCTCTGCCGGAAGTAACGAAACCGGGCCTCACGGCCTGGCACCGCCTTGGCTCCCGAATGATCATCGATGCCACCAAGCCGCCGACTTCCGATCCCCTGGCCCGGATTCCCTTTGAACGAGTCAGACCGCCATCCCCCAGGCAAGGTTGAAAGGGGGGAAGGGCGGATTCGGAGAGGAGACCGCGGGATGAACCCGCCTGCCGTTCATCCGCTGCGGTGCGGCGGGCAAATTATATTGACAAGGGGTTCCATTTTGGCATAATAGGACTCTCTTATTGACAACCGGGGGAGTTAATACTTTGGATTTTTTGGTCGCGTCCCTCCGACAAATCGGCCTTTCCCTGAATGAGGCAAAAGCTTACCTCTGCCTCCTCCGGAAGAGCGGGATTACCGGCTACGAATTGAGCAAGAACGCCGGCATCCCGCCCTCCAAAATCTATGAGTCGTTGAGCAAACTGCTGGCCAAGGGATTCATTAAACTGTTCCGGGAGGATAACGTCCAGCGTTACGTGGCGGTTGAACCCATGGAGATTCTAAGCCGCTACCAAACCGAATACCAAAACAATCTCGAGGGGCTGAAACGTCACCTGGCAAAAATCCGCCAGAACACGGATGCCTTCAACCATTACCTCTGGCAGCTCAGCGAGCGCGCTCCGATTTTGGGCAAGATCCGGGAAATCATTAAGAACAGCCGGAAGGTGATCTATCTTTCCCTCTGGAAGGAGGAGCTCCCGGAAATCGAGGAACTTTTGCGGAAGGCCTCCCGGCGTGGGGTAAAAATCGCCATCGTCCTTTACGGGGACGCCCAGATCGATTTCGGGGTGGTTTATGGACACAGCCTGGAGGACATCCTGCTCCGCGAAATGGGCGAGAGGCGCCTAGCCCTGGTGGCCGATGATAAAGTCGTGCTCTTGGCCCATTTCGGCCGTTCCGGCGAGAGCTTCGGCACCTGGACCCACAACCGCGGGATGGTCAGCTTAGCGGTTGATTATATTTCTCATGACGTCATTTCCTTGAAATTGGCCAAGCAGTTTGCCGCGCAGATGAATGCCCTCTTCGGAGAAAAATGGGAACGGCTGAGGGATGTGATGAATCCGGATCCGGCTTCCCTTCCCTTTAAGCAGACGGCCCCCAAAAGGGAGAAGATAAGGGAAGGCCATCGGGGGAGACCGGTTTTGCGATGATCGGGGGGCGAAGGCGATTTCTTGGGCCCGTCAAAGCGAAGGGGGACAGAGGGCAAAGGCCGCGGGCGGCCTTTGCTTAAATGGTGTCAAAAGAGCTTTCGGTTTTCCCGGGTAAATCGAGGTGCCGACCGGAGAAAACAGTCACCTGAAGCATCAAAAGAAACCATTCATAAGGCCAACTCAAAAAAGGAGGAGAGGTCATGAGAAAAAAAGAATTTGCGATCTGGGTGGTTTTGGGGATTTTCTTCGTTTCTTTCTTTTTTATCCCCGCGAAAGCGGATGCGGCCCCCAAGTATACGCTCAAGGTGGGGCACAATCAGATGGAAAAAACTGTTCGCCAGCAAGCCTCTCTAAAATTCAAGAGCCTGGTGGAGGAAGGGTCCAAAGGAGAAATTTTAGTCCAGGTTTATCCGGCCCAGCAATTGGGAAATGACCTCGAAAGGCTGCAGGCCCTGCAGATGGGGACCCTGGAGGCTTCCATCTCCGCCATGCCGCGAATGGCCAGCGCGCTGCCGGCGGTCCAGGTGTTTGACCTTCCCTTCCTCTTCCCCTCCTATGAGGTTCTCTTCAAGGTGGCCGACGGCCCGGTAGGAAAAGAGATTGCGGAGCAGATGGAGAAGAAACTTAAAATCAAGGGAGTCGCCTTCTGGCATACCGGGTTCAAACAATTTACGGCTAACATCCCCATCCGCAAGCCCGAGGATTTCAAAGGAATCAAGGTGCGGACCATGGAAAACCCCTTCCTCATCGCCCAGTTCAGGGCCCTGGATGCGAACCCGGTGCCCATCGACTTCCATGAGCTTTATACTTCTCTCCAGCAGAAGGTCGTGGATGCCCAGGAAAATGATATCAATACGATTCACGATATGAAGTTCTACGAAGTGCAGAAATACATGACCATCAGCAACCATGCCTGGATTGGACACGTCTTTGCCTTTTCCCAGGCTTTTCTCAGCAAACTGCCCGCCAATCTGCAGACGGTCGTTATCCAGGCCGCCCAGGAAGCTGCCAAGATCGATCGTTATGGAGTGATCGATTCGGAAAAAACGATGACCAAGACGATGCAGGACAAGGGCCTGTCCGTCATCCAGTTGACCCCGCAAGAATTGGACAGCTTCCGCAAAAAAACCCGGCCGGTTCATGATCAGTTCTCCGAGAAGATCGGCAAAGACCTGGTCAATCTGGCCTACCGAGAGGTCGCTGCCGCCGAGAAGGCCGGAAAATAGATCAGGCAGATTGAGGTTTTTGCCCCCCTATTTGGGGCAGGGGTCAGGCCGTTTACGATAAAGATGGGGAGGGGCTGAATGCCTTTCCCCCTGTTCCACCCACTCAAAGGGATATTTCATGCTCGACCGAATCGCCACATTCCTGGAAGAAGCCTTTGTGGGATTTACCCTCCTTTTCGCCACCCTTCTCCTGTTTATCGGCGTGGTTATGCGCTATTTTTTCAACTATGCCTTTGAATGGTCCGATGAACTGATCCGCTATGTGATTATCTGGTCTACCTTTATCGGGGCCGGGTTGTGCGCCAAAAAGGGCATGCATGTAAAAATGGATATTCTCCTGCGAATCCTGCCCGCGGGATTTTTGCGCTACTGGAATATGCTCCTTACGATCGTAGCCATCTTGTTTTCCCTTTTTTGCCTGATGAAGGGATTTCAAATGGTTATGCTGACTCAAGCTTTTGGGAGGACTGGAGTATCCTTTGCCGCCCCCATGTGGATCATCTACCTGGCCGTTCCCTTGGGATACACCCTGATGTTTATTCACTTCAGCATTTCCTTCTATCGACAATGGACCGGCCAGGAGAAACCCGCGCTCGAAGGGGATTTGGATCTGGCGGCGGCAGAGCAGATGAAGGAGGAAAAGTAGTGGATTCGACCCACCTCATGCTCTTCGTCCTCCTCGGGATCCTCCTTTTGAGCGGCACCTCGATCTTTATCGCGTTGGCCCTTTCCGTATTATTGTTTCTCAGCTTCTTTACCGCCATCCCGGTAATGGGCATCATTGAGCGGCAATTCGCCGGTCTGGATCGTTTTGCAATGATGTGCGTCCCGTTCTTCATCCTGGCGGCCAATATTGCCGGCGTGGGGGGAATTTCCAAACGCATTATCGCCGTTTCGAAGACCCTGGTCGGGCATTTTAAGGGCGGGCTGGCGATGACCACGGTCCTCGCCTGCACCTTCTTCGGGGCCATTTCCGGGTCGGCGCCGGCTACGGTGATCGCCATTGGAAAAATTCTTTATCCGGCGCTGATGGAGACGGGGTATGGGAAGAAATTCTCCCTGGGGGTGATCACGGCCTCGGGGGCGATCGCCCTGATTATCCCCCCTTCGATCACCATGATTGTTTTAGGAGCCGTTTGCGGGATGTCGATTGGAGCCCTCTTCGTTTCCGGTTTTGGGGCCGGAATTACGATTTCCCTGGTGTTCATGATTTATTGTTATATCTATGCTCGGAACAAAGACATTAAACTGAGCAAACGCGCCAACCGCAAAGAAATTTGGGATGCCTGCCGGGACGCCAAATGGGCCCTCGGAGTTCCCCTCATAATCATCGGCGGGATTTACGGCGGGGTCTTTACGCCCACCGAGGCTTCCGGCGTAGCGGCGACTTACACGCTCTTTGTGGCCCAGTTCATTCACCGGGAGGTGAGCACCCGCGAAATCTTCAAGGCCATCGTTGACTCGGCCACCGTTTCCGCCCAGATCATGATCATCCTGGCCGCGGCTTCGGTCTTCGCCTGGGCGGTCACCACCAGCCAGCTTTCCCAGCTGATCGCCAACTGGGTGATGGGGATCAGCTCCAGCCCCTATATGGTGCTCATTCTGATCAATATCGTTTTTCTGATTGCCGGCTGCCTGGTCGACAGCGTCTCCTCTTCGATTATCCTGGGGCCGCTGCTTTATCCGGCGGTGATCGGAGCGGGGATCGATCCGATCCATTTCGGCATTATCACGACGGTGAACCTTTCCATCGGGATGTTCACCCCTCCTTTCGGATTGAATTTGTTCGTGGCGACGATTGTGCCCAAAGAAGGGGCCAGCATGTCCGTGATCATCCGCGGGGTAACAATTTTTATTGTCATTTCCATGATTGCCCTGGCGATTGTCACCTATGTCCCCAGCATCAGCCTCTGGCTTCCTCGAACCTTGGGCATGATGAAGTAATAACGGGAGAAAAAGGATGAAAAACTTTTTGTATTTTGAACCGACGGAAATAAAGACGGCCCTTTCCCTATTAAGTGAGCACAAAGGGAAGGCAAAGATTATGGCGGGGGGAACCGACTTGATCCCCCAGATGAAAAGGGGATTGATCGCTCCGGAGACGATGATTCACTTGGGGAAAATTTCCTCCCTGCAGGAAATCCAGGAAAGCCCGGAGGGACTGAGAGTCGGCGCCATGGTTACCCTGGGGAGCCTTGAAAGAAACGGCCGGGTCCTCTCTCGGTACCCGGGGCTGCAAGCGGCGGTCAGCCATGTTGCCGTTCCGGCAATTCGCAATTCCGGAACGATCGGGGGAAACATCTGCCTGGATACCAAATGTATTTACCGGGACCAGGTTCAAACCTGGAAGAGGGCGCTTGATCCCTGTTTCAAGTCCGGAGGTCAAAGATGCTACGTCGTCCGCGGGAGCAAGACTTGCCATGCTTCCCTGGCGGCCGATACGGCAGGCATGTTGTTCGCCCTGAATGCCCGGGTAAAAATCCTTTCGACCTCCGGGGAGAGGATCGTTTCGATCGCGGATCTGTATCCCGGAAACGGCATCCGACCGCTGAGCCTTTTACCCGAGGAGCTCCTTACGGAGATTTCTATTCCCCGCCCGAAGCCCAACGAAAGTTCCGCTTACCTTCGGTACAGCCTGCGCAAGGCCATTGATTTCCCCATGGTCTCGGCGGGGGTTTCTATGGCAAGGGGAAATGGTCTCTGCGAAGAAGTCCGAATCGTTGTGGGGGCTGTGGCTCCCCGGCCGCTTCGCCTGACCGGGGCAGAAAAGTCCCTGGAAGGAAGGCCGATCACCGAATCAACCCTAAGGGATTGCGCCCGGGAATCTCCCCGGGAGGCTCTCCAGATTTCGAAGTCCGGACGAATCGATCGTTTCACGCGGGAAATGATTTCCAGCTTGGTATTCCAGGCTTTGAAAAGGGCCTGGCAGGCCGAAAGCTTGTCCTGAGAAGGAGGGGTGATGGCTGATTTTTCCATTGTGGGGACCCGCTATGGCCGGATTGACGGCAAGGACAAGGCCACGGGGCGGGCCAAGTATATCCAGGATTTGAAATTTCCGGGGATGCTCTACGGCAAGATTCTGCGGAGCCCGTACCCGCATGCCCGGATCCTGAACCTCGATACCAGCCGGGTGGAAGGACTCATGGGCGTTCGGGCCGTAGCCACGGCCGGGGATACGCCGAATAAAAAATTCGGCTCGTATCGCTCCGGGGTCAAGGATGAGCTGATTTTCGCCAAAGACAAAGCTCTTTATGTCGGGGATGAAATAGCGGCCGTGGCGGCGACGGATGAAGAAACGGCCCGGGAAGCTTTGTCTCTGATCCGGGTGGATTATGAGGAGCTGCCCGCCGTCTTTCATCCCGAGGAGGCCATAAAACCGGAAGCCCCGCGGATTCATGAGGACGCGGAAAAGAATATCGCCTCCCACGCCCTGACGCTGCGAGGCGATCCGGACAAGGGATTCCGGGAAGCGGACCTTGTTTTGGAGGAGCGGTTCGAAACGGGCCTGCAGATTCATGCTTATTTGGAACCCGTGGGTTGCATTGCCTCCTGGGATTCCAACGGCAAACTGACGATCTACGCCCCCGCCCAAAATCCTTCCTGGTCCCGGTTTATCTATTCCGAGGCGCTGGATTTGCCGATGGGCAAACTGCGGGTGATCCAGACCATGATCGGCGGGGCCTTCGGAGGAAAGTTGGAGCAGAAGCAGTACTTAGTGGCCGCGATCCTGGCCCGGAAGTGCCGCCGCCCGGTAAAGATCGTAAACAGGCGGGACGAGGAATTTCAAACCTCGATGCCCCGGGTTCCCATGGTCGTCTATCTGAAAATGGGGGTGAAGAAAGACGGCCTGCTCACGGCCAAGGAACACCGCATTTATGCCGACAACGGCGCCTACACCAAATACGCCTCCGCGGTGCTGAATTTAGGGACGTACCGGGTGGACGGACTTTACCGCTTGCGGAATATCCGCAACGAGAACTATCTCGTTTACACCAACAAGCTGCCAACTTCCGCCTTCCGCGGTTTTGGAAACCCTCAAATTACGTTTGCCGTTGAATCCATGCTTGATCAACTGGCCGAAGGGATCGGCATGGACCCTCTGGAACTGCGTCTGCGCAACGCTGCGGAAGAGGGGGATCTCAATGCCCATGGGTTTAAATACGTCAGCTGCGGCCTGAAGGATTGTCTGAAGAAGACGGCGGAGGCGATTGACTGGCAGGAAAAAAAGAAACGAAAAAATATCCGCCGGGGGATCGGCATCTCCGCCACCAGCCATGTCTGCGGGAACCGCTCCTTTTTTCCGCTCTTCGACGGGGCGACGGCTTATGCCCGGGTGGATGAAGGGGGAAAGGTCAGGGTTCTGACCGGAGAAGTGGAGGTTGGGCAGGGCCTGCTGACCGCTTACGCGGCGATTTGCGCGGAAGAAATGGGAATTCCCTTGAGCGAGGTGACCGTTGAAGCCCCCGATACGGACATTGCCCCCTTCGGATTGGGGACCTGGGGAGATCGCGGAACCTTTATCGGCGGGAGCGGCGTGAAGCTGGCGGCCGCCGATGCCAAGAGACAAATTCTGGAAATGGCGGCCGAAATGCTGGAGGCCAACCCCTCGGATTTGGATTGCCGGGAGGGAAGAGTGTTCGTGAAGGGCTCGCCTCAAAAATCGCTCCCCTTCGAAGAAGTGGCCAGCGCCGCGGTTTACCGCCGGGGAGGGTCGCCGGTTTTCGGCAAGGGGACCTTTATTCCCGCATCAGAGCTGTCGGATTCCACCCGCTATGGAAATATTTCCGGGACGTATGCTTTCGGAGCCCAGGCCGCGGAGGTGGAAGTGAATCCGGAAACGGGCGAAGTCAAGGTGGTCCGAATTGCCGCCGCCCATGATGTGGGGCGGGCGTTGAATCTCACGACCACCGAAGGGCAGATTGAAGGAGCGACGGTTCAGGGCATGGGGTACGCCCTTTCCGAGGAAGTTCGCTATGAAAAAGGGATCATGCTGTCGCCGAACTTCCTTCATTACCGGATCCCGACCGCCCTGGATGCTCCCCCCATGAAGACCTTTTTGGTGGAAACAACGGACCCGGGACCTTTCGGCGCCAAGGGCGTGGCGGAGCCGGCGATGACGCCTACGGCCCCGGCGATCGCCAATGCCATTTATGATGCCGTCGGGGTGCGGATCCGCACGCTTCCCATTACCCCGCAAAAAATTTTGGAAGCCCTGCAAAAGAAAGGATAACCGGAAGAACCCCCGATTCAGGGTTAAGGAGTTTTGGAGGAGGATTTATGAAAGTAACGATTCACTTAACGGTGAACGGCCTGGCCTATCAAGAGGAAGTGGAACCCCGCCGCACCCTTTTAGAATTCATCCGGGAAGATCTCGAGTTGACCGGGACGAAAGAAGGCTGTGGTCTGGGGGAATGCGGAACCTGCACCGTCCTGCTGGACGGGAAACCCATCAAGTCCTGCATCACCCTGGCGGTGCAGGCCAACGGCCGGGAAGTTACGACCATTGAGGGAATTGAAAGACCGGATGGAACCCTTCATCCGCTGCAGCAGGCTTTTATTGACCATGGAGCCATCCAGTGCGGGTTCTGCACCCCGGGGATGGTGCTTTCGGCCAAGGCGCTGCTCGATGAAAACCCGAAACCCTCGGAGCTGGAAATCAAGCAAGCCATTGCCGGCAACCTTTGCCGCTGCACCGGATATCAAAAGATCGTCGAGGCCATTCGGTCGGCTGCCGAGGGTTCATAATCCTCAGCGGACCGAAATTTGAGGGAAGAGCCAATGAAACCTTTTCAATATTTTGAACCCTCCACCTTGACGGAAGCCCTGGAGATTCTCCACCATTACCGGGAGCGGGCCCGGGTCCTTGCCGGCGGGACGGATTTGGTGGTCCAGATGAAACAGGCCAAGATGATTCCGGGAGCCGTGATCAGTCTCCGGCAGCTCCAAGAGTTGAACTTTATCGAGGTCGATTCCGGAATCCGCCTCGGCCCCCTCGTCACGATGAGCCAAATTGCCACTCACGCGAAATTTGACGGACGGCTTTCGATCCTGAAAGAAGCGGCCCTGGCCGTGGCGGACGTGCAAATTCGCAACCTCGCCACCGTGGGAGGAAATATCGCCAACGCCTCGCCTTCGGCGGATGTCCCGCCGGCCCTGGTGGCTTTGGGGGCCCGGTTGCGCCTGCGGAATAAAAACAGCGAGAGAGTGGTGGCCCTGGAAGATTTTTGCACCGGGCCCTTTTGCACGCATCTGGAGAGGGACGAACTCCTCGTGGAAATTTTTATCTCCCCGATTCCCGAAGGAGGCGGGGCCTATGCCTGGATGCCTAAGCGGACGGCCATCGACGAGACCCTGGTTGGGGTCGGGGCCTGGGTCGCCGGAGAGGCGCCTGAAAATACCTGCCGGCGGGTTTGCCTGGCCCTGAGTTCGGTTGCGCCTGTCCCGCTCCGGGCGTATAAGGCGGAATCCTTTCTTCACGGCAAACCCTTGAATTCGGAAAATTTCCGCCTTGCCGGCGAGATTGCCGCAGAGGAATCCTCTCCCCGGTCCCGCGCCGATTACCGGCGGGCGCTCGTCTCCATCCTCACGGAAACGGCGCTGGAAAGGGCCGTAAGGAGGGGGGGGGCATGTTAAAGGAGGAAAAGAAATTCGAGGTCATCGGCCAGTCTCCGCTGCGCGTCGACGCCCGCGACAAGGTGACGGGACGGGCGATTTTTGGCGTAGATTTGAAGATCACCGGGATGCTCTATGCCAAAGTCTTGCGGAGCCCCATCCCCCACGGACAAATTATCTCCATCGACGTTGAAAAAGCAAAGAAATTGGCCGGGGTGGCGGCGGTGGTGACGGGAAAGGAATTCTCCGCGCTCTTCGGCGCCACCATCGGGGACCAGGGTTTTCTGGCCCGGGACAAAGTTCGCCTGGTCGGAGACCCCGTGGCGGCGGTGGCGGCGGTGGATCTGGACACGGCCGAAGAGGCGGTTTCGCTGATCCGGGTGGAATACAGGCCGCTTCCCGGGCTCTTTGATCCGGTTGCGGCTATGAAGAACCGGCAGGTCTTGATCCACGAGGATCTCGAAAAATATTCCGTGGCGCCGGGAATTTTCCCGGTCCCGGGCACCAACATCTGTAACCACTTCAAACTCCGGAAAGGGGATATCGATCGGGCTTTCCGGGATGCGGATGTGGTCCTGGAAGACACGTACACTTCTCATATGGTGCAGCATGCTCACCTGGAACCCCATGCGGCGATCGCCCAGATCGATCCGTCCGGCCGGGTGATGATCTGGACGAATACCCAGACCCCCTATTTCAACCGCAAGGC
>Ga0316603_10001998_pt1 | contig 11085 bp, 10 predicted proteins | sample OWC_soil_day10_n_FD_207649 | JGI IMG/M metagenome (GOLD analysis project Ga0316603, IMG submission 207649) | Wetland soil microbial communities from Old Woman Creek delta, Ohio, United States - OWC_soil_day10_noCT | ecosystem: Environmental > Terrestrial > Soil > Wetlands | place: USA: Ohio...
TTAACCGGAATGCCAAATGGGGCTAATTCTATACTTAACGATTTAACCAAGGCATTCGCACCAGCGCGGGCGATGTCGGGGATCGCGCCACCCGGCAAAGGCAATTCCGTGCGACAAGAGGTGATCATTATTACATTTCCGCACCCTTGTTTTTTGAGTCTTGGAATTGCTTCTTGCATTAATCTAAATGGATAAACTAATACGCTTTGAATCGTGGCATTTAAATCTTCAACATTAGCTTCTTCAATCGGGATATGTATCGCAGGAAAGGTATCGTTGCTTATCAGCACATCGACCTTTTCATAATTATCCCATACGCACTGAATGAGCTTCTTTGGATCCTGAAGACCTAAAGGAAATGTACCAGGATGCTTTGCTCTATAATCCTCTTGTTTATCCGTATTTTGAAAGGCGGGGTCCTGAGCTACCACATTATATTCGCCATCCAAAAGAGCCTGAACTGCTGGCGGGCCAACAAAGTCTAAAACATTTGTAACCAAAGCAATTTTTTTGTCCATGGTTTTCCCCATGATGGCATTTCAAAAAGAGTTTGCGAAGGCCCTCAACCTATGGGAGAGGTGGAGGGGCACGGGCCTATTCGAGGTTATTGAATGGTGCCACTGTACGCACTTTGGTAAAAAGCCATATATCTTTATGGAATAGAAACCTTTTCTCAAAAAGAATGGTAGGGAAATAGGAGGGATTTGTCAAGGTCAAATCGGTCAAATCGGCCAAATGGGCGAGGAGGAAACGAGGAAGGTAGATCGAATAGAAAGGTTATGCACTTTTGGGGACACGATTCGTATTGGCCTCGCCAGACCCTTTCGTTGCAGATTAGGCCGCGGCCCCCACGGCAAGATCCCAACCGGGAAACACCAAGACCCCAGGGTGGCACCTCAACGCTCGCGCAAGGACCTTTGCCCGTTCAACGCCGAGACGGAGTCGATCGTTTTCGATGGCGGAAAGGGTTGCCTGGGGAATGCCTGTGAGCGCAGACAGTTGTTTCTGACTCAGCTCTTGATGCTCACGACGGATGCGGACCGATTCTCCAGCGGAGACGGAAATCCGCTTTTTCGCAGAGCGATATTCTTTCATCTAAAGCCACCGAAGTTCATGTGCCTTTATCGATTAGACTGACCGGCCTCTCAAAATTGTTTCGATTTCTTTCTCGGCCTGGGTTACATCGGCTGCAAGGCGCTCCAGGTGCGCCTTGTCGGCTGCGCTCACTCCGCTTCCCGGTTTGCGGGGGAGACCGACATCGAGTCCCCGGGCGGTCACGCCTGCCTTGATCGTTCCGGTGGGGTTGAAATTCCTTGCCATGACGTCGACGAAAGGAAGGATCTGCCGGTAATAGATGCGGCGGGCGAGGGGAAGGTCATTCAGGCTCACCGCCCGAAAGAGCTGGCGGGCGGAACGGGGAACGATATTCATGGTTCCCGTGATCCAGGCCCGGCAGCCGAGGGCGAGAGATTCGAGAGCCGTATTCGGGGCGCCGCAGATGACGGAAATCCGCTCCCCGAAGGCCCGGTGGAGGGCGTGCACCCTCCGGGTGTCCCCGGTGCTTTCTTTGATGTAGCGGACGGTCGCGATTTTTAGGAGCCTTTCCACGAGAGCCGGAACAAAGTCGATTCCGGTCAAAGAAGGGTAGTTGAACAGGATGATGGGAAGCGGCGTGGCGGCGGCGAGGTCTTGATAAAAGGCCAAAACGTCGTCGTAGGAGCGGCCGGCGTAAAGCTCAGGCAGAATGGGGACGGCCATAAAGACCTTGGCGCCGAGGGATTGCGCGGCCTTCGCCAGAAAAACAGCCCTCCGAGTGGTCGTGGAAATGATGGCGGGGACGACCGGAGCCCGCCCCTCCGCCTTGGCGAAGACCGAGTCCCAGACGGTGAGGGTTTCCTCTTCGGTCAGAAGGGAGCCTTCGCCGGTCAGGGCGGTTGCCATCAGGGCGTCGGCCCCCTGTTCCAGGACAAAGTCGATGAGGCGACTCATCCGGCTTGGGTCAAAAGACTCAGCGGCGTCAAAGGGAGTGACGAGGGGGACGATGGTCCCGGTAAGCTCCTGAAAAGACATGAGTGATCCTTTTTAGACTTTTGTTTTTTTGAATTCGATATATCTCTGCGTTCTCCGCGTTCTCTGCGGTATAAATTTTTTTGGCTTTTTGAAATGAATTTTCTCGGTGTCCTCTGTGCTCTCGGTGGTGAAATTTATTTGATGGCGGCGGTCAACTGCGGGAGGATCTGGTGAAGATCCCCGACCACCCCGTAGTCCGCGATCTGGAAAATGTAGGCGTTCGGATCGGTGTTCACGGCCACGAGGGTCTTGGCGTCGCGGATGCCCACGGCAAATTGGACCTGCCCGGAGATGCCCGCGCAGACCGCCAATTTCGGCTTTCCTTTCTTCCCTGACAGGCCGATGATCCGGCTTTCGGGGAGCCACTTGAGGTCCGTGGCCAGGGGTTTGGTGCAGGCCACGAAACCGCCCAAGGCCGAGGCCAGGGCCTCGGCGATTTTTAAATCTTCCTGTTTAGCCAGTCCCTTGCCCACGCAGACCAACACCTCGGCCCCCTCGATGTCCACCGCCCCCAAATCCTTGGGGATGCTTTTGAGTTTTCTCACCGGGGAAGGCTTCAGATCCAGGGTGATCGGCACGATTTCCCCCCCGGCTTCGGCCGGGGCGGCGGGCTCGCAGAGGTAGGGCATGAGGGCGAAAATCTGAACGCCGGTCGTCAGTTTCTGGACGGCGACGGTTAAGCCGCCGAAAGCATTGCGGGTGGCAACCAATGCCCCGTCCTCGTATTCGAGGGACTGGCAATCGGTCAGGCAGCCGGCCCCGAGCCTCTGGGCCAGGCGCCCGGCCAGCTCCTTTCCGCTGCGGGTCGAACCGATCAGGATTACCGCGGCCCGGGATTCCGCCGCGACCTGGCACAAGGCCTGGGCGTAAACGGAAACGTCGAAGGACGAAAGCAATTCATGGGAGCCGGCATAGACCCGGGGGCAACCCCGGCGGCGGTATTCCTCGCTTTGCGAAGCGCCCAGAGCAGCCGCCGCGACCTCCAGTTTCATCCTCTCTCCCAGCCCTTTTGCCTTATGGAGAAGCTCAAAGGCGCAGCGGTCCTGCTCGCTGAAGATCAATACGCTTGCCATCCTCTTATCTCCTTAGGAGTCCTTCCTCTTCGAGGGCTTTGACCAGAGCGGAGACATCCTTCGCTCCCTCTTTGAAAAGGATTCCCTTTCGGTTTTGAATCGGGGCGAGGTTGCTTTGGGTCTGCACCTCAGGGGCGAACCCCCGAATTTGGATGCCCAGGTCTTCCGGGCGGAAAACTCTTTTCGGTTTGCGGCCCGCTTTCAGGATTTGGGTGACCGCGGGAATCCTCGGTTCATTGATCTCGCTCACCACGGTGACGAGCGCGGGCAGGTCGACCTCCGCCTCTTCGAGGCAGTCTTCCAGGCTGCGCAGGGCTCTCAAGGTCCGCCCCTCGATAACAAGCGACTTCGCAAAGGTGATCTGGGGAAGTCCCAGAAGCTCCGCCAGGCGCGGTCCCACCTGCCCGGAATAATTGTCCGTCGAGCCCTCGCCGAGGAGAATCAGGTCAAAGGGTCCGGCCTGACCTGCGGCTTTGGCCAAGAGGGCCGCGGAAAGGGCGGATTCGATTGCGCCCAATTCCGGAGCCATGACCAGGACGGCTTCGTCGGCCCCCATGGCCAGGGCCTCCTTGACGGTATCCGCCAGCGATTCCGGTCCGGCGGACAACACCGTGATTTTCCCTCCCGACTTTTCCTTCAGCCGCACGGCTTCCTCCAGGGCGTTCTTGTCGATGTTCCCCAGAGTGAGGGGAATGTTCTCCAAAACCGGTTGGCGCGTCTCCCGGCGAATCCGGACCTGTTGGAGGTCGTAGGTTTGTTTCATACAGACGAAAATGTTCATGGGGTCCCCCAAATGCCCGAAATTGAAAATGCCGTGAGGGCGCAAGTCGCAAGTCGTAAGTAGTTACTGCTTGCGCTCTCGCGCCCTCGCGACTTCCGGTATTCAATTTGTTCTCCTGATCTGCGGTTATCTGGGCAAATCTGCGTCCCATAACTCAACCGAAACGAAATTGCACGCCGGTTCCCCCTGCGGGGTAACTCCATTCCAAAACCTCGGTTCCGCAGGCGATCCGGCATGTCCCGCACTCCAGGCAGCCGTCGATTTCCAGCTGCACGAGACCCTGGCTGTTCAGGGTGTAAAGCCCCGCGGGGCAGGCATAGATCGCAGCCTGGAGGCGGGGGTCCTTTTCGAAACCCGGGCGGATCCGGATGTGGGGTTCTTTTCCCGGTTTGAATACATTCTTTCCCAGCTTGGTTTTTACATTGGAATTATCGGTCATATTTTCATCCCCTCGCGCAGGTCCTTGAGAATGGACCAGGCCTCTCCCCAGCCGACCTTTCCCTTCACGGCGGCGAAGTATTTCTGTTTGGGCTCCTCGCCGATGAAAAAGAGATCCCGGAGGATATCCCCGACCAGCCTGGGGTAGTGATCGAAAAGGCGGGGGTTGTCCAGGAAACGCGGAGCCTCTGCGAAGGTCTTTAGGTCCTGCCGGACAAAGCTCTCCTCCAGGAGCTGTTGGTAGACGGAGAGGGAGGAGGCGGAAAAGTCTTTTTTCTCCCGGGCCTGCATAAACGCCCGGGCCGCCAGCACGCCCGAGGCGAGGGCAAACTCCATCCCGCGGACGGTGAGCCCCGCATTCAAGGCAAACCCGGCCGCGTCGCCGGCGATCAGGAGTCCGTCGGCGAAGGGGCGGATAAGACCTCCGTAGCCCGCTTCGGGAAGGACATGCGCCGAATACTCCACAGTCTCCCCTCCGGCGATCAGGGGGGCGATTTCCGGGCGGTCTTTGAATTCATCGAGAAACCGCGGGGCCTCGAGGGGGGGGCGGCCGTCGAGCAGGTCTTGGATCCGCAAAACCATACCGAGGGAGACGCCGGAGCGGTTGGTGTAGAGGAACCCGCCGCCGAAGCGGCCTCGCGTGAGGTTCCCCAGAAAGAGATTGGCTGCCCCTTCGTTTTCCCGAAGGGCGAACCGTTCTTCGATGCTCCGGGAGGGGAGTTCGATCACTTCCTTGAAACCGACGGCATAGTCCCGGGGAAGGCCGGGAGAACGCAAGCCGGCCTTTTCGGCGACCAGCGAGAGGACCCCGTCGGCGGCGATCACCGCCTCGGCTCCGAGCTTTTCCCCGCCGGCGACGACCCCAATGACCTTCCCGTTCTCGCGGATCAGTCCGTCCACACGGTTTTTCGGAACCAGCATGGCCCCCTTTTCCTCGGCCTTCTTGGCCAGCCAGCGGTCCAAGACGCCGCGAAGGACGATGCCGGAGTGATGGGGGGGCCGGGCGAATTCCTCGGACCGGAAACGCAGGGTCGTGGACGTTTCCGGGGCCATCATGGTGAGGGTTTCGACGGCGACGGGCCGCTCCAGGGCTTTTTCCTCGAGGAGGGCGGGCAATAGGTCCGGCAGGTACTTTTTCACCGGATGCAGGTAGAGACGGCCTCCGGTTACGTTCTTGGCCCCCGGGTAGTCGCCCCTTTCCACGACCACCGCCTCGACCCCGTTTCGGGCCAAGGTGTAGGCGGCTGAGAGTCCGGCCAGTCCGGCCCCGACGATAATCGCTTCAAATTTTTCCATCGATCCTACCTGGAATTAAAGAAAATCACCGCCGAGGTCGCAGAGAGCGCAGAGAAATTTCCCCGGATGAAAGAACTCCCAAACAGCTGGCGCGAAATATTCAAATCCCAACGTCAACCCAGAAGAATGCTCGCGGTTATGACCCGCTGCAGGTCGGCGACGCCTTCGACCTGTTCGCCGATGATCATGTCGCGGTAAATCCTCTCCACCGCGTAGTCCTGCATCACGCCGTAAGAGCCGTGAACCGCTACGGCCAGGCGGGAGACGTCCACCGCCGCCTCGGTCACGAAAGACTTGGTGAGCGCCGCCTCCTTGGCAAAGAGACGCAGGTCCTTGGAGGTTTCGGCCAGGTAACCCAGGCGGTAGCAGAGCCAGCGGGCCGCTTCGGTCTTTTCGGCAATTTTGGCGATGTCCATCTGCACACCCTGGAATTTCGCGATGGTCTTGTCGCGGTGCTGCTTTTCCTTGGCGTATTTGACGCAGAGATCGAGGGCCGCCTGCATGCCGCCGAGGGCGCCGGAGCTGACGCCGATTTTTCCAAAAGCGATCCCCGCCTGGAGCACCCAATACCCCTGGCCTTTCGGCCCGATCATGTTCGCCGCCGGGACCCGCACGTCCTTCAGATAAACGTCCGTCATGGTCCCACCGCGCATCCCGATCTTGTGCCAGGGCTCGGAGACGCTGTACCCCGGGCAGAACTTCTCCACCAGGAAGCCCGTGGGGAAATTCGTTTCGTCGTCCTTGGCAAAGATGACGATCGGCCCTTCCATGTCCGCGCAGGAGATAAACCGTTTCGTACCGTTCAGGACATAGCTGTCCCCGTCCTTGACCGCCGTGGTGGTGATCTGCTTGGGGTCGGAGCCGGTCCCGGGTTCGGTGAAGGCGAAGGAGGCGATCCTTTCCCCCCGGCAGCAGGGGGTCATAATCTGCTTCTTCTGCTCCGGGGTGGCAAAGACGTTGATGGCGCTCAGGGCGAGGGTGTTGACGGAGAGGGTCAACGCCACCCCGCCGGAGGCGCGGGCGATCTGCTCCACGGCCAGGGGGTAACAGGAATACCCCGCCCCGGTCCCGCCGAACTCCTCCGCGAAGGGGATTCCGAAGAGTTCGAGTTCGGCCATTTTTTTGTAGATTTCCGGGGGGACCTTATTTTCCCGGTCGATCTGATCGGCCACCGGCACGATGTGCTTCTCCGCGAACTCCCTGACCGTTTTCTGAATCAATTCCTGCTCTTTAGAAAGTTTAAAGTCCATCTTCAGCCTCCTTTTAATCGATTCACCACCCTGATCCTCCCCCTCCGAGGGGGGAGGAAAAGACGGAGGTGATCTTCAAAAAAATCACTTCCTTGCGGGTAAATTGAAAGGTGTTTTCAATTGCAGGGGGGCGATGCCTCGCACCCTGCCAACCAACGCCCGCAATTAGATTCCATGCTGGGAAAAAGTGCTTTCCCGCACCCCGTCGAATTTTCTGAAAGGATTATGGGAAGAATGGGGTATTTAGTCAAGGGAAAAAGGAGAAAAAATGTAACCGTTCAGTCATGGGTGGCCAAGGGCTGGGGGTTGGGTTTGCGGGAAAGCCAAAAAGGTGCCCCGGCCTAGGGGCCCGGGCGTTTCGCTCGGAACCAGGAGGCGGTGATTTCTCCGTGGCAGGGGCGGGGGCCGAGGCCTCCCGCCTCGCTCTACGAAGGCTGACTTTACGGCGCGGTTCTCAGCCGGTCCCGGCCCATGCTTCCTGCGCGAACCGCCCGAACCCGAAGGCCGCAACAAAGTTTGTTTCGGGCCGCCTGCGACTGAAGGGTTAGGAAAAAATCAATGGGGCGTAAATTTTTTTGAGGCCTCCTCCGCCAACTCCCGAATGGAGCGGGTCTCGAGGCCTTCCCCGTTGAAGATCCGGATTTCGGCCGGGTCGTTCCGCAGGGAGCGGATCAGGGGGAGAGATTCCGGGTCTCCGATCCATCCCAGCGCCCGAACGGCCAGTCCCCGAAGCGGGGCGGAGGAGGACCGGAGAAAAGGGGCGATATACCGAGGGGCGGAGAAGGATTTCAGCAAGTCCGGGCGGGCCTTTGCGAGACGCCCGACGCCCCAGAGCGCCCCTCTCTGCAACGGCTCGAATTCGAGATAGTTTCCGTCTTCGTCCAGGTAGGAAAGGAGGATCCGTCCGAATTCCCGGGCCAGGGTTTCGTTCCGGGCCATGGCTTCGCCCATGACTTCGGCAACGCCCCACCCGATCCCGCCGGACTCCTCGTTCAGCTGCCACATGAACCGCCGCATCCAGTTCCGCGCCGCCTCCAGGTCATTTTGGGCCACGTCGGAAACATAGGCCCCCATGGTCAAAACGGCCGCCCATTTCACGCCCTCATCGGGACTGCAGAGGTCGGAAAGGAGTTTTCCGGGTTTTACTTTTTCTTTTTCCAAGGGAGATTCCCCTCTCCGCAAAGAAGCAAGGTAATTTCCGCCGGGGGAGCTTCTTTTTCGAATGCATTTATGATAAATCCATTTCCCCCAGCAGTCCATGGCGATTTGCATCCCCGCAGGGATGGAACGAAAAAGAGTTTGCAAAAAAAATTATTTCTGGTAAGTTCATATTCGGGATTGATTCTAATAGATTTCGGATGATACGGAATACGCATATCCGATAAGGAGGTATCTTATGAAACCGGCGCCCAAAGTTCTTCTGATCATCGTTTTGCTGATTGGATGCCTGGTCGCCTCGGGCGGCACTTCCTCCGCTCAATATGGTTCCTTTTATGGGGGAATATACGGGGGCTACGCCTGGCCGCAGGATATGACCTGGCAGAGCGAATCAACCGGGGAGAAACTTAACCTGGGAGTGGATAACACCGGGCTTATCGGGTTCAAATTCGGCTATATCCTGCCCCAGGCCCGAATGATCGCCCTGGAGCTTGATTACCACCATCTTTTTGAAACCAATTATGGTCCGAGCACGACGAGTTCGGGCGTAAAAGAAGCCGGCGACGTATATCTGGATAGTTTCTTTTTCAACCTGATATTGCGTTACCCTCAGGGAAGAATTCGCCCCTTCATAGGAGCCGGCATCGGATTTTCAACCATCAACCTGAGCAATGTTGAGACCGTCGGGGGAAGGAGCTTCTATGAGGAGGAGTATGAGACCTCATTTGCCTGGCAACTCCTGGCCGGGTTGAATTTCCAGCTGGCGCCGAATCTCTCTGCAGACCTCATGTACAGATATTTCGGCACGGACCCCCATTTGGCCTTCGTGGATGTCGAATACCGGGCTTCCATCTTTTCGGTGGGCCTGAATTTTCATTTTTAGCGGTTTGCTGAAAAAAACCTGATCGGCCTCATTCGTCATTCCTGCGGAAACAGGAATCCAGCCTTTTCAAGGTCTTCTGAACTCCCGCCTTCGAGGGGGCGACGGGAATTTGGGGTTTTTCCGCATCCTGTCAGGGGAGGGGGGCATGGAAAACGGCCACGCCGATCAGGGGTGAGCAGATTCCTGAAGAGATGCCTTGTCCGCCGATTCCATCCTTACGAAAATTTCGATAAGCCTGGGGTCGAACTGGATCCCCGCCTGTTTCTGGAGTTCGAACAAAGCCTGTTCCTGGCTGATCCGCTCCTTGTAGGGGCGGCCGAAGGTCATCACGTCGAAGGCGTCGACGATGGAGATAATTCGGGAAAGGAGCGGGATTTCCTCCCCCTTCAAACCCCTCGGGTAGCCGCTTCCGTCCCACCACTCATGATGCGCCAGAATCGCTTCGGCGATGGGGACCAGCTCGGGCGTGGCCGCCGCGATCCGGTACCCGATTTCCGGATGCTTCCAGACGAGGTCCCATTCTTCGGTGGAAAGCTCCCCCGGTTTCACGATGATCCCCTCGGGAATCGCGATCTTGCCGATATCATGAAGGGTCGAGAGAAGGGAGAGGTCGTTCAACTCGCCTTCGGATAGATCCAGAGCCCGGCCTATTTTCAGCGCCACCCGCTGGAGACGGTTGGTGTGTTCTTCGGTTTCGTGGCTTTTCTCGAAGAGCGTTCTCTTCAGCGAGGAGATGATCGAGGCCCGGAGGCTCTTACTCTCCAGGAGCTTGCTGCGGTACATCCGCTCTTCGGCCTCCCGCTGGATTTCCTGGATGTTCTGCGAAGGGGTTTCCTTGGTCACGGCCCCGAGGGCGATGCTGAGCTGGACGGGGTCCTGGCTTGCATTCTGGCAGGCGATCTTGATGCGATCGATGATGGCCGAGGTCTCCTTGAATCCGGTGCGGGGCAGGAAAATGGCGAATTCGTCGCCCCCCAGGCGGGCGATGACGTCTTCCTTCCGGCAGCAGTCGCGGAGGATCTGGGCGACCCGGACCAGGAGTTTGTCCCCGGCCGCATGGCCGAAGGCGTCGTTCACCAGTTTCAGGCCGTTCACGTCGCCCATGACGATGCTGATGGGCAGCTGCCGTTCCGTGTCCAAACGGTTGAGCTCTTCCTCAAAGTAAACGCGGTTGTAAAGATCGGTCAGCTTGTCGTGGAAGCTCAAGTAGCGGATCTGGTCCTCGGCCCGCTTGCGTTCGGTGATTTCCTCGATGGTCCCCTCGTAGAAGATCAAAGCCCCCAGGGGGTCGCGGATCCCCAGGGCGTTGGCGGATATCCAGATGACACTCCCGTCCTTGCGGTACGCCTCGGCCTCGAACTCGCGGATGACCCCCTTTTCTTCGAGCTGGCGCTGGAACTCCAGAAAGCGCTCGGGGCGGACGAAGTAGCGGCGGTCGGGGGCGGAATGGGCCACGATCAAATCCTCGGCCGAGGCGTAGCCCAGAATGCGCGCGCAGGCCGGGTTGGCGACGATAAAACGCCCGTCCAGGGTGCTCTGGAAAATCCCCTCCACCGCGTTTTCGAAGATGCTGCGGTATTTCTCCTCGGCGCGGCGAAGAAGAACCTCGGCCCATTTCTGCTCGGTGATGTCCGCCATCATTCCGGTGAGACCGGCCGGCCTCTCTCCGTTCATCAGCCGCCGCGCGGAGATCCGCACGTGGCGGATGGTTCCCTCCCGGTTCAGGACGCGAAGCTCCTGCGAGCCGACCTGGCCGTCCAACACCCGTTTCAGGTTCTGGGAGAAGGCGGCCAAGTCTTCGAGAAAGATGTACCGGCTCAGGGGATGGCCGATCATCTCCTGGGGCCGGTAGAGAATGATCTGCTCGATCACCGGGCTGATATAGGTGATGCATCCCTGGGCATCCAGGGCAAAGATGACGTCGTTGATGTTTTCCACCAGGTTGCGGTATTTCTCTTCCGAACGCTCCAGCTCCCGCGTGGTGCGCTGCCGTTCGAGGGCGTTCGTGAAAATATCCCCGGCCATGCGCAAGAGGCCGACGGTCTCCTCCGGCCAGGATTCCCCGGTCTTCAGGGACTCGAAGCCCAGGAAGCCGATGGGTTTCTTGCCGGCGAGCATGGGGATCAATATGAAAGA
>Ga0316603_10001999_pt1 | contig 11082 bp, 10 predicted proteins | sample OWC_soil_day10_n_FD_207649 | JGI IMG/M metagenome (GOLD analysis project Ga0316603, IMG submission 207649) | Wetland soil microbial communities from Old Woman Creek delta, Ohio, United States - OWC_soil_day10_noCT | ecosystem: Environmental > Terrestrial > Soil > Wetlands | place: USA: Ohio...
GGAGGAACAATTAGATCCCATGTTATTCTTCCGTTGTCATAAGAAGTATCTCGTTAACATCAGTCAGATCGAGGATCTGTATGACAACATCAAATTAAAGAACAAAGACGTGATTACTGTGTCCAGACGAAGGCACACAAAGCTTCGAGAATTATTAATCAATTATCAGGTAACTCATTAAATATCCCGAGCTCATGGGCTCCATATTATCAAACAGCAAGGCGCATTAATTCTATCTTATTCAATGTGATTATAAACATAAACCGTGAATTGCCATAATACAGTACATGGGGGTGAATGTATGATTGGTATCTATTTTCTAACGATTATTACTGAGATTTTTCGATTTATGCTGATCTTTCATAGCTTACTTGGGTTTTCTCTTCGTAAGGGCTTCCTGAAATACGCTCTTATGTTATTTTTTCCGGCCATTTTCTGCCTCTTTCATTTCATACCGGGATTTAGTACTTTATATTTAGCAATTATAATTATACTAATTAATTTTACAACCACTCTTTTCTTATATGATGAGAAGAAATTAATTCTCATAAAAGTTTTTATTGCTATTTCATTCGTGGTTGTAACTTGGGATAGTCTAATTATTAAAGTGATTCAACTCTTCTATAGCTTTGATGAATCCTCTGCTACTGGTGCACTATATCAGCAGAGTATATGTAATATCGTACTTATTATACCTCTCGCATTACTCTGGTTTATATTTAAGCGACTAGGGTTTTTACATAAGCTAAATTATCGTCAATTGTCGAATACTGCTTTTTTTCTAATATTAAGTAGTGTTGCATTGAATGCCTATATTAATTCCATGACCTATATTATATCAGAAAGCAACTTTCCGACTAAGACCAGTACTACTTATATCGCTATGATTCTGTTGTCCATCTTATTCCAGGTTGTATGCATTACTTTGATTTATTTATTCTATTCCCGAGAACAGTACAAGATACTCAATAGACTTAAGGAAGAATATAGCGAGAAGCAGATCGATTATTACAAAACACTTCTGGTTAAGGAAGAGGATACCAGAAAGTTCCGGCATGACATTAAAAATCATATCATATGCATCGAAGAGCTTCTGGATACCGGAAAACCTGAGGAAGCCAGAGAATATATCAAGGATATTCATAGCAGCTTGAACAAAATAACCAGTATGTATGATACCGGAAGTGATATCATGAATGCTGTCATTAATTATTATGCTAACAAAGGAAAGGAGGAACATATTGTCATTCAGGTGAAGGGACGAATTCTGCAAGACCTCAACATTCCAATGATGCACCTAAGTACGATTATCTCCAATCTGATGTCGAACGCATACGAAGCTACAGCAAAAATCACTTCAGGGGAGGATAAGATCATCACAGTTGAACTCCGTTCCGGTAATAAATACTTAGAGATCACCGTGAAAAATCCTACAGTCATCGATCGCATCAAATTAGACGGTAAGGCAATATCCTCGAAGTCAGATATCAGAAATCATGGCTTTGGGTTACAGAACATAAGAGATACTATCTCAAAGTACGATGGTGAGTTGCAGCTAAAGGACGATGTAGACAATGTAACCGTCCGAGTCACAATGAAAATAGCTTAACCCATAGGATATGACCATAATTACCATTTTATTCCAACCGTTCATGGATGAAATATAACCGAATCAGAGACAACCTCTTGTTTTTTACAATTATTTCCATATAATGATCTTATAACAGTTCAATAGTAAGAACATTCAGTTGATAATTGTAAAAAGGAGGTTACATATATGACATTATTATTACATTGCATCTGTAGAATGATCTTAGGTATCTAATTATTTCATAGGTTGTTTGAAAAACGGAAGTACATAGAGCTTTGCCCACTTCATGCAAAGCAAAAAACGGACTATTGCGAAACACTGTTTCACTAACATTGGGGTATGTGTCAACATACATCCACAATGAGTGACATTGCGTGTTCTGCAATAGTCCGTTTTCTATTTATTCTATAATGATCTATATTCTCTTTCGATGAAACAGAATAGCTGACAGTAGTAAGCTTCCCAGCGTAAGCAGGCAGGTAATCACTACATTCCAGGTTAAGTCAGCAGAAGTTGCGGTCCCCAATAGTAGTGCAACATTCTTAGAAGCGAGTGTAATCGGGTTATATTTCTCAAGACCCGGGAAGATATTCAAGATAAGCATAACCACAATCGCTCCTGCGGAAAGGATCAAACCGCCAAAATTCCCCGAGAGGATAGTGCTTGACAGCAGAATTACCGCTATAATAAAGCACCCAAACAGCCATAAGCAGAACAAAGAAAAGCCCAAGTTATGAACTGCTGTATTCTCAAACAGATACTCGGTATATCCATAATTCACACCTGCTGCCAGTCCATACGAGGCAGACCAGAGAAGGACGGCCGCTGTGAACTTTGATAACAATACGGTGTATCTGGGCAACCCCTTAGCCAGAATGTTGATCAAAGTCCCTTTGGACATCTCATTAGAGAGTATACCTCCAAATACCAGAAGAGTCGCAAGTAAGCCCATCTGAGTAAGATTTTTGAAAAATTGACCATAGGCGTCCAGTACGGTCGGCTCCGGAATCTCAATCTTCATTCCCTGTAGCTCCATTCCTGATAGAATCTCAGGCAAAAGCTTAGCAAGCAGCGGGCTCATCATGCCAAACAAAAAGAAAACCGATAGCAGGATCAGCGATTTATAAGTTCGTAGCTGCTCTACCAATTCTTTCTTTGTAAATACGAAAAAGGCTCTCATTGCACCACCTCCAGAAATACATTCTCAATCGAGGGTTCCATAATCTCATATCGAAGCAGCGGAACCTCCTCCTCTGACAGAAAGCGAAGCACTTGACTAGCCGCCTTCTCTTGACCCGATAGCTGAATGTGAAGACGTAAGTCATTACTGGTTATCTCCGATATATAGGGCTTCTCCTTCAACAGCTTCATAATCCTATCGATCGGATAACCACTCGACAAATCTACCTCTATCACATCCTTACGATAGCTATTCTTGATATCAGCAACCTTACCCTGCAGTGCCAGCCTGCCCTGGTCCAGTATTCCCACACTGTCGCAAATACGCTCGACATCGGATAAGATATGGGTAGAAAACACCACTGTAGTTTTTCCCTTCGCTATCGATAAAATATCCAGAATCTCTTTTCTTCCAACCGGGTCCAGTGCTGAAGTCGGCTCGTCGCAGATCAAAAGCTTTGGCTCATTCAATAATGCCTGTGCGATCCCGAGTCTTTGCTTCATTCCTCTGGAGAACCCACGAATTCTACGATTATTACCCTCCAGTCCTACCAATTGAAGCATCTCAACGGTACGTCTTTGGAGTACCTCCTTCTTCAGTCCGGTGATCTCGCCACACAGTCCGAGGTATTCCTTTGGTGTCATATAACCATAGAATTCCGGGACATCTGGCAGATAACCGATATAACGATTGGTCCGTGCATTACCATAGATTACTTTCTCCCCACAGATCTTGATCTCTCCGGAATCGGGCTTAAGAAATCCGAGAAGCATCTTCATGGTCGTAGTCTTGCCTGCACCATTCTTCCCCAAGAACCCATATACTGCATGTTCTTCTACCCGAAGGCTTAAATCTTTGATCACAGAGACCTCACCAAAGCTTTTATTCACTTGGTCTATTTCAATTATGCTCATTATTCCTCACCCCTGCCAATGGTAAAGTATACGATTGGTCCGACGATTTGTAAACATACCACCAGCACCACCCAGAGAATCCGGTTGCCAAATCGATAATTCTTATGGCGTAATACATGCACTAACGCGGTAATCATTAAAGCCATTTCCACCAAGATAATCGGTATTAAAAATGGTAAATACTCTTGTAATTGATCTAATGTAACTGCATTCATTATAATTCCTCCCATCCTATCTGCGATAACTATCGTTCCAGACGTTTCTTAATATGAATAAAGCGTTCATCGTTCTTTAATCCTTCAAATACCGGATTCGCCAATATACTGCTTCTTAGATCTCTCCGGATCAGCTCCATCTGTCTCGGTGCATTGGTCTCAACATCTATGGAAGACAGATATCCGTCTAACGCATCAAAGTAGTGATTTCCATGAAGATATATTGTCTCCTTATCAAGCTTGAGAATCAAATCCGTGTATACCTCCAGGATGGACAGTGCTTTGTACGTGTTGCCCAGCTTAGCATAAGCAGTTGCCCCGCTCAGATAAATATTGATCAGCACTGCCGGAGAAAGCCCCTCTACATCAAAAAGCTCACATAACGACAGGAAAATATGGTAATATTCATCCAGCTTCTCCGGTTGTCCGGTGTACATCATAAAATAATCGGGTGCTGCACCCAGCATCGTCACCAGGTTCACATAGGTATATCCTTGCAGATATTCGATTGCCTTCTCGGTATCTCCCTTCATCTGATATGCCTTCACCAGGATACTTTCCGGGCTCATATAAGGAACCACCTGATTCTCCATCAAATCGATTGCCTCCTGGGGTTTTCCTAAACTCATGTAACAAACTGCCTGCATCTGAGTGGATAGCTTCGCAAGATGAGCTTCCTCGCAGTTTTTCTCAATTCTTACGAATACCTCCAGTGCTCGCTCCAGTATCTCCTTGGAACGCTCTATCGAACCGGCAAGGCTGCAGTGGTTAATGAGCAATGCTCCGATCTGGAACTGCAGTTCCCAACAGGAGAAATACTTACGCAGGTATTCCTCACACTCTGCATTTACTTTTTCAAAGGCCTCTTTCGTAAAGGTTTGGGCTAATCTTTGATAAAGCTTGCGAATATCCTCCTTTGTCATCTGAGGTTCATAACCAATTAGCTGATCTACCGTAATATCAAAATATGATGCAATAATCGGCAACAACAGAATATCCGGGTAGCTTTGTTCGGATTCCCATTTTGATACTGCGGGCTTCGATACACCAAGATGTCTTGCCAGTTCTTCCTGTGTTATTCCCCGCTCCTTTCGCTTGAGAGCGATGACTGAACCGATTTTTATTTCCTTCATATACTCACATCCTTCCAAGTCACAGAATAACCCTTATAACTGTTCATCATGTACTTCTTATACTTATTGTGCTTATTGTTCTCAATCATCTCAACTTATGCTGTCATTTTAGATCACTTCATTTCTTTTTGCAATGGATTTAAAGTTAACAACTGTTAATATTTTTAACCATTGGTTAACAGATGAAATATCTTTCTCTATCAGAAAATAGATGAAAGCCCCACGATGACATACCATTTACTTAAAAAGGTCTGTCAAACGCAGGGCTCTGCATTAACTTCTCTATGAATTATTTTATAAACGTTCATTAATCCGTGCACTTCTAGTCTTTCCATACTTCGGCATCTTACTCATAACCTTTTGTATAAGCATCAATTAACCGGATGCGAAACATTAAATCATCTCTCTTTTGTTCTATCCGGCGCCAGTCATCGCTAAGCGCCATTCCCGAATAACCGGAATATTGGAAAAAGCCACGTTTGTCTACCTTGTCCAGTATTTCTTCTCCATTCGCTGCGAGTTCATTTGTCAGTGCATTATAATGAGAATAGAAAGGAGATCCGGCATGTAACATCCCCATCCTTGCATTCAATTCATAGAATTGTAACCAAAGATAGGCATTCTCTCCGGAGAAATCCTGATTATATGGTTGGGCAATGGTGAAAGCCGGCGCAACCAACTGTGATTTTGCCTTAATGTAGATCGGTGGCAACGGAAGCTGCTCGTACAGCTTCTGATAGGCCTTCTGCAGCATCCGAAGGTTGGACTGCGTTCGCCAGGACTGAGTAAAGGCAAGGATACGCATGTGATAGATATTCGGAAGTTCCTTCCCCTCCCGGAATACATATTTATTGCGATATTCTTCAATCAGTTCATGATAATCCGCTGTTTCAGCGATACAGCGGAATGCATGCAACGATAGATCAATCCAATACGGAACAAATTCATAATAGTGAAGTCCCGCCTGGGCAAATAATGCTGCTCGAATGATACCGTACCCGAAGGATTCAGCAGCAACACTCTTCACTGCATTCAATTCTCTTCCCCAATCCGGTTTGATCATGGCGGGAATCGCCCTTCGGATCGGTTCATCCTCTACGGATAAGCCTAACTCCATTAGAAAGCGCATACAACCTTCCTGGGACCAGCTTTTACTATTCGATACCGGGGTGTGCATCCTTTCATTGAAATATCCATCTTCAGCCTGCCAGGATAATACCTTTTGAACTGTTTTGCCTTCATATATTTTCTTAACAAGCTCACTTCGCTGTCCGTTGCTTAAAGCCTCTCGATTAATCTCTGTCTTAGTTCTTAGTGCGATTGCAGAATTCATAATCATCCCTCCTAATAAAGACATCGTAACAAGGGCATCGAGCGGAAAATGACGCTATGAGAAACCTCGCTATCAAAAACACTCGCCTATCGTGACATACAAAAGTATAACACAAATCAACAATTTTTGATAGATGGCAAGCCTATAAGATGCGACGATAAAATGATTATCAGATACAATGTCATATACAAAAGCTGCCAGGCAATCAATACCTGGCAGCTTCTGTCTCACACACGTTAAAAAAATAAAAAGAAAGGCTTTATCGATGAATGTCTAATATGTTATATACTTGAGCAATTGTCTGCTTGCAGCAGGCCTTGTCTGCGAGCTCTTTCGCTTCTTCATAATATGTGGATCGGATGATGTCCTTCGTATTCAGTAATACCGATGCAGACATACTGAATTCATCTAATCCAAGTCCTAACAGAAGCTTAACTGCTCGTTCATCACCCGCGAATTCTCCACACATACCAACCTTAACCGAATTCTGATGTCCGGCATCAATGACACGCTTGATGCTGCGTAATACCGCCGGATGGAAAGAATTGTACATGTGAGAGATCTTTTTATTGCCTCGGTCCACCGCCAGTAGATACTGGGTCAAATCATTGGTACCGATACTGAAGAAATCTACTTCCCGGGCAAAGTCCTCGATTAATATAATCGATGCCGGAGTCTCTATCATCATTCCTACTTCAACCTCGGAGTTATAGCTTATTCCTTCTCGGTCAAGCTCTTTTTTACATTCCTCCAGAACTTCCTTGGCATCGTACAGCTCCTCCACGGATATGATCATCGGGAACATAATACGAACCTCGCCAAACGCACTGGCACGAAGAATCGCTCTCAGCTGAGCCTTGAATACTTCCTTAAGCTCCAGACTGATTCGTATCGCGCGCCATCCTAAGAAGGGATTCTCCTCTGTCTCGAATTCATAATAAGACAAAGCCTTATCACCGCCGATATCCAGGGTTCTTATGGTCAATTCTCCGTTGCACAGCTGGGCAGCTTCTTTATATATTGCAAACTGCTCTTCCTCGGTAGGAAAATGGTTATTATCCATATACAGGAACTCGCTTCGGAATAATCCCACCCCGTCCATGCCATATTCGAGGGCTTTCTTAATATCCTTGATGCCTCCGACATTCGCACATAATTCTACGGTTCTGCCATCCTTCGTAATTGCAGGCAGGGTCTTAAGCTTCGCTAATTCCTCTTGTTGTCTTCTCTGCTCTTCTATCTTATTCTGATATTGCTGTATGGTGCTGTCCTCCGGATAAAGTATAATTGTACCTTCCTTTGCATCCATGATCACAACATCATTCTGTTTCACCTTACCTAGGATTCCCTCAACACCAACCAGTGCCGGTAATCCAAGTCCCTTTGCAAGGATAGAGACGTGACTTGTAATTCCACCCTCCTGGGTAATGAAGCCCTTAATGTGAGTCAGATCCATCGAAACAGTATCCGAAGGAGTCAGGTCCTGCGCAATCAGAATAACATCCTCCGTAATTCCTTCAAAGGGGTTGCTCTTCACACCCTGCAGGATACACATCAAGCGGTGGCTCACATCCTTGATATCTGCTGCCCGTTCCCGCATGTATTCGTCATCCATGCTCTCGAATATGAATACAAATTCTGCTGCCGTAGCCGATAGGGCTGCTTCTGCACATTTCTTCTCATCCTTGATCTTGGTAATTACTCCCTCATACAAGGCGATATCCTTCACCATCTCCAGATGTGCTCCAAAGATTGCGTTGGCTGCCACAAGTCCACTCAGTTCCTTTTCCGCACTGTGAACGGCTTCCTCATATCGTTTGATCTGGGTTGCGATCTCCTGGTCCGGTATGATATCAAATACCTTCTTCAGCTGTGGCCGTTCGACAAGAAAAGCTTTGCCGATTGCGATTCCTTTCGATGCAGTTCTCTCAACATTAATAGCTAACATAGCTTAGCCTCCATTACTCTCCTAAACCACCATCAATCGCATTGATGACAGCTTCTAAATCTTCCTTCTCTGAGTCGCCGGTGCATTCCACCAGAATCTCAGTACCGCAGCGAATGGCCGCACTCATAAGAATTAAGATACTTTTGGGATTGATACGTTTCTCGCCAACCACGATTGCAATATCTGATTTGCACTGGCTGCATACTTTTGCGAGCTCGCTTGCCGGTCTTGCATGAAGTCCAGAAGCATTTTTTACTGTGATTTTTTGACTTACCATGCTGGTCCTCCTAACTGACTACACACCAAAATGTTCAAAGAGAATTTTCTCCGCTTCTGTGTTCCATAAACCCTTGTGACGCTTGCAAGAGTCAGATAGCTTAGCAAACAAAGGATCTGTCTTACCAAGTTCTTCAAAATCATCCAATGCTGTCAACGGCATATTAAAATGCATATAGTTCAGTTTCTTGCCGCCCGGAATCTTTGGCAGATTTAAAGTAGCTTCTGCAACACTGTCGATACCTCCGACATGAGTTACCATAACTGCCGGCTCGATTAATTTCTTGGAAGCCAGATCAATCGCTTCTACGAGGTCATCGGTATTACCGCCTGTCGTTCCGATAATATGTGTACTGGTATAATGAACATTATACAGATTAATATCTGCTTTAAACTGATTGTCGGTCGGTCCTGCAAAGAAGTTCATGCAGCCGTCAAAAGCCAACAGCGCATCACCCAACTCTGCTACCTGGCGAATAGGTACATAGACAAATACATCATCATAGCCCTTACCCTCTGTAATTGCCATCAGTCCTTCGTAAGGGTTCTCCATAGTCTGAGTATTCACATAGATCAGCTCCACGCCCTGTGCTGCAGCTGTTGCTTCGGAGATTACCTCGCGTGCTCTTGCAATTCTATCATCACTGATGTCAGTAACCACAAGGCGCTTCGGCTTGTTCTCGATGCAAAGGCCATAGCTTACTGCACCCAGTCCCATCGGACCACAGCCACCCATGACTAACAGATTACCGTCTGCTTTGACACCCATCTCATGATTATAATTCACTTTATTGGTGTGATAATTTGCATGGTATCCACCGATGATACAGCTCATCGGCTCACCGAGTGATGCTTCAAAATAACTCTCACCGTCATAGTTGAGTAAGCATCCCAGTTCCATAACCTCCTGGGGAATGATACAATAGGTTGTTGCACCACCAAAGAATTCATAGGAATATCCGGGAGATGCCAGACTTCCTTTGTAATTCAAGGCCGGCTGCAATGCAAACTTCTGACCCGGCTTAAATTGGTGTGCCCATTTGGAGCCTACCTCTACGATATCACCAGAAAATTCATGACCGATGATAATCGGGTTAGTGTCAATATTCTGAGGAGCGCGCTTATGCTTCTTGCCTTGCTTTACTAATTTATAAGTGGACATACAGATACTGTCACTTACTACCTTAACCAGTATCTCATCCTCCTTGATCTGGGGTAATTCGAATTCTTCTAATCTCAAATCATCCATTCCATACATTCTGACTGCTTTTGTTTTCATATAATAATTCGTCCTTTCTACATCGAACCTTAGAACCTGATTTTTTCCCGCAACTTATACGATTTTACAAGGTTCACTTCTTAATGTATCGCTTCTACTTTAACCTCAGCAAATAATCTCTCTACTAAATCACGTTTCGGAGGCTTTGTTCCCTTGGTCGTTACTGCTCCTGCGGAGGTAGCAATTCCAAGCTTAGCACAGTCCTCCAGAGATAATCCCTGATTAATACCATAAGCCAATGCCGCTACCATCGCGTCACCTGCACCAACGGTAGAATGTGCCTCCACCTTCAATCCCGGGCAGCGAAGTACTCGATCCTTCGACATAAACAATGCACCCATCTGCCCTAAGGAGATGGCAATCATACCAATTCCGTTCTCTAATAAGGACCGTCCCATGCCGATCAGCTCAGCTTCATCAACACGATAATCCTTATGGAAATATTCCTCCAGCTCATGACGGTTTGGTTTAATAATATCCGGATTTGCTTTTAGAGAGTGGATAAATAATTCTCCGTCTGCATCGACAAATACCTTAGCGCCTTTTTCTCTCAGCTTTTGAGTTAAAGTCTGATATACGGTTTTACTGATTCCGTTCGGAATACTACCCGCCAGAACGAAGAGAGCTTTCTCATCCGCATAGCTTAACAGCTTTTGTGTCAGTGCTTCCAATTCCTCTTCGGTTACCACCGGACCGGGCTCATTGAACTCTGTTACATTACCGTTTGTCTCAACCACCTTCAGATTCGTTCTGATCTCATTCTCAATCTCCACAAAGTCTGAAGTAATTCCCATTTCCTGAAGAACCTTCTTAATCAATATTCCGCCGCTGCCGCCGACAAATCCGGTTGCAATGGTCTCACCACCCAGCTCTTTAATGGTTTTGGATACATTGATTCCTTTTCCGCCTGCATCGGTGATTACATTCTTCACGCGGTTCAAGCCCCCGTGAACCATATTTTCCAGATCCACTGTCTTGTCGATAGCAGGATTCATTGTAACAGTAATTATCATCTTAACTACCATGCCTTCCTCAAAACCTGCAAACTTTGAGTCGCAGGCATAAATTTGCGTGTATAAATTTGTTTAAACTATTTTGCGGTAAATGTGGTATGAATCTCATCCGCACTGCTATGAAGCATAGTCGCTACCGCTTGCTCCGTGGACAATTTATCTGCGATGTTCGCCAAAATGTCAAGGTGTTCATCACCCTT
>Ga0316603_10002000_pt1 | contig 11081 bp, 9 predicted proteins | sample OWC_soil_day10_n_FD_207649 | JGI IMG/M metagenome (GOLD analysis project Ga0316603, IMG submission 207649) | Wetland soil microbial communities from Old Woman Creek delta, Ohio, United States - OWC_soil_day10_noCT | ecosystem: Environmental > Terrestrial > Soil > Wetlands | place: USA: Ohio...
TGGTTCCACTTCATGATCTTGCCCTGGGCTGCCGGTTCCCACAGCATCTTCATTTCGGCAACGGTGGCCTGCTTGAGGAATGCATTCTTCGGGTTAATGACGACGGTCAGGGCATCAAAGGCGACCGGCATTTCGATGTACTCGACGCCTGCCGCCTTGCACAGCTCCATCTCCGCCTTGGTGATCGGGCGGGAGGCGTTGGAGAAGTCGGTCTCGTCACGACAGAATTTCTTGAAGCCGCCACCTGTTCCAGAAATGCCGACAGTCACCTTGATGGCGTTCTTCTTGGCTTTCTGGAATTCTTCGGCAACTGCTTCGGTGATCGGATAAACGGTCGAAGAACCGTCGATCTTGATGACCTGAGCCTGGGCTGCATGGGCGCCAAACAGGGCGACACCGGCTACGGCCAGGGCGGAAACGAGCTTGGAATACTTGAACATTAGGTAACTCCTGCACAGGGTTGGGATTAACGCTGTGCAGGTTACCGATCGTTTGTTACAGCCAGATGACAGGCTGTAACAAACGGAATCGAGACTTACTTTTGGCCTATTTTGAAGGGCGTCCGGTCTTGATGCGTTCGACGCGAGCCATCACTGCCTTCAACTCGGCATCGTTGAGTGCCGCCAGCAAGGCGATGCCGCCACGCAGCAGTTCGCTTTTCTTGGTTTCGCTGCCGAGCGCGGCCATTCGTTTCTTTAGCTCGGCGATTCTTGCGTACTCAGCTTCCGGCATCGCATAGCTATCGCGTACCAGCTTGATCTTTTTCGCTTTGGCAGGCTTGGCCGACTTTTGGGTCGGCGCGGTTTCCTGCTTCATTACTTTCGGCTGGTCGTACTTGATGGCCTGGGCTTTGACCAGCGCATCCGCCAACACCTTCTGGTGCTTGGCAACGGTTTCCTGAACCTGGGTGGGCTTGCGCGCAGGCTTTGCCTTGACGGGCGGCAGTGTCGCAGACGCTTCTGCTGCAACCGGCGCTGCAGCAGTTGAGGCCGTGCTCGCGGTAGCCTTCGGCTTGATCTCGGCCTTCGGCGCAGTGCGCGGGACCAGTTTTTTCGGTGGTTTCGGTGTGGCTGCCTGCTTGGCTGCGACATCTTTCTTGTTCTGTTCGCTCATCTTGTTCTCCCTGAAAAACAGCATGATGAGTTTAGCGATTTATGAATCGTGCAAAGTTAAACTTTTATGAACATTTGGGCAAAGACGCCACAGGTTTAAAATGCGGCCCAACCCATTCAGGAGCATCATCATGACCCAGGACGAACTCAAGCAGGCCGTTGCCCAGGCCGCCGCCGACTATGTGGCGCAAACCGCACCGGCCGGCAGCATCATCGGCGTTGGCACCGGCTCGACGGCTAATTTCTTTATCGACGCGCTGGCGCCGCTCAAGGATAGATACAAGGGCGCTGTCGCCAGTTCCGAAGCCACCCGTAAGCGCCTCGAAGGGCATGGCATCGCAGTTTTCGACCTCAATGATGTTGAAGATATCCCGGTTTATGTCGATGGTGCCGATGAAATCGATGCCGGCCTGAACATGATCAAGGGCGGTGGTGGTGCGCTGACGCGCGAAAAAATCGTCGCAGCCGTGGCCCGGGAATTCGTTTGTATCTGCGACGGCTCCAAGCTGGTCGAGACGATGGGCAAGTTCCCGCTGCCGGTCGAAGTCATCCCGATGGCTCGTGCCCAGGTTGCCCGCGAATTGGCCAGGCTGGGTGGCACACCGGTGCTGCGTGAGGGTTTCGTCACCGACAACGGCAATATCATCCTCGACGTCAAAGGTTTGTCGATCACCGATCCGAAAGGCCTGGAAGCGCAAATCAACCAGATCACGGGCGTCGTCACCAATGGCCTGTTCGCCGTGCGTCCGGCAAACCTGCTGCTGCTCGGTACGGCCGAAGGCGTCAAAACCATACGCTGATTTTCAATTCGTTCATCGTTCTGTCATGTCGCGGCGCTAAGCTGCCTCTGAAAAATCTCCCCGGAGCCACCATGTTTCTCTCTGCCCACGAAATTGCCCAGAGCCGCGAGCACGCGTTGAGCAATCTCCTTGGCTTGTCGGCCACTTGCATCGATGCCACCCGGCGTCTTGCTGAACTGCTTTCGTCTTCCAGTCGCGAAGCGATTCATCATGGGAGCAAGCATCTCGCCTTGTTCGGCCACGGCCAGCTCGAATCAATGACGCAGTTTCCGGCCACGGCCTGGCTGGAAAACACCGCCCGGGCCAGCCGTCTGCTCGATAGTTCACTGGATATTCTCGGTGAAACCCAGAAGGCGATGATTCGTAGTGCTGAGGCCCAGGTTCGAGTGTTTGACGAAATGGTTTTTGCCGTCATTAACCGTGCTTCGAAAAGCAGTCCCTGGGAAGCGGAAATAGCCCTGAAGGCGATGAAAACGACGCTGCAAGGTGCCGAACAGACGCTGCACAACATGAGCGATGCCGCCATTGAAACCGTTGCGCTGGCTGAACACGAAGCGCATCAGGTGGTCGAAACCCTGACGGAAAGCAAGCCGGCAGTACGCAAGCGGGCGGCCGTTCGCAACACCAGCAAATGATCATCGCTGACAAATAACTAGAAACTCCGCTCCATCGCTGCCCGGCTCTGCGCCGGGCTTTTTTTCGCCTGTCAGGAATACCTGGCTGCTAGTTTCTTGCAGTATGCCTGGCCGAATCTTTACGACATTTTTACGTCTCGGCAGCCAGAATGGTCAGCGTTTTTACACAGGGCGACCTAATCTGTAGTTATCCCGTCATTGGCGAAACGAGATGGAAAACAAGGCTTCATTGCTGGATGAAAGTCCGGAAAGAATCACTCCCGTACAGGGCTGGCTACTCACCATTCTGGCCTGTGTCGGCACGACGATAATTGCCACGCCCTTGCTGGGGTATCTCGATCTGGCCAATATCGTCATGCTCTTCCTGCTCACCGTTCTGCTGGTCGCGGTGAAGCTGGGTCGCAATGCGGCCATCCTGGCCTCCATTCTCAGCGTTCTTCTGTTCGACATTTTCTTCGTGCCGCCCCGCTTTTCACTGGCGGTCAGCAATATCCAGTATCTGGTTACTTTTGCCGTGATGCTGGTGACGGCGCTGATTACTGCCCACCTTGCCGCAGGGTTGAGGCAGCGCGCGCTGGAATCCCAGTCGCGAGAAAAACGGGCCCAGGCCCTGTACCAATTGGCTCGTGAACTGGCCGGCACATTGACGACCGGGCAAGTCATCGAAATAGCCCGGTCGTTCATCAGGACGCAACTGAATGCTCAGTCCGCAGTCCTGTTGCCGCATCCAGAAGATGAAGGGCTGAGCATCGTTCCACCATCAGAATCCCCGCCCATCGAGATGCATCTTGCTCTGGTGGCCTTTAAAAGTGGCCAGGTGGTGCGCAGCGACGAAGTGAGTGGCATGGGCTATGCACCGCTGTATTTGCCACTGCGTGCCTCGATGCGGATGCGAGGTGTTCTGGCCATCCGGTTCGCCGACGATGTGGCAGAACCCTCAACCGAAACCACCTTGTTACTGGAAACCCTGGCCTCCCTGATCGCGGTTGCCGTTGAGCGGCTCCATTACGTTGATGTGGCGCAGGCTACGCAAGTCAAAATGCTGACCGAACGCCTGCGCAGTTCCATCCTGTCGGCACTCTCCCACGATCTGCGTACCCCGCTGACCGCCATGGTGGGCCTGGCCGACTCCTTGTTCCTGATCAAGCCGCCGTTACCCGTTACCGCCCTTGAAACGGCTCAGGCATTGCATGAACAAGCCGACCGGCTGGCCGGGCTGGTGGCCAATCTCCTCGACATGGCCCGCCTCAATGCCGGCGAGGTGACCCTGCGCCGGGAGTGGCAGCCGCTCGAGGAAGTGGTCGGTGCCGGCATCAAGTTATTGGGTAATGCCCTTGCCAATCACCCGGTCAAGGTCGACCTTCCCAGGGATTTGCCGCTCCTGGAGTTTGACGCCGTCCTGATCGAACGCGTGCTGTGCAATCTTCTGGAGAATGCTGCCAAGTACTCCCCCGATGGCACGCCACTGCTGCTGGCAGCCGAGCAGGAGGCGGATGTGGTTCGGGTAAGCATCAGCGATCACGGCCCGGGATTTCCGGCCAAACGGCGTGACGACCTGTTCAAGATGTTTGTGCGGGGAGAAAGTGAATCCGGGAAGCCGGGAACCGGACTCGGTCTCGCCATCTGCAAAGCCATCGTGGAAGCCCATGGCGGAACCATCAATGCCGATAACCGGCCCGATGGCGGTGCCTGTGTCAGCTTTACCCTGCCCAAGGGCATGCCGCCGGTAGTCGAGGAGGAACTGGCATGAACGCGACACCCGCCAAAGTGCTGATCATCGAGGACGAAAAGCAGATTCGCCGCTTCGTGCGGGTTGCGGTCGAAGAAGAGGGTTGCCTGGTCAGCGAGGCCGAAACGATGAGCCAGGGGCTGCTTGAAGCCGGATCCCGGAAGCCCGACCTGTTGATTCTTGACCTCGGTCTGCCCGACGGGAATGGCATCGACCTGATCCGCGACTTGCGCAGCTGGTCGGATGTGCCGGTACTTATTCTTTCTGCCCGTTCGCAGGAGAACGACAAGATTGATGCGCTGGATGCTGGGGCCGACGATTATCTGACCAAGCCCTTCAGCGTCGGCGAACTGCGGGCACGCGTCAGGGCTTTGCTGCGCCGCCGCAGTCGGAGCGGCGAGGCTGCATCTCCCGTCATCGAGTTCGGGAAGGTCTCGGTGGAGATGTCGCGTCGCGTGGTGGAGCGTGATGGCGAGCCAGTGCATCTGACGCCCATTGAATATCGCTTGCTTTCAACCCTGCTGGCACACCCTGGCAAGGTACTGACCCAGCGCAATCTGCTGCGGGAAATCTGGGGCCCATCCTTCGTTGAGAGCAGCCATTACCTGCGAGTGTATGTCGGACACTTGCGGCAAAAACTCGAAGACGATCCGACGCAACCGAAGCATTTCCTGACTGAAACCGGCGTCGGTTATCGCTTCCAGCCATAACGGGGATTTCATGCAAAAAGAACAAGACAAGAAGCGTCTGGCGACGCTGACGCTGGCCGCCCTCGGGGTTGTTTATGGTGACATTGGCACCAGCCCCCTGTATTCCATCAAGGAGGTATTTGGCGGAGCCCACCATCCGGTGCCGATTACGCCGGATAACGTCCTCGGCATTCTGTCGCTATTCTTCTGGTCGCTCATCATCGTGGTGACACTGAAATACGTGTTCTTCATCATGCGAGCCAATAACCGGGGCGAGGGCGGCATCATCGCGCTGATGACCCTGGCAATGCACAAGGGGGTTGCCGGTTCCTGGCAACAAAAGATGCTGGTGATGCTCGGCTTGTTTGGTGCTGCGTTGTTCTATGGGGACGGCATCATCACACCCGCCATTTCAGTCCTCTCGGCGGTCGAGGGGCTGGAAATACTGACCCCGGCCTTCAAGCCGTACATCATGCCCATTACGCTGATCACGCTGGTCGGGTTGTTTGTCTTCCAGCGTCGCGGGACGGCCAGCGTTGGCGCACTGTTCGGGCCGGTCATGCTGCTCTGGTTTGCCGTGCTGGCTATCCTCGGGGCTGCTGCCATTATCGATAACCCGGCGGTTCTCGCGGCCCTCAACCCAGTGCACGCGTTCCGATTCCTGACCGGCAATTCCCTGCTCGGCTTCTTCGCGCTGGGGGCGGTGGTGCTGTGCATCACTGGTGGTGAAGCACTGTATGCCGACATGGGGCATTTCGGTGCGAAGCCGATTCAGTATGCCTGGCTGGGGTATGTCCTGCCGGCATTGCTCCTCAACTATTTTGGTCAGGGCGCCCTCCTGTTGGCTGACCCGGCCAGCGTCGAAAATCCGTTTTATCTGCTCGCTCCGGAGTGGGGGCGATATCCCCTGGTTGCCCTGGCGACCGTGGCGACGGTGATTGCATCGCAAGCTGTGATCTCAGGTGCGTTCTCCATCACCCAGCAGGCCATTCAGCTCGGCTACACGCCGCGTCTGGAAATCCAGCACACCTCTGATCGGGAAATCGGACAGATCTACCTGCCGGCGATCAACTGGATGATGCTCATTGCCATCATCGCGCTGGTCATCGAATTCGGCTCCTCTTCCAACCTGGCAGCGGCCTACGGGATTGCCGTCACCGGCACGATGCTGATTACCAATATCCTGGCCATCGCCGTTGCCGTGCGGCTCTGGAACTGGAGTCCCACCCGGGCAATCCTGGGTGCCACGCCTTTCATCTGCATTGATCTGGGCTTCTTCCTGGCCAATTCCGTCAAGATTCCCGATGGCGGCTGGTTCCCGCTTGTCTTTGGTCTGGCGGTCTTCATCCTGCTGACGACCTGGAAGCGGGGGCGCGAATTGCTCGGGCTGCGCCTGGCGGCCGATGCCATGCAGTTGAAGCCCTTTGCCACCGATATCGTTGGCAGTGGCGTTGAGCGAGTTTCGGGAACCGCCATTTTCATGACACCCGATCCGGAACTGGTGCCCCACGCCATGCTGCACAGCCTGAAACACTACAAGGCCCTGCACGAGCAGGTCATCGTGATGAGTGTGAAGGTCTTCGATGTGCCCCATGTACCGGATGTGGATCGCGTCGAGGTGCATCGTCTGAGCAATAATTTCAGCCAGGTTGTCGTGCAGTATGGCTTCAAGGACGAACCGGATATTCCCGCGGCGCTGGCGTTGTGTCGGGAGTCAGGCCTGGCTATCGAACCGATGGATACCTCCTTCTTCCTGGGGCGCGAGACCTTGATTCCGAAACTGGGTTCCGAGATGGCTTACTGGCGGGAGCTCTTGTTCGTGGCGATGTTCCGTAATGCCGGCAGTGCAACGGCTTTCTTCAAGATTCCGTCGAATCGCGTTGTCGAGCTTGGTTCGCAAGTGGTGCTTTGATGGAAGGGGATGGCTGCCGTTCCGGATAACGATTGACGCGATGGCATGCCATCGCCCAGACTCGTACAGTTCAATCGATTAATCGGACTTACGAAAATGCCCACCAGCAACTGGCATATTTATGATCACTACGGCTATGCCTTTCTGGCCGTTGTCGGGACCTTTGGCGCGGTCGCTGCTGTCCAGTGGGTGCTGCACCGGCCGCGCTGGGCTGGCTGGATCGGCTCTTTGCAGGGGGTGGCGCCGCCTTTCATCAACATTATCGGGGTGCTGTTCGGCCTGACCCTGGCCTTCCTGGCCAATGACACCTGGAGTGCCCATGACCGGGCGATGAATGCCGTGTTCAAGGAGGCCGACTCGCTGCGCAGTATCGGCATTCTGTCCCGCCAGTTGGCCGAGCCTTTACGTAGCGAAGTGGGCGTCGCGCTCTCCCGCTACGGTCGGGCCAGTGCGGCCGAATGGCCGATGCTGGCGGCCCGCCAGTCGAGCGCTGAAGTGACCGCTTTGGCCGATTCGCTGCTTACCCTGCTTGCCAGCCCGAAGATTGTCGCCAGCGCCGGGGAGAACGTGCAGGCCCTGATGCTGCGCAAGGCGATCGAAATTCGCGATGAGCGCGATTTGCGCATCGGCCTGAGCCAGACCCACGTCAATCCGCTTAAATGGCTGGGCATGGCTTTCCTCGGTTTCCTGACCCTGCTTTCCGTATCCGTTGTGCACGTCGACAAACCGCGTGCAGCGATGGTCGCCGTCATTCTTTTTGCGCTCGCCGCCGCCCCGACTGCCGCCATCGTGTTGATCCAGGGCAATCCGTTCCAGCAGCCGACCTCAGTGAATCCAGCACCGATTCTCGAAGCGGTTGGCGATCAGCATTGAGCGCAAAAACAATGCTGATCGTACCGCTTGGTGCCGGAAGATACTCCCGAGAAGCCCATTCAAGTGCCATCCCCGGCTGGGAAACGAATTGACAAAAATGTAGTATTTGATATATTGTATTTGGCTCAGGCGTTCAATATTCAGGACAAATTCGTGACGCAGACTCCGATCCATCCTCAACATGAAATGACCATTCTGGTCGTTGATGACACGCCCTTCAATCTGACACTGATGTCGGCGGTCCTCAAGAAGCATTACAACGTCAAAGAGGCTTCTTCAGGCGTTGATGCGCTGGCGATGATCCGCTCGGGGCCAATGCCGGATCTCATCCTGCTCGACATCATGATGCCCAAAATGGATGGCTACGAGGTCTGCCGGCAACTCAAGGCTGATCCTGCGACGGCCAATATCCCGGTAATCTTCCTGACGGCCAACGTTTCCAGCGACGATGAAGAGAAAGGCTTTGAACTCGGGGCGGTCGATTACATCACCAAGCCGATCAAGCAGCGGGTTGTGCTGGCCCGGATCAAGACGCATCTCCAGCTCAAGGCCTCGGCGGATTTTCTCGAAGACAAGGCGGCCTATCTGGAAAACGAGGTGGCACGCCGCTCTCAGGAGATCGAGGCAATTCAGGATGTCACCATCCTCGCCATGGCCTCAATGGCCGAAACGCGGGATAACGAAACCGGCAACCACATCCGGCGTACCCAGTTTTATGTTCGCGCCCTGGCCGAAAAGCTGCGCCAGCATCCACGCTTCTCAAGCTTCCTCTCCGAGCGAACCATCAACATGCTGTTCAAGTCAGCGCCGTTGCACGATATCGGCAAGGTTGGCATCCCGGACCACATCCTGCTCAAGCCAGGCCGCTTCACGCCTGAGGAGTTCGAGGTCATGAAGGCGCATACGACTCTGGGGCGCGATGCGATCATCAATGCCGAACGCCGCCTGGGGATCAGCGTCGAGTTCCTGAAATACGCCAAGGAGATTGCCTACAGTCATCAGGAGAAATGGGATGGCAGTGGCTACCCGGAAGCACTGGCCGGTGATGCGATTCCTGTTTCGGCCCGCATCATGGCGGTGGCCGATGTTTACGACGCACTAATCAGCCGTCGCCCGTACAAGAACCCTTTCCCGCATGACAAGGCGGTCGAGATGATCATCGAGGGGCGGGGCAGCCACTTCGATCCCGATATGGTCGATGCCTTCGTCGAACTTCAGGACGAATTCTTCGCCATCAGCCAGCGCTATGCCGACAGCGACGCGGATATCGAGGAAAAGACGCGTCAGATCGAACGGATGCGCAGCACCTGATCGGGTGCTCCTGCCTGCCACGCCGGGTGGCAGCACCGCCCACCCGATGTCCTGTTTCACTCCTTGATCGGCTGGACCTTGCTCGCCGCCAGCTTGGCCCGTTCCCGGGCCTGATCGGTGTTGTCGCCATTGGCGACAGCAACCCCCATGCGCCGCTTCTTGAACGCTTCCGGCTTGCCGAATAGCCGCAGGTCGGTGCGCGGCACCGCCAGCGCCTGCTCCAGCCCTTCGAAGGCAATACCCTTTTCTTCCATGCCGCCGTAGATGACCGCCGAGGCGCCCACTTCGCGCAAGGCGGTATCGACGGGCAGGCCGAGGATGGCGCGGGCGTGTAGTTCGAATTCCGAGAAGCGCTGCGAACAGAGCGTGACCAGCCCGGTATCGTGCGGCCGGGGGCTGACTTCCGAGAACCAGACCATGTCACCCTTGACGAACAATTCAACGCCGAACAGGCCGCGGCCACCCAGGTTGCCGGTGACGGCGGCGGCGATTTCCTGCGCCCGATGCAGGGCGGCCGGGGTCATCGCCTGCGGCTGCCATGATTCGACATAGTCGCCGCCGATCTGCACGTGGCCGATTGGCTCGCAGAAGTGAGTCACCACTTCTCCGCTGGTGTTCCGGGCGCGGACGGTGAGCAGGGTGATTTCGTAATCGAAGTCGATGAAGCCCTCGACGATGACCCGGCCCTGATTGACCCGGCCACCACTGGCCGCGTAATCCCAGGCTTTCTGGACATCGTCCGGACCGCGCAGCAGCGACTGGCCCTTGCCGGACGATGACATGGTGGGTTTGACGATGCAGGGGTAGCCAATACCGGCATCGATGGCAGCCTGCAGTTCGGCCAGTGAATCAGCAAATTGGTACGGCGAGGTCGGCAGGCCGAGTTCCTCGGCAGCCAGCCGGCGGATGCCTTCGCGGTTCATGGTCAGCTTGGCGGCACGGGCGGTCGGGATCACTTCGGCCAGGCCGGCCGCTTCGATCTCGACCAGCGTGTCGGTGGCAATGGCTTCGATTTCCGGCACGATCAGGTGCGGCTTTTCCTGCTCGACCAGCTGGCGCAGCGCTGCACCGTCGGTCATCGAAATGACGTGGGCGCGATGGGCCACCTGATGGCCCGGGGCGTTTTCGTAGCGGTCGACGGCGATCACTTCTACGCCCAGGCGCTGCAGCGCGATGATCACTTCCTTGCCGAGTTCGCCGGCACCGAGCAGCATGACGCGCAGGGCTGAGGGGGAAAGCGGGGTGCCGATTTTCATGGTTTGCCTCGAAGGTCGATGGAGAAAGTCGGGCGAATTTAGGCGTCGGCTGCAGCAACGTCAAGTCGGCACAATGCCGGTGGTCGGGGAAGCTGGCTGCCCTGCCTTATAATGCCGCGATGCAAGCCAGACCACTCCTTCACTCCATCGAGCGCTTCCTGCTGTCGCCGTTCAGCCTGGTGCTGGCGATCGTGATTGCCTTCGTGCTCAATGCCTATAGCCTGCCGCTGACCGACGTCGACGAAGGGGCGTTTTCCGAGGCAACGCGCGAAATGATGGCGCGCGGCAACCTGATCTCGCCGACCCTGAACGATGCGCCGCGCCACGACAAGCCGATCCTGATCTACTGGGCGCAGGCCGTGTCGGTCAGCGTGCTTGGCGTCAGTGAAATCGGCTTCCGGCTACCGTCGATCATTGCCAGCATTCTCTGGCTGGTCTTCCTCTACCGCTTCTGCCTGCGCCATGCCGACCGGCGAACTGCCCAGGTCGCTTCGCTGGTCATGGCCTTGTCGCTGGCGGTTGGCTTCATCGCCAAGGCCGCGATTTCGGATGCCCTGCTCAATCTGTTCATCGCCCTGTCGATGTTCGGTATCTACGATTTCTTCTGTGCCAGTCGGGATGGCAAGAGCCCAAAACAGATCCGCCGGCTCCTGTTCTTCGTCTATGCCATGCTCGGCCTTGGGTTCCTGACCAAGGGGCCGGTTGCCGTGATGTTCCCGCTGCTGATCAGCGGCATCTTCTTTGTTTCGGCCGGTGCCTGGCGC
>Ga0316603_10002001_pt1 | contig 11073 bp, 5 predicted proteins | sample OWC_soil_day10_n_FD_207649 | JGI IMG/M metagenome (GOLD analysis project Ga0316603, IMG submission 207649) | Wetland soil microbial communities from Old Woman Creek delta, Ohio, United States - OWC_soil_day10_noCT | ecosystem: Environmental > Terrestrial > Soil > Wetlands | place: USA: Ohio...
TACTATACCGGACTCAATTCGGTGTTGCAGAAGAACAGTGGCAACTCGAACCATTGGATTGGCTTCACGCCAGTCGGCAAGGGCCATAACCTGTCGGCCATAGGAGCCCGCTTCACACTGTACACACAGGGCAATACGTTCAAACAGTATCGTTACATCAAGGGTGAAGGCAATGCCGCAGGCCACGGCGAAATGCGGGCCGTCTTCGGCATCGGCATCAACACCTCCATCGACAAAGTCGAGGTGCTGTGGCCTGATGGCACTACCGACACCTACGAAGGACTCGCGGTCGACAGATACTGGACAGTCAAGCAGGGTTCTACCATCCCGAACATGCCGTCCCTCACGTCCCCGGCCGATGGTGCGACCTCTGTAGCCCAGACGGGTGACCTGCAGTGGAATGCTGCAACCGGCGCGCTTGGATACAAAGTCCAGGTGTCCCTGGATCCGACATTTACGAAAAAGGCGCTGATGGCAGTCGATGCAAATGTGACCGGCACCAGCTATGCCTATTCTCTTGGCGCTGCCACGAAGTATTACTGGCGTGTCGCTGCGATCAATGCCGGTTTCATGAGCGATTACTCCGCTCCCTTCTCCTTCACCACCGGAGGCGCTGCTGCTGCGGAAGTTCCGGTTGTGATTTCGCCTGCGAACAAAGTCCTGCAAAATACAATCCACAATTACAATGCGGGACCAGTTCTGCGATTTGTCCTCCCGAAGGGAAAGACACTGGCGAACTATGGCCGCTTCACGTTCAAGGCCTACTTCGCGCAGGGAGACGTAGGGTACAAGGACATTGTGGTTGAAGCCTATCAAACAATGCCGACAGGCCAGTTTGCCAACGTTGCAGCCAACAAAATCGGCTCGTGGAATCGCGCCCAAATGGGTTCTACGGCTTGGGAAAACATTTCCGTGTCTATTCCCAACACTTCCATAATGCATGATACGATCTTTGTTGCCTTTGGCATAAACTGTGCAGGTACGGGGGACGTAGGCGGTACTGGCGTTACGACGATCTGGTATGCTGATAATGCAGCCCTTGTCGATACAACAGTGACGCCGAATGTCAGCCTCATGTTGAATTTTGAAGGCGCTAAAATCGGCGACGCTGTCGGTCACATTGGCTGGAGTGCTTCCGACATTCAGTCTGTGATTGCACGGGACCCGGTGAGTACCAGTGTGTCAATTCAGCCGGCGAATCTCACTCTTGCCGTCAAGAGAACAGCAGATGCATCACGGTACAATTGGCAGATCTCGTCGATGCCGGAGTTCACCGTATTGTTACTGAGTGAGGTAACGGCTGACACGACGTACCCGGCACAGTTGAGCGGCGGCCGGACCTACTATCTGCGCGTACGCGGAGTGAATGATCTTGGCGAGTCCGCATTCTCTTCCGTGGCGACGTTTACGACCATGACGCCGCCGGCCAGAACGACACTCGTGTCGCCGGCGAACAACGCGGTCAACGTCGTCTCGGATAGCGTGTTCTTCTTCTGGAGGCCGGTGAGCGGCGCAGACAGCTACAACCTGCAGCTCTCAACCATCAGCTCGACCGCCACCTATTCGACGACGGATACGACATACAGGGTCAACAACCTCGCGAAGCTCACGAACTATACCTGGAAGGTCGAGGCCATCAACGGCGGTGGGACGAGCTACTACACCGGCGCCTTTGCGTTCACCACAGTTCCGGCGGTACCTGCTGCTCCTGCGCTGGTGACACCCGCAAGCGCTGCCGCGGGCGTGAACCGGGCAACCCGCTTCGTCTGGCGGGCCTCGGTCAACGCGAACAAGTACCGTCTGCAGGTTGCCACTGACAACGCCTTCGCGACAGTCGTTACAGATACGCTGGTTCTCGATACAACGGCTGTGCTGGCAAAACCACTGGCCGCGAACGCTGATTTCTACTGGCGTGTCAACGCGCAGAACTTCGGTGGCGAAGGTGCGTGGTCAGCAAACCAGCTGTTTACAACCGGAACCCTTCTCGCCGTTGAGGAAGAAAACGTGATCCCGACGACGTACGAAATGTATCAGAACTATCCGAACCCGTTCAACCCGTCAACGGTCATTCGCTACGATGTCCCGGCAACTGCGAGTGTGAAGATTGTCATCTTCGACATTCTCGGCCGTGAGGTGGTGACATTGACGGACGGCATCCAGGTTGCGGGCCGGTACAACATCACGTGGAATGCTTCTGGTGTTGCGACCGGTGTCTATGTTTACCGGATGGAGGCCCGTCCAGCTGACGGCTCCAAGTCCTTTACCTCGGTAAAGAAACTGCTTCTTATGAAGTAAGCCTGGTTGCATGAACATGCAGCCCGTCTGGTTCTGCGGCGGGCTGCATTTTTTTAGGTACAGACGGCCCGGGGATCGATCCGAACAGGAATAGCGGCCCGTGTTTCACCTGGGTTCAAGTGGGAAACCAACAGTGCCGGTCCAACAGAATTCCTGGACGCCCTGGGCTGTGGGTTATGGTTTGCACGCGCATTCTGCCCCATGTTGTGTAGATACAGTTTGTTGGAGGGGCACCTGAGCAGGGGACACGACATGACCGACATGATACGGTGTATGCGCAGATTCCCGGGAGTCATCACCTGTCTTCTCCTAATGGTCACTTCCGGTGCCGGACAGTCCGCGTCATTTTCCTCATATATGAATCCCGTGATCCCGGGTGATCATCCCGACTGCACTGTGACGCGGGTCGGCAACGATTTCTACACGACCGGCTCCTCCTTCAATGTTACACCGGTGATTTACCATTCGACAGACCTGGTCCATTGGGAGGCCATTGCTCAACCAGTGAGCTCGTCATGGTCGAATTACGGTGATACGCCCGCCGGCGGTTGCTGGGGAGGACAGATCGTCTACTACAAAAACGTGTACTGGCACTTCTTCTCCCGCGCCAACACCATGTACTTCGTGACTGCGGCGGATCCAAAGCGGGCATGGACGCTCCCGACCGCAATGTCCTGTCCGCCGAGCGTGCCCGGGCTCGGATATGACAACTCGATCTTCATCGATGACGACGGGAAGTGGTATCTGCTCGTCAAAAATGGTCAGGTGAATAACTGGATCGTTCAGCTTGGAGACGATGGCCAGCCCGCCGGTGCAATCCTCAATTTGTGCTGGATCAACCCCGCTCCTTCATATCCGTACAGCTGGGCCGAAGGTCCGGTCATGTGGAAATTCAGGGGGTATTACTACTACAGTTTTGCCCGAAACGTAGCCGGTGGTCAGCGGGTCTTCAGGAGCAGCACATTCACTGATAACCAGGCGTCCTGGACCGATCTGGGAGATTTCTTCAACGAGTCCGACCCGCTGAAAGCAGGCGCTCTGTTCCAGAATCCGAATCACAGTTCAGCGGCGGTGATGCTGAACGACAGCACGCACTGGGTGGTACATCCCTTGTGGCGCAACGCAAACAACAATGAGTGGTACGGACAGGGGAGACAGGGATTGCTCAACCAGGTGCGATACGACGCGAATGGCAGACCGACTGCGGACTATCCCACGAACATCCCGCGGACTGCCCCGGATCTGCCGAGCAGCGGGATCCCCTGGATGGTGCCGCACACCGACCTCTTCACCGCGAGCACACTACACCCCGAATGGTCGTTTCTCGGATACACACCTGCACATACGTGGTCTGTCTCCCTGCGGCCCGGCTGGCTCTCTCTGCTTCCCAAAGGGAAGATTAACACCGTCGTCAAAAACGACGGCGAACACAATTACGCCCTCATCACCCGGGTGGATGTGCAGCCCAAACTGGTCACGGATCAGGCGGGCCTTTGGATCTTCAACGGGTTACAGACCGTTGACACCCGATTGTACTGCTCGATCGATAGTGCGGGCAAGCGCATTGTCGGATTCAGCTACAAGACCACGGCATATCGCACTCCTGCACCCGGCGACAGCGCCGCAACCATCACGTGGTTGAAGCTGGTCCGCGTCAATCATGTGCTCTCCGGGTACTGCAGTGACGATGGGTATCATTGGACCCCTGTCGGCGGGAGCATTTCCGTGACGGATATGGACAACCAGCAGCCAAACTACAACGCATGGACGGGGAACCGACAGGGTTTGTTCGTCCAGGGGATTCCGGCAGATTTCGACCTGTACATCTATCGTGATGCGTATACCCCGATCCTCGCTGAATGTCCTGCGAATCAGTATGGTACAACCGTAATGGCGACGCGCAACAATGTACCGGTCCTTGCGGGCATTGACAACAACGACTGGGCACTGTATGCTGGCGTAGAGCTCGGGCCTGCCGACTACAGGCGGGCACCGGATTCATTGCAGATCATCGCATCCTGCGGGTCCGCAGGAGGTGCAATCGAAGCGTGGCTGGATTCCATCGGTTCGGGAACGAAGATCGCCGAATGCACGATCACCTCGACGGGCAGCTACCTGACCTACCAGTCATTTACGACACACCTCCTTGCACCAGTTTCAGGGATGCATGACCTGTATCTGCGCTTCAAGGGGACCGGCGCCGATGAGTTGTTCCAGATACAGTGGATCATCTTTCTCGGCGACACGGTAAAGGCCACTTCAGTGCGGGAGGAAGAGCCCGACGAACTGCCCCTTCAGTGTAGCCTCGGACAAAACTACCCGAATCCCTTTAATCCGTCGACTGTAATCCCGTATCAACTGGCAACCGGGTGTGTAGTGGACCTCGACGTCTTCGACCTCCTCGGCCGGCGGATCGCGACACTTGTCCATGAATATAAACCCGCCGGGAGCCATCGTGTGGAAGTGAATGGTTTGAGTATGTATCATGCAAGCGGAAGCTATTACTACAGGCTGCGGGCGGGAAATGTTGTGCAAGTGCGAACGATGACCCTGATCAGATAGGAAGATAAGGAGTGATCCGTGAGACACCGATACGTGATGGCTGTGCTCTGGGCACTTCATCTCCTGCCTGCTGTGCAGGGCGTCGGTCAGACAGCCGTGGTGAGTGGGGCAGTGAAGACTGCGATCGGGGTGGTACGATATGCCTCGGTGACATTTCTGGAGAGCAATAACCCAGCTCGCAGCTATGCAGTTGCTACGGATTCGACGGGGCATTACCATCTGTCGCTCTCGCTGACATCTGTCGCCCCGGATATCACAAAGTCAAATGCAATGCCACTCCGCAGAGGAATGTGTGGGTCTCTTCGTACAAAGACGTCTCTTCATCCAGGGTGGTTATTGTTGCGTTGAATACCGGCACGTCTTTAGTGCCACAAACATTTGCGGTGCCAAATGGAACCATGACTTCCTTTTCTCCATATACGACATCGCAATCCAGGAACTGCGAAAAGGGCGCAGATATTCCGGTAGTAAACGGCAGTTTTACGGTCAATCTAGACCCGTCAAGTATTACAACGTATGTCTCGAAGTAGGAATGGTGCGACCTTTATCGAGATCGAACCATCCCTTTTCGGATCGTGTTCCGCTGGCGCTCCTGCGATATCGGAGAGTGGACGAGCAGGATGTTTTGGCGGCGACGATGATCGAACAAATACATAGCACTGATACGAATCATTTACGACGAGCATCCATGAAAACACTCCTGCCGGTTCATGCGATAACGACAACGAAGAGACGAGAGGTAATCAAGCCACATGTGGCGATCCCACTCAGGATCATCCTGCTTGTTTGCACGATACTCCTTGTGACTCCATCAGCACGTGCCGGTGTCCAGGATACAATACAGACCAGCGTGCCGGCTCTCAAGAATGTCTTTGATAAGGACTTCTATGTTGGCTGCCTCCTGTCGTACGCGCATATCGGCTTTGCGACGGACCCGTACGTGAGCGGCCAATCGAGCGTCGTCGACACCAACGGCGGGTATCTGATACGGTACCACATGAACTCCATGGGTCCTGGCAACAACATGAAACCGCAGTACACGGTCGATCTGGCCGGAAGTGCGTCAGCTTACAATGCGGCTGCCACGCAGACGGAGAAGGACTCTCTTGATGTCCATCCCATCATCAGGTTTAACGGGAACCTGACTGCGCAACTCAATTGGGCCCAGCGTCAGGGATTCAAAGTGCGCGGGCATACGCTGGTGTGGCACAGTCAAACGCCGGGCACAGGGTTCTTCCGCACGGGGTACTCGGCCAGCGGCACTCGTCTTACAAAAGAGGTTATGACCGCGCGTCTGGAGAATTATATCAAGGAGGTGATCAGGCTGCTTCATGAAGGATGGCCGGGATTGCTGGTGGCCATGGATGTCGTGAACGAAGCCGTAAACGACGGCACAGGCACAGACCGCACGGCAAGCAACGAATGGTACACGACATTCGGCGATAACAGTTTTATCATGAAGGCGTTCGAGTTCAGCAGGAGATACACCGTACAATACGGTGAGACGCAGATCAAGCTCTACTACAATGACTACAACACCCACGATCCCAATAAAGCCAACGGCATCACACGGGTGTGCAGTCCGATATTCCGCGCCGGGTACCTGGACGGCATCGGCATGCAGGAGCACGACGCAGTATCCTCGCCCACCGTCGCACAGTGGAAAGCTTCGTACGCCAAATTCGACACGGTCTGCAGCGAAATGGCCGTGACGGAATTCGATGTGAAGACCCCCAGTTTCACTCCCGACGGACTGGCTGCACAGGCGAACCAGGTCGGGGCGCTCTTGAAGTGCTTTGTTGAACGGAGCTACCGCTCAGGCCGCGGAAAGGTCGTGAATTTCACCAAGGACGGGTTGAATGACCGGTGGACATTCAACGCCAATTCCTCGATCTGGGATTCCACGAACCAGTGCAAACCATCGTTCTATGCAGCTGTTGCAGTCGGCGTCAACTATAACACTCTGGACTCACTGATCGCCTGTTCAGATACGCTGCAGTCAAGCAGGTTCACGTCCGGATCGTGGGCGACGCTGGTTGCGGCGCTGTCTGCCGCAAAAGCAGCAATGGCGAAGGACTACTCAGCCACAGAGTCCGCTGCAGATGCGCTCGGGACAGCGAAGAATACGCTGAAGGGGGCTCTCGACGAACTCATCCCCGTTGCGGCTGCGGTGACTGCAAGCGAAAACAGCCCCGGAACATTCGCGCTTCATCAAAACTACCCGAATCCGTTCAACCCCTCGACCGTAGTCGGATACCAGGTGCCGGTATTTGATCACGTGCGACTTGTCGTGTATGACCTGCTTGGCCGGGAAGTTGCGGTGCTGGTGGATGAGCCGAAGGCCGCAGGCAAGTATGAGGTGAGTTTCAATGCTGTGGGCCTCGCCAGCGGTGTGTATACATACCGGTTGAGCGCGGGAGATCTCGCCCAAAGTCACAAGATGGTGGTGGTGAAATAGGGTGGCGGGTGGTGCCAACGAGAAGTGATTGGCAAACTGGTGGCGGGTGGTGCCAACGAGAAGTGATTGGCAAACTGGTGGCGGGTGATGCCAACGAGAAGTGATTGGCGAACTGAGCTGTTCCATTTTCTGGCGGATGCGGAGATGCATTCGGACACTCGTTGGTGCAAGACGATCATTCATACTCCGTGCGATACAATCATTCATATTCCGGAGGATTGGCACGTGCGACTACACGGTTTCTCAATCATTCTCGGCCTCTGCGCCGCTCTGCTGCAGGCGGCTGCACAACCATCCGGCGGGCCATATGGACCAGTCCGCCAGACGTATGTTCTTCCCACGGGGCCAGGCGCGATCTACTATGTGGCGATCGACGGACTGGCCGGTCAGTCAGGCAAAACCCTGAGCAACCCGACCACCCTTGAAGCGGCAATCGAGAAGGTGCGCACCGGCGATGCCATTGTGATGCGGGGGGGGACATACCGGACAGGCAGCCTGCGTCTGAACCAGGGGATCACCATACAACCGTACGCCGATGAGCAGGTGGTGATAAAGGGGACACAGGTCGCCTCGACATGGCAGAAGCTGGAGAATGGTCTCTGGACTACGAAATGGGACCGCCTGTTTCCCCAGAAACCGGCGGACTGGTGGCGCCGGAACCGTGAAGGGAAAAAGACGCCGTTATGGCGATTCAACAACGACATGGTGTTCGTGGACGGCAAATTCCTCCAGGCGGTCGGTTGGGAGGGGGAGGTGGACGAGCAGTCGTACTATATCGACTATGAGTCGGGACTCGTGTATATCGGCGTTGACCCGACGAACAGTCTTGTGGAAATTACTGCGCATGATGTTGCCCTTCTGCGCACAACCGGTGAATGCGATGGCAAGAAATCGGATCGGAAAGGATACATGATCCGCGGCATCACGTTCTCCCAGTATGCGTACCGTGCGCTCGAAGTCGAGGGCACCGAGCCGGAAGGCATATCGGAGGAATCCAGACACGGGAAGGAAGTCATCGGCACGACGCTGGAGCATTGCACGATTTCCTATTGCTCCCGGGTCGCGGGGTACTTCCGGGGAGATCATCTGACCATCCGCCATTGCCGCGTGAGTGACACAAGCACGGAAGGTGTCTATATCATTGCCTCGAACGATGTCCTCCTGGAAAAGAACATCTTCACCCGCAACAATATTGAACAGATCACCGGATACTATCCTGCCGCAGTGAAGATTTTCAATCAGAGCTACCGGGTGACGTGCCGCGATAATCTCGTCACCGAACTCCCGTATTCCAACGGCATCTGGTACGACGTCGGCAATGTTGATGGGGTTTTCATCAACAACTGGATCGAAAACGTGGGGCAGAGGGGCAATACCATAGCCACCGATCAGCTCTGGCCCAGCGACAACGGATTCTTTTTCGAAATCTCGAAGGGCGCCATCTGTGCCGGGAATGTCTTCGTCAACTGCGATCACGGGATCATGGTTCTCAATGCGTCGAATGTGCGGATCTACCAGAACACGTTTGTGAACAGCATGGCATGCGTCGGTCGCAACGCTCGCAGTGCTGCGGGTGACCATTTTGGCTGGCATCCCAGCACCGGACCAGACGTGGACAGAAGGGATGGTCACGTGTTTGTGAACAACCTGCTGGTGGGGGACAGAGATTTCGGAAGGCCTCTGGTTTTTGTCTGGCAGCCCGCCGCGCTCTGTGCTCAGCTCCCGGGCTCACAACTGGATCAATTCGATCATAATGCGTACGTGCGGTCTGCAGCGAAGCCGAGATATCCGCTGATGCTCTGGAGCCCTGCGCAGAACGATGCGTGTCAGGCGGAATTCAATTCGCCGGAAGAGCTGCGAAAGGTGAATCCGGCGTTTGAAACCAGCAGCCGGTCCTATGCCGCCTATGACGGGCCGCTGTTCAAAAGCATTGGACTTAAGAATTTCCAGGTGGTTTCCTCGTTCCCCGGGGTGAAATCGGCAAAGCAGCTTCCGACAGAAATCAGTACATTACTTGGTCAACAGGCAAAGAACAGTGTGTATGTGGGAGCGTACACTCCCATTCCGTAACGCGAAGAATTCTCTGCCAACAACTCTTGATCTCCTGAAGACGGAGGTTTTCTCATGCCCGGCCGGTTCGGTGTTTCTCGGTTTGTTACGACGATCGCAGGCGGCCTCTGCCTGCTTGTGATCTGTTCGACGCAGACCGTATCACAACTTGCCAAGGGCCAGAGCAGATTCCTGGGAAATGCCTTGTCCAGCGGCATGCCAATTCACGCTGATTTCGGCAAGTACTGGAACCAGGTTACACCGGGAAATGCCGGGAAGTGGGAAAGCGTTGAAGGCTTCCAGGGTTCGTACGACTGGACCTGGCTTGACGCGATCTACAACTTTGCCATCAACAACTCTTATCCCTTCAAAGACCACTGTCTCATCTGGGGGGCCCAGCAACCCGGGTGGATTGCAGGCCTCGACTCAGCGCACCAGAGGACAAAAGTAGAACAGTGGATAGACACTGTCGGTGGACGCTATGGATCGATGTCGATGGTTGACGTTGTCAACGAGCCGTTCAACGGCGTGCCTGTGTACAAGAACGCGCTGGGCGGCGATGGGAAGACGGGTTGGGATTGGGTCGTCACGGCGTTCGAGTGGGCCAGGAAATACTGCATGAAGGGGACGAAACTCCTGATCAATGAGTACAATGTTCTCCAGGACGCTGCTGTCACAACAAGGTACCTCGCGCTGATTGACACGCTGCGGGTGAGAGGGTTGGTCGACGGAATAGGGATACAAGGACATTACTTTGAATTCAAGAGTTTTGCGGGCTCGCCCAATCCATATGCATATTCTGTTCTGACACTGAAAGCCAACCTCGAGAGGCTCACGGCAACAGGTCTGCCCGTCTATATCACCGAGTTTGACATCAACGAGGCGAGTGACAGCATTCAGCTTGCGAACTACAAAATCTACTTTCCACTGTTCTGGGAGAATCCGGGAGTGAAGGGCATTACGCACTGGGGGTACAAGCAGGGAGACATGTGGAAGGAGAACGGGTATCTTGTCCGGTCCAACGGCACCGAGCGTCCTGCGCTCCAGTGGTTGCGTACATACGTCGTCCGTCCGATTCCGCCGGCGCTGGTGTCCCCGGTCGGCACGACCGAGCCACGCAACCCCCGTCTGGTGTGGCGAACTTCAGCGCTAGCGTCGTCGTACCGCGTACAGGTGGCGTCCAACTCCGCATTCAGTTCGCTTGTCGTGGACTCGACACTTGCAGACACGGTCAACCAGTTGTCTCCGCTCGCAGCGTCCACGGCATATTATTGGCGGGTCAGCGCAGCAAATGACAGCGGGCCAGGCTCGTACTCTTCCGTGGCAGTGTTCAGAACCGGGGATCAGATCCAGGCGGTGGAGGAATTCCCCGGGCAGCCTGTGCAATTTGCGCTCAAACAAAACTACCCCAACCCGTTCAATCCGGAAACAACGCTTCAGTTTACAATTCCCGCTGGCAGCAGCACATCCCCGGCTGCCAGTGCCGTACGGCTCGCTGTGTATGACCTGCTCGGGCGCGAGGTGGCGCTGCTGGTCGACGAGAAAAAGGTGCCGGGCGAGTACAGGGTGCGGTTCAACGGATTACAACTGTCCTCCGGAATGTACATTTGCCGCCTGACTGCGGGGGAATTCTCAGCATCGCGAACGATGTGCCTTGTTAAATAGCCGCGGAAGAAACGTGTTATGATGAAGACAGCCAGAGCAGCACT
>Ga0316603_10002003_pt1 | contig 11071 bp, 10 predicted proteins | sample OWC_soil_day10_n_FD_207649 | JGI IMG/M metagenome (GOLD analysis project Ga0316603, IMG submission 207649) | Wetland soil microbial communities from Old Woman Creek delta, Ohio, United States - OWC_soil_day10_noCT | ecosystem: Environmental > Terrestrial > Soil > Wetlands | place: USA: Ohio...
GGGCTCGGCGTCGAGCACAAGCTCGGCGAGCGCGCGCAGCTCGGCGTCGAGGGCTTCTACAAGCGGCTGTCGTCGCTGATCGTCGACGGCCCGAGCCGCACGATGCAGCTGAACGCGGGCGTCGGCCGGATCTACGGCGTCGAGGTCGCGGGACGGCTGCAGCCGGGCGGCCCGGTCTCGGGCTTCCTGTCCTACACGCTCTCGCGCAGCGAGCGGCGCGACGGCGACGGCGAGGCGTGGCGCCTGTTCGATTACGACCAGACGCACATCCTCACCGCGGCGGCGAACTGGAACATCGGCCGCGGCTGGATCGCGGGCGGCACGTTCCGCATCGTCAGCGGCAACCCCGAGACGCCGGTGATGGGCAGCGTCTACGACGCCAACCACGACACCTATACGCCGGTCTACGGCGCGACGAACTCGGCGCGTAACCCGATGTTCCACCGCCTCGACCTCCGCATCGAGAAGAACTTCCACGCGCTCGGCGCGGCGTGGTCGGGCTACCTCGACGTCCAGAACGCCTACAACCAGCGCAACCGCGAAGGCACTCGCTACAGCTACGACTTCGCGAAGCGCGGCGACATCCCGGGTCTCCCGGTCCTGCCCAGCCTCGGCCTCAAGGCCACGTTCTAAGGAGCACGCACATGCGCAACGCATTCTTCTTCATCCTGATTGCCTCGCTGCTCGGCGGTTGTGCCGACGAGCTCACTCCGGTCTCGCGCATCGAGCGCGCGCGCGTCCTCGGCGCCCGCGTCGACATCGACGGCGACGCCACCCGCGCGACCCCGAACGCCGGCGAGGCCGCGACGGTGTCGTGGATCGTCGCGACGCCCGACGGCGAGCCCGCCGACCTCGCGTGGGCGTTCGTCGCCTGCACCGAGCGCGGCTGTCACGACCAGCCGTTCGCGACGGGCGGCGGCAGCGGCGCGGTGCCGTCACTCGAGATGACGGTGCCCGCGGACGCGAGCGCCCCCTTGTGGATCGCGGGCGTGGTCTGCGAACGCGGCACGCCGGCGTACCAGCCCGGCGCCACGCTGCCGACCTGCGACGGCGACGACGCGATCGCGACGCCCGTCGAGCTCGCGATCGACGTCGGCACCGGCAATCACCATCCGTCCGCCGGCGCGTTCGCCGTCGGCGGCGCGACGTGGACCGGCACGACGTGTGACGACGCGCCGACCATGCACGCGACGAAGTCGATCGAGATGTCGTGGATCGCCAGCGACGATCGCGAGGCCTTCGCCGGTGTCGACGGCACGCCGACCCGCGAGGCGCTCGTCCTCGCCGCATTCGCGACCGCCGGCGAGATGGACGATCACTTCGCCGCGATCGAGGTGACCGACGACGACCTCGAGCGCACGCTCGCGTGGAAGCCGCCCGCCGCCGACGAGCTTCCCGGCGACGGCCTGCCGGTGCAGTTCACGTTCGTCGTGCGCGACGGCCGGGGCGGCATCGCCGCGACGACCCGCACGCTCTGCCTCACGCGCTGACCGGCCGCTCGAGGCGCCGGTCCGAGATCCGGATCGACAGACCCATCGCCGGCCCGCATCGTCGATCCATGTTCGGAACGAAGCTCGCGTGCGCGCCGCTGATCCGCAGCCTCGTCCACGTGCGCCAGCAGCTGTAGTCGCAACCAGCATGTCGGCGACGCTCGCACCCCGGGAAAGGGCGTGAGAATCGCGTGAACGACGCGCCTTCTGGCATCCTGGCGACGATCGTGAAGGTTGTGCAGCCGGCAGGAGGATCGAGACGGATGGTGCGGGCGGCGTGGGCACCCACGACGTCGGCAGAGGATTCCCGTGCTCACCTCCAGGCGCGGCTCGCGGTGCTGTTCAAGTACATGTTCCCGGCGTTCGCCGCGCTGCTCGTGTTCTTGAAGCTGATGTACCGGCGCTACCCGGATATCGAGCCCGAGCTCGACAAGTGGGTCTTCAGGATCGCCGGCGCCGGGCTCGTGAGCCTGGCGGTGCTGTGGCGCGTGCTCTCGCGGCCCACGCCGGTCCCGATCGCGCGGCTCCACGCGATCGACGCGTTCTTCTCGATCGGCAGCGGCGCGATCTTCGCCGCCGCGGCGCTGTTGTCCTACGACTTCCGGCCGGCGTCGTACACGTGCCTGATGTACCAGTGCTTCGCGCAGCTGACGCGGGCGTTGATCGTGCCGAGCACCGGGCGGCGCACGGTCGTCGTGCAGTCCCTCGCGTTCGTGCCGACGACGATCACCGCGCTCGCGCTCGCGATCGAAACCGAGCAGGAGATCCGCGGACCCGCGTACTTCACCGGCTACGCCGTCGTCGCCGTCGTCACAATCCTCCTGTGCTGGGCCGGCTCGCAGATCATCTACGGGCTGCGCAGCAAGGCGACGGCCGCGAAGCAGCTCGGGCAGTACCGGCTCGTCCACAAGATCGGCGAGGGCGGCCTCGGCGAGGTTCACCTCGCGCACCACGTGCTGCTGCGACGGCCAACCGCCGTCAAGCTGCTGCGTCCCGGAAGGCTCAGCGTCGAGAACCTGAAGCGGTTCGAGCGCGAGGTCCAGCACACGAGCAAGCTCACGCACCCCAACACGGTCGCGGTGTTCGACTACGGCCACACGCCCGACGGCGTGTTCTATTGCGCGATGGAGTACTTGGGCGGTGGCATCGATCTCGCGGTGCTCGTCCGCCGCCACGGGCCGCAACCGCCCGCGCGCGTCGCGAAGATCCTCGTCCAGGTGTGCGGCGCGCTCCAGGAGGCGCACGACCTCGGCATCGTCCACCGCGACATCAAGCCGGCGAACATCATGCTGTGCGAGCGCGGCGGGCTGCCCGATGTCGCGAAGGTCGTCGACTTCGGGCTCGGCGAGGAGGTCACGGAGGGAACCGGGGTCTCGCAGCGGGTCGTCGTCGGCACGCCGGCGTACCTCGCGCCCGAAGCGCTGACCGAGGGTGCGATCGGCCCGGCGGTCGATCTCTACGCGCTCGGCTGCGTCGCCTACTACCTGCTCGTCGGCAAGAACGTGTTCGATGGTTCGGTCGCCGAGGTGTGCCGCCAGCACGTCGAGACCGCGCCGCCGGGGTTGCCCGCGGAGGTGCCCGCGGCGCTCGCGGCGCTGATCGCGACGTGCCTCGCAAAGCGCCCCGCGGATCGCCCGGCGAGCGCGAGTGCGCTGGCTGCGGCACTCGCCGAGCTCGCCCTGCCCGGTTGGACCGACGACGATGCGCACGCCTGGTGGGCGACGTGGCGTCCCGAGGAGGCGCCGATCGACGAGACCACGACGACCACGCTCACGATCCCGATCGATCTCGGCGCTCGCCGCGAGGCACGCACGTGAGCGCGGCCGACGACGAGGACCGCGAATACCTGCAGAGCCGGATCACCGTGCTCTACAAGCTGATGTTCTGGAGCCTCGTCGCGCTGCTCGCGTACATCGCGTCGCAGTACGCGATCTACGGCGGTCCGAAACACCGCCACATCGTCTATCTCGGGTCGAGCGTGCTGCTCGCGGCGATGGCGTTCGTCTGGCGCGTCCTGCTCGTCCGTCGCCCGCTCTCGATCCGGAGCTTGCACGCGCTCGACTTCGTCTATTCGTTCGGCGTCGGTAGCGCCTTCGGGGCGAGCGCGTTCCTCCAGTACGATCTCCGGCCGGCCGGGTACATGTCGCTGATCTACAGCGCCTGTACCGTGTTCGCGCGCGCGTTGATCGTGCCGTCGAGCGCCGCGCGCACCGCGGTCGCGAGCACGCTCACGTTCGTGCCGATGACGATCTCCGCGTTCGCGCTCGCGGTGACCACCACGCAGGAGCTGCCCCCGCCGGCGTACATCACCGGCTACCTGCTGCTCAGCACGGTGCCGGTCGTGCTCGCGACCGTCGGCTCGTACATCATCTACGACCTCAACCGCCAGATCTCCGCCGCCGAGCAACTCGGCCAGTACACCCTCGTGCGCCGGATCGGCGAGGGCGGTATGGGCGTGGTCTACGAGGCGCACCACGTGCTGCTCCGCCGCTCGACCGCGGTCAAGCGCATGCACCCGCGGCGCGGCGTCGGCCCCGACGAGATCGCGCGCTTCGAGCGCGAGGTTCGGCTGATGAGCACGCTTTCGCACCCGAACACCGTCGCGGTCTACGACTACGGCTGCACGTCGGACGGCGTCTTCTACTACGCGATGGAGTACCTCGGCGGCGGCATCGATCTCGACCGGCTGGTCGCGCGGCACGGCAAGCAGCCGATCGATCGGGTCGTGCGCATCCTCGTCCAGGTGTGCGGCGCGCTGCAGGAAGCGCACGACCGCAACATGGTCCACCGCGACATCAAGCCGCCGAACATCATCCTCTGCGAGCGCGGCGGCATGCCCGACGTCGCCAAGGTCGTCGATTTCGGGCTCGTCAAGGAGATCGAGGCGGAGCCCGAGCTGTCGCGACAGATCGTGGTGGGAACGCCCGCCTATCTCTCGCCCGAAGCCGTGACCGACGAGCCCGTCGGGCCGGCCGCGGATCTCTACTCGCTCGGCTGCGTCGCGTACTTCTTGATCACCGGGCGGCAGGTCTTCGAGAGTCGCGTCGCGATCGAGCTGTGCATCGCGCACAGCACGAAGCAGCCGACGCCGCCGTCGCAGCTCGTGCCCGCGATCCCCGCCGCGCTCGAGGCGATCATCCTCCGCTGTCTGGCGAAGCAACCCGCCGACCGCTTCGCGAGCGCCGCGGCGCTGGCGGATGCGCTCCGCGCCGTCCCGGCCACCGGTGACTGGGACCTCGGCCGGGCCACGCGATGGTGGGCCGACGTCCGGGCCAACAAGGAAGCGGCGGCCGCGGCAAGCTCGATGGAGACGATCACGGTCGATCTGGAGGCGCGGGAGTCGGCTGCGTGAAGATCGCGTGAAAGGTCCGACCATCTCGTTCAGGTCGGCTAAACCCCACCCATGGACCTGCTTGTCTTCATCGTGCTCGGCGCCATGGTCGTGGCGGTCGCGGTGGACGACGTCCGTCGTCGGCCGCCGCGGGACCAGCCGGATCCGACGATCACCACCACGCAGAAGATGGTCGTGGATCTCTCGAAGCGCTGACCGGACAAGACGTCCGGACAGCTGTCCGAGCGTCCGCGGACACCGTGGGCGGGACGCAGCGTAAGCCGCTGCGATCCTTCGAGTTTGGCCTGGAACACCGGCTGCACATCCGGTGGTCACAAACCAACCTCGAACAAGGACAGTGTCATGGAACTTCAAGCTCGACTGACGGACCTCGCGATGATGGGAGCGTCCTGGGTCATGTGGGTGCTCGTCGCGCTCTCGATCATCGGGTTCGCGATCGCGATGGAGCGCGCGTGGGTGCTCGCTCGCAGCGCGGCGGATCTCGATCGCGTTCGCGAGGACCTGCGCGTCTCGCTCGCGCAGAACGACCTCCCCGCGGTGCAGGCGCGGCTCGCGCGCTCGCGCGCGTTCGAATCCCGCATCCTCGCCGCCGGCATCGCGGGCGCCCCCGGTGGCGCGGCGACGGCCGAAGAGAAGATGCAGGGCGCGGCGAGCCTCGCGAAGCTCCAGATGGAGCGGCGCCTCGCATTTCTCGGCACCGTCGGCTCGAACGCACCGTTCGTCGGGCTGCTCGGAACGGTGATCGGCATCATCCGCGCGTTCCACGAGCTCGATCAGAGCGGCGGCAAGGTGTCGGCGGGGCTGATGAGCGAGATCGGTGAGGCACTGGTCGCGACCGCGGTCGGCATCCTCGTCGCGCTGCCCGCGATCGCCGCGTTCAACTACTTCCAGCGCGTGATCAAGGCGCGCCTCGCGAACGCCGACGCGATCGGCCGCGACCTCCTCGCTCACCTCAAGGCCGTCTGAAAGGACCGTGTCATGGCCGCTGCAAGCACCAACGACGACGAGCTGATCACCGGCATCAACGTGACCCCGCTCGTCGACATCACCCTCGTGTTGCTGGTCGTGCTGATGATCACCGCTGGCTACGTGGTGTCGAAGACGATCCCCGTCGACCTGCCCGCCGGCCAGACCGGCGAGGCGAGCACGACGACGCTCGCGATCTCGATCGACAAGTCCGGCGCGATGTACCTCGACGCCCAGCCGATCGACGATGCCACGCTGCGCGTGCGCGTTCGCGCCGCGGCGACCGCCGGTGCCGACCCGCGCGCCGTGATCGCGGCCGACGGTGGCACGAGCCACAAGAACGTCGTCCACGTCATGGACCTGCTCCGCCAGGAGCACGTGACCAAGTTCGCCATCAACGTGCAACCGGACGAGCTCGCCACACGGTGAGCGACGCGTAACCGATTTCTCCGAGGTGTCCGATGTCCTTCCTCCGCCGCAACGCTCCGCTCGCATCGCTGATCGCCGCCAGCATCGGGCTCCATGTCGGGATCGTGATGGCGCTGCCGGCCGGCTCGGCGACGGCACCTCGCCCCCCGGCGACCGTCGAGATCGACGTCGTCGCGCCGCCTCCGCCGCGCGAGGTGGTCGCCGAGCCGGCCGCGCGCACCTACGCCCCCGCACCGCGCACGGTCAAGCCCGTGACGCCGCGCCCGGCGCCGAAGCGCGTGACCGCGCCCGCGCCGACGCCGACGCCGGCGCCAGCCGCCCCCGAGGCGCCGGCCGACCTCACCGGCGTGACGCTGACCAACGACCACGGTGGGTGGTCGTCGGCGACCGGCAACGGCGAGCAGATGACGGGCGCGATCGGAGCCCGAACGGGCGAGGTCACCGGCCGCCGCCACGCCGGTAATGACGCCGCGGCCCCGAAAGCCGCGGCGGGCGAGGTCGTGGTCGCGGCCGGCGATCTGTCGCGCCCCCCGAAGCCGCCGGGCCTCGAGGCGCAGCTCGCTGCGAACTATCCCGCCGCGGCACGCACGAGCGGGCTGACCGGCCGCGCGAAGATCCGGCTCCGCGTGCACGCGAACGGCAGCGTCGGCGGCATGCGGGTGATCTCGCAGAGCAGCGACGGCTTCGGAACCGCATGCATCGCGACGCTCCGCGGCTCGCACTGGGAGCCGCCGCTCGACGCCGACGGCCGCGCGGTCGCGACCGACGTCGCCTACACCTGCGAGTTCGAGGTCGTGAGGTGATACGCTCCGCGATCTCCACCGCGATGACGCAGCCGCTGATCGACATGGTCGGGATCCGCAAGGTCTACCGTCACGGCCTGCTCGAGACCGACGCGCTGACGTCGGTGACCGTGACCGTGAATCGCGGCGAGTTCGTGTCGCTGATGGGCCCGTCGGGATCGGGAAAGACGACGTTCTTGAACCTGGTCGGCCTCCTCGACAGCTTCGACGCCGGCACCTACCGGCTCGACGGCCGCGATGTCGGCGCGCTCTCCGACGCCGAGAGCTCGGGGATCCGGGCGCGCTGCATCGGCTTCGTGTTCCAGACGTTCAACCTGCTCGGTGATCTCTCGGTGTGGGACAACGTCGACGTGCCGCTGCGCTATCAGGGGCTCGATCGCGGCGAGCGGCGAGACCGCGTCGACGCGGCGCTCGCGAAGGTCGGGCTGACGGCGCGCCGCAAGCACCTGCCGTCGCAGCTGTCGGGCGGCCAGCAGCAACGCGTCGCGATCGCGCGCGCGATCGCGACCAGTCCGTTGCTGCTCCTCGCCGACGAGCCGACCGGCAACCTCGACTCGGTGACCGCGCACCAGATCATCGAGCTGCTCGAGTCGCTGGTGGCCGGCGGAACGACGATCGTGATGGTCACCCACGCGGCCGAGCTCGCGGCGCGCGCGCAGCGTCGCTGGCACGTGCTCGACGGGAAGATCATCGATCCGCGGCGGCGCGACGCGGCGGCCGATCGCCACGAGGCAGTCCCGACATGACGTACAAGGTCCTCGTCGTCGACGATCAACCGGCGGTGCGTCAGGCGCTCGAGATGCTGTTCGAGCTCGCCGACATCCCGACGCTGTCGGCCAGCCACCCGCGCGAGGTGCTCGACGTGATCGCGCGCGACGACGTCGGCGTCGTGATCCAGGACATGAACTTCACCGCGGACAAGACCTCGGGTCAGGAAGGCGTCGAGCTATTCCGCGCGATCCGCCAGCTCGATCCGGATATCCCGGTGCTGTTGATGACGGCGTGGACGTCGCTCGAGACCGCGGTCCAGCTCGTCAAGGAAGGCGCGACCGACTACCTCGCGAAGCCATGGGACGACGACAAGCTGCTCGCCACGGTCAAGCATCTGATCCGGCTCCGCGCGCTCGGCGACGAGAACGCGCGGCTGCGCGCGTGCGGTGCGCGCGAGCGGCGCGAGCTGGCGGCCAAACACGACCTGCGCGGCCTCGTCTACGCGTCGGATGCGATGCGGGCGGTGATCTCGCTCGCGACCCACGTCGCGCCGTCGGATGCGCCGGTGCTGATCACCGGACCCAACGGTGCCGGCAAGGAGCGGATCGCGGAGATCATCCAGGCGAACTCGCGGCGCAAGAACACACCGTTCGTGCGCGTCAACGCGGGCGGGTTGCCCGACGAGCTGCTCGAGGCCGAGCTGTTCGGCGCCGAGGCCGGCGCGTACACGGGGGCGACCAAGCAGCGGATCGGTCGCTTCGAGGCAGCGCACGGCGGGACGCTGTTCCTCGACGAGATCGGCAACCTCAGCGCGAGCGGCCAGATGAAGCTGTTGCGCGTGCTGCAGACCGGCGAGTTCGAGCGGCTGGGCTCGAGCTCCACCCGCAAGGTCGACGTCCGGCTGGTCAGCGCGACCAACGCCGACCTGCCCAAGATGATCGCCGCCGGCACGTTTCGCGAGGATCTCTACTTCCGGATCAACGTGATCGAGCTGCGGGTGCCGCCGCTCGCCCGGCGCGTCGATGACATCGTGCCGCTCGCCGCGCAGTTCCTGAGCAGCGCCGAGGGCACGCCGAAGCGGCTGTCCCCGGCCGCCGAGCGCGCGTTGCTCGATCACGACTGGCCCGGCAACGTGCGCGAGCTGCAGAACCGGATCCAGCGCGCGTGCCTGGTCGCGCGGACCGCCGAGCTGACGCCGGAAGACCTCGGCTTCGACGCCAAGGCCGCGCCGCCGGCGCCGGCGCAGCTCGACCCGGAGGCGGCCGCGGAGCGCGCGCACCTCGAGGAGGTCATCGATCGCGTCGGTGGTGTCGTCGCCAAGGCCGCGGCCGAGCTCGGGGTCAGCCGGCAGGCGCTGTATCGCCGGATGGAGCGGCTCGGCATCGTGCTCGAACGCAGAGCGCGGTCCCCGTGAAGCTGCGGACGCGCGGTGCGATCGCGATCATCGGTGGGTCGCTGGTGAGCGCGGGGATCGCCGTGGCGCTGCCGCTCGCGCCCGGCGCGGCGATCGGGCTCGCCGTGCTCGGCGGCGCCGTGACCGGCATGCTGCTCGGCCGCCTCGTCGGCGTGCGGCCGATGATCCAGGCGCTCGACGACGGCCTGGTCAGCTTCGCGGAAGGCGAGTACGGGATCCGGCTCGCGACCGACCGCGGCGACGAGCTCGGCGACGTCGCGCGCAGCTTCAACCGCCTCGGCGATCAGCTCCGCGCCGCCCACGACGAGACCTACCAGAAGGAGCTGATGCTCGACATGGTGTTCCGCGCGGCGCCGCTCGCGATCGTGCTAGTCGACGACGACGATCGGGTCGCATTCGCGAACGACGCCGCCCGCGAGCTCGCGGTACCCGCCGCGCCGCCGGTCGGCGAGCGGTTCGCGACGCTGCTCGCGGCGCTGCCGCCGATGCTCGCGGCCGCGATCGAGAAGGGCGACGACGAGCTGGTCAAGATCGAGCGGGGCGGTGCCGAGGAGACCTTCCACGTGTCGCGCCGGTGGTTCGATCTGCGGATGCGGCGGCACGCGCTCTACATGATCAAGCCGCTGACCCGCGAGCTCGTGCGGCAGGAGGCCGAGGTCTGGAAGAAAGCGATCCGGGTGATCAGCCACGAGCTCAACAACTCGCTCGCGCCGATCCGATCGCTCGTCCACTCGGCGCGCAAGATCGTCGCGAACCCCGAGCACATCGGGAAGCTCGGCGGCGTGTTCGACACCATCGAGGAGCGCGCCGCGCACCTGCACGGCTTCCTCGACGGCTACGCGCGGCTCGCCAAGCTCCCGCGGCCGACCCCGCGCGACGTCGCGTGGCAGCCGTTCCTCGACGGGGTCCACGCGCTCTATCCGTTTCACCGCCGCGGCGAGCTCCCCGCGCGACCCGGGCGCTTCGATCCCGAGCAGGTCCAGCAGGCGCTGATCAACTTACTCAAGAACGCCTCCGAGTCGGGCAGCCCGGTCGACGACATCGCGATCGAGCTCGTCGAGCGCGACGGCGGCGTCGCGATCCGCGTGCTCGACCGCGGCAAGGGGATGACCGACGAGGTGCTCGCGAGCGCGCTGCGCCCGTTCTACTCGACGAAGAAGACCGGCAGCGGGCTCGGCCTCGCGCTGTGCCGCGAGATCGTCGACGCGCACGGCGGCCAGCTCGTGATCGAGCGGCGCGACGGCGGCGGCATCGCCATCGAGTGCTGGTTTCCCGGCGGATGACTCACGTCACGCGCGACGCCACGCCGGGCGCGATCCGCATCGCGCGCCGCGCGGGTAGCCAGGTGGCGACGTGGTCGAGCAGCAGGAACGCGACCGCGGTCGCCACGAAGTAGACCGGCTCGATCGTGAGCTTCGGCAGTGCCTGCGTGAAGATCGCGAGCAGCCCGCCGGCAAGGCCGAGCCCGATGACGAGGCCGGTCAACGTGACCATCGCGCTCTCGATCACGAAGTAGTGGAGGATGTTGGTCCGCGTGGCGCCGAGCGCGCGGCGCAGGCCGATCTCTCGCGCGCGCTCGACGACGAGGTAGGACGTCAGCGCGGCCGCGCCGGTGAGCACGACGATCAGGATGATGGCGAGCGTGACGATGACGATCTGGAAGCCGCGCAGGTTCGCGCGGGCGTTCTGCGCGCGGACCTCGGCGATGTCGCGGTCGACGGCGAGCCGCCCCGTCGCGCCGAGCTGTCGGATCGCCGCGGCGGCGAGGCTTGTGGGGGGGTGTCCGCGAAGGAGGTAGATCACGCGGTTCGCGTGCACCGGGCGGCTCGCGTACAGCACCGCGTTGCCCTTGGTCGACACGCCCGGCAGGTGGAGGTGGAGGTCCTCGACGACACCGACCACGCGC
>Ga0316603_10002004_pt1 | contig 11070 bp, 8 predicted proteins | sample OWC_soil_day10_n_FD_207649 | JGI IMG/M metagenome (GOLD analysis project Ga0316603, IMG submission 207649) | Wetland soil microbial communities from Old Woman Creek delta, Ohio, United States - OWC_soil_day10_noCT | ecosystem: Environmental > Terrestrial > Soil > Wetlands | place: USA: Ohio...
ATCTACATCCTGGAAGTCAACCCGCGCGCGTCGCGCACGGTGCCATTTGTGAGCAAGGCGATCGGCGTGCCGCTGGCGAAGGTCGCGGCGCGTGTCATGCTCGGCAAGACACTGAAGGAACTGGGCTGCACCCACGAGATTGTGCCGCAGCACCTGTCGGTGAAGGAGGCTGTCTTCCCGTTCTCGAAGTTCCCCGGTGTCGATACGCTGCTGGGCCCCGAGATGAAATCCACCGGCGAAGTCATGGGGATCGGTGCGTCGTTTGGCGCCGCGTTCGCCAAGGCCCAGATCGCGGCCGGGACGATGCTGCCCACACGCGGTGCCGTGTTCATCAGTGTGCGTAACGAGGACAAGGAGCCCGTACTGCCGACGGCGAAGCGCCTGGCAAACGCGGGATTCCAGCTGGTCGCCACCAGCGGCACGGCGGTGTTCCTGCGGGAACATGGCCTGACCGTCGAGAGCATCAACAAGGTTGCCGAAGGCAGTCCGCACATCGTCGATGCCATTCGCCGTGGCGTCGTGGCGATGGTCATCAACACGCCAAAAGGCTTCGGGCCGCAGTTGGATTCGTTCTCCATCCGCCGCAGTGCGCTTGAATGCCGCGTGCCGTACTTTACGACGGTGGCTGGGGCGGAGGCGGCAGCGGAAGGTGTGGAGTTGCTGCAACGGGAAGCGCTCGGGGTCCGGCCCCTGCAGTTGTACCATCAGGCGATGGAGGCCGAGGCGACGCGGCGACGGGGCGCCGCCGCACAGTGACGTGTCAGGGCGACCGTGACGGTCGGCACTCGGCCGGCGGCGGGAATTGCATGCGCTGCGGTGTGGGACGGTGCTGACGACCAGGCGATAATGGGATGGCCGCCATCGACGAGTTCCTCAATGCGGTGGTGTCGCCGCTGAACTATTTGGCGACGGCATCGGCCGAGGCTGCGGCCCGCACCCGTTTGCCCGGTGCCGCCCTGGCGGCGCGCGGTCGGGCGCTGCTGAGCGGAGTGGGCGACGGGCGCGTCCGCCAGGATCTCGAGTCCCTCTGCGAAGAGTTGGCGTCCTGGGAGGACGTCGCACCGGAGGAGTGGGCCGCGCACCTTGACCACTGCCGCGTCCTGGTGGAACGGCTGCGCGGAAGCGAGTCTGTCGATGTTCTTCGGAATCGTACTTCGGCACGCTCAGAACGAGCGGTTGCGGTGTCGATTTCACCGGGACATTCCGCTCACCCGAAGCCTGTCGCAGGGGGGGGGCGACGTGTTCCGCGGGACCTGGGTGGACGGGAAGCGGTCCCTCCCTACCGCCGCAGCAGCGGTGACGCGGCGGACCATCTCCGGGCGCTGTCGCAGTCGGTCCAGTTCGTTCGTGGGATCGGCCCGCGGCGCGCCGAGCAACTCAAACGGCTCGGCATCGCGACCGTCGAGGATCTGCTCTACCACGTGCCGTTCCGCTACGAAGACCGGCGCACGTTGACCACCATTCGCCAGCTGCGGCTCGGCGAGACGGCCAGTGTAATCGGCGAGATCCAACACCTCGCGGAGCGCTACGTTGGCCGGATGCGCCGGCGCATCCTTGAGGGCGTGCTGCGTGACGATACGGGCCTGTTGGCGCTGACCTGGTACCACCAGGTGGCGTACTTCCGCGACCGCTATCGGGTGGGACAACGCTGCCTGGTGCACGGGAAGGTCGAGGGTGGGGTCGGCGGAACCAAACGTATGGTGCATCCCGAGATTGATGTGGATCCTGACCTCGACGCCCGCGGCATCCTTCCAGTATACAACAAACCCACCAGCGTCAGTGTCGGTGCCATGCGGAAAGTGGTCCAGCAGGTGGTCACGGACTGGGCCGAGCGCTTGCCGAGCGTGCTGCCGCAGGCGGTCGTCGAGGCCGCCCGCCTCACCGATCTGCAGCAGGCCATGCGGCTGTTGCACCAGCCGCCCAGGGATGCCGACATTGACGCCCTGAACGCCAGCCGCTCGGTCGCCCATCGTTCGCTGGTGTTCGATGAGCTGTTTTTCCTGCAACTCGGCATGGGACTGCGCCGCCGCGCGGTGGAGCGGGAAACTGGCTTGCAGCTGCCGGACCGGGGGCAGTTGGCCGGACGCTTGCGCCAGTTCATGCCCTTCCGGCTGACCGGCGCCCAGGAACGGGTCCTGCGCGAGATCGAAGCCGACATGGCGGCGCCGCACCCCATGCACCGCCTGGTGCAAGGGGATGTCGGCAGTGGCAAGACCATCCTGGCCTTGTTCGCGGCGCTGCGGGCGATCGAGAACGGGTATCAGGCCGCCTTCATGGCGCCGACCGAGGTCCTGGCCGAACAGCACTACAGTACGATCGGTAAGTTTGCCGCGGCCCTCGGAATCAGTACGACGCTGCTTACGGGCGAGTTGACCCGCGCCAAGCGACGCGCCGAGTGCGACCGCATCGCGGCCGGTGAGGTGCAGTTGGTCGTGGGGACGCACGCGCTGATTCAGGAGGGTGTCACGTTCAAGGGGCTCGGGCTCGGCGTCATCGATGAGCAACATCGATTTGGCGTGCTGCAGCGTGCGGCCCTGCGGCGCATGGGTGGCAACCAGCGCGTCACGCCGGACATTCTGCTGATGACCGCCACGCCCATCCCGCGGACGCTGGCGATGGTGGTGTATGGGGACCTCGATGTGTCCGTGCTCGACGAACTGCCGCCCGGGCGGCAGCCGGTCCGCACCTTGCTGCGGCACGAAGGCGAACGCGCGCAGGTGTACGATCTGGTCAAACGGGAACTTGACGATGGCCGGCAGGCGTACGTGGTGTACCCGCTGGTGGACACCTCGGACGCGGTCGAACTTCGGGACGCCACCACCATGGCGCGGGAGTTGGCGCGCACCGTTTTTCACGGGTACCGCGTCGGGCTGGTGCACGGCAAGATGAAGGCGAACGAGAAAGATGCCGTCATGCGCCGGTTCAAGGCGGGCGACCTCCAACTCCTGGTCAGCACGACAGTGATCGAGGTCGGGATCGACGTCCCCAACGCGACCATCATTGTCATCGAGAACGCCGAGCGCTTCGGCTTGGCGCAATTGCACCAACTGCGCGGGCGTGTTGGTCGCGGCGACGGCGCTGCCACGTGTGTGCTGCTGACACCGTTCCATCGCGGCGACGCCGCCGTGCAGCGACTGCAGGCGCTGGCCGGGACTGCGGACGGCTTCCAGATCGCCGAGGTCGATCTGGAGATCCGCGGACCGGGCGAGTTACTGGGCACTCGGCAGTCTGGCCTGCCGGATTTCCGTGTCGCCAACCTCATCCGCGACCGCGGCATTCTGCAGGACACGCGTCGCGCCGCCGACATGTGGTTGGAGGCGGACCCACGGTTCGAGCGGCCCGAATCGCAGCCGCTGCGGGTGGTGCTAGCGCACCGCTGGGCCGGACGGTTGGAACTGGCGGAGATCGGCTGATGCATGCGGTGATGCAGACGGCACTCTGGGTGCTTGCGTTGTGGGCGTTGACGGCGCCCGCGCGCGCGGAACCGGCGGCCGAGCGCGGGAGAGTGATCTTTGCGCTGGCCGGGGGCTGCGGCTGCCATACCGCGAAGGAGGGCCCGGTCGGCGCCGGTGGCGGGAAGATCCCGACGCCGTTCGGTACGTTCTTTGGCAGCAACATCACGCCCGATCCGGACACCGGTGTCGGGCTGTGGAGCGACGACGAAATCCGTGCCGCGATTCGGACGGGCATCGCCGGCAAGAAGGGGGCGGAATCTCCCGCCATGCCGTACTACTACTACGCCGGGATGGCCGATGACGACGTGGCCGACCTGATCGCCTACCTGCGGACGCTGCCTCCGGTGCGCCGTCCGAATCAGTCGCCGGACGGTGGGGTGCCTCTGGCACGCGTGGGCTTCCGCCTGTGGCGGATGCTGTTTTTCCGGCCGCAGCCGGCGCCAGCCACGGCGCCAACGGCACCAACCGAACGCGGGCGCTATCTTGTCGATCACGTGGCCATCTGTGTCGACTGCCATACCCCGCGCAGTCTGCTTGGAGCGCCCGACCGCTCGATGTATCTCGCGGGCCTGAAACACGGGCCTGGTGGGGGCGCGGTGCCCAATATCACACCCCATGCGACAGGAATTGCCGAGTGGGATGCCGATGACATCGTTACCGTGCTCACCCGCGGGATGCTGCCGAACTTCGACAACGTGCAAGGCCTCATGGCCGATGTCGTCGAGGGGCACGGCGGCGGCCTCGGCTACAAGGATGCGCCGGAACGTGACTGGCGTGCGGTTGCGGCGTACCTGCGAACGGTTCCCCCGATTGACAATAAGGTGAAGGGCAAGTAGCACCGGTGGAAATGCTGCGGGCGAGGAGACGTATGCGAATAGCGTGGATCAGCGGTGCCATTGTGTTGTGTTTCGGCGGCGTAGCGGCAGTGCGCGCCGCGAATCCCTCTACGGATCTGCCGGCGGGGCCAATCCGGGACCGGCACGAGTTGATGGAGGGCATCGGCAACAATGCGAAAACCATCGGCGATGCCCTGAAGGCCGGAAACACCGCTCCGGTGGTCGTGGCGGCGGAACAGATTCAGCGGGACGCCGGGCGAATCACGGCGCTATTTCCATCCGGGAGCACGCACCAGAAGTCGCGAGCGAAGGCGGAGATCTGGCAGAACTGGGCGAAGTTCGAGGGCGGTGCCAAGGACCTGCAAACCACCGCGGCGGCATTGGTGGTGGTTGCCAGAAGCGGCGGTGACGTGCGCGGTGGGGCCCAGGCCATGTTCGACACCTGCAAGTCGTGTCACGATCAATTCCGCATTCCCGAGAAGCAGGGATAACGAGCACCGCACGGGGCGGTGCAGCCCCCCGCAACCGTCGCGCTGCACCGCCATCGCCGCAGCCGGCTGACGCCTGGGACGACCCGCGCCTCGTCGGTGCGGCGGTGACGGTTGTGGCGGCCGCGGTCTACGTCAACGCCCTCGCCAACGGCTTGGTCTGGGACGATCCGATTGTCCTGACCCGCCAGTTGCTGGCGTTTCGGGGTGTCCGCGACCTCGTATTCTTGCCGCGCAACATCCCGCAGTTCAGCCCGGATTATTATCGGCCGCTGACGATCCTGTCGTATCTGCTCGATCGAGCGATCGCGGGGGCCAGTCCGTTCATGTTCCACCTGTCGGTGGTCGTGTGGCACGTCATCAATACCTACTTGGTCTTCCGCTTGGGGTTGCGCCTGTTTCGCGACACGCCGCTGATGACACGCACGGCCGGATTGAGCGCCGCCTGTTTCGCGGTCCATCCCATTCATACCGAGTCCGTGGCCTGGGGGGCTGGACGCTCGGACGTTCTCGCGTGTGCGTTTTCGCTGGCGGCCGCGTTGGTCTACTTTTCCGATCGCCGCACCGCGGGGTGGCGCGCAACGGTCGCCGCACTGCTGGTGCTGACCGCCGTTCTTGCCAAGGAAACCGCGGTCAGCATGTTCGTGCTGCTGCCGGTTGGTGGTCTGGTATTGCACCAGCCTCCATCGCCGGCCGCGCCGCGCGGTGGACGCGCGGCGCGCCGACGGCGAGGCGGACGCGCGACGCCGCGTGCCCCGGGCGCTTGGCAGGACGGTGCATTTGCAGTCGGGCTGGTGCTGTACCTGATCGCCCGGCATGCGGCGCTCGGGAGCGTGCTCGGACCCACAACCCGAGCCGTTGACGATCTGGGGCCAAAGCTCCTCGGAGCAGTCGGGCATTACATGGTAAAACTGCTGCTGCCCGTGCGGCAGAGCGCGTATATTTCCGACCTGCCGACGGGTCCGCTCGCCCTGTCGGCCATCGCCGCGACGGTTGTCGCGGTGGCTGCGGGAGCGGTGATGGCATGGCGCCGCGGTGCGCAGACGGTGGTGTTCCTGTTGCTCTGGATAGGTGCGACCCTGGCGCCGTCGCTGGCGATCGTGAGCAAGATTCCGGAGGCCCCGGTGGCGGAGCGCTACCTCTACTTGCCGTCGGTCGGCTACTGCTTGCTGCTCGGCTACGGCGTGGTGTACCTCGTCGCGGCGACGGTGTCACGGCCCGGGCGTCGGGCGCTTGCCGCGGGAGTTGGCCTGCTCCTCTGTGCTGGGGCGGTCGCAACGGTGCGGCGTAACGCCGTGTGGCGCAACAACCTGACCCTGTGGCAGGATACCGCGGAGAAGAACCTGACCGACGGCCTGCCGATGCGCAGCTTGGCGACGGCGTACCAGCAGAGCGGTGACGCCGCCAAAGCGGCCGAGTATTTCCGCCAAGCGCTGCAGCGGCGCAATGACGGCGGCGGACGATTCACGATCTACAACAACCTGGGCAGCCTGGCGCTGAATGACAAGCGGTTCGATGAAGCGGAGCAGTTTTACCGGGCGGCCCTCAGCAGCAGTCCACAAGCGGCCGATGCACTCTACAACCTTGCCTTGATCAGCTTGACGCGCGCGAAAGAGGACGGCGGTGGGCATGACGAGTCGTGGAAGCGGCAACAGCTGCTCCAGGCGCGGCCGCTCCTCGAACAGGCACAGCGCGTGAGTCCGCTCGATCCGGAGATCTATCTCGCCTTGGGGGAGGCCCTCAATCTCCTCGGCGATCGTGCCGGGGCGCGCGCGCACTACGAACGGGCGCTCGCGCTCGGCCTGCCGCCGACGACGGACAGTGCCGTGCGCGACATCCTGACGCAATTGCAGTGACCGGCCTTACTCGCAAGTCATAAACGAATCCGCTATCGATGAAAGCAGTGCTATGGGAAAAACCCTCTTAGAGAAGGTGTGGGCGGCACATACGGTGCGCGAGCTGCCGTCGGGGCAGACGCAGCTGTTCATCGGGTTGCACTTGATTCACGAGGTCACGAGCCCGCAAGCGTTCCAGATGATGCGCGAGCAGGGCCTGAAAGCGTTGTGCCCGGAGCGGACGTTCGCCACCGTCGATCACATCATTCCCACCGATACCCGCGAGCGTCCGTACACCGACGAGCAGGCCGAAGGAATGATGAGCGCCATCGAGCGCAATTGCCGCGAGTTTGACATTCGCTTTTTCGACGCGGCCAGCGGCCAACAGGGCATCGTCCACGTGCTGGGTCCTGAGCTGGGGTTGACCCAGCCGGGGATGACGATTGCGTGTGGTGATAGTCATACCAGCACCCACGGGGCCCTCGGTGCGGTGGCGTTTGGCATCGGCACCAGTCAGGTGCGGGACATCCTCGCGTCGCAGTGCCTGGCCATCGAAAGGCCGCGCGTGCGGCGCATCACCGTCGACGGCGCGCTGGCGCCAGGAGTGTACGCCAAGGATGTCATCCTGCACATCATCCGCCGTCTGGGGGTGAAGGGTGGCGTCGGTTACGCATATGAGTACGGCGGCCCAGTGCTCGAACGGATGACCATGGAAGAGCGCATGACGGTGTGTAACATGAGCATCGAGGGCGGGGCCCGCTTGGGGTACGTCAACCCCGACGCGACCACGTTCGAGTACGTCCGCGGCCGACAGTTTGCGCCGCGAGCGGAGCACTTTGATCGCGCCATCGCCTGGTGGAAATCCACGGCATCGGATCCGGATGCGACCTACGACGATACGGTCCGCCTGGATGGCGCTGCCATTGCCCCGACGGTCACCTGGGGCATCAACCCCGGCCAGGCCATTGGCGTCGATGAGCGCATTCCGCCGCCCGAGGCCTTTCCTGCCGACGAGCGCGCGGTGGCGGAAGATGCCTACGCGTACATGGGCTTGCGACCGGGCGTGCCCATCCGCGGCACGCGCATCGACGTCGCGTTCATCGGCTCGTGCACCAATGGACGCTTGTCGGATCTGCGCGAGGCGGCGCGCGTGGCGCGGCGGGGCCGCGTGGCAGCCCACGTCAAGGCGTTGGTGGTGCCGGGCTCGGAGGCCGTCGCTCGTGCCGCACAGGAAGAGGGCCTCGATGAAGTGTTCCGTCAGGCCGGGTTCGAATGGCGGCTGCCGGGGTGTTCGATGTGCCTGGCAATGAATCCCGATAAACTGGTTGGCGCCCAGGTCTGTGCCTCGTCGAGCAACCGGAACTTCAAAGGACGACAGGGCAGCCCGTCCGGCCGCACCCTGCTGATGAGCCCCGCGATGGTCGCGGCGGCGGCCTTGGAAGGCGCCGTGGCCGATGTGCGGCAGATACTCGGATAAAGACGCAGATCGCGTAGCGCATGGCGAATGCGGCGTATGCCCGGTGCTGCGACGGTGGTCCTCCTGGTTCCGGACGCTAGGCGATATACGAGCTGCGGACTGAGGCGATAGGCGAGACACGTACGTATGAGCACACTCATTCAGATCAAACAGGTCACCGGCCGGCCCATCCCGTTGCGGGGCAATGATATCGATACCGACCGTATCATCCCCGCCCGCTACATGAAGGCGATCACGTTCGACGGACTCGGGCAGTACGCGTTTTTCGATGCGCGGTTCGAGGCGGACGGCCGTTCCAAAGGGCATGTGATGGACGACCCACGCTACCAGGCGAAGGGTCCGCGGGTCGGCGTCGTGAACAAGAATTTCGGTTGCGGCTCGTCGCGTGAGCACGCCCCACAGGCATTGCTGCGCTGGGGCATCAAGGCCTTGGTGGGGGAATCCTTCGCGGATATTTTCTTTGGTAACTGCGTGACCCTGGGGATCCCGTGTGTCACCGGTAATGAGGCGGATGTCGCCGCGCTGCTGGCCGATGTCGAAGACGATCCGGCACATGAGCTCAACGTGGATGTCGCGGCGCTCACCGTCACGTATCGCGGCAAGAGCTACCCGGTTGCGCTACCGGCGGGCGCCCGTACGCAGTTGCTGGAAGGGACCTGGGATGCGACCCGCATCCTCCTGCAGGCGCAGGATCAGGTGCGTCAGGTGGCGGCGCGGCTGCCATACGTGGCTGGATTCGTGAGATGAGGCATGGGATTGCAGATGGGGAGATCAGACGTCAGACAACAGATGACAGACAACAGATAAGAGCCCTCAGACTTGCGTTTCTGACCTCTGGCATCTGTTATCTGCCATCCGATCTCTGTCCTCTGTCTCCTAGTCGGGGTGGACGATGACGGTCCAGCCTCACCTGACGCACGTCGCCTTGTTCGTCAAAGACCCGGCACGGACAATCGACTTCTACCAGCGATTCGCCGGCCTGTACCTGGTGCATGACCGAACGGACGATGGCACGCGCGTCGTGTGGCTGAGTGAGCGGCGGGAGGATCCGGAGTTTGTCATCGTTGCGATTGCCGCGCCGCCGGCAGCGGCCGGGGTGCCGCCACACATGGCGCATTTTGGTTACGACGTGGCGTCACGGGCAGCAGTGGACGAGATCGCCGCGCGCGCCGCGGCAGAGGGCGTGTTGGAGCAGCCGCCGACGGACGCCGGCGCCATCGTCGGCTATATGTGCATCGTGCGCGATCCCGACGGCAACCTGGTCGAATTCTCGCACGGGCAGCCGATCAACCCCGACCGCCTGAAGTCGCACGCTATCGCCTGAGCCGGGGTCCGATGCCAGCGGAAGCGATCCGAGTCGACCGGCTGCGGCGTGTCTACGGCGCCCGCGTCGCCCTGAACGACGTCACCTTTTCGGTTGCCCGCGGCGAGGTCTTCGCTCTCCTTGGTCCGAACGGAGGAGGGAAGACGACCCTCTTCAAGATTCTCTCGACGCTGCTGGCGCCGAGTGGCGGATCGGCGCTGTTGCTCGGCGATCCGCTCTCCGCGCCTGCCGCCGTCCGGCGGCACCTCGGTGTGGTCTTCCAGCATCCCAGTGTGGACGGCAAGCTCTCGGTGGTGGAAAACCTCGTCTGCCACGGCCACCTCTACGGCTTGCGCGGTAGCGCATTGCGCGGGCGCGTTGATACCGTGCTGCAGCGCCTCGGTTTGTCCGACCGCGCGGCCGACCGGGTGGAGACTCTGTCGGGCGGACTACAACGCCGGACGGAATTGGCCAAGGCACTGCTGCACGAGCCGGCGCTTCTGCTGCTCGACGAGCCCAGCACGGGCCTCGATCCGGGCGCCCGGCGCGATTTCCTCCAGTACCTGCGGCAGCTGCGCGAGCAGGACGGGGTGACCATCCTGCTCACCACCCACTACATGGAGGAAGCCGAGCGTTGTGACCGCGTCGCCATCTTGCATCAGGGCAACCTGGTGCGTGTCGGTACGCCGGCGGAGCTGAAGGCCTGTCTGGGCGGCGATGTGGTGGTGATCGAGACAGCCGATCCGGACGGGTTGCGACAGAAGATCCAGGAACGCTTCGGGTGCGCGGCGGCGGTCGTCGACGGTACGGTGCGGCTCGAACGGCCGCGCGGACACGAGTTCGTGCGCGATGTCGTCGAGGCGTTTCCGGCAGAAGTGAGCCTGGTGACCTACGGTAAGCCGACGCTCGAGGACGTGTTCATTCACCTGACCGGCCACCGCTTTTGGTCGGCCGACGCGGCGGGAGGCGCGGCCACATGATGGCGTCGCTGCTCCCGGTCCTGGCATTGTGGCGCCGGGAGATGCTGCGCTTTGTACGCCAGCGCGCTCGGGTCACCGGCGCGCTGGTGCAGCCGATCGTGTTCTGGCTGCTGCTAGGTGGCGGCCTCAACGCCTCGTTCCAGCCCGCGGGGGCGCCGGCGGGAACGAACTACCTGGAATATTTCTACCCCGGTATCCTGATCCTCACGCTGCTGTTCACGGCCATCTTCTCCACCATCTCGACCGTGGAAGACCGCCGCGAAGGCTTTCTGCAGGGCGTGCTCGTGGCCCCGGTTCCACGCTGGGCAATCGTGCTTGGCCAGGCGCTCGGGGGTGCTTCGCTCGCCGTTTTCCAGGGCACGTTGTTATTGGTGGTGGCGCCGCTGCTGGGGATCCCGCTGTCGGTTGCCGCCGTGGTGTCCAGTGTCCTCGTGATGGGCATCATCGCGCTGGCGCTGACGGGCCTCGGGCTGATCATCGCCTGGCGAATGGAGTCGACGCAGGGCTTCCACGCCATCATGAACCTCATCCTCATCCCGATCTGGCTGCTCTCTGGTGCCTTCTTTCCGGCCGCCGGTGCACCCGCACCGCTGTCCTGGCTGATGCATCTCAACCCGCTGACGTACGGGATGGCGGCACTGCGGCACTGCCTCTATTTGAATCGCCCTTCGGCGGTTGGCGTGATCCCGGCGTTGG
>Ga0316603_10002005_pt1 | contig 11069 bp, 9 predicted proteins | sample OWC_soil_day10_n_FD_207649 | JGI IMG/M metagenome (GOLD analysis project Ga0316603, IMG submission 207649) | Wetland soil microbial communities from Old Woman Creek delta, Ohio, United States - OWC_soil_day10_noCT | ecosystem: Environmental > Terrestrial > Soil > Wetlands | place: USA: Ohio...
AGCGCAGCGGTTGATCATGGTCTCGCCGCCCGTGAGCGTTATTGATTTCAGTTCCCTGGAATACAACCCTAAGGTCAAGCTGGTTATCTGCGGTTCAAGGGATGAGATTGCGGAATACAAGAAGGTTGAAAAGATGCTTCCCAAGTGGAACGATCAGGCCCTGTTCCGGATTATCCAAGGGGCGGATCATTTTTATTCAGGGTACGAGGAGGGTTTGATCGACATCGTAGGGGAGTTCTTGAGAAAAGAGAAAGCTTAACCACGAAAACACGAAACAGGGAAGACACGAAAGTGAAGAAGGGGTTTACTAAGAACCCTCTCCTTTTTCGTGATTTTCAATTTTCGTGCTTTCGTGATTGATTTTGGTTTTGGGGCAATAAATGCGGAAGAGTCAACAAGTGATGAGATCGTGGCGATGCTGGTGCATCATCGCGGTCTCGCTGTTCACGAGCGTGTTGGGCTTGCATGAAGCCAACGCTGCGGGAAAAGATTCGCTGCGTCGCAGCGCTATTGTCGTTGCCGTTGAAAAAGTGAGTCCTGCCGTGGTGAACATCAGCACCGTAGTTACGGAAAAGGTGAGCCCTTTTTTCCCCTTCGGCGGAGACGAATTTTTCAAAGACTTCTTCCCTGATATGTTTAGCCGGGAGTACAAGCACTCGAGCCTGGGCTCAGGTGTGATTATTGACGGGGAAAAGGGCTATATCGTAACAAACCACCACGTGGTGGCGAGGGCCACTGAGATCAAAGTGATCACGTCAAACCAGAAGGAATACAAAGGTCGAAGTCTCGGATCAGATCCCCGGTCCGATCTTGCGGTCATCAAGATCGAAGCCAGTGAGAAGCTTCCTGAAGCGAAGCTGGGAAACTCCGAAGACCTCATGATCGGAGAAACGGTGATTGCCATCGGCAATCCCTTTGGGCTAACCCACACGGTGACCACCGGTGTGGTGAGCGCGATCGATCGTTCGGTTCGAGCGGAGGACCGCATTTACAGGCATTTCATTCAGACGGATGCCTCCATCAACCCCGGCAACAGCGGCGGGCCGCTTCTCAACATCGATGGGGACGTGATCGGGATCAACACGGCAATTTACCAGAAGGCGCAGGGCATCGGCTTTGCCATTCCGATCAACAAAACGAAAAGAATCGTAAAAGAACTGCTGCGTGCAGGCGAGGTTCAGCCGCCCTGGCTGGGTCTGGATTTGCAGGAACTGACCAGTGAACTGAGGCGACACTTTGCACTCCCAGGCGGCAGCGGCGGGGTGCTGGTGAGCGATGTCTACGAGAAAGGGCCTGCGGACCGGGCCGGCGTCAAAAGAGGGGATGTCGTTCTGGCCTTGGGAAGAGCGGTTGTTGCCTCCCTTTCCGACTATCAGGATGCCCTCGCAGAATTCACGACCGGGGATCGCCTCACTCTGAAGCTCTTCCGAAGAGGCCAAGAGATCTCCATCTCCTTGCAGCCCTCGTCCTTTCCGCCGGAACTCGCCCCGGAAACAGTCTATCGTCGTCTGGGCATCAAGGTGGGGGAGGGACGTAAAGGCAACGCTCAGCAGCGATCCGGCGTTTCCATTGAAGAGGTGAAACAGGATTCCGAAGCCGCTCGGATCGGATTGAGACCTGGCGACCTGATCGCACAGGTCAACGAAGTGACGGTGACAAATCTAGAAGATTTCAAGAAAGCTATCAGTCAATACCACCATCTGATTTCACTCAATCTTGTGGTCAGAAGAGGGCCTTACGCCTATTCGATCACATTACCATTTTGAAATTCCTTGTGTTTTGCTCCCCTACACTGAGAAAAGGCAGATGACGGCCCTGCTCCTGGTGCCGTGTTTCAATGAGCACTAATAGAATGTCATTTCGAGCGAAGTGAGAAATCTTGGAGTTCTGTATGCGTAAAAGATCTCTCCCGGAGTTTACCCTGAGGCACTCGAAGGGGTCGAGATGAAAACTTGTCTAAGGTACACAACACTGGCGAGCCCTGGAATGAGCATTTTTCGTGATTAAAGTGTAATCCAAAAAGTCAGAGGGAGACCGTGTATTCCATTGCGCTTAAAATGCTCATTGGTGACAGGGGCAAGTACCTGGGCATCATCATGGGCCTGACTTTTGCCTCTTTGCTCATCACCCAGCAGTCCTCCATCTTCACAGGTCTTATGACGAGGACCTACGGCGCGATCTCGGATCTATCCCAGCCGGACATCTGGGTGATGGATCCCAAGGTCCAGTTCATCGATGATATCAAGCCCTTGCAGGACACGGAGCTTTTCCGCATTCGTTCGGTGCCGGGGGTGGAGTGGGCCGTACCTCTGTACAAAGGGCTGCTCAAAGCACGCCTTGAAGACGGCAATTACCAGATCTGCAATGTGTTCGGACTGGACGATGCTACCCTGATCGGCGGACCGCCGGTGATGATCGAAGGCAGCCTCAGCGACCTGCGGCAGCAGGACGCCGTAATCGTGAATGACGTGGGAGCGAGGACGCGCCTGGCCAAACCTCCCAAGGTGCCGGGGGGAAAACGCGAGCCCCTCAAGATCGGCGACACCTTGGAGATTAACGACCGCCGCGCTGTCGTGGTCGGCATTTGCAGGGTCTCCAGGACCTTTCAGTCGCAGCCTGTTGTCTTTACCACGTACAGCCGTGCCACAACCTTCGCCCCTAAGGAACGGAAGCTTCTCTCCTTTGTCCTCGTGAAGGCGAAAGAAGGGGTGAATCCGAAGGAACTTTCCACCCATATCAGGGAAAGGACGGAGCTCGCTGCTTACACGGCTCAGGAATTCAAAGATCTCACCTACAACTTCTTTATGAAAAACACAGGGATCCCTATCAATTTCGGGATTGCCGTGGGGCTCGGTTTTTTTATCGGGACGGCCATCGCCGGACAGACCTTCTACAATTTTACCCTCGAGAACATCCGCTATTTCGGCACGCTGAAAGCCATGGGCGCGACCAATGGGATTCTCCTGCGAATGATCCTCCTGCAAGCGCTGCTCGTCGGCAGTTTGGGGTATGGTCTCGGGGTGGGAGGAGCCTCCCTGTTCGGGTATCTGCTGGGTGGAACGGAACTGGCTTTCCGCTTGACCACGGATCTCTTGATTTTCTCAGGAGCGGCCATCTGCCTCATTATCGTGATCTCCGCGCTCATCAGCATCCGCAAGGTGATGAAGCTGGAGCCGGCGATCGTATTCAAAGCGTGACGTTATGGATGCCGTGGCGAACCAAATAGCTGTCTTCTGCAAAAGCGTAACCAAGAGCTACGTCACAGGGCCGACAAAGGTCATGGCCCTGCGAGGTGTGGATCTCGAAGTGCGGCAGGGAGAACTGCTCATGCTGGTGGGCCCTTCGGGCTGCGGCAAGACCACTCTGATATCCGTCGTGGCGGGGATCCTGGATCATGATGAGGGCGAGTGCCTGGTTTTTCAGCGGGACCTCAGAGGAATGGGGCAGACCAAGAAAACCCGTTACAGGGGGCAGAACGTCGGTTTTGTGTTTCAGGCGTACAATCTTCTCCCTACGCTCACAGCGCTGGAGAACGTCTCTGTGCCCCTTCTGATCCTTGGAGTTGCTCGAAAGGAGGCTCAGGAAAGGGCGAAGGACATTCTTGAACAGGTGGGACTTGCTGATCGAATGTTGGCCTCTCCTGCGCAGCTCTCCGGGGGGCAGCAGCAGAGAGTGGCCATCGCCCGCGCGCTGATCCACGGGCCGAAGCTCATTGTGTGCGATGAACCGACCAGTGCGCTGGATGCGGAGACGGGACATCGGGTGATGGAGGTGCTTCGCGATTCGGCCCTTTCCTCTGAGCGGGCTCTGATCATCGTCACCCACGACAACCGGATTTTCAATTTCGCAGACCGGATCGCGCGAATGGAAGACGGCCGCATTGTCAGTGTGGAATCCCAAGTGGCGCATTAGCACGCTAGGGAAGTGACAAGTGACGAGTGACGAGTGACAAGTTAGTGTTTTAATCTCGTCACTATTTACTTGTCACTCGTTACCAAAACGCGAGCCTCGTTACTGAGCGTTTTTGCGCAACCTGCATAGGTGTATCTGCTTACCCTTGCTTTCAGGAGTTTTTATGTTTCGAAAATATGTTTTGCCGGTCCTGGCCGTCGCAGGGTTTGTGTTTGCCCTGTGGATGGCCTTGCAGGCGGCTAAACCGATCCCCCCGGCCAAGCCGGTCGCGGAACCTCCTAAGCCGCCCTATCAAAAAAAGATCTCCGGTTCCGGGATTGTTGAGGCAAGCACGAGGAATATTGCCCTGGGCACCCCTGTGTCCGGCGTTGTAAGCAGGACTTATGTTTCTCTAGGTCAACGGGTCAAGGCGGGAGATCCTCTTTTCAGCCTGGATGATAGAAAAGAGCGTGCCGCGCTAGCGCTTCGCGAGGCTCTGCGGAAGGAGGCTCAGGAAAAACTGGAGCGGTTGCTTCAACTGCCGCGAAAGGAAGAACTCCCTGCTGCTCGCGCAAGAGTGAAGGAAGCGGAAGCCAATCTCGAAGACCTCCGGATGCAACTCAGAAATGCGGAGAGAGTCACGGTAGGAAGTGCCATCAGCCTGGAGGAGTTGAACAGGCGGCGATACGCAGTGCAGGCAGGGGAGGCGAGGCTGGCGCAGGCAAAGTACAACCTGGAGCTTCTGGAAGCAGGGGCGTGGAAGCCGGATCTCGCCTTAGCCAGGGCTGAAATTGCAAGAGCGGAAGCGGATGTCAGCGCCGCTGCAGTGGAGATCGATCGCCTCACCATCCGCGCGCCTTTGGAGGGAAATATCCTGCAGGTCAACATCCGGCCGGGCGAGTTTGCTCAAGGAGGAGTCCTTGTGCAACCGTTGATTCTGATGGGAGACCTGGACAGGCTTCATGTTCGGGTGGACATCGACGAGAATGATGCTTGGCGCTTCCATCCGACTTCTTCTGCGTTCGCCTTTGTTCGGGGAAATCCGGAGTTCAAGACGTCGCTGAAGTTCGAATACGTGGAACCTTATGTGGTGCCGAAGCGAAGCTTGACAGGGGACAGCAACGAAAGGGTGGACACGCGGGTGATGCAGGTCCTGTACGGCTTCAACCGAGCGGACCTGCCCATTTATCCGGGTCAGCTCATGGACGTGTACATAGAGGACAGAACAGATCAGACGGAGAAGTCTGCTGCCTCTGAGCCGCCTGCGAAGAAAAAATAGGGGTTGGCGCCTTTTATAAGAGGGGAGTGATTGGCAATGAATGTAACTCTTGGCAAGCAAGCGCCGGATTTTACAGCCGATGCTTTTGATCAAGGTCGGACAAGAAAAGTGAGTCTTGCCGAGTATCGAGGCCGGTGGGTCCTGCTTTTCTTTTACCCCGCAGACTTCAGCACGGTCTGACCGACAGAACTGGCGGCAGTTGCCGTCAAATATCCCGCCTTCAAGGAATTGGGCTCAGAAGTTCTGGCTGTGAGTGTAGACAGCGTTGACACGCATCGGGGCTGGCAGGAAAAAGAACTCTCTCAGATGGTGAAAGGGGGTGCTCTCTTCCCCATGCTTTCCGACCCGCAAGGACGGATCGGAGCACTTTACGGAGTTTACGACTCAGAAAAGGGGGTTGATCAGAGGGGCCGGTTCTTGATCGATCCGGCAGGGGTGATCCAGTCCATAGAGATCGTCGCAGATCCGGTGGGAAGGGATGTAGGTGAAGCGCTAAGGCAGCTCAGAGCCCTGCAACACCACCAGACCACTGGAGATTATATGCCCTGCGGCTGGGAGCCGGGCAAACCGACCCTATCGAAAGATCAGAGTCGGTCCGGCGAGATTTGGAAGGACTGGAAGACCCGGCACGCGTTCTAGCCAACATCAAAGCGGGACCACCAGGTCATAAGAAAACCGAGGAGGAATGTGGACCCTATGAACCTCAAGAAGATTCTCTGGCCCACGGACTTCTCTGAGAACGCAGCCAAAGCGTTGCCCTGTGTCACCTCTCTTGCCGAAAAATATCATGCGGAAGTCCACATTCTTTACGTGCTCAAGGATTATCCCGCTATAGGAGTTCATTACGGGGACTATGACCCCAAGGACTACGAGCGGATGCGCTCATGGGAGAAGCAGTCCGCTGATTGCTGACCGCCACCTCAACTTCACTCTTCCCTCAATCTCTGAATCTCCGCCTCACTACGGTACCACCTTCAAATTCGTCGGGGCAACGGGAGCGCCGGGGCCGCCGGTAGCCATCGGCCCGATATACTGCTTCGCTATGACGACGTCGTCATACCACGCGGTTTGGTTGGGGAGCACCTCGCTTGAGTAGACGCCAATACTGATATAACGGGACACGATCTTCTCTATGCCGCGCAACCGGAGGCCGGGGTGATCCATTACCAGTTTTCCGTCAATCCAAATGGCTACCCGGCCGTCGCGGGCTCCGACGGTGTTGCACTCTACCATAAGTTCGTAACAATTCCAGCGGTTCAGCTGGGGAGTAACGTTGGCGCGCGGCACAAAATCCGCGCTGAACGGATAGCGCTGGTTCAAATCACCGTCCGCAACCAAAACATCACCATACCCGCTGGACTGGTCCATGTGATAGCAGTAGTTGTATACCCATCCCGGCGGCGCGGTATTCTCCGGCGGGCCCCAGGAGTGCAGCGGGGAGAGGTGGTCAAGGATAACCCAGAAGAAGTTGGAGCCGTTGGGGACGGTACCGGTCGGATTGGCAAAAAGTTGCCCGTCGTCACCTCCGCGGACGCTGAGGCCGGTATGATGGCAACCGGGAAACGCGGAGGGGAATTTCATGTACCAGCGCGCGAATACCCTCTTCTGCGGGGCAACCTGCTTGACCACGCCGTGGGACTGCTGCGCCGTCCCGGTGCAGGTTATCTGCACGGCCTGGCTGCCGCGGTGTACGTTGGAGGCGGTGCGGGTAATGAGCATATCGCCGTAGACGTTGTCCCAACCGCCGATCTCTGACCAGGATATCCTGCTGCCCGAGTAACCTTCAAAGTCCTCGGTGAAGAGCACCGCGGAATCATTGCCAATGCCATTGTCTTCGGGGTAACCCGCCGCGAGCCCCATCCCTTCAGGCAGGGAAGCCAGGTTGCCGCGCAGGGGGTGCGGGTAGGTGTACTTCGCATACCCCGGCTTGGCCCCGTTGTTGACGTATATCTCGCGGTTCTGCTTCACATTTGCCTCCCAGCCGTTGCTGATACGCCATTTATAGGCGCCGTTCCCGCTGTTGTTCCAGATATAGATAGGGTCAATCACGTCAGTGGTCCCGTTGTGCCCCCAGCCCGGCTGGCGCGACTGCGGGTACGGCTTCGGCGAGGTATTGTCTCCGATGTCAAGCAAATCAGGGGGGGCGTAGCCGTTATACGGTGAATCCACCGCGTTGTCGGAGAATATCCCGGTCCCCGCGCGGCACCAGAAGTAGCGCCCCGCAATGTTGCACTCATCCGTGGAACACCGGAACGTGTTGTCGTAATACTCAAAGTGGCGCCCGCCCCAGGAGGAGGTGAACCCGTGGGTAATCCCGCTTGTCCCGTCCAGCAGGCAGCGGCGTACCACCAGGCGCCCCCTGTCGTCAACGTCAAAACCACCGGAGTTCATAAACGTGCAGTCCTCGAAATAGACATTGACCATGCCGCCGGTATCAAGCGAGCCCATGGTGGAAGGCGTGTACCACCCGCGGGGCGAGTTTATCAGTATGCCCGCACCCAGGGGACAGCCCTGTCCGGCAGGCCCGCTGCAGACTCCCGTGACAAAGCTGTTCCACATCACACCGCCCTGCGAAAGCCAGGCAAGCACAGAGATGTCGGGATTGTTGCCGTAGCGGTCTTTCACCTCAAACGCGCAGTCGTTCACCAGCGGCACCTTGCTGCCCGTTCCCTGGACCCGTAGGTGGTTCTGGTCGCCCGTCCCCTCGTTGAACCGGATGCCGGCAATGCCCACGTGGTACGCGTTGCCGCTGGTGAATTGAAACAACGGCGCTGTCGTTGAGTTGTTCGTGATGACCACGCCGCGCGCCATCGTGCCGCCATCAGTCGGCGTGTAGCTCTGCGCCTCGATCCGGATTTGTTTCGTGGTGATGATGCCGCCGTCCCAGGCGGCGGAGCCGTTCGGTATCCTGACTATGTCGCCGTCGGCCGCCTTGTTCACCGCCGCCTGCACGTCGGCGCGGCTACAGCTCGCCGCGGGGATGGTTGCCGCCTGGGCCGGAATACCCGCGGCAAAAAGCAAGAGGCACCCCAGCGCCAGGAACCAGGCGCTTGTTGAGCTGTTCAGTTTGTGTTTTTCCATGATGATCTCCTTAAACCGATATCTGATTGCTTTCCGCTGCCTTACTTACCATCGTGCAATGTCCTAATCGCCGCCTCTATCGTCGTTCCTCGATCACTTATTCTCTCAATCTCTTAATCTCTGCTTGTTGTGGTACCACTATTAGGCTCTTCGGCGCTGCAGGAGTGCCGGGGCTGCCCGCGCGCATCATGATGTATTCCGACTGGTTGCCATTCTGGACTACATAAAAAGTATTCTCATACACCTCCCACCAGCGGGCGCCGATCATCCCTCCCGTGCCGTGCTGGTCCACGTGCGACATGTGCAGGTAGTTGTGCCTGAACACCGTGCGCGCACCGTAATAAGACTGCATGGCGGAGTTCCCCCAGAAGTAGGCGGGGTTCGCGGTATCCAGGTTCGGGTCGTTGTTGATGGACCTGCAATCCTCCAGGTAAACGGCACCCGGCCCGCCGGGGATAATATCGTCCTTCCAACCCGAGTCATCTGAATGCCCCATGCCCAGGTGAGGTGAGACCTGCTTCATCTCAGACATGCAGCCCTCCATCTAAAAGGTTGCCTGAGGATCGCCCTCTTATTCCCTATCCATTGAGGAAGCAAATCACGTGCCCAAGGTCATTTTTCTCAAATTCCATGCCTCATTCGAATCGATGAAGCCCTGCATCGATTCGTCTCCTTTTCAGAAAAGCGTCAAAAGGAAAATGGGCTGGCACGCAAAATAAAAGCGACATGGAAGCCCGAAGCCGCTCCACAGGCTCATGTGTGGGTCTAAAGGCGCCAACCTGATCTCTTGACGACTCAGCATAGGAAGCAATTGCCTAAGACCCTATGCATCTCCAAAAGAGGCAATACCTCTTTGTCCAAAAACAGACCGTACCCGTTGCCTGTGCGCTTTTTCCCGCCAACCGGCAAAAAAGTATACATGCCTGGGTTCGCTGGCTCTTAAAGAAGCACTGACTAAATGGCTGTGAATCAGCGGTAGGTTTCTTTCCAAACATGCGAGTCTTCAGAGGGGTCCCACTCAGCGTCTGATGATTCAACAGCAGCGGGGCTGTGATATGAAGGGGAAGCTTTCGGCAGGCAATGCCCTATTTCCGACCCTGGGCGATGAGATCCATAATTGAAAGAAGCAAGAAGGGCTTGTGTGGTGCGCGGGTGAGGTGATAAGAACTCGGTTTCACTGGGACGGAATATAGGGGATTTTGGCCCTGGGTGTCAAGGGCAAACTTGCCACATCATGTTGGGGGCCAGGGGATTGCGGTCGAGAGGGCGGCACACGATATGGGCCTCAGCGAACGGAAAGCTGAAGACTTGAGATCTTCATTTGAATCATATATAAAGCATTTCTGAATTGACAAGGACTATGCATCATATATAATACATTTATGCTATTTGAGATAGGAACACAAATTCGACTGGCGCGGAAGAGTCGGAAGATCACGCAGGCTGAACTGGGGAAGACCCTGGGCATGAGCCGTTCTACTATTGGGCAGATCGAGCGAGCCACGGTACAGGACATCGGCGTGCGCAAGCTCATCCGGCTGCTGGAATACCTGGGGCTGGAGATACGGGTCCGGCCGGCGGGAAGACCTCCGACATTGGAAGAACTGCGCGAAGAGGAGGTTCGCTGATGACATCTGCATCTTCCCTCGCCGTGTGGGCCGGTGAGGCACGGTCCGGGATTCTTGAAGGGGAACGGGGTCAGAAGCATATATTCGCTTACTTTAGAGATGCCGGCACTGAGGTTGAGGTCTCCCTCACAATGCCTCTGAGGTTGGAGAGTTGGGTGAGCCGAGACTTGCATCCGATCTTCCAAATGAACCTGCCAGAGGGAGCGCTGCTGGAAGTAGTCCGCCGGGCTATCTCCAAGGTAGTAGGGGACGATGATCTGTCGATCCTCCGGGTGACCGGGGGAAACCAGGTAGGCAGGAACCGGTTTTCTCTTCCCGGCGAAGCATTCCCTAGGATTTCAGAGACACCCGAATCCCTCCAAGAACTCCTCACCTATCCCGACACGCGTGATCTTTTCCACGAGCTTGTGGCCAGATACGCGCTTCGCTCAGGGATATCAGGCGTTCAACCGAAAGTATTACTGGATGCCACGGAGCGCGGCACGCTCACCTCGGCTCGGTATATTGTCAAGTCGTGGGGAACCGATTACCCGTACCTCGCCGCCAATGAGCATTTCTGCATGACCGCGGCAAAACGGGCCGGCCTGCCGGTGCCGGAATTCTTTCTCTCGGACAACGGCGGCCTCTTCATCTTGCGCCGCTTCGACCTCACTCCCGACGGCGCCTCCATCGGCTTTGAAGATATGTGCAGCCTCCAGGCCCTCGGGACTTCGCAAAAGTATGGAAGCAGCTATGAACGAGTAGCGAAGAGCATCAGGGATTTTGTGTCGAGTGAACACGTGATGTCGGCAAGGGAGCAGCTTTTTGCAACCTTGGTGCTGTCGGTCATGGTGCGGAACGGCGACGCCCATCTGAAGAATTTCGGGGTCCTCTTCGCCTCACCCGGCCAGACGGTCACGTTCGCTCCTTTGTACGACGTGGTGACCACAACCGCCTATATCAGAAATGACGTGCCGGCCCTTTCTCTTGCAGGAACGAAGAAGTGGTGGCCGCGAAAGGTACTGGAACAGTTTGCCGTGACTCATCTGTCTATGCCGGTGAGAGCAATTCGCGACGTCTTCGATCGTGTTGCCGAGGCAGTCAGGGAAACAGGGCGGATGATCCCAGGATACATCGCTGAGCACCCGGAGTTTCGAGAAATTGGCGAGCGCATGATGACACAGTGGAACCAAGGGGTAAGCGACCTGCCG
>Ga0316603_10002006_pt1 | contig 11068 bp, 9 predicted proteins | sample OWC_soil_day10_n_FD_207649 | JGI IMG/M metagenome (GOLD analysis project Ga0316603, IMG submission 207649) | Wetland soil microbial communities from Old Woman Creek delta, Ohio, United States - OWC_soil_day10_noCT | ecosystem: Environmental > Terrestrial > Soil > Wetlands | place: USA: Ohio...
ACGAAACCGTACGCGCGCAGGCGGTCGCCGCGCTCGGAGCCCTCGCTCCGGCACAGTGGCCACGCGCCGCTCTCCAAGATCGCGCGGCGCGCGTGCGGTCGGCGGCTGCGGTCGGCGCGCCGGAGACCGAGCTGCGCGTGCTCGTGAAGGACAGAGACCCCGACGTGCGGGCGGCGGCCGTGTCCGCATTCATCGAGCGCGCCCCCGAGCCGGCATCCGAGATCGCGCTCGTGGCGGCGCGCGACCAGGCCTCGCAGGTGCGCCGCGTGGCGATCGCCGGCCTCGCGGACGACGCGCTCCTCGAGAAGCTCGCGGGCGATGACGACCCGGAGGTCGCGACCGCGGCGCTCGCGCGCTACGCGCTTCGGCGCGGGCCTGCGGCCAGCGCGACGCAGCTTCTGGAGCGGCTCGTCGCCGCGACTCCGAAGAGCCTGGAGCGCGTGCGGATCGCACGGTCGTGGTTGCTCGCGCGGTAGGCGTGCGACAACATTGGGCATGCGCCGCGCGCTCGTGATCGTCTTCGTCGTGACCCCGCTCGGGGGCGCGCTCGTCGACGACGCCCGCGCGGGGGATGGCGAGGCCCCGACCGATCGGGCGCACGGCCGCGTGGTGCGCGTCGAGGACGTGTCGCGGCATCGCGAGGTGCGCGTGCCCGCGGGAAAGTTTTCGATGGGCGTCGATCCCGACGGCGTGCAGGCCGCGAAGAACCAGTGCGACGCCCTGCTCCCCGCGAGCACGGGCATCACGCAGGGCGGCGTGACCGTCGACTTCTGCGGCGAGTACTACGAGACCTTGGCGAAGATGGACCCGCGCGAGGTCTACCTCGATGCGTACATGATCGATCGCAACGAAGCCTCGGTCCGCGACTACCGCGCGTGCGTCGCGGCGGGCGCGTGCGATCTCGATCCGCTGATCGCGGGCGACGAGCGCTACATCCGCGACGAGTGGCCGATGGTCAACGTCACGTGGGACGAAGCGCAGGCGTTCTGCCGCTGGCGCGGCGGGCGGCTGCCGACGGAAGCGGAGTGGGAGAGGGCGGCGCGCGGTGACGACCCCGGCGCGATCTGGCCGTGGGGCGAGCGCGAACAGCCGAAGGACTTCAACCACGGCCAGGCGCGCACGCACGCGATGCGCGAGATCGAGCGCGTCAAGCAGATCACGCCGTTGCAGTTCTTCGGCGATCCCGACGAGAGCGATGGCAACGCGCTGCTCGCGCCGATGGGCAGCTACGTCTGGGGCGAGAGCCCGTTCGGTACGCGGGATCAAGCCGGCAACGTCGCGGAGTGGACCGCGGACGCGTTCGTCGAGACCGACAAGACGCGCGGCTATCAGGGACTACCGTCGGTGAACCCGATGCGCGAGTCACCGACGCCGGCCGGTCCGCGCGTCGTGCGCGGCGGGTCGTGGCGTCAGCCGACGTTCATCGCGAAGTCGAACCTGCGCGATCCGTTCAACAGCATCTACGACGCGAATCGCCGCTTCTCGCACGTCGGCTTTCGCTGTGCGCGCGGCGTACCCGCGCACCAGCCGTTCTGGCGCGAACGAGAGAAGCCGCGCGGCGACTGACTCAGGGCGCGTCGGGCGTCGCGGCTTCGGCCGGCGCATCGATGGGCGGCAGGGCATCGATGCCGCTCGACGTATCGTTATCGGCACACGTCTGCGTCGCTTGGGCACAGACGAGCGGGGACTCGCAGTCGTCGTCGACCTGGCAGCGCTCGCCTTCGCCTTGCTTGCAGCTCGCGACGAGGCCGATGGCGAGCAGCGACGTCACGAACATCGCGATCACGAGGCGCTTCATACGGCCTCCTCGAGCGGGCCGACGTCGATCCACTCGACCTTGGTGACTTCGACCTCGCGCTTGCCCTTCGAGCTCGGCAGGTTGACGGTGTCGCCGATCTCCTTGCCGATCAACGCGCGCGCGACCGGTGCGCCGATCGAGATCCGGCCCTTCTTGATGTCGGCCTCGTGCTCGCCCACGATCGTGTACGTGCTGGAGTCGCCAGATTCGGTGTCTTCGATGGTCACGGTTGCCCCGAACTTGACTCTCGAACCCGACAATTTGGTTGGATCGATTACCTCGGCCATCGCGATTTTTGCTTCGAGCTCGCGGATCTTGGCCTCGATGAGGCCTTGCTCTTCCTTCGCCGCGCTGTAGTCGGCGTTTTCAGACAAGTCACCGTGGCCGCGCGCGATTTCGATGGCGCGGGAGTTCGCAGGGCGGTCCACGTCCTTGAGACGCTTGAGGTGCGCCTTCATCGAGGCGTACCCCGCCGGGGTCATGGGAAACTTTTCGGACATGGCTCCTGCCTTCGGGGCGTTATTCGTACCCCCAGGGCGCGGCGCTCGCAACCCGTTCGGCTTACAGGCAGGTGGCGTTCCCCGATGCCGAGCACGAGCACGTGGCACCAAACCCACAGTCGATCGGTCCGCACTCCGTGTTGCCCGAGCACAGCACCGTGCACCCCAGGGGGCATTCGAGGTCGAGACAGTCCTGCGAGCACGCGAACGTGCACGTGTACCCCGTGGGGCACCTCACGCCGCCGCTACAGTCGCTGGTATTCGAGCAGCTGATCGAGCAGCTCTTGGCCGTCGTGCTGCAGCCGCCGTTGCAGGCGCTCGGGCAGCTCGCGAGCACGCAGTAGCCCTCTTTGCACTCGCGAAGGCCACCCTCGATGGCGGCGCAGTCGCTATTGCCGTCGCACTCGAACTCCGTCGAGTGGCGATCGATGAAGCAGCTCATCGCGAACGTCATCATCGCCGCCGCCGCCGCCGCCACCACCACCGCATGTTTCACCAGCCGTCCCCCACGATCGTGAGCGTGACCGCCGCACCACCTTCGACGGGAGTCGGCGTGACCGCGACGTTCTTGGTCCGGTAGTACCTCCAGAGCCGATATCCGCCGTAGCCTGCCACCGCGAGCCCCGCGACCATGAACACGTTGCCGGCCCAGGCGCGGCTCGACGCCTTGTCCTCGAGCTCGTTCAGCCGAACGAAGTCGGCGTTCGTGTTCGTCGACGCGTTGTCGATGTCGTCTTGCAGGTTGCCGGCCTGCGCCCACAGCGCGATGCCGAGCGCGACCAGCACGCCACCACCTGCCGTCACGCCGATCCAGATGTTGCGTTCGCGGTTCGACGAGCCGCCTTCCGCAGGTTGTTGCGGTTGCTGGAGCGGATCGGTGGTGTTCGGGTTGTTCGGATTGGTGGTGTTGCTCGGGTCGGTGACCGGGTGGTTCGGGTCGGTCGTCGTCGCGTCCGTCGGCAGCGAATCGTTGCCGAACACGGGCAACAGCTCCGGTTCGATCTTGTTCGGCGGCTCGCTCGAGGGCTGCGTCACGGTGAGGTGGCGGACCGGCTTGCCCTTGCGGTAGCGCTTCGCGACGACGGTGATCGTCCCGTCCGCTTCGTCGGCCGTCCCGTAGACGAGCTCGTCGACCCCGAGCGTCGCGCGCACGTTCTCGACGCACGCGGGCTTCGCCGGATCGCAACCGATCGCCGTCGCCGTGTCGTTGAGTGACGTGTTCCCCGGCTGCACCTCACCGTCGAGCACGCGCGCCATCTTCTGGAACGACGCCGACAGCTTCTTGCGGGTCTCGATGGGTGCGGTGCCGTCGAGGGGCAGCACGAGCACCTTGCGCGGCGCCGCCGCGACGGGGGTCACGAGGCCGAGCACGAGGAGGAGTGCGACGATGCGGCGGATCATAGGTTGGCGATGCGGGCGCGGATCGAGGCGGCATCCGAGGCGTTCGGTGCCAGGATCAAGTATCGCTGGAAGGCAGCCTTCGCGGCACCTCGATCGCCAAGCTTCTCGTACAGCAGGCCGGCCTGGCGCCACGCGGGCGCGTAGCCCGGATTCGCGCGCTGCGCCGCGCGATACAGCTGGAGCGCGGCCTTGCTGTCGCCGCGCACCATCGCGTTCAGACCCTGCTTCGTCAGCTCCACCGCATTCGGCCGCGGCGGGTTCCGCGGCTTGCTCGAGCCCGAGCCGTCACCCGAGCCGTCACCCGAGCCATCACCCGAGCCGGTCATGTCGATCTCTCCCGCGGCGTCGGCGGGGGCCTCCGCTGCGTCGACGACAACCGCTGCGTCGACGGCCATCGGCTCTGCCGCGTCGATCGTCACGGGGGGCGGCGCGACTTGTTGCTTCTCGTCCTCACCACCACCGCGCGTCCCGAGCACGATCGCGACGACGACGATCGCGAGCAAGATCGCACCGCCGACCAAGTAGTACGGCAACGGTCTGCGATCCGACATCCGCACCTCGACGAGCGTCTCGTCGCTGGGGGCGTCGACGACCTGCGGGGCGATGTGACGCTGCGAGATCTTGCGGGGCGGCTGCAGCGGCGGCGACGTCGGGCGCGCCGGGCGCCGCGGCGCTTCGCGCTCGGGCGGCGTGCCCTCGGCCTGCATCTCTTGCGAGCCGTCGCGCTTGAACTTCACGCTGAATTCGCCGGAGAGCAGCGGGTTGCCTTCGCTGAACGCGGCCTCGAGGACGGCGGCGCTCGCGCGGCCTTTGCTCGAGACTTCCTGCAAGAGCTTCTTTCGCGCCGCGATGTGGTCGGAGAACGTGCCCTGCATGTACTTCGCGATCAGGTCGTTCTTGCCGCCGTAGCCGTGCTTGCGCAGGACCTCTTCGAGATCGGAGGCCATCTCCTTCGCGGTCGAGTAGCGCTTGTCGGGATCGCGCTCGAGGGCCTTCATCACGACCGCGTCGAAATCGGGGAGCACGTCGCCGTTGATCTTCGACGGCAGCGGGATCGCGGCGTCGAGCACCTGCTTCATCGTGTCGCCGTCGTTGCCGCCTTTGAACAGGCGCTTCAACGTGAGCGCTTCCCACAGCACGCAGCCGAGCGACCAGATGTCGCTGCGCCGATCGCCGGCACCGCCGCGCAGCTTCTCGGGAGCCATGTAGCTGAACTTGCCCTGCACGCGCGTGCGCGACGCCGCCGATTGCGTGGCCTTCGCGACGCCGAAGTCGACGAGCTTTACCTGCCCGTTGTAGAGCACGACGATGTTGCCGAGCGACACGTCGTGGTGCACGAGCTCGAGCGGATCGCCGCCCATCGTGCGGAGCTCGTGTGCGGCGTCGAGGCCTTCCGCCGTATCGGAGATCAGGCGCGCCGTCGACAGGATGTCGAGGCGCTTGCCCTCACGGCCCGCGCGGAGCACCGCGAGCAGCGGCTCGCCCTCCAGGTACTCCATCGCGATGAAGAACCGACCATCGGCTTCACCGAGGTCGTAGATGTCGACGACGTTCGGGTGCTTGACCAGCGCCGCGACGCGCGCTTCGTCGAGCAGCATCTCGACGAAGTCTTTCTGCGACGCGAGGTTCGCGTGAACGAGCTTGACGACGACGAGCTTCTCGAAGCCGGCGGGTCCGCGCTGCAAGGCGAGCTGCACCTCGGCCATACCGCCTTGGCCGATCTGGGTGATGAGCTCGTACCGTCCCAACCTCGTGGACGGGCGAGCGCCAGCCTCCCCCGATGCAGACACGTAAAGAGTGTAACGCAACCCGCGTTGACCGGCGCATGGTCGGGCTACATCTAGCGATGTAGGCATGCCGCTCACTATCCGGGCCTTACCCCACCCCTTGCTCGATCCCGGCGCATTTCTGGCGCGACTGGTCACTTCAGTAACCGACGTCGAGTCACCGCGACCGATCGCGCCCCCGACCGACGACGCGGTGAAGGCTGCGGTGCGGGACCTCCTCCGCTGTGGCGGGTTCAAGCCGTCGGGCCGCAGCAAGCCCGCTTCGGAGTACCTCACGGCCGCGTTCGCCGAAGGCCGCTGGCCCCAGATCAACCCGCTCGTCGACATCTGCAATGTCGTGTCGCTGAAGTCGGGTCTGCCGATCTCGCTCGTCGATGCCGACAAGGTGCAGGGCGAGCTCTCGATCCAGATCGCGCCGCCGTCGACGACGTACGTGTTCAATCCGTCGGGTCAGGTGATCGACGCGAGCGGGCTCGTCTGTCTCTACGACGCGCTGGGGCCGACCGGCACGCCGGTCAAGGACGCGCAACGCACGAAGACCGACGAGCACACCCGGAACGTGATCGTCGTGGTCTGGGGAACGCGCGCGCTCGCGGGGCGCACGGCCGCTGCGACGCGCTGGTATCGCGAGCTCGTTCAGCCGTTCGCGACGATCGAGGACGTGACGATCACATCAAGTTCTTCTTGATGTGATCGCGCAGCTTCCCGGCGTTCGGAGCCTTCGGCGCGAGCTTCAAGTACCGCTCGTACGCGGTGCGGGCGTCGCGCTTGCGACCCGCCTTCTCGTGGACGAGCCCGAGCCCGTACCAGTTGTTCGCGTACGTCGAGCTCGCGCGCCGACCTTCGGTGAACAGCGCGTATGCCTTCTTCGCATCTTTCTTCTGCCAGGCCTTGAGACCTTCCGCGTAAAGCTGCTGCGCGCTCTTCGTCGGTCTCGGTCGCGGCTTGTCCTTGTCGTTGTCGTTGTCCTCGGCTGGCTTGTCGTCGGCGTGCATCTCGATCTCTTCCGGCGCTCCGGCATCGATCGCGATCACGACCTCGGGCACGGGCGCGGCATCGGGCACGACCGCGACGACCGCGGCATCGCTCGCGATCGGCGCGACCGGCGCGACGGCCTTCGCGACGGGCTCTGTCTGCTTGTTGCCGCCGCACGACTTGATCGCGACGATCATCAAGACGAGCGTCACGATGACGCCGCCGCCGATCGCGTACGGGATCAGCCTGCGGCGACCATCCGGGCTCTCGTCGAGCTCGTCCGCGTCGTCGTGCACCGCGGGCGCGACGTAGCCCGTCGCGACACCCTGCTCGTCGTCGAACGCATTCGCGACGGACACCGCGGCGCTCTGCGGCGGCGCCGCGCCGGGCACCTCCATCACGGCACTCGTCGTCGACAGGGTGTCGGGTACGCTCACGACCGCGCTCGGCGGCACCGCACCCGGCATCGCGAACGCGAGGTCGGCGCCCGTCGACCCTTCGGGCAACACGATCTGGTTCGACGGCTCGAGCAGGTGGTCGAGATCGAACACCGGCAGCGACGATTCCTTCTTGTCCTTCGCGTCGCCGAACGCCGCGTCGATCACCTCCGCGCTCGGGCGGTGCGGGCCCGCGACTTCGCGGAGCAAGCGTTCGCGCGCGGCGATCACGTCCGCGAACGTCTGCATCATGTACCCGCCGATCTGGAAGTTCTTCGACGGGTACCCCTTCTGGCTCAGCACCACTTCGAGTCCGCTCGCGAGCTCCTTCGCGGTCTGATAGCGACGGAACGGATCGCGCTGCAGTGCCTTGAGCACGATCTCGTCGAGCTCGGCCGGGACTTCGCTGTTCACCGACGACGGCGGTGGCACGTTCACGTAACGAACTTCGCGCACGATCTCGGTGTCGTTCGCGCCCTTGAACAGCCGCTTGAACGTCAACGCCTCCCACAGCACGCAGCCGAGCGACCAGATGTCGCTGCGGCGATCCCCGGGCCGCTCGTCGAGCTTCTCGGGTGCCATGTACGCGAGCTTGCCGAACACCTTGTCGCTCTTCTGCGCGCTCTTGCGGGCGACCTTCGCGACGCCGAAGTCGAGCAGCTTCACCTGGCCGCTGTAGAGGACGAAGATGTTGCCGAGCGAGATGTCGTGATGGACGAGGTTGAGCGGCTTGCCGTCGCGCGACTTCAGCACGTGCGCGGCATCGAGGCCCTCCGCGGTGTCGGCGATGATGCGCGCCATCGACAGCGGATCGAGGCGCTTGCCGTTGGAGATGCCTCGATCGAGCACCGAGAGCAACGGCTCGCCCTCGAGGTACTCCATCGCGATGAAGTAGCGGCCGTCCGCCTCGCCGAGCTCGTAGACGTCGACGACGTTCGGGTGCTTGATCAGCGCCGAGAGCTTCGCCTCGTCGAGCAGCATGTCGACGATCTGCTTGTCGCTCGCGAGCGCTTCGTGCACGAGCTTCAGCACGACGAGCTTCTCGAAGCCGGCGGGCCCGCGTTGCATCGCGAGCTTGACGTCGGCCATCCCGCCTCGCCCGATCTCGGCGATCAGCTCGTAGCGGCCGAGGGTTTCAGGCACTCGTCGATAGTAGCGTGTTAGCGCCGGGCGTAGTGCTGGAGAGGTGCGACCCTCATGTCGCCGCGCTTGGCGACGGCAATCGCCTCGAGCGCGGCCTTCGCGCCGCGCAATGTCGTCTGATATGCGATGTTGTTCATCAGCGCGGCGCGGCGCAGCGACTGCGAATCCAGGATCGCCTGCGCGCCTTCGGTCGTGTTGATGACGAGGTCGATCTCGTGGTTGTCCATCGCGTCGACGCAGTGCGGGCGGCCTTCGAGGACCTTGTTGATGCCGCTCACCGGCAGGCCTGCCTTGCGCAGCGCCTCGGCGGTGCCGTGCGTCGCGACCAGCGAGAACCCGAGGTTCACGAGGCGGCGCCCGATCTCGACGATCGCCGGCTTGTCTTGCTCTCGCACCGAGAGGAACGCGGTGCCCTTCGTCGGCAGGCGCGTGCCCGATGCGAGATAGCTCTTCATGAACGCGCGCGCGAAGTCGGTATCGATGCCCATGACCTCGCCCGTCGAGCGCATCTCGGGGCCGAGGATCGTGTCGACGCCCTCGAACTTCACGAACGGGAACACGACTTCTTTGACCGAGACGTGGCGCGGCTCGATCTCGCCGGTGGGGAACACGCCGAGCTCCGCGAGCGTCTTGCCGGCCATCACCTTCGCGCCGACCTTGGCGAGCGGGACGCCGATCGCCTTGCTGACGAACGGGATCGTCCGCGACGCGCGCGGGTTCACCTCGAGCACGAAGATGTCGCCCTCGTGGATGGCGAACTGGACGTTCATCAGGCCGACGACGCGAAGCTCGCTCGCCAGGAGTCGCGCTTGGCGCTTCACCTCGTCGATGATGTCGGCGGGGAGCGAGTAGGGCGGCAGGGCGCATGCGGAGTCGCCGGAGTGAATGCCGGCCTCTTCGATGTGCTCCATCACGCCGCCGACGATCACCGCGCCGGTCTTGTCGGCGACGACATCGACGTCGAGCTCGACGGCATCGGCGAGGAATTGGTCGATGAGCAGCGGGAACCCGACGGTCGCGGATTCGTCGCCGCCGGCGGCAGCCTTCGCCGACCCGAGGACGCGCTCGAAGTAGTCCTCGAGGTTACGCGAGTCATAGACGCGCTCCATCGCGCGGCCGCCGAGCACGTAGCTCGGGCGCACCATCACGGGGAACCCGATCTCGTTCGCGACGCGGCGCGCTTCGTCGAGGCTGCGCGCGATGCCCCAGCGCGGCGCGTGGAGCTTCAGCTTGGTCATCACTTCGCCGAACCGCTCGCGATCCTCCGCGCGATCGATCGCGTCGGCGCTCGTGCCGATGATCGGGACGCCGGCTTGCTCGAGCGCGACGGCGAGCTTGAGCGGGGTCTGGCCGCCGAACTGCACGATCACGCCCCACGGCTTCTCGACGTCGCAGATCGCCAGCACGTCCTCGAGCGTCAGCGGCTCGAAGTAGAGGCGGTCCGACGTGTCGTAGTCGGTCGAGACCGTCTCCGGGTTGCAGTTGACCATGATCGACTCGATGCCTTCTTCGCGCAGCGCCATCGCGGCGTGCACGCAGCAGTAGTCGAACTCGATGCCCTGGCCGATGCGGTTCGGTCCGCCGCCGAGGATCATCACCTTGCGGTTCGTCGTCGGTCGCGCTTCGTCCTCGTCCTCGTACGACGAGTAGAGATACGGCGTGTACGACTCGTACTCGGCGCCGCAGGTGTCGACGCGCTTGTAGACGGGGCGCACGCCGGCCGCGTGGCGCGCCGCGCGGACCTGTGCTTCGGTGGCGCCCGTGAGCGCGGCGAGCCGGCGATCGCTCATGCCCATGCGCTTGTACTTGCGCAGCTCGCCGCCGAGCTCGGTGATGTTTCGGCCCGCGAGGTCGCGCTCCGCCGTCGCGATCGCATGCACGTGGTGCAGGAACCACGGATCGATCCGCGTCAGCTCGTGCGCGCGCTCGAGCGTGAGGCCGAGCTGGAAGCCGCGTGCGACTTGGAACAACCGATCCGGTGACGGGGTGGCGATCACGCGCTCGACCGCCGAGAGGTCGTCACCCAAGGACGCGAGTGGCAGATCGAAGCCGGCGCGACCGGTCTCGAGCGAGCGAATGGCCTTGCCGAGGGCCTCGCGGAACGTCCGGCCGATCGCCATCGCCTCGCCGACGGACTTCATCTGCGGGCCGAGCACGGGCTTCGCCGACGGGAACTTCTCGAACGCGAACCGCGGCCACTTGACGACGACGTAGTCGATCGTCGGTTCGAACGACGCGGGCGTGACGCGCGTGATGTCGTTGTTCAGCTCGTCGAGCGTGTAGCCGATCGCGAGCTTCGCCGCGATCTTCGCGATCGGGAAGCCGGTCGCCTTCGACGCGAGCGCGGAGCTGCGCGACACGCGCGGGTTCATCTCGATGACGAGCATGCGGCCCGTCTTCGGATCGACGGCGAACTGCACGTTCGAGCCACCGGTCGTGACGCCGATCTCGCGCATGATCGCGATCGAGGCGTCGCGCATGCGCTGGTACTCCTTGTCGGTCAACGTCATCGCGGGCGCGACGGTGATCGAGTCGCCCGTGTGCACGCCCATCGGATCGAGGTTCTCGATCGAGCACACGATCACGGCGTTGTCCTTCGTGTCGCGGACGACCTCGAGCTCGTACTCTTTCCAGCCGAGCACGCTCTCCTCGATGAGGATCGAGTGCACGGGCGACATGTCGAGCCCGAACTGCACCATGCGATCGAGCTCGCTCTTGTTGTAGGCGATGCCGCCGCCCGAGCCGCCGAGCGTGAACGACGGCCGGAGGATCGCCGGGAAGCCGATGTCCTCGATCACCGCGCGCGCTTCCTCGACGCTCGTCACGAGCTGCGACTTCGGGCACGCGAGGCCGATGCGTGCCATCGCTTGCTTGAACAGCTCGCGATCTTCGGCCATCTCGATCGACTTCACGTTGGCGCCGAGCAGCTCGACGCCGTGCTTCTCGAGGATGCCGGCCTTGCTCGCGGCCATCGCGAGGTTCAGGCCCGTCTGCCCGCCGAGCGTGGGCAGTACGGCGCTGACCTTC
>Ga0316603_10002007_pt1 | contig 11063 bp, 12 predicted proteins | sample OWC_soil_day10_n_FD_207649 | JGI IMG/M metagenome (GOLD analysis project Ga0316603, IMG submission 207649) | Wetland soil microbial communities from Old Woman Creek delta, Ohio, United States - OWC_soil_day10_noCT | ecosystem: Environmental > Terrestrial > Soil > Wetlands | place: USA: Ohio...
TTCCCCGCACTCCCTTACGTGTCGGCCGAACTCCGGGAGATCAGCCAGGTTTTTAATGCGCGTTCTCTGCTCAACCAGGACTTCGTTGCAACCCGTGTGGAAGAGGAATTGAAAAGGGAGCCCTTCAGCATTCTCCACATTGCCTCTCACGGTCATTTCGGGAACGAGGTGGAAGACACCTTTGTCCTTGCCTTCGACACGAGGCTGACCATGGATCGCCTCGGCGAGTACGTGGGGCTGTTCAGGTTCCGTGAGGAGCCTCTGGATCTTCTCACCTTGAGCGCCTGCGAGACAGCAGCCGGAGATGATCGCGCCGCATTGGGTTTGGCGGGCATTGCGATCAGGGCGGGGGCACGCAGCGCTCTGGCCACCCTGTGGCAGGTGAATGATCCTGCCTCCTACAGGCTTGTGGTGGAGTTCTATCGCCAGCTCCGGAATCCCGGAGCGTCCAGGGCTTCCGCACTTCAGGCGGCCCAGCTTGCCCTGCTCAACGATCTTCGGTATGGACACCCGTGCTACTGGGCTCCTTTTCTTCTCATCAACAACTGGTTGTGAGGCGGCGAGGCCATGCGATTGGTGCCCAAAATGATCCGGAATCCCGTGTTCGCCGCCGCGCTCAGCTGCCTCCTCGTCTTTGTCGCGCTCGTGGGGGTGAGGAAAAACGGCAATATGGAGTTCCTGGAGCTGCCGGCCTACGACTGGTTTGTGCGCCTGCTGCCCGGTTCCTCCCCCCAGGACACACGAATCACCTTGGTGCTGGTGTCGGAAAAAGACATCCTTTCCATCGGCCGGTGGCCTCTCACAGACGAGGTTCTGGCCCAAGCCCTGACCACCCTCCTCAAGGGTAAACCGACCGCCATAGGCCTCGACATTTTCCGGGATATCCCGGTTCCGCCCGGCACCGAAACCCTGAATGCGGTCCTCTCCCAAAACCCCAACATCATCGTGACCATGAAGTTCGGGGACGGAGGGGTTCGGCCCCCTCCTGTTCTCAAGGGGACGGAACAGGTGAGCTTCAACGATATCCTCGTCGACCCGGGAGGGGTCGTTCGAAGAGGCCTTCTTTTCCTGGACGATGGGGACAACGTCGCTTATTCCTTTGCCCTCAGGCTCGCCCTCCTCTATCTGAGGACTCAGGGGATTGTTCCTCAGCCGGATGAGCGGAATCCCCAGCACCTTCGTTTGGGGAATGTGGCGTTCAGGCCTTTCGAAGAAAACGACGGAGGGTATGTGAAGGCTGATGCTCGGGGCTACCAGTTTCTTCTGGACTATCAGGGCCCGGCGACGCTCTTCCGATCCTGCTCCCTTGCAGATCTTTTGTCCGGGAAGGTCCACCCGGGGGCCTTCCGCGACAAGATCGTTCTCATCGGCGTGACGGCCCAGAGCGTCAAGGATTTTTTCTTCACTCCCTACAGCCGCGGGTTTTCGGAAGGGCAGCAGGTTCCTGGCGTGATTCTTCATGGTCTCATGATCAGCCAGTTCCTCAGGGCAGGGCTGGAAGGCGTTAACCCTCTTGCGACTCTCACGGAGAAGCAGGAGATGCTCTGGATCCTCCTCTGCTGTTTGCTCGGCGGAATCCTCGGGCTCAGGGCCCACTCGGCCTGGCGGTTTTGTGTCCTCGGTTTCGCCGGAGTTCTGCTCATCGGTCTGTCTGCCTACTCGGCCTTTCTCTACCGGTGGTGGATTCCTTTTGCCCCTCCTGCGCTCGCCTTTGTTCTCAACGCAGCGCTCGTCACCGCCTATCTGACCAGCCTGGAGAGAAAGCAACGGTCCCTTCTGATGCAGATCTTTTCCAAGCACGTTTCCAAGGAAGTGGCAGAATCCCTGTGGCAGCAGCGGGAGCAGTTCCTCAGAAACGGCAGGCCGCGATCACAAAAGCTCGTCATGACCGCGTTTTTCTCAGACCTGAGAGGGTTCACCACGGTTTCGGAGAAGATGGACCCTCAGGATCTCATGGACTGGCTCAATATTTACATGGAAAAGATGACGGGAATCATCATGGCTCGCGGCGGCATCATTGACGACTTCGCAGGGGACGGAATCAAGGCAAACTTCGGCTTGCCCCTGCCGGAGCAGGATGAGTCCGTCATCCGGCGAGATGCCCTGAGTGCCGTGAGGTCTGCTCTGGACATGGAAAAGGCCATGCATCAGCTCAATGCCCACTGGCGGGAGAAGGGGCTTCCGGAAGTGGGAATGCGCATCGGAATCTACACGGGCCCTGCTGTGGCCGGCGCTCTGGGGGGCCTTCAGAGGATGAAGTACACGACCGTCGGGGATACGATCAACATTGCATCAAGGCTTGAGAGCTATGACAAAGATCTGGGCAAGGAGGCCCTGTGCCGCATTTTGATCGGTGAATCGACGCTGCGATATCTGGGCCCCGGGTTCCGGACAGAGCGAATCGGAGAAGTGAGCTTGAAGGGAAAGGAAGAAAAGATTACCATATATCGGGTGCAGGGGGAGGAAGGCCTCCCTTCCGTGCCTCAAAACAAGGAGGTGGCTCCATGAGATTACGAAAAGGATGGATCCTTACGGTCTTCTTGGTGGCGGCTGCGTCGATGGTGTTGACATCGGGCACGGCCGGGGCTCAAGGCACGGGAACCGGCCAGGGAGCAGCGGCCGGGTCTGCGGGAACCGGGGCAGACCAGAAAAAAACGACTGTGGCGGACAGCACGCCCGTTTACAAACCACCGCTCCGCGGCTCTCCCGGCGGCAGAGTGGGCGGGGGAACCCGGGGAGCATCCCTGGAAGCGACGGCTTCCCTTTCCGTGCTGGTCCCGGACCACGTGGGCATCACGCTTCAAAGCCAGCCGCATCTGTACTGGTTCATCTCCAAGAAAACCACCCAGCCTGTTGAGTTCACGATCACGGAAAAGGATGCGGTCAAGCCGCTTCTGGAGGCACGGCTGAAGCCCCTGGAAAAGGCCGGCATCCAGCGCATCCGCCTGGCAGACCTCGGTGTTCAGCTCCGGCAGAATGTCCCCTACAAATGGTTCGTGGCCGTGGTGACCGACCCAAGTCACCGCTCCAGGGATATCCTGTCCGGCGGCATGATCGAGTTCCTGCCTGCCTCAAGTGATCTGTCGGCCAAGCTGGGCCGAACGCCGAAGGCTAAGCAGCCTTTCGTGCTTGCCGAGGAGGGGATATGGTATGATGCCCTGGCAGCGGTGTCGGACCGGATCGATGCTGCGCCCAAAGATCTCTCCCTGCGAAAACAGCGTGCTGCTTTGCTGAACCAGGTGGGGCTGAACGAGGCGGCCCAATTCGACCTGAAAGAAGCCCCGTAAGGCCAGTGATCAGCAAACAGTGGAGCCCCACGGGCAGGAGCCCGTGGCACCTATGTTGCGGCGTAACCCGCCGAAGCTCCAGTCCTCCTTCGCCAAGGCTTCGGAGGACACCCGCATTCCTCCACGGTCGGGAGACCGTGGCTTCCTGCGGAGGCGGGTGAACAGTGAAGAACAGGCCTATAGGAAGTGGTCTCTGCTGATTACTGGCAACTGATCCCTGCTTACTGAACTTCAGCGGCCAGCGGGATCTTGGATTCGCAGGGCACGCCGGTCTGGCAGAGACCGCAGCCGTGGCCGTCGAAACCAAAGTGGGTTTTCACGTAGTTCTCGGTGACAGGGTGCAGGTGGCTGCGGCATTTGACCTTGTCGTGCCCTGCCTCGCTCAGGGCACCGACCGGGCAGCGTGAAACGCATTTCTTGCAGATGCCTCTCGAATGGAACAGGCAGTACGCATGGGGATCCTCGTAAGGCCTTGGAGTCGGCGGAATCTTGATGCGAGCGATAACGGAACCGACCCGCACCGCTTTGCCAAGAGGTGTAATCAGGCCGTCACACAAACCAAAGGTACCCAGTCCCGAGGCATAGGCTGCATGCCGCTCCGACCACGTTGATGCGAAGACGTATGTCTCGGACCCTTTCCACTCCCAGTGGGGTGAGAGGGCCGGAGCCACAGCGGCATAGCCCTCCGCCTCAAGCGCCTCCACCACGTGCCTTCTCATTTTCTCGTTGACTTGTTCCCCGAAAAATCGAGCCCTTGCCCATCGTTCGGAGGGATAGAATTCTTCCCGCCGGTTGTCCTCCTTGGTGAGCGTGTGGTGCGCCACAACCCAGGCAATCACCGTGAGATCGCCCGCCTCGATTTCAGCCCCTGGAAACGTCCTGCGGAAGATCTCCAAGGGTGTCCAGTGAAAAGGGGCGACAACCTTTTTATAGGACTCATAGAGGGGGTCCTCTCCCCTTGAGAACCCGACGATCACCTCCTCGAAAGCCCTATCCTCTGCCTGATTCCTCAGCGTGTTCTCCGGTGAATGCATGACGAAATCACGGGCCACGCCTTGAATCCATGCGGCCCTTTCGGTCTCATGAAGCTTCTCTTTGTCTTCTCCGTTCATGTTCTCTTTCCTGCCCTCGCTCAACCCTGAGGCCCAGCGCATCGATGACCTGATGGGTCTGCTCACGGAGAGACCCAGGCTTCAAGACCATCATGCGCTCGAGCTCCTGCGACCCCGCAAGCTCCCTCTTCAGGGTCAAAAGGATCCTGTTCTCCTTCTTTGCCGCCTGCAGGATTTCCTCTCCGCGGAGATCCTCGTCATAAAGAACGTCCAGTCCCAGTCTCTCTAAAGATTGGGCCAGACCTTTCAGATCGTTGTCCACGATGAATCTGAGCCTTCGGAGAGGCTTCTCCCTCACGCGGCTCACGCCTTCAATGTCAAGTCTTTCAAAAACAGGGTAAACGCTGATCCTGTCCCCTTCCCTCACGACATCGTCCAGGGCCGCAGACCGACCATTGACGAGCACGAGATCCACCCTTGCTGCCGGCACTCCCAGGCGTTCAAGGATCTCCCGGAGGGTCTCCTTCCCTTTTAGAGAAACCCCGAAGTCCCTCTTTCTTTTGCCGGGAGGCAGACCGTCATTGAGTTCTTCATAAAAGCGGAATAAGGCCTCGGCCATAGCGTCACAGCAAGGATTCAGTAATCGATCACATCGTCAAGCAGGGAGTAACTCACCATCCTTTGAAAACGGATATGCACCTCCCTGCGGTTGCTCCTGACCCCGTATTTCTTGGATTCCAGAACATATTTCTCGTTCATGGAAGAGCTCTCACGGCGGTCATGGACGTCCGCCTCTCCAAGAGTGATGAACAAGCCGCTTACCCCGAGGAGTTTCCCGATATAGAGGAAATCCGAATCCGTATCCACAACCACGTATTGCCCACGGTGGCGGAGAATCTGCGCCGCTTCACCGTCAAGGCGTTTCGCCCCGGAACCCTTCTTGGTTTTGCTTCTTGCAGACGGTGTCGTCTTTCTCACGGCTTCCTGTCTTTCATGCCTTCAAAGGCCTTCTTAAGTCCTTCCACTTCGTCAGGGTGGAGTTTTGCCCTGTACTCTTGCTTCAGTTTCTCCAACTCCTTGGGGCTCAGCTTTCCCTCGTAGGACTTCCATAGGCTCACGAGTTCCTCACGGTTCGCCTTGTCCCCATGAGCCTTCCGGTATTGCTCCACTTGCGACCTCAAGCTTCTAAGAGCCTCACTCTCCCCACGGTCCTGGCGCGCCTGATCCATCAAGGTGTTGATTCCCGCTGCCAGAACCAAACAGACTCCAACGAGAATCCCGTAGAACCTGATTTGTTTTCTCCATGAAATCCTTCCCAGCTGCTCCAGCATGAGTGAAAATCCTTATGCACCGCGAGCGGTTTCAGCAACCTGCTAAAAATTATAGGGACGGCTCTCCTCTCTGCACTCATAGAAGCCGATGATCTCTTCACCGGTCTTCTCAAAATATTCCATGAGTTCCTTCTCTGTCTCAAAGTTGAGAATGCCCACATGCCCGTTCGCGCCATACTCCTCATCCATCCCTTGCAGGAGTTTTTCAGGATCATTGCCATACGTCTCCGCCAGGTCCTTTTCGCCGACAGCTTTCTTGGGTCGCCTGTAACGGTCAAAGTAGATGTAGTATTTCATTTGTTTCTCCCTGTGGTGCGGCTATTGCTCGAGTCCGGTCCGGGCTATCGATTGAGGACTGCGTTTCAGGAAAGACGTGGGGAGAGCCCCTTCGGGCAAGGCCGGAAGAAAGGTTTTCCTGGGCGTCCGTTCGCTTCAGCCGTGCTTGGGTTTCCGTTCCCCCACTTCTCCAAAAAGAGAAATGACGCTCCTGAGAACTTCCTGGTCCTCGTCCGACATCCTGATAAAAGAGAAACCCATGTCCACGAGCACACCCGTATCCGGCCGGCCATTGAGATTGGACCACATCATCTGGCCTCTGACAACGATCTGTTTCTCGTTGGGAAGTTTGATGAGGATCTGGTAGACCTCGTCCTCCGGGAGCTTCGTTTTGCAGTGGATGAAAACTCCACTGAGCGTGATGTTCCTTGATTCGCCCTCGATCGTGCCCTGGCTGGTAATGATGGTAATAGGCCAGTTCACGTTGATTCTGGGCATCTGGCGTCTTTCGCTGGGATCAACCAAATTCTTTTCTCCCGGGTTTTGCTGAAAGAGGACTTCTTCCCTGATGCGCGATCAGAGGCATGACTCAGCAGGGCAAGTTTAGAACACTTTGAGTGGGATTTTCAAATGATATTCTCCAACTTTCCTTTCCCGCCCTTCTTGACGAGTTCGAAAGGCTTATTAAATTGCCTTTTATTTTGAATTCTTTTTCGAGCTTGCTCGATAGGAGGTTGGTCATGATGAAAAGAGTTGCTATGGTTCTGGCCCTGTTTGCGCTCACCGGATTTCTTTTTGGCTTCACCGCTGAGCAAAAGCCGCAGAAGATGGACATCCCCAATGCGGAGAGCTACAACGCCCATTTTCCGAACATGGACCAGGACAAAGATCGCAAGGTGAACTGGGAGGAGTTCAAGGCGTATTTCCCACAGGCGACCCCGCAGGTCTTTGAGGCCATTGACTTGAACAAAGACAAGTCCCTTGACCACGACGAATGGCACAAGTTCAAAGCCGCTTACGGCCTGAAGCACAAGGACTAGATCCGGCAGATCTTTGCCATGACAGGGGCTAGCTCGCCGCAGGCGGGTCTGAGGGACAAGGATGATTTTTCATTGAACAGTGAGCATTGATCATCGCGTCAAAGCCGAGGCATGGCCTTTCAACGTTGAATGTTCAATGACCAATGTTCAATGATCATTGTTCAATGACCAATGCTATTCCCCCTCTCCCTTCCCTTTGAGGAGGCCCAGGGGGCCGAGCAGGGTTTCCTCGATCTCCTTGGCGACCCAGTCCATATCCCCCTTTTGCTTTCCTGTCCTGTAGATCTCCGCAACCAATTCCGCACGTTTTCGCGCCGCGCGATAGCCGCTCAATCTCGCCTCTTGCACGGGCTGCCAGTGACGCGTCTCTTTGAATGCCTTGAAGGCTTCGGCGAGCTCCGGGAACAGCACCCCTCGCAGACCGTCGAGGAACGCCGCATAGAGAGCCAGAGAGGCTTCCTTTCTTTGTTGGATGATGTAGTGAAGTTTTCCAAAGTCATTCGTATCGGCAAGAGTGTCCTTGAGGGCTCGCACGAAAAATTCGATCACCGTGTAAGGGAAGGCCGCTATAACATCCCGCCACACCTCTCGATCGAAATCCGCGTCCTTCAGCTCTCCCACTTCATGGTAGATGTAGGCCTCCACCTCGTCTTCACAGATCTTCGCGAAGTTTTCCTTGAGTGCTTTGGATTGGTGGTCCAAAATCCCATAGGTCTTCAGGGCAAACTGCAGAGCTTCCCTCGAGGATTTCTTCAAAAAGAAGATCAGGTTCCACAGAAAGATCCTTGCCGATTCCTTTCGTATCAGGATGGAGTTTCCCTGAGATGAGGCAGGCACCGTCAGCAGGTCTCTCGCGTGCTCCCTGCCGAGGACGTAGACGCGAAGGCCCTCCACCTCTCTCGCTTCGACAAGGTCCGCGAGCAGAAAACTGGGTTTGAGGCCTTGAACGTAACCCGCGCCGTAGAAGAGGCCCTGAGGCATAACGACTGCGTTGAGTCCTTCCGTGTCAAAGGGGTCATACGTTTTTCCCGCCACCGAAATCCCTGTGAACTCCTCCTCTTCCAGTTTGTCCCACTGTTCCTCTTTGTTTCCGATCCACTCCAGGACCACCGAAGAGTCCTCTTCCACCCAAGGTTCCAGCCCTTTCTCCCACTTGTAAAGATCCCGCAGCCTCAGTGCCAACCCGCAGACGGAATAGGATCCCGCGTACCGGCAGTCCGAAATGCTGCAATTGTGCCGAATCTGTTCGATAAGGCTCTTCGAGTCAAACACCTGCGACATCTCCCAGGGTTTCGCAGCCCTGTGAAGGAAATTATGAGTGAGCCGTATTTAGTAAACACAGTAAGCAGCGAAAAACATGCACACAGAATGACTGTCTACTGCTTACTGCCTACTGTTTACTGGACTTGTCCGGCTTCCTTGAGCTTCTTTGAAATGTCCTCCTGAAGAAACCTCTTATCCGTCTTTTGAGCACCGGTGTAAGGCATGGCATCGACAAACTCAATCCGCTCCGGGAGTTGGAGCACAGAGGCCTTCTGCCCTTTCAAGAATGAAATGACCTCCTCAAAGGTCAACCGCGCTCCGGCTTTGGGTTGGATGTAGGCGCAGACCCTTTCGCCCATGAGGGGATCGGGCATGGGGATCACAGCCACAGCCGCCACAGCCGGATGCCGGGTGATGAGTCGTTCGATTTCCGAGGCACTGATACTCTCACCGCCCCGGTTGATCATTTCTTTGATACGACCCGTGAGGGTGATGTACCCCTTGTCATCGATTCTGGCCAAATCCCCGGTCCTGAAAAACCCGTCTCTCGTGAAGACTTTTTTGTTTTCTTCCGGGTTGTTGTAATAACCGGTGAAGACCCCTGGTCCCTTGAGAACCAGTTCGCCTTCTGCTCCAGGAGGGAGGGTCTTCCCTTTTGAGTCAATCACCTTGTAGGTGTCAAAGGGGCCCGTGGGCCTCCCCACGGTGGTGCAGATGACCTCCAACGGGTCCCTGGCCCGAGTGATGGTCGTCATTCCTTCTGTTCCGCCGTACCCATTAAAGAACTTCATCCTCAGTCGCTCCGTCACTTCCTTGACGAGATTAGGATGGCTTGCACCTCCCGCGCTGTGCATCTTTTTGAGGGAACTCAGATCATACTTGTGCAGGTCTTCGTACTGGAGCAGTCTTTGCGCCAACGTGGGGACCCAAATGATCGAGGTGACTTTCTCCCTTTCAATGGTCGTGCAAATGTCTTCGTTTTCAGTGGAATCCAGGAACACCACCTTTCCAAGGGTGATCACCGTTCCCATAAAGCCTTTGCTGAACGTCAAATCATGGCCTACGGGGCCGGCGAGCAGGTTAACGTCCTCAATGCTCTGCTCCCAGGACTTGGAGCAGTATTCAATGCCGTTGATCAGGCTGTTGTGCGTGCGGGGAACGATCTTCGGCGCTCCAGTGGTTCCCCCGGTCGGCCCCATGTGGGCCACCTGCGAGGGGTCGGGCCGCCGCTTTGCAAGGCTGGCCAGATTGTCCCCTGTCCATTTTGCCTCGTCGATCAGCCTTTCGAGGCTTTTGAAGGGCTTTTGATCCCCTTGGCCCCGCACGGTAATGACCTTTTTCACTTCCGGGTGCTCTTTCAGAACGTCGCGGATAATGGGAAAGTAATCCACATTCTTGTATCGCGACGCCACGATCCAGGATGTCGCTCCTGTGAGGCTGATGAGACGCGTGATCTCAAATTGGCGATACCGGTCGATGAGCAAGACAGGGATCGCGCCGATCTTCTGAAGAGCGAAGTAAGCGAAAACAAATTCGTTCCAGTTCGGAAGCTGAACCAGGACTCTGTCCAAGGGCCGGATTCCCAACTTCATCATCCCAATGGCCAGCCTGTTGGTCTTTTCACGGGCTTCGCCATAGGTCAGGCGCGTTTTCCCATCCACAAAGGCCTCTTTGTCGGGATGGATATCGGCAGCCCTGTCCAAGAGGTCTCCGAAGGTCAGACCTGACCACCACCGGAGTTTGTTGTACTTGTCCGCATCCTTCTTTTTGTAAGGCGTGAACCCTTTGAGAAATTTCACCATTCCAACCCTCCTGTCCAAAAGACTCCTTTTTTAATTTTCCTTCCACGGGCGATCTCCTTTGTCAAGGAAAATTGCGCGCCCCAACCCCACCCTCCACTGAAGGGTTACCTCTCCTTTTTCTGAGCGCAGCCATAGTGGGAGTCTTCGTGTGCATCCTGGTTCTGGTATTCGGCAACAGGGCTGAAGTGGCAGCCTGGTCTCTGGTGAGCCTGATGCTTCTGCTCTGCGGGGTCTATTACCCGGTCTCCGTCCTGCCTGTCTGGGTGCGTGGCCTCGCGGAGATCATCCCTCTCACCTACTTCCTGGAATACTTTCGCCTCTTCTACGGATTTCCACCTATCTTCTCTCACGTCCTCCTCAAAGGCTACGTCATGGTGACCGCCTACCTGGTGATCGAGGTGTTTGCGATGAAAGCCGCCCTCCACAGGGCCAAGAGAACCGGACTCCTTCTGAAGCTCTCCGAATAGCCTTATTTTCCCTCTTGACACTCATGCCTTTTCTCTGTACTCCAAGCCATTGCAGGTACTTGGCCGCGAATGGAGCATCGGCCATTTCCATTGCAGATTGAACAGCGGCCCAAAAGCAAACCATCGAGCTACAATGCTCAATGTTCAATGTCCAATGTTTAATGATCAATGTTCAATGTCCTATGTTCAACTTTAAATGCTCACTGAACCATTAACTATCCTGTTCACAAGGAGCCTCCCATGACCATTAAGGAAATAAGACTTCAGAATCTCAAAGCAAAGGCCTTCATCGAGGAACAATGCCGCCTGATCTCCGCCGAGGTTGCGAACTCAAACGCCATAAATGCCCTGTCCGGAGGAGTGGATTCGTCGGTGACCACGATGCTGGCGCACAGGGCGCTGGGCTCACGACTGATCACGTATTTCATCGACAACGGTCTCATGCGCGAAGGGGAGCCCGGAGCCGTGGTATCCGCCATGAAAAAGCTCGGCGTCCCGGTCGTGCTGGTGAACGCGCAGAAGGAGTTTTTTTCCGCCTTGAAAGG
>Ga0316603_10002008_pt1 | contig 11063 bp, 14 predicted proteins | sample OWC_soil_day10_n_FD_207649 | JGI IMG/M metagenome (GOLD analysis project Ga0316603, IMG submission 207649) | Wetland soil microbial communities from Old Woman Creek delta, Ohio, United States - OWC_soil_day10_noCT | ecosystem: Environmental > Terrestrial > Soil > Wetlands | place: USA: Ohio...
GTACTTCCCCGCATCCTGGCAGGCGAGCGGATCGGCAAGACAGAGCTCGCCTTTCTGGGCCACGGCGGTCTCTGCCGCGACTGCCCGGAGTGCAGTTATCCCCACTGTCCTTTCGGCAAAGGGATGTGAGTCCCCGTTCATCAACCCGCGCGTAGGTGCACATAGCCAGCCCCACCTGGTCACGCTCGAGCAAACACTGCGATCAGGCTAACCTTTGCTCGTTGGCTCTTCTACACATCTTTCTTGCCTCGAAGCTCGCCGGGCAACTGGCTCGAGAATCCCTTGATTCCGATTTCGAATTGGCGCTGGGGATCGCTGGCGTCTCCCTTATTCTTGTCCATCAAGCCCTGCGGCAGTTGCTCCATGAATCCCTTTATTGCATCGCGGATACGGCGGTAATGCCCCATCGCCTCTTCTTCACTGCGCGCGTTCTTAGCAAGTTGCGGCGGGTCTTCAAAGCCGACATGAATGACTTTGACTCTCCCAGGAAAATTCGGGCAGGATTGGTGGGCGTTGTCACAAAGGGTCACCACGTATTCGAAGGGGATAGCCCTCACATCGGCGAGTGACTTGGATCTGTGGCCGGAAATATCAATACCGACTTCTGCCATGGCCTTGATCGCCCTGGGATCGACCGCCTTGGGGCTCACCCCCGCCGAATACGCCTCGATTTCTTCCCTCTTGAGATACCTCGCCCAGCCCTCAGCCATCTGACTCCGGCACGAGTTGCCGGTGCAGAGGAAAAGGATTCGAACCCTATCTGTCTTCTCCATGATTCTTCAAACTCCCCTTGGGTCTTTCACCTCCTTGAATACCCGGATCATCCGATGAACATAAGATTACAAAACGACTTGTTACAGCGAGGTTACGATAGGAGCTCGGAACGGGGAACCATGCATTGCGCCATGCCTATCGGATTATTCTTTTACTGCATCCTTCAACCACTGGAGCACCTGCCGTTCCTGGGGCACCCGGCCGGCGCACTTAATCTGGCCGTTGATCACCAATGCCGGCACGGGCACGATGCCGTAGGATGCGATCTCGTTCAGGTCCCGCACATGCTCCACCGTTCCCGGCAGACTCACCATGCTCATCACCTTGTACACCATCTGCTCCAGCCTGTCGCAGTTCATACAGCCGGACCCGAGGATCTTCACCTCCAGCCCCTGTGGCTTGTCGTCTTGGACAGGAAGTCCCTTGAACTTCCTGTACTCCCGGAGAAAGGCCCGTGCGTATTCCGGTTCGGAGGTGGAAGGGATGTAGTTCTTCGGTTTGAGGACCCCGAGAAGGTACTCCCCCCCTTTTTCATCGGGGGAAACACCGGCCTGCGCCGCCTGCTCCAGGGCTGCCTTCAGGCCGACAATGCCCACGGTAAAGCTGCCGACGTTGATCTTGCTGACCTCGTCTTCCTCGGCCATCGTCTCTCCCTCATGCGCTCAGGAGCTTCTTGATCTCGTCCTTGCTGGCAACCTTGCCAGTCAACTTGACCTTCCCATCCACAACGAGGCCGGGGGTCATGAATACACCGTAGTTGGTGATCTCCTTGAGATCTGTGACGTGTTTCACCTCAGCGTTGATGCCGAGTTCCTTCAGCGCTTCGTGTGTGTTCTTCTCGAGCATTCGGCATTTCATGCATCCAGGACCGAGCACTTTGATTTCCATGTTCCTTTACCTCCTTAGCCGTTAGCTTCAATTACCGAACGGGCGGAGAAGAACCGCCCCCTACTCCTAAAGGACGTTATCTCTCCTCTGGAATGGCTGCCGGCGGACCAACCGCCTTCTGCAACTTGCGCTTGTTTACCTGGTACAATCCAAGAGCCACCAACCCCACTACGACCACCAGACACAATCCGATCAACCAGACGCTGGCGCCGTCGACCCACGCGCCGTAGATGAGCCCTGCCAGCAGGCTGAACAAGGCCACCCACGCGACATACGTCCAAGCCCTAATCCGCCCGATGATGCTCGAAATGACAAGGATGCTTTGCAGGCTCAATTCAGGGTCAGCCATTAGGTAGGCCAGGAGCGGGCCGCGATGCATCCCCAGGCTCAGGAACATGTTGGCAATGGGAACCTCGACCAGGGTGGGAAAATACATGAACACGCCGAAAACGACGCCCGCAAGATTCCCCAGGATGGTATTGTGCCCTGCCAGCGATTCGATCCATTCAGGCCGGACAATCTGCCGGATCACGCCCACCGCGAACACACCCACGACGAGCAGGGGAAAGATCTGCCTGACGAACCGCCACGATTCCCACAGCCAGTCGCGCACTTCCTGCTCTTCCAGGTGATGACGCGCCAGGTAAATCAACACGGCGAGGCTCAGCACCACACCGAAGAACTTACCCGTGAAGAGAATGTCCAGGCCATTCGCGTGCGGATTCATCCCCAGCGCCGCCGTGAGGAGAGTAAGGGCGACCAGGCCCAGCGACACCCATGTCCAGCCGTTGAAGCCTTCAATGATGTTTTCAAGTCCTTTCTTTGATGAGAGAGCAATCAGGATCAGCAGGCCGATCAGCATCGCACCCTGAGCTGTTACACCTTCTTCGCCTTTGCTGGCGTCGAACGGCACGAGCCTGAACAAGGCATCCTGGAAACGATCCATCCCTGAAAAAGGCAGCGTCACCTTCACGTAGGCATCCGTCAGCACTGCGAGCTTGAGCGTACCCGAAAGGAGCAGCGCGACCAGCAGAAGCAAGAAAATCAGCGCCGGGCGACGCATCTGGCCCTGCCCGGCAAAAAGAGCGTCAGTATCCTTGTCGTGCGCGATGTCTTCGCGGCTGAAGATGAGTGCCATGATCATCCCGATGCCGATGCCGAACACCAGTGACAGCACGAGGCGAGCAAATGCCAGGTCAACCCCGAGGATGCCGCCGGTGTAAACGAGCGCCAGGATATTCGCGGCCGGCGCAAAAAACAGGAAGGTTATAGCCGGCCCCATGCCTGCACCCTTTTTGTAGATGCCCGCAAAGAGGGGCACGATGGTGCACGAGCAGACCGCCAGTACCGATCCCGCCAATGCCGCCGCAGGGTAAGAAAGAAGCTTCGGGGTGTTCCGGCCCAAGAAGCGCGTCACCGTCTCTTTGGGAATCAACGCGGTCATTGCGCCGGCTATGTAAAAGGCTGGCACGAGGCACAGCAAAACATGTGCGGCCAGGTACGCCGCCAGATTCCCTAAGCCGCCTTGCAACAACTTCACGGCAAAACCCAATATATCCACTTGACGTCTCCCCTCACGACCTGACTCTTTGGTCTGTCTCTCTGTTCAATGTAGCGCTTGCTCTGGTGAATGCACCCGACTCATCGGGCCGCATCCAGTTCGGCACGGGCCCGCCGAGCACCGCTGATCGCCGGACCGCAGGTGGCTCTGTCCACTGTCTTTATGCGCTCCAACACTTCCTGCACCCGCGGCTCATCATCCAGCCACGTGCGAAGGTTTTCCAGGGCCACCCGGGAGTACTGGTTGCACTCCTTCCTGGTGGCAAGCCGGAAGTTATTCCACATACCGTCCTTCTGGCTCCGGACAAGGTCCGCGTCCTCAAGGAGCCTCAAGTGCCGCGAAACCGCAGGCTGGCTGATCCCGAGAAGAGTCTGCATCTCGCACACGCACAGCTCCCGGTGCTGGAGCATCTTCAAGATCTTTACCCTGGCGGCATCCGCCATCGCCTTCATGACTTTCAGATACACTCTCATGCGGGTTCTCCCCTGTTTCGGTCGTCTTGCTTTGCAAAAGGGACTGCAATCCCGTGATTCGTGTAAGCTTCCCGCAGGACTTCTATTGGGTGAAGCACCTTGTACGGGAGAAGCTGATTGAACTGGATCCGACAGCTCAGGCAGTCGCTCAGGAGCCTGTCAGGATGGATCATTCTGATCTTCTCCATCAAGCGGCTCCCCATCGCAATGGAGACCTCATGGAAATCTCGCTTGAAGCCCATGATCCCGGCCATGCCGCAGCAGTAGAAAGCGCCGTCGATCGTTTCGAAGGAAATGCCCGGAACAAGGCGGAGCAACTCCGAATAGGGTTCACCAATCTCTTGCTCTCTCAGGTGGCAAGGAGGGTAATAGACCATCCGGGATGGGACCGAACCCAGATTGGTATTCAGTTTTCCCGCGAGGTGGAGGCCCCGCAAATACTCCCCGAGGTCATAGGTATGAGTCGCTATCTTCATTCGCTTCCGGGCATCCAACGACGCAAAATACCCATCATCCTTGAAGAGGCCGCTGAGAAGCACCCTGCTGGGGAGCGCGGCCTCTTTGCCAACTCTTCCGGAGAATGCCCTCTGCCCATCCGAGCCGCTGCCCTCCGCCCGGACCGATTGACGATATTCGTCCGAATAATGGGCGCCCTCGCTTAGAACGTCCTTGAGCATGAAACCACACGTGGGACAGGAGCAGACAATGTCACACCCCTCATCCACAGCCTCGGAGAGACGCTCCAGGTTGAAGGCAGCGAATTCCAAGGTGAGTGCCTTATCGCCCTCGAGCAGGCTCGGCATTCCGCAGCACTTCTGGTCCGGATAGTACACTTCGATCCCATTTCGCTGGAGAACGTCAACTGCAGCCCTGGGCACGTCGGGGAACAGATACTGCCCGGTGCAGCCGGCAAAGAGGGCCACCTTCGTCTTAGTTTCGCTCCGAAGGATGTCAAGCCCTCGCTCCCTGGCCCATGCGGGGAAGGCTCCTTTCGGGAATCTCGGGACCTTGCTCTTCGGATGTATTCCGGCCAGGTTCTTGAGCAATCCTCCCGTGAGCTCGGATTGAAAAGCCAGGTTGGCCAGTCGGGGAAAGGCCCCGCATATCCTTGCACCGCGCGTGACATCTTCCAGGAGGCGAATGGTTGGTTTGAGCCCTTCGCGGTGAACAAAGGCGTGCTTGGCCTTCATGAGGTTCGAGCGCACATCAGGACAGGGACAGAGCGCGCAGAAATTGCAAAGGTCCACCAGCTTTCTGAGTTTCTGCGGGGCTATTTCGCCTTTCTCTTCCCTCGCCTTGTCATAAAGTCTGTAGATCTCGGGAAATACGAGGCAGGAGGTCTCCTCCATGAGGTATCGGCAGATGTCGCAGTCGGCGCATCCCTCTACAACCGCCCTGGCGATAGCTTCGGGGGTGTTGTTCCGCATCTCTCTCCTCCGGCGTTACTTCCGCAGGCCGCATTCGCCAAAGGGGCCCTAAGTGTCGGGACCGCATCCCTTGACTGCGAAGCAGCAACCGCCGGCAGGGCCGCCTTCATGCTTGGGTTAACAGCTGATCAGTATATAACTAAATAGTTATACAATGTCAAGACCTTTTTCCTTCACTCGCCAACTTTTTTGCTCCCCTATCCCAAACCTACCCCCCTAGCTCCCGCCTGGTTTCGTCCAAGGACGCGGCGGTCCTCGCAGAAGCGCTCGCGGAAAAAGACGCTAAACTCGAGGGGCTTCTTTTCTAGTCCACAGCCAAGCACCGATGACGTGAGCGCGCCTAAGCAACAGGTCCTAAAACTGGAGAGTGCCCTTATCGTCCGGCGTCTTACCCGGCAGCCCAGGATGAGGGAGGTTCGCACGGAAGAGCTGCCAAGCAGGCCCAGGGCAGCCGGTCCCGCGGCTATCGAGACGTTTGGAACCGTTTACGGACAAAGACTCTCAGCGCCAGTACGAAATGATGTCCGCTAGTCGCGTGGAGAGCCCTGAACGGCGTTCTTCCGAGAGGGTTGGGCTGGAAGAGCCGCACTCACTTCTGCACCGTGATGCTCATGGGTATCCTGAACGGTTCGTTGGGGCGGGCGTCGGTCTCGATGACCAGTGTGTCGGTGGACAACCCTGCCGGCAGGCGGTCGAGACGCGGCCGCACTTCGATCTGGTATCTTGCCGCCGGCTCCGGAGTCGAGGGGATCGAGCGAACCACGAAGTACTCTTTGTTGTACTGAAGGTTCCGGATACCAAAGCCTCGGCCTCGGTGGTTCGTTACATAGAGGATCCGCACCGGCTGCGAGGGATTCATCTTGGCTGGCGACGCGGCTCCGAACGCTATGACGTTGGGAGATGTCTCGAGCTCCGGTCTCAGATCGATCCTGACGGGTAGAATCAGGTCCTTTTTCTCCGGATGGTTCGTCACGACGTACAGCCTGCCGCTCAGGCGACGCGGCTCTCCGCCCTTGACGTTGACCACCAGCTCGTAGACGTGCCTGTCCTTTCCTCTTGTGAGCTTGTAATCGATCTGACTGCCGAGCTCATCAGAGTTGACCTGTTGGATCTCTAGGGGAAAGTCGTCCCCCGGTCGTATCTGCACTGTCTGGCGCACATCGTCACCTGCAATGCCGCTCAGCAGGATGGTCCCCGCCGGCTCGACCAGAATGTAAGGGAGTACGTTCGCCCTGACCGCGATGTTCACCGTGTGCTGAGCCGCATCGTTCGTCCGCACCAAAGCGCCCTTGACGATGTTGCCGTTGTAACCTCTTGTATCGACCTTCAGGGTGATGGTCCCCACGCCGCCGGGTGGGATGGCCCTGTCGAAGCTGGCCACCGAACACCCTCAACCGGGCCTCACCTCGATGATCTGCAGTTCGGCCTTCCCAGTGTTTCGCACCTTGAAGTCATGGGAGAGGATCTTCCCCTCCCGGACCTGACCGAAATCGTGCTCGGCAGATGAGAGCGACAGGCTCGGCTTGCCTTCCTGGCCCGTGTCGGCAGCAAAACCCGAAAGCGATACCAGAACGACCACCCCTACCAGGCAGGTCACAACCATATTCCTCATGATGTCAAAGCGTCCGCTCTCACACCATTGCCTTCTTCTTCCCCTGCCGTCTCCTGTTGCCGCGCACACGCGACGTCGGCTCGTGGGGACTCCCAAACCGGGAGGCCGGGAGTAGCCACCTGCTAGCGCCCGTCCAGGTGGGATTTCAGGCCAAGCCGTCGTTGCTGGTCAATCCTCCGGACAATTCCCTTGAGGAGCCGCAAGGCTTCCTCCCGGTCTCCATCCAGGACCGCTCGCTGCATCTCCAGCCATTCTTCATCAGTGATCTCGATCACCATGGCAGTCACCCGAAATCACGCAGTGCCAGCCTGCGCGCATTCAGACTCGCCGCAAACCATCCCTTAGCCCTCAGGTTCCCACGAAGGGGCGAAGGGTGAAATAGACTCCGAGGAGTCCAATCAGAACGCCGGCGGATCGCCGGAACCAGAGGCTCCCCTTCTGGAACGCGCTGTTTTCGAGAACCCTTTTCACCAGTGCCGCCGAGCTGCCCGCCACGATGATGGGCAGGCAGTGACCGAGGGCGAAGAGAAGAATGTAGCTCATGCCAGTCAGCATCTTCTCCTGAATGCTAATGAACGCGAGGATCGGCGCGATAAACCCGAAGGTGCACGAGCCCGAAAGGATCCCATAGGCGAGGCCGAGAGCCAGGGCGCCCCACAGACCCCTGAATCGCAGTCGGCCGAGAAGCCCCCCGCCCATGGAGCAGGCGCCCACTCCGATCATGTCCAGGCCGACCCAGATGAGGATCACCCCCACCAGAATGGTCCAGTAGGGCCCCACCTCACCCAGCATTCTCCCCAGCACGGAGCAGATTGCACCCACAAGGGCGATGCTAGTGAAGAGGCCCCCGGTGAAAGCCACGGAATAACGGGCGGCCTGGCGAGCAGTGAGGCTCGTCTCCTGGCCAGCGACGTAGCTCACGATGAGCGGAATCGAAGCCAGATGGCAAGGGCTGAAGAGCACGCTGATCACGCCCCAGAGAAAGGAGCCGAGGATAGCCAGTCCGCTCGCACCTGTCATCCAGCCGTGCACTGTGAGAAACCACTCGTCGAACACCGCGCCCCCTCTTTACTTCACGCCCAACTTCTCCAGCACCTGGACGATCTCCTTTTTGCTCATGAAGCCCACGTGGCGAAGGACTTCATTCCCCTGGTTGTCGAAAAATATCTGCGTCGGAATCGCCTGGATGCGGTGCTTGTGCGCCTCTTCAGTATGCTGCCATACGTCAACGAAAACAATCGCGGCCTTGCCGTTGTACTCCTTCTTCAGTTCCTCGAGAATCGGGGCCATCATCTTGCAGGGGATGCATTTGTTCGCGCCAAGATCGAGCATGGTCACCATACCCTTGACCGGGACCTCCGGGAGCGCCGGCTGCGTCTGGCTCGAGGCTAAAAAAGGCAAGACAAGCGCGAAGAGAACTGTTAGAGCTACTACCGGCGTCCACACAGACACCTCCTCTTCAAAAAGGCCCCAAGCCAAGGGATCGCGTCGAACTGCCGCGTGAAACCGAGCGCCCCTTCTTCTCTCTGCAAAGGATGTTCCAGGGAAGGCGGGCTCCCCTCTGGCCCCATCTGACTTGACCGGGTCCGGAGAGCACATCATTTTCTATATCTCTTGCATCTCGACGGTCAGGCTCTCTTGGGCTGGAAGAACCTTGCCCGGAACTTCAGGGCCACGTTGACGAGAATGATGAGCACCGGCACCTCGATGAGCGGACCGATGACGGTGGCGAAGGCCTGATTGGAGCCGATACCGAAAATGGCCACTGCCACGGCGATGGCAAGTTCGAAGTCGTTGCTGGCGGCTGTAAATGAGACAGCCGTGGTCTTGGGGTAATCTCCGCCTATCTTTGGCACCAGGAAGAAGGTTACAAACCACATGACAACAAAATAGATGGTCAAGGGTATTGCTATCCTGACGACGTCGAGAGGCAATTCGATGATGTACTCGCCCTTGAGGGAGAACATGACAATAATGGTAAAGAGAAGAGCAACAAGGGTAATGGGACTTATCTTCGGCACAAACACGTTCTCATACCACTCTCTCCCTTTGGCCCTGAGCAAGCTGAAGCGAGTGATAACCCCGCCCAAAAACGGTATGCCGAGATAGATGAAAACAGTCTGCGCCGCCTCCCAAATCGAGATGCTGACATTTAGACCTTTTACCAGTCCCAACCAGTTGAGTCCCAAGGTGATGAATACGTAGATGTAAACGGCGTAAAGGAGAACCTGAAAGACCGCGTTGAAAGCAACCAGCCCGACCGCAAGCTCCCGATCTCCGCCGGCCAACTCGTTCCACACGATCACCATGGCGATACAGCGCGCCAGCCCGACGAGGATGACGCCGATCATGTACTCCGGGTAGTTGCGGAGAAACAGAATCGCCAGGAGGAACATGAATATGGGGCCGATAATCCAGTTCTGTATGAGAGAGAAAGCGAGGAGTCTCTTGTTCTGGAACACCAACCCCATTTCTTCATACTTCACCTTGGCGAGCGGCGGGTACATCATGAGGATCAACCCGATGGCTATGGGAATGGAAGTCGTACCCACCTGAAGCCCGGCGATGAACTGTGTGACCGACGGGGCAAGATAACCCAGCAAGATCCCCGCCCCCATCGCCAGGAATATCCAGAGCGTCAGCAGCTTATCCAGAGCTGACAGCCGTTTTTCTCCCACCATCGGCACGTCGAGGGCCTTCATTCCCGTTCGAGTCTCCATCGCCAACTCCTTGTGTTGGACAGGCATTCGATGCTCAGAGGTTTCCGTCAATCACCTGTCTGAAACTGCTGCAGGTATTCTTTGAGCCGCGCCTTCGGCTCCTGGGAAAGCGGTGAACAATCGTCGGCCCCTCTCCCTCCTTCCGCCACCTGGGCGGCAAAGACCATGCAGGTAGGCTGGCCGCACTCCCGGCAGTTCGTCTTGGGCAGCAGCTTGAGGATCTCCAGGATCCTTGGTCTCGCCGGGGTCTCAAAGCTCGGCCTAATCTCGCTCCGTTTCTCCCACGTCTCGTTGATCTCACCCTTGAGCCACTCCAGAATCTTATCGGCCTCCTCCTCATCCCTCAATGCATTGACGGCAATCTCCCTGGGGTGCAGGGTGATAAGCTTCCCGTGATGCTTGAAAGTCAGGGCAGGAGGCTCCCGGAAGTATTGGTGGCCGCCCAGCACCGTGTTGAGGTAAGGGAGCACCTCGGTGATATTCTCATCCAGATGGGCAATGCAATGCAGAGATTGAAACTGCGGGTTACACTCCGGGCGAAAAATCTCCTTGCGGTATCCACGGAGCAACATGGGACACCTCCTTCTCGATCCCAGCCATGGGTCTCACGACGGGACCGATTGGTTCAACCGCAGCACGAAGTTGCAGCGGCCGTCTCGCCCCCTGGAACAGCCGAAGCGCAGGTTCCCTTGACAGCATCCTTCACGCGGTCGATCAACTGCCGGTCGAGAGCGAAATTCTTGTTCTTTTCGATGCCAAGATCGGTCAGCACCAGGTAGTGCCTGAGCGGAATCTCGGCATGTTCGATGATTGCCTTGGCGCAACCGACGGAGCATCCGTCAATGACGACCATGGTAGGCACGTCTCGTGCCGACTGCACGAACCCGCTCAGGTGGCCGCCAATACCCGCCAGGCAAAACATCTTGCCGAATCCCTCCTGAGTCAGCTCCACCGAAGCCTGGTTGGCGAGTTGCCCCACATTCGATCCACCGGAACACGAAAGAATCATCACACTCGAGCTTGGTGCGCAACAGTCCGACGACATCGTTTCCTCCCTTTCGACGGTTTTCGAGCCCTAAATCGCCGCACTCGGCGATCGACTGCTCGACTTTGCACGCGACTCTGTGGGCCGCCTCGCACAGATTTCCTCACGGCCGATCGCGGGCACCCTCTTTACCAGGTTCTGGATTTCGGCGTCATCGTCCAACCAGTGTCGGAGGTTCCCCAGCAGAGTGGCAGCGTAGCGACTGCTATTGCCGTCCCCAAGGCGGTAGTTAACCCATAGCCCATCCTTCTCGGAAGTGACCAGTCCTGCCTCGGCAAGAATCTGCAAGTGCTTGGATACCGTCGGCTGAGCCAGCCCGAGTGCCGCCTGGATCTCGCACACACACATGACCCGGTGCTGGAGCAACTTGAGGACTTTCACCCGGTTGGGATCGGAGAGGGTCTTCATGACTCTGATGAAATCTCTCATCGGCCTCCCCTTTTCGAGTTGTTATATTGTCGGATGGCAATATAATGGATGGAAGATCACCGGTCAAGCGGATTTTGCCGTTTCCAAATATTTATATATCTATCAGCTAGTTAAAAACAGCAAGAAATGTTTTT
>Ga0316603_10002009_pt1 | contig 11062 bp, 8 predicted proteins | sample OWC_soil_day10_n_FD_207649 | JGI IMG/M metagenome (GOLD analysis project Ga0316603, IMG submission 207649) | Wetland soil microbial communities from Old Woman Creek delta, Ohio, United States - OWC_soil_day10_noCT | ecosystem: Environmental > Terrestrial > Soil > Wetlands | place: USA: Ohio...
TCGCCGACGAGGGGACGCTGTTCCTCGACGAGATCGGCGAGATTCCAGTCGAGATGCAGGTCAAGCTGCTGCGCGCGATCCAGGAGAGCGAGTTCGAGCGCGTCGGTGGCATCAAGACGATCAAGGTCGACGTCCGGCTGATCACGGCGACCAACCGCGACCTCGAGCTGGAGATCCAGCGCGGGAACTTCCGCGAGGACCTCTACTACCGGCTCAACGTGGTGCCGCTGCTGATCCCGCCGCTGCGCCGTCGCATCGGCGACATCCCGCTCCTGGTCACGCACATCATCAAGAAGTTCAACGAGCGGCTGAAGAAGTCGATCTCCGGCATCGCCGACGACGCGCTCGCAGTGCTCGAATCGCACACCTGGCCAGGCAACATCCGCGAGCTCGAGAACGTGATCGAGCGGACGATCCTGTTCTGCCAGGGCGAGCGGATCGAGCGCGTCGATCTCCAGCTCGGGCTGTCCGAGCCGCCGGCAATCTCACGCACGACGAGCAGCGGCGCGATGGCTCCGATGGCGGCTCCGACTCCCCTGGATGAGGACGGCGAGGACGACACGGTGAACGGCGAGCTGTCGGGGCCGAGCTCCGGATCGCTCAAGGACATCGTGCGGGCCGAGACCAGTCGCGTCGAGCGCGAGCTGATCGTCAAGGCACTCGAGGAGACCGGCGGCAACGTGACGCAAGCCGCTCGCCTGCTCAAGATCAGCCGCAAGAGCCTGCAGATGAAGATGAAGGAGCTCAAGCTCCGCGATCACGAGGGGTAGTCGAAGCGTGATAACGTTTCAGTCGGTGCTGCGAACGGGTGCGCTGGTGTTCCTCGTCGCGGTCGTGGTCCGACCGACGTCGACGCACGCCAACCCTGCGTCGTTGGTGCCGTCCGCGGCCGAGCCCGGCCACCCCGTCGATCTGCACCTCCGGCTCGACTACGAGTACCAGCTCGATCGCGCCCTGCTCACCCGTGAAGCGGTGGGAGAGCCCGTCGATCCGCTCGCACCGCTGCCGCGTCACCCCGACCTCCAGTTTCACCAGTACCGCCACGTGCTCACTCCGCGCGCCGACGTCGGCGTCTACCACGACACCTGGCTGTCGTTCGCGCTCCCGCTGGTGATCGCGCAGGCGCGCGAGCTCGAGCTCGCGGACGGCGTGACGCGAGATGGCTCGTCGACCCTGCGAGATGGACTGCTCCCCGTGGGCGGCTTCGATGCCCGCGATCCTGGCACGCCGCCCCCCGGCAACCTCGTGTTCCGCGGCATCGGGCGAAAGGGGCTCGATCAGCTCCACATCGGGCTCAACACGGCACCGATGAACCAGCGCCGCGACGACACCAAGCCGACCTGGAAGCTCGGTGCCGAGCTCCGGCTCGCGGTCGGCAAGGTGATGCGGTTCGACGTGATGAAGCCGGGCGAGGAGACCGGCCTCGGCAAGGGTGTCCACGAGCTCCGGCTGTGGACCTCGTTCGACCGGCGCTACGCGCACGCCGAGGCCTGGATGGAGCTGTTCTGGCAGGTCCCGATCGCCGCCAGGAGCGGCTCGCTGTTCAAGGATCCGGGGTTCGGCGCGACCAACACCTCGCTCAGCCAGACCGCCGGCACCAACTTCGGCGTCGAGGCGTTCGCGCTCGATGACAAGATCAACGGGAACCGGATCACCCTCGATCTCGGCGCGCGCATCGTCGGGCACTTCGAGGGTCGCGACTACAGCGAGATGTGGGAAGTGTTCGCGCTCGCCGGTGATAGCCGGGGATCCGGACCGCTCGTGCTCGACGCCAATCCCATCAACCCGGAGTTCCAGGGTCTGTCTCATCCCGGCATCTCGAACATCGAGAGCTACCTCGAGACCGCGGCCCACTTCGCGATGCGCGCCGAGCTCGGCCCCCACGTCCGGTTCGCGGCCGTGGTCGACGTCGTGTGGAAGACCGACCACGTGATCAGCTTCGCGGACGCCGGCGTCGACCTGCCGACCTGCGGCCCGGGTGTCGGCACGTGCGAGGCCGACGCCAACGAGCTCGTGAATCCCGGCACGGCCGAGGTCAACCCGCTCCACGCACCGCGGATCGACCTTGTCGGCCACCGCTACCACTCCGAGGACAACCTCGGCCTCGTGGTCGGCGTCCTGGGCCAGTACGTGTTCTAGCTAGCAGGGCGTTGAGAAACCGAAGGTTTCGAAACGAACCCTGCTACCCGTGCCCGTGCCCGTGCCCGTGCCCGTGCCCGTGCCCGACGATTCTTCGTCCGGCGCGGACGCCGCGCAGAGCGCGCACCCGCGCGCTGGGCGGCGGGTCGGCCTTCGTCTCGCGGGTGACAGCGGAGGGCCGCAACGTGCAGCGCCCGCCGGCGCAACACTCAGCTACCTGTGCCACGCAGCGAACGGCCGTGGAAGCTACCGCTCGCCGTAAGGCCGCCCGCCGCCTGGCGCGCGCGGTGACGCCGCGGAGGACAACCGTGTCGACGCGTGCTGGAGCACGTTCGACGCGAGGCGTTGAGCGCCCGAGGTCCGCGCCTTCATCGACCTGATGCGCGAGTACGTGGCGGCGCGGCCGAGGCATGTTCGATGTCGTAGTCCCGCGTAAGAACGTGGCTTCGATGGCTTGAGTGGGTGGCACTTGGCTCGTACGTTCCAGCCACCCCCAGAGCTGGGACTGGCCGGGGCGGAGGAGCTGGAGATGATTTTCGGAAAGTTCTTTGGTGCGATGAGGGCTCAGCTCAACAAGCTCGCGAACTACTTCTGGGAAGCCGATCCGATCGCCCAGATGCAGTACGAGTACGACATGGCCGTCGAGCAGCTCAAGGAGGGCCGCATCGGCCTCGAGCAGTATCGCGGGCTCGTCGAGCGCGTGTCCCGCCAGGTCAAGGACGGCGAGGCCCAGGTCAACAAGCTGACCGCGCAGGCCAAGGCCTACCTGAAGTCAGGCGACCGCGAGACCGCCGGCACGTTCGCGCTCCAGCTGACGAAGGCCAGGACGCAGCTCGAGGAGAACAAGCAGCAGCTGCTGATGCACGAGACGGCGTACGGCAACAACCTCAAGAAGATCCAGCACGCGAACAAGAAGCTGGTCGAGGTCAAGGACAAGATCCAGAAGTACGACGCCGAGCTCAAGATGAGCGAGGCCGAGGCCGAGGTCGCGAAGTTGACCCAGAGCTTCAACATGGACGTCACGACGGACTTCGGTCAGCTCGAGGACGTCATCCAGCGCAAGATCGACACGAACCGCGGCAAGGCCCGCGTCGCGAGCGATCTGTCGACCGAAGGCATCGACCAGATCAAGGCCGAGGAGAAGATGGAGCAGTCGATGGCCGACGACGCGCTGAAGGACCTCGAGGTCGAGCTCGGGATGCGCGCGCCGGAGACGACTCCGGTGGTCGCGACGGCAAAGGATCTCGGCCCCGCCGAAGAGCTCAAGCAGCGCGCGGAGCCCGACAAGGTCACGGAATAGGACGTAGGAGAGAACAATGGCCAACGGGACAGGAAAACCAAAGCCGGCATTCTTCATTGCCGTGCTCGTCGTCGTCGTGGGGCTGTGTGGCCTCGCGTTCTATCGCTGCCAGGGCAACAAGAAGACCGAGCCCGCGCTGACCGGCTCCGGCGGATCCGGCTCGGCGTTCGTCGATCCGCGCAAGGATGGTTCTGCCGCGGGCCAGGTCGAAGCCGCCGGCTCGGGCGTGGCCACCACGGTCACCGAGTACAGCTACGAGCCCGGCTCGACGCTGCCGCCGGTTCCGGGAACCGCCAGCTACAAGGCGCTCGGCAAGCCGCGGATCGTCAAGTTCGCGGTCAACGTGTGGGCCGGCTGGGCCCCGATCATCTGGGCGAACCAGGGCTACAAGCCCGGCAAGGCCTGGAAGGACGCCAAGGGTGGTGAGTTCCAGATCGAGCTCGTGCTCGCCGATGACCCGGTCGGCATGGGCAACACCGTCGCGAACGGCGACGCGCACATCGGCTGGGCCACGGTGGACATGCTGCCGCTCATCATCGAGAGGCTGAAGAAGGATCCACGCACGATGCCGCGCGTGTTCCAGCAGATCGACTGGTCGAACGGCGGTGACGGCATCGTCGTCCGTAACGCGATCAAGGACGTCTCCGACCTCCGCGGCAAGACCGTGGTGCTCGCGCAGAACTCGCCGTCGCACTACTTCCTGCTCAACATGCTGCTGAACGGCGGCGTGAACCCGAGCGAGGTCAAGATGCGGTTCACCAAGGACGCGTTCCAGGCCGCGGCCGCTTACAACCAGAACTCCGACATCGCCGCAGTCGTGTCGTGGGCGCCCGATATCTACAACCTCACCGACAACCCGAAGAGCGGCAACAAGCTGCTGATCACGACGCAGACCGCGAACAAGCTGATCGCGGACGTGTGGTTCGCCCGCGCCGACTTCGCCCGTGACAACCCCGAGATCGTCGAGGGCATCGTCCGCGGCATCTTCGACGCGACCGAGGACCTCAAGACCGAGGCGAACAAGGACGCGGTCGCCAAGCTGATGGACGACTTCTACAAGCTCGATCCCGGCACCGGCAAGAAGATGCTCGGCGACGCCCACTGGACCAACTACGCCGAGAACCGCGACTTCTTCCTCGTCGCCTCGAACCCGACGAACTTCGAGCGGACGTATGGCACGGCCCAGCTGCTCTACAACAAGATCAAGGCGGTCAACTCGGACGTCGAGTTCGACAAGATCATGGACTTCTCCGTGATCAAGAAGCTCGGCAGCGAGCCCAAGTACGCCGACTCTCGCAACACCTACGAGTTCAACTTCACGCCGAAGAGCGCGAAGGACATCAACGTCGAGAGCGCGATCTCGACGAAGTCGGTGAAGGTCAACTTCTTCCCGAACTCGTTCGACGTGTTCAAGAAGGTCGCGCCCCCCGGCGGCGGCCCCGAGGTCTACTACGATGGCAACATCGACTACACCATCGAGGAGATCGCGAAGACCGCGGGTCAGTACGGCGCGGCGCGCATCGTGATCTCGGGTCACACCGACTCGTCGATGAAGGGCACCGCGGATCCGCAGCTCGTCAAGGAGCTGTCCGAGCACCGCGCCAACGCGGTCAAGCAGGCGCTGCTCAAGAAGTTCCCCAAGCTCGATCCGAACCAGCTCGTCTCCACCGGCTATGGCTGGGAGAAGCCGGCCGACCCGACCGACCCCGACAACCACGCCAAGAACCGGCGCGTCGAGGTTCGCGTGGTCCCGGCGGAGGCGCAGTAGCGCGCCTGCGACTGTGGGATAGATGACCTCCAAGACCAAGGCCAAGCCGCCCGAGCAGGTTGCCGCCAAGCCCGAGCCAGCGCAGGGGCCGGTGCTGCCGAAGGCGCCGCCGTGGTGGAAGACCTTGCGCGCCGATCCACCGGCGCACACCCGGACGCTGCTCGGCCTGGGGTTCATCTCGCTCATCCTGCTGCTGTGGTGGTTCGTCACGCGCGGCGACGAGATCAACGTCTACTTCGATGGCCGGCGCGGCGAGCTGCTGCTCTCGCTCAAGGCGTCGACCGCGCGCATCGTGTCGGCATCGAAGATCCCGAGCCCAGGGGACGTGTTCGGCTCGTTCGGCTCGCTGCTCGATCGCGAGCTCGGACGCAACCTCGGCGACACCCTGCAACGTGTGCTCAGCGGAGTCGCGCTCGCGGCGATCGTCGGCGTGTCGGCCGGCATCGTGGCGGCGTCGCACCGGGGCGTCAACGCCGCGATCGCGCCGCTCGTCATCTTCCTGCGCTCGGTCCCGATGGGCGCCCTGATCCCGCTGACGATGCTGCTGTTCGGTGACGGCGAGGGCCAGAAGACGAAGTTCATCTTCCTGGCGATCGTGGGGTTCGTGTTCTCCGACACCGTGAAGGCCATCTCGATCGTGCCCGAGCGCTACGTCGAGACCGCGCAGACCTTGGGCGCGTCGCGGTTCCAGATCATCCGCAAGGTGCTGGTGCCACTCGCGATCCCCGACATCGTGACGAGCCTGCGGTTCCAGTTCGGCCTCGCGCTCGGCTACATCATGCTCGCCGAGGAGATCAACGCGGAGTACGGCATCGGCAAGCTCATCATGGGCAGCCAGCGCGTCGGTCCGTACGAGCACATGTACTTGTTGCTGTTCGTGATCGCGCTGATCGCGTTCACGATCGACCTCGTGCTGCGCACCCTCCAGCGCGGCATCTTCCCGTGGCGGCGAGATCTATGAGCGACGATCCAGGCAAGCCGACTCCACCCGGTACCGGTACCGGCCCGGCCGGCGGGGACGCGATCAAGCCCACCCCGCCCGCTCGAGATCCCGCCGCCGAGGCCGCCGCGCTCGCGATGTTCGAGGCCGAGGAGACGAAGGCCGCCGTCCCCGCAGCCGCCGTCCCCGCAGCCGCCGTCCCCGCAGCCGCCGTCCCCGCAGCCGCCGTCCCCGCAGCCGCCGTCCCCGCAGCCGCGCCCGGCGTGACCGGTGGGGTCAAGATGGCCCCGCTGGCGGAGCCGCTGGCGAAACCGCCGGTCGTCGCGTTCGACAAGGTGACCAAGAAGTTCGGCGACTTCACCGCGATCAAGGATGTCAGCTTCCAGATCGAGGACTACCCGGGCCGCGGCGAGTTCGTCTCGATCCTCGGCCCGTCGGGTTGCGGCAAGTCGACGGTGATCCGGATGATCGCGGGCCTGCTGCCCCAGTTTCCCCAGACGTCGGGCAGCGTGCTGATCGATGGCAAGCCGATCTTTGGTCCCGGTCCAGACCGCGGCATGGTGTTCCAGGACTACACGTCGTTCGACAACCGCACCGTGCTGCAGAACGTCGCGTTCGGGCTCGAGTGTCGAGGGCTCGAGCGCGCGATCATCAGCGGGGGCGCGGTCCGCAAACAGACGGTGAGCTCGTTCACCACGCAGTCCGCCCATGGCTTCAAGAGGGGCAACACCGCGCTGATCGAGGGCGTCGACGACGCGAGCTTCAACGGCAAGGTCTCGGTCCTCGCGGTCCCCAGCCCGACGCAGTTCACCGTCCAGCAGGAAGGGCCTGACGCCCGGAGCGGTGGCGGTGTGGTGAGGGTCCCGAAGCTGTCGAGCAGCGACCGCTACGATCGCGCGAACTACTGGATCGAGAAGGTCGGGCTGTCGGTTGGCAAGGGTGCCGACAAGTACCCGCACCAGCTGTCCGGTGGGATGCGCCAGCGCGTCGCGATCGCGCGGACGTTGATCCTCGAGCCGCGCATCATCCTGATGGACGAGCCGTTCGGCGCGCTCGATCCGCCGACCCGGTCGCGGATGCAGGACAACCTGGTGCAGCTGTGGCGCGAGCAATCGCCCACGATCTTCTTCATCACGCACTCGATCGAGGAGGCCGTGTTCCTCGGCGATCACATCCTCGTGTTCTCGAACTCGCCCGGCACCGTCCTCAAGCAGATCCGCGTGCCCCCTCCCGATCGGCCGTCGATCGAGATGCAGCGCGATCCCAAGTTCCAGGAGGTCGTGATGGGGCTGCGCGAGACCATCGATCATCTCGAGTCGTCGAACCGAGCGGGAGACTGACGTGGCCGAGCCAAAGCAAGCGGGACTGCTGCGCTACCTCAAGGAAGCGTTCATGTTCCGCTGGAACTTGCTCCTCCTCGGTGGCGCCGCGGCCGGCGCGATCGTCTCGGGGCACGCCGACGTCGCCCTGCCCCTGATCGCGGCCGCCGAGGTCACCTACCTCGCAGGCCTGACCACGCTGCCGCGGTTCCAGGGCGCGATCGATGCCAAGGCGCGCGCCGAGGAGCGCGGGCTCGGTGCGCCTTCGTCGAGCCAGCAACCCGCCCTCGATCAGCAGTCGGCGCGCGACAAGATCCTCGACGTCCTCAAGTCGCTGACCGAGGATCGCCGCTCGCGCTTCCTCAGGCTGCGGGCGCGCTGTGTCGAGATGTCGAGGATCGCGAACGCGGTCCGCGGTGAGACCCACGATGCGAGCGGGGCCTCCACCGAGCTCCGCACGCCGGCGCTCGATCGGCTGCTGTGGGTGTTCCTGCGCCTGCTGCTGTCGGAGCAGGCGATCTCGCGGTTCCTCCAGGCCACCGACGAGGCCGGCATCGACAAGACGGTCACCGACCTCAAGGGCCGCCGCAAGAAGCGCGCGGATTCGGTCGGCGAGGCCAACCACGCCGACGACAAGATCATCCGCTCGCTCGATGACTCGATCACCACCGCCGAGCTCCGGCGCGAGAACGTCGAGAAGGCGAAGACCAACGCCGAGTTCGTGGCGGCCGAGCTCGACCGGCTCGAGAACAAGATCCAGGCGGTCACCGAGATGGCCGTCAGCAACACCAACCCCTCTGACATGTCGAGCCGGATCGATGCGATCTCCGACGGCATCACCCAGACCGAGGAGACGATCCGCGAGCTCCAGCAGATCACCGGCGTCGGAGATGCCGACGCGACGCCGTCGATCCTCGACACCGACCTGTCGCCGCCGCGCATGGCGGTCGAAGCCGCGAGCAAGCGAGGCCCATGACGATCGAGACCGATAGCACCAAGCCCGAGCTCGCGGAGAAGACCCTCGCGGGCACCGAAGGCGTCACGAAGGCCACCCAGCTGCCAGCGCACTTCCCGAAGTGGGCGGGCAAGCTCGCCGAGCTGTACTTCTCCGGCACGACCTCGATGTTCGTCGTCCACGGCAACACGTTCGATGTGGTGCGTGCCGGCGCGGACCGCTGGACCGGCCTCGCCGACTTCCTCGCCGAGCAGCTGTTCGGGCGCTGGGACCTCGTCATCCACTACGACCTCGCGCGCGGGCTGCGCTGCGCGGCCGGCTCGAACGGCAAGCGGCTGCAGGAGATGGTCACCGTCGCGGCCAAGTGGCTCGGCGACCTCCGGGCGCTGCCTCGCGATCCGACGAAGGCCCTCGCCGCGCTCGATCTGCTCGTCCAGAAGAACGTGATGGCGGATCCCGACAAGCGGCTGCGCGCGGCGATCCTCATCGACCATGCTGGCTACGTCGCCCCGAGCGGTGATCGCCTCGACCTCAACGAACAGACGCACCTCGTCACGCTGCTCAACTGGGCGTCGAGCCCGTACGTCAAGCACCTCAACATGGCGTTCGTGTTGATCGACCCGCGGCTGTCGAGCATCGCCGAGCGGCTGTCGAACAACCCGCACGTGGCCTCGCTCGAGGTCCCGTTGCCCGACGCCACCGAGCGCACCGCCTTCCTCGAGGCGCAGGTCAAGTCGAGCGACCGCGACATCAAGACGTTCTCCGACTACGGGACCACCGAGCTCGGCAAGCTGACCGCGGGCATCGGCCTCACCGATCTGGAAGTCCTGCTGCGCTCTGCCATCGAGGGCAACCGCCGGCTCGATCCAGGCTACTTCCGCGAGCTCAAGAAGCGGCTGATCGAGCGCCAGGCCCAGGGCATGCTCGAGTTCGTCGAGCCGAAGTGGGGCCTCGACACCGTGGTCGGCCACGAGGCCGCCAAGCGCCGCCTGCTCGACGACGCCGAGCTCATCAGGCGCGGCGAGCTCGAGACCGTTCCGATGGGCTACCTGTTCTGCGGCCCGGTCGGGACCGGCAAGAGCTTCCTCGCGACCTGCGTCGCGGGATCGATCGGCATCCCCGCGGTGGTGCTCAAGAACTTCCGCAGCAAGTACGTCGGCGAGACCGAGGGCAACCTCGAGCGCGTGCTCGGGGTGCTGCGGTCGATGGGTCCGGTCGTCGTGATCGTCGACGAGGCCGATGCGATGCTCGGCGATCGCGACTCCGGCGGCGACTCCGGCGTCGGCGCTCGCACGTTCGGCATGATCGCGTCGCAGATGGGCGATACCCAGTACCGCGGCCGGATCATCTGGATGCTGCTCACCGCGCGCCCCGACCTGCTGCCGATCGATCTCAAGCGCCAGGGCCGCGCCGAGGTCCACATCCCGCTGTTCTATCCGGTCGACAACGCCGAGCTGCGCGTGATGATCGAGGTACTCGCGAAGAAGTCCGGCACGACGGTCGAGGAGCGCGACATCCCGCTGGAGATCCCGAACAAGGGCCACCTGTCCGGCGCCGACATCGAGGGCATCGTCGGGCGCGCGTACCGGACCTCGCTGCTCGGCGGCTCGCGCGCGATCACCAAGGACGCCCTCGCCGGCGCGCTCGCGAGCTTCATGCCGTCGACGCAGACGCTCGAGCGCGAGGCCCAGGAGCTCGCGGCGATCATCGAGTGCACCGACGTCGAGTTCTTGCCTGCCAGCAAGAAGGAACGCATGGACACGCTCGGCGGCCGCGAGAAGCTGCAGGAGCGACTGACCGCGATCAAGCAGATCCTCGAAGAACGCTAGACCACAGGAGAACGACATGGCACGCCCCAGCTGGATCAACGACGAATCTCACCCCGACCTCGAGGCCCACATGGACCAGCTCGAGCACTTCACGCAGGCGATGGCCGATGGCGTGATCGATGCGGGCGAGCTCGCGAAGCAGGAGACCAACCTCGTGGCCGCGATGAAGGCGGTCGAGGGCTCGCTGAGCGACGACCAGCACGCGAAGGTCACCCGCCTGCTCGCGGAGCTCGCGGCCTACAGCGTCATGCGGATCCTGCACGAGCTGGAGCTCGCTCGCGTCCAGAACGCCGTCGCGGCCAAATGACCCGGGGACGATCGCGATGACCGCCTCGCCCGACCCCGATCGGCTGCGTCAGGTGTTCAACCGGATCGAGCCGATGATCGAGCAGCGCTGGGGAATCCCGGTGACGATCAGCGACGTCCCGAACCCGTTCACGGGCGATCTGGATGGCGAGCAGATCCTCGTCGACCATGACCTCGACATCGAGGACGCCCTCTTCATCCTGATCCACCTGTTCGGGCACACGGTGCAGTGGAACGCGTCGGAGCGCGCCCGCGAGATCGCGTTCGCGAAGCACACCGTGTGGACCCAGGACCAGCTGAACGAGGTGGGGGCGTACGAGCTACAGGCGTGCCGCTACAGCCTCCAGCTCCTGCACGAGGCGGAAGTCCACGATCTCGACCAGTGGATGGCCGACTTCGCAGCGTGCGACACCGCCTACCTGATGCACTTCTACCAGACCGGCGAGAAGCGGCCGTTCCGGTCGTTCTGGCGCGAGGCACAGCCTCTGCTCGACCCGCTCGCGATT
>Ga0316603_10002010_pt1 | contig 11061 bp, 8 predicted proteins | sample OWC_soil_day10_n_FD_207649 | JGI IMG/M metagenome (GOLD analysis project Ga0316603, IMG submission 207649) | Wetland soil microbial communities from Old Woman Creek delta, Ohio, United States - OWC_soil_day10_noCT | ecosystem: Environmental > Terrestrial > Soil > Wetlands | place: USA: Ohio...
CAACCATCCGTTCATCCATTCTGTAAAAAGCTAAAAAGTTTCCTTTTGGTGACCAGAAAGTTCCTTTTGAAATTCCAAACTCATTACGGTGAACGCTTTGTCCACAAACAACACCTTTTGGTTCATGAGTAACCTGGATATTCTCTCCTTTTGCATCAGCAATATAGAGATTATTATCAATGGTATAAGCTACAATATTATTTTCTTTGCAATAATCATTACTCGCAGCTTTCTCTTTTACATTAATAACATTGGTTATTTTCTGCACCCCAAAATCATAAAAAACACTCTTCTGAGGCAAATCAATTTTCATGATTTTCTTTTCAGGAAAAGGAAAAGAAACTGAATAAAAATGACTGATCTTTCCTAGTTTCTGATCTCCCAAAGATTTATTTACCTGATCAAGAGTAACAAATGTGGTTTCTTTCATTTTGTTAGCAGGATCAATAGATACAAGCTTATCTATATCCGGCTTTATACAAATATCACCCCACCACTGCAAACCATAAATATTTTCAGGAAGATGTTGAGCATAAGTAGCACCTCCCGGAATCAAATCATCTATAGTGAATTCTTTCAAATTCTGAGCCATAGTTCCAGCTGATAAAAACAATGTTGCACCCAAGGCCATCATTAATTTTTTCATCTTTAATATGCTTTTTCTTTCTTGAAATCTTTATATTTTCCTCCAAATATCTGGTATTTGCGGAATTCACATTCCAAAGATCCATTGAAAAGTGGAATCTTGCGAGATGGCTTCAAACCAATCTGATCAAAACATTCTTCACGATAACTTAAAATCCATGCGTCCTGATCAGTAAAGGCATGTTTCAGGCGTTCACCAATCATTTGATACAATCCCAATAAATCACGAGTAGAGATACGTTCACCATAAGGAGGATTCATAACTATAACCGATTTTTCTTTTGGTTGCTCAAACTGCTGGAAAGGTTGTAGTTTTAAGATAATTTCTTTAGATAAACCTGCAGCCTTTACATTATTGATTGCAATCTCATGTGCCTGAGGATTGTTGTCGTAACCGAATATTTTATGATCGAACTCACGTTCCTGAGAATCATCATTGTAGATATTATCAAACATTTCCTGATCAAAGTCTTTCCATCTTTCGAATGCAAATTCTTTGCGGAAAACACCCGGTGCAATATTGCGGGCAATAAGCGCTGCTTCAATAGGAATTGTTCCTGATCCACACATAGGGTCTATCAAATCACATTGTCCATGCCAGCCAGTCATCAAAATCATACCTGCTGCAAGCACTTCGTTTAATGGAGCTTCAACAGCTTCCTGACGATATCCTCTACGGTGAAGAGATTCACCAGAAGAATCTAATGATAAGGTACATTTATTTTGTGCAATATGAATATTCAAAAGAACATCAGGCTTATTGATACGTACAGAAGGACGTTTGCCATTTAAATCTTTGAAATAGTCAACAATAGCATCTTTTACTTTGTACGCTACAAACTTTGAATGACGAAACTCTTCGCTAAAAACAACAGCATCTACAGCAAAAGTTTTATCTGCATCAAGGTACTCTTCCCAATTATTTTTTTTAATCTGATTGTATACCTCATCAGCATCCTTAGCATTAAAGTGTTTGATAGGTTTTAAAATACGAATTGCTGTACGCAAACAAAAATTTGCACGATACATCATTTCTTTATCACCAGAAAAGGAGACCATACGTCTGCCAATCTGTACATCATTTGCTCCTAAATTAGTTAATTCTTCAGCTAAGACTTCTTCCAGCCCCTGGAAAGTTTTTGCTATAAGTTCAAATTGCATATATTATTTTTAAAAATTATTTTTTCGCTTTTGTTTGTACCAGTCTTGCTCCCTGCGGAACATCTTCAGTTACCCATATATTACCTCCAACGGTAGCCCCTTTTCCAACAGTTATACGACCAAGAATAGTAGCGTTAGAGTATACAATAACATCATCTTCAAGAATTGGATGACGTGGAATTCCTTTGATAGGATTACCATCTTTATCGAGTGGGAAGCTTTTAGCACCAAGAGTTACACCTTGATAGAGTTTCACATTATTGCCAATGATACTGGTTGCACCAATTACAACACCTGTTCCGTGGTCAATAGTAAAATAAGATCCGATCTGCGCTCCGGGATGTATATCAATACCTGTTTCAGAATGAGCCATTTCTGTAATGATACGAGGAATTAAAGGAACTCCAAGTTTCAACAATTCATGAGCGATTCTGTAATTTGTAATCGCTTTAATAGCAGGATAGCAGCAAATTACTTCTCCAAAGCTTTGCGCAGCAGGGTCACCATTATACGCAGCTTCTACATCAGTTGCCAAAGTACGGCGTAACTGAGGGAATAATCCAATAAGCTTAGCAGCTAAATCTGCAGCATTAGCCTGTTTCGTTTCAGTATCCTCAGTGCATTCTTCTGAAGCGCCAAAACATAAACCTGCCATTATTTGCTTTGTAAGCAAACCAAAAAGCTTTTCAATATTTACTCCGATGTGATAATTGATAGTGCGGCTATTCACCGTTGAATTTCCAAAATAACCTGGAAAAAGAATCGCACGCGAAAGCTCTATAATATCTTGAAGAATCTTAGCAGAAGGAAGTGGCTCTCCATCTTTATGCTGATGCATCAATCCCTTATATGATTCGCTTTCCGAAAGCTCATCAACAGCTTGTGTCAGAATGTGAGTAAAATTCATTGGACTCATAAGTAATCCCTACTATTTATAACTGCGCAAAGTTAGGAATTATTGCCAATAATACAATGAATTAGCTTTGAAATCTCACGTTTATTAATAATTGAATAACATTACCCTATTTCTTAATTTTCTCATGTAACGAAGTATGAACTCAACAAATATTCATAAAGTATTTTTGGGTAAATAAAAAACAACCGGCAATCAATGCTTTTTTTCAGCAATTGATTACCGGTTTATATATGCTATTATTCTAGTAAATATGAATTATTCGGCCAATACGCCTTTTAGAGTAGCAGAGCTTGCTTCATTGATTGTAACCTTAACAAAATCACCAATTCTGTGATTTCCTCTGTCAAATACAACCACACGATTCTGTTCTGTTCTGCCTACTAGCTGTTCACGAGAACGCTTAGAAACACCTTCTACCAATACTTCATAAGTTTTGCCAATACAGCATTTATTACTTTCGGCAGAAAGTTGATTCTGTAATTCTATAATCTCATTCAAACGGGCAACCTTCACATCTTCAGGCACATTATCTTCCAAATTTTTAGAAGCATAAGTTCCTGGTCGTTCTGAATATTTAAACATGAAAGCAGAATCATAAGCACATTCTCTCATTAAAGAAAGAGACTCCTGATGATCTTCTTCTGTTTCAGAATGGAACCCAGAGAAAATATCGGTAGACAATCCACAATCAGGAATAATTCTCTTAATTGCAGCTACTCTTTCCAGATACCACTCACGGTTGTACTTCCGGTTCATAAGCTTCAATATTCTTGAGCTTCCACTTTGTACCGGCAAATGAATATGCTTACATACATTTGGCACCTGAGCAATTACTTCCAATGTTTCATCACTCATATCCTTTGGATGAGAAGTTGTGAAACGTACTCGTATATTTGGAACAGCTTCAGCTACAGTACGGAGTAACATAGGAAAAGTAATGGTTTCACCATCTTTTTCAAAACAATATGAATTTACATTCTGACCTAGTAATGTAACTTCTTTATAACCTTTTGCAGCTAAATCGCGCACTTCATTAAGAATACTTTCCACATCCCTGCTACGCTCACGTCCACGGGTATAAGGAACAATACAATAAGTGCAGAAATTATTGCAGCCACGCATTATCGAAACAAATCCTGAAATATGATTACCACAAATACGGGAAGGAATTACATCGCGGTAAGTTTCAGTAGTAGAAAGTTCTACATTCATGGCTTTTTCACCTGTTTCAACAGAAGCGATAAGTTCTGGTAAAGTTAAATAGGCATCCGGACCAACGACAAGATCAACGTGATGATTTTCTATCAAATCATCTTTTACTCTTTCTGCCATACAGCCTAATACACCAACAATAAGATGCTTCTTTTTCTTCTTTAAAGAATAAAAGAATTCCAGACGATTCAGAATCTTTTGTTCAGCGTTATCACGAATTGAACAAGTATTCATAAAAACAGCATCTGCTTCTTCCAGGGTTTCGCACACATTGTACCCTGCCATCTTCATTACTGACGCAATTACCTCGCTATCTGCCACATTCATCTGGCAGCCATACGTTTCGATAAACAATTTCTTGTTCTCAAAATCAGTTGCAGATTTAAAGTCTGCTCCTGTTACTTCATTCATAATCTTACAATTTAAAATTTGGACGCAAAGATACGTCTTCTTAACCAATTACGTAGTGCGGCACTTAAAAAAAATGCATAAACTTACATTTATAAGGAATTCTTAAAAAGAATTATAAGATTTCCTCATCTCCACATCCTGGATATTAGTGGGGAAAATTAGTTAACAGAACAATTAACTATCGAAGTATTAATTAGTTAATGTAATAACAATCACAAAGAAACGGAACTCTTAAAAAGACTGATTTTTAGAACGATTTCTGTAATACTATCAATTTAAATTCATATCTTTGAAAACTAAATTTAAATATAATCATGGATGATTTTCTTCAATACATAATTGTTGTTGTTGCAGTTATTGCAGCAATTGTAAGCAAAATCCGTACACAGGAGAAGGCAGATAATGATAAAAATAATAAGAAACCTACAGTAGCTCCATCAGAACCGGAAGATAAAAAAGGAAATACTATTTTAGATAACTGGGAAAAATGGTTTGAAGCTGATGAGACCAAGGTTACTCCGATAAAACAGGAACCTGTAAATGTAGCTATTCATCCGTCTCCGAAAAAGACAGATATTTCAACGTCAAACAAACAAGCCGCAACGGCCGACCATAAAGAAAAAGAAGATACTTCTCTAAAGAATGAAATACTTGAAAATACTCCCGACATCCAGCTTAATACAATAGAAGATGTGCGTCGGGCTATTATCTATTCAGAAATAATTCAAAGAAAGTACTAAAAAATTTAATTTAACTTGAAATTATACTATTGAAGATTATGTCATTAAAGTTTATTACCGCAGAAGAAGCTGCCAGCTTCGTTAAAGATGGAGATAACGTTGGATTCAGTGGATTTACACCTGCAGGTGCACCCAAGGCTATACCAGCAGCTATTGCAGAAAGAGCGATAGCCGAGCATGAAAAAGGAAATCCTTTCAGTATTGGAGTACTTACAGGAGCATCTTCAGGAGATTCTCTTGATGGTGCACTAACCAGAGCCAAAGCAATAAAGTTCCGTGCTCCATACCAAACAAATAAATCCATGAGAAATGCCATTAATATTGGAGAGATAGATTATCAGGATCTTCATCTTTCTGAAATGGCACAACAGGTTCGTTACGGATTCATGGGAAAAGTAAATGTAGCTATTATTGAAGCTTGTGAAGTAACCGAAGATGGAAAAATATATCTGACTACTGCCGGTGGAAATGTTCCTACATATTGCCGCTTAGCCGATAAAATTCTTATTGAATTAAACAGCCATCACAGTAAAGGACTGATAGGTATGCATGATATGTATGAACCTTTGGATCCTCCTTACAGAAAAGAGTTGGCTGTATATACTCCATCAACCCGCATAGGTCTTCCTTATGTACAAGTTGATCCTGCAAAAATTGTTGGTATTGTTGAAACTAACACTCCTGATGAAGCACGTGGCTTTGATCCTGCCGATGAAATTACTACTCAAATTGGAAATAACGTAGCAGCTTTCTTGGCAAAAGAATTAAAAGCCGGACGTATTCCTTCTACTTTCCTTCCACTTCAATCGGGTGTAGGTAATGTAGCTAATGCAGTTTTAGGAGCATTGGGAAAAGATATGGATGTACCTGCATTCGAGATGTATACTGAAGTTATTCAGGATTCTGTTATCGACTTAATGTTGCAAGGAAGAATTAAATTCGGAAGTTGCTGCTCATTAACATTAACAGATGAATGCTTGCAAACCATTTATAACAATATCGATTTCTTCAAGGATAAAATAGTTATGCGTCCTGCAGAGATTTCAAATAATCCGGAAATCATACGTCGTCTGGGAGTTATCAGTATAAACACTGCTATTGAAGTAGATATTTATGGTAATGTTAACTCAACTCATATTGGCGGAACAAAGATGATGAATGGTATTGGTGGTTCGGGAGACTTTACCCGCAATGCTTATATGTCTATCTTTACTTGTCCATCTATTGCCAAAGGAGGAAACATCAGTGCTATTGTTCCAATGGTTTCTCATTGCGACCACAGTGAACACTCTGTTAACATTGTTATTACAGAATTAGGAGTAGCCGACCTTAGAGGTAAGAGTCCTATGCAAAAAGCAGAGGCAATCATTGAAAACTGCGTTCATCCTGATTACAAACAACTTCTTTGGGATTATCTTAAATTTGCCGGAGAAGGACATAAGGGACATACTCCTCACCGTATTGATGCAGCTCTTGCATTCCATGTTGCATTGGCAAAGAAGGGAGATATGAAAGCTGTAAACTGGGCTGATTACGAATAATCTTTAAACGATTTATATTTATGAGGGCGCCCCAAAAGGGTGCCCTTTTTTATGCGCGGAATTATTCTTCTTTTTTCTGTATATATACGGGGTGAAATAAAAAAGCCCGCGGCTTATAATCAACCAATTAGCTTAAAAAGTAAAACGGATTGTCAGAAAACGTCCTTTATAGTTTCTCTGAAAAACAGAAAGAACGAGTTAAAATGTGTTTCATGATTGATTTTAAGCACTATACAGGGGGATAAAAAAGAACTCAATTTCGGGCATTTTTATATAATATTACAAACAAAACCCATGAAATGCTCTCATAAATTTAAAAAAGCTATTTATAAAGTTAATCTATTAAAGATATCTGCATCATATACAACCATTTAGGTTAATATATTAATTATGTAAAACATTAGAAACCAAATCAAGAATAGATTACAGATAAAAACCTGGCAAAACTATAATAAATCTCTATATTTTAGCCGCTTTCCATACTTAGAAAAATGGCTATCTTACTTTTTGGACAGTCCCATATTTATCCTTTAGGTTTTCAATAAATAAAAATACTTCTTTCATATTAGGAAATTGTTCTTATTCACAAAGCAATTCACAGACTTTATCCTGAAATGCTCTCGCTTTAGCAGTAGCCATAACATTCTGATTAATAATAGAGAAAGCAATTATATGACCGTTGGATGCTGTGGCGTAACCTGCCAATGAACTTACACCTGTTACCGATCCGGTTTTAGCATGCACATTTTTATATGCTTTACCTTCTTTCATTCGTCCGCCAAGTGTTCCGTCTACTCCGGCAATTGGGAGAGCAGGATATAGTTCATCAAAAATTGACTTCTGTGAATAGGCATATCTCAGATAAGCAACCAACAATTCGGGAGAAACATAATTATATAAAGAAACTCCACAACCATCAACCAAATTATAGTTCTTGGGATTGAGCCCTAGTTCTGAAATAACTCTTTGAATTACTTTCACTCCTTCTTCGCGATTCAAATGCTTTTTACCAGACTCCTTCGCTGCAGTGTTATAAAGAATAGCTTCGGCAGAAAGATTGTCGCTGTTCTTCATGGCACGCTGAAGCACCAGACTAAAGGGATGAGAAAGTCGGGCAAAGAATACTGCCGATGAATCCTTAGGAAGTTCGCCATATACATAACCGGGAAGTTGAATTCCATTCTCTTTTGCTCTTTCCATGAAAGTATGCATAAAGAAGTTGGCAGAGTTTGATACAGTTATTCGCAAACGTTTAGCAGACTGTACATTTCCCGTAACCAGAATATTATTCTCCTTATCCATCCAACGGCGGGTAACATCCAGATCTTCTTTTTCCGGATTGTTACTTACTGTTTGGTTTTTAACTGTATAATATGAGGAAGCAGGAGTACAAACTAACTCTGCTGGCTCTCCCTTTTTCCCTGGTTTAGCATAGATCTCAACATATCCTTTCTGAAGCATTAACGGAGATATTTCCGGCTGAAAAGAATAAGGTGCATCGTCCCACGACCAGCCTGCACCCCAATATAGAGAATCTGTCATTGAAACATCTGCAATAAACTTACCGGTTATACTTTTTATGCCCGACTGACTAAGCATTCTTATCAATCCGTTCATGCTGGGATCAATAAACTCAGAATCGAGTCCTCCTACCAGATAAAGGTCTCCATATAAAACTCCATTTCTTATTTCACCGGTATGGTAAAACGATGTAGAAAAGAAATGGTCAGGACCAAGAACTGACAGTCCAGTTATTGCTGTAATCAGCTTTTGAATGGAAGCCGGACGATAAAGTTTATTCTCCTGATAAGTATAAAGAGACTTGCCATCAGTAAGATCGTAAACAGAAATGCCTACTTCAGACGTTTTTAAGAAATCTTCTTCCAAAAGTTTATCGAGTTTTGCCTTCAGCTCAGGCTGTGCAAAGACTAGAATCTGACAAAAGAACACAAAAAACAATATGGAAAAAGTACGTTTCATTATAAAGCCTCCTTAAATATTTCACCAACAGTAGGATGTGGAAAAACAAAGCGTTTCCATTCCTCCGTTTTTAATCCCAATTCAACTGCCATCACTGCAAGAGTTATAATCTCAGATGCAGGATTACCATAAACATGAACACCCAGAACTGTTTCGTCTTCACCAATCAGCATTTTGCACATTCCGTTTACACCTTCATTTTCGGCAACAAATCTGCCGGAGAATGCCATTGGTAGTTTAATAGATTTATATGCGATACCTGCCGATTGCAGACTCTCTTCTGTTTGTCCCACTCCGGCAATCTCGGGATTAGTATAAACCACACCGGGAATTGCACGATAACTCATTTTATCTTGCTTTCCAAGAATATGATGAACAGCAACCTCTGCTTCCCGAACCGCTGTATGAGCAAGAAGAGAAAATCCTGTTAAATCACCGCAAACATAAACACCTTCTACAGAAGATTGCATGTATTCGTCAACTTTAATGCATCTGCGTTCTGTTCTTTCGAGGGAAAGATTATCCAATCCAAAGCCTTCGGTAACAGGTCGGCGACCCACACTCATTAAAATCTTTTCGGCAGTAATACTTCCTTTTCCTTCCTGATTCTCGAATATAACAGTTGCACCATTTTCGACATTCTCAAACGCCAGCACTTTTGTACTAATAAGGAACTTAATTCCTTTCTTTGCATAATCGGCTCTTAGTAAAGCAGAAAGTTCTTTATCCATTCCGCCCAGAATTTCATCAAGCATCTCAATAACGGTGACTTCTACTCCCAAACTATTGAAGAAAGATGCAAATTCCATTCCTATTACGCCACCACCCACAATAGCCAAAGAAGAAGGAACTTCTTTATTGTCGAGGGCATCCCGGTGAGTCCAGTAGTTAATCTGATCTACTCCCGGAATAGGAGGAATAAATGTTTCGGAGCCAGTGCATAGAATCAGATTACTGCATTCGTAGGTCTCGTCATTGCATTGCACAGTATTTTTGTTTATTACTTTTGCTTCACCTGTTATAATAGTAACATTATTGGTTGTCAGTTTTGATTTTACTCCAAGCACCAGTTTCCGCACCACCTTAGACTTCCGGGCAATAATCTTGCTCAAATCGAAAGAAGATTCTGGAACTGTTACACCATACTTTGAAGCATGACGCGCATAATCGTAAACTTTAGCCGAATACAGTAATGTTTTGGTAGGAATACAACCTTCGTTCAGGCATACGCCACCTAAGTTTTGTTTTTCAAAGAGGACTACATTCAATCCTTCTTTTCCGGCAAGTTCGGTAGCTGTATATCCAGCCGGACCTCCTCCAATAATAGCAACATCATATTTCATAGTAGTTGATCGGTAATGGTTAATTCATTCTTTATTTGTAAGTAACTGAAACAACTCTGCCTTCTTTTCCTTTGCAGGAAGCAGAGAATAGTATTCTTTTTTGTGTTTTATCAATATAAATTCTGTAACGGAAATACCCGCAAGCTTTAATTTATAAAATTCATCAATAGATTCAATTTCATCAATCGGGATAATTCTCTTTTTAAAAAATCTGCCCTGAGAAATTATAAGGACACGTTCAGGAGTTATTGTGTATCGTGTATGAAGTACTTTTTCAACCATATAAATCACCCACAATGTGAACACAACTCCGGAAATAAAACTTTTATCCACAAAAAAGGTAATCACTAATCCTAATAACAGAACAAAATAGATGTAATGATACCAAACTATCCGTATCCGAAATACTTTATTCATTATGATGTTTATCATTTATAATTGTCAATTATCCGTGCCGCAATTTACTAATTTTATTAATTATTGAGCGGGAAAAGTACAATTAAAAAAGTTATTTCGTAGCTTTGTGTTCTCTAAACATATACAGTTATGATTAAGAAGTTTGATTTCTTAGTAATCGGTTCAGGTATTGCCGGTATGAGTTTTGCCCTGAAAGTGGCACATAAAGGAAAGGTCGCGCTTATTTGCAAGACAACCTTAGAAGAAGCAAACACCTATTTCGCTCAGGGAGGAGTTGCTTCCGTTACAAACACACTAGTAGACAATTTCGATAAACATATTGAAGATACGATGATTGCCGGCGATTGGATTAGTGACCGAGCGGCAGTTGAAAAAGTAATTAGAGAGGCTCCCGCTCAAATCAATGAACTTATCAGCTGGGGAGTAGATTTTGATAAAACTGAAAAGGGAGATTTTGACTTGCACAAAGAAGGCGGTCACTCTGAATTCCGTATTCTGCACCACAAAGACAATACAGGAGCCGAAATTCAGGATAGCCTTATCCAGGCAGTAAAACAACATCCTAATATCACAATCTTTGAAAATCATTTCGCCATCGAAATTCTTACGCAGCATCACCTGGGAGTTACGGTTACACGCCAGACTCCGGATATTAAATGCTACGGAGCTTATATCTTAGATCCGAAAACTGGAAA
>Ga0316603_10002012_pt1 | contig 11048 bp, 10 predicted proteins | sample OWC_soil_day10_n_FD_207649 | JGI IMG/M metagenome (GOLD analysis project Ga0316603, IMG submission 207649) | Wetland soil microbial communities from Old Woman Creek delta, Ohio, United States - OWC_soil_day10_noCT | ecosystem: Environmental > Terrestrial > Soil > Wetlands | place: USA: Ohio...
CGGCGCTTCTCGCTGGCCCTGGCGCCCTCCGAGGGACGTACGCGCGCGCGCCTGTACCGCGACGGCCTCATCCGGCAGGACCATGCGCGCGAGCAGGGCGGCTGGTTGCTCGAGGTCGAGGCGTCACAGCCCGAGCTCGAGGCCCTCTGCGGCAGCGAGGGGATCGACTTCGCCTCGCGCGTCTCGCCTTGTTTGCCCGTGCACGGGTTCGTAGAATCCGGGCACGCGGCGCACCCAGTAAGCGCCTGAACCCACCCCATCTCCGAGCGACCAACATGCCCTGGAACGACTCCGGCAGGAACGAGAATCCCTGGCAGCGCAAGCCGGACCAGCAGCCGCCCGACCTCGACCAGGTCGTCAGGGACCTGCAGCGCCGGCTGCGGTCGCTGTTCGGCGGCGGCGGGTCGGGCCCGCGCCCGGCCGGAGGCGCCGGAGGCGGCCGCTGGTCCCTGAATGCCGGTTACCTCGTCGTCGCCGCGCTGGCCGTGTGGGCCATGACCGGCTTCTACCAGAACGACGCCGCGGAGCGGTCGGTCATCACCCGCTTCGGCAAGTACGTCGGCACGACCCAGCCGGGACTGCACTGGCACCTGCCGTGGCCGATCGAGCAGCGGCTGATGGTCAACGTGTCGGAGTTCCTGAGCTTCGAGGACCGCACGCGGATGCTGACCCAGGACGAGGCGCTGGTCGGCATCAACCTCGCCGTCCAGTACCGGCGCGCGGACCCGGTGCAGTTCGCGTTCAACGTGCGCGACCCCGAGGACACGCTGAAGGAAGTCAGTGAAAGCGCGATCCGCGAGGTCATCGGCCAGAGCAAGCTCGACTTCGTGCTCGAGAAAGGCCGCCAGGAGATCTCGGCGCGGACCAAGGAGCTGATCCAGCGGACCATCACCTCCTACAACACCGGCATCGAGATCATCAGCGTCAACCTGCAGGACGTGATCGTCCCCGAGCAGGTGGCGCCGGCGCAGAAGGACGCCATCAAGGCGCGCGAGGACCGCGACCGCGCCAACCTCGCCGCCCAGACCTACGCCAACGACATCCTTCCCAAGGCGCGCGGCCTTGCCGCGAGCCAGCTCGAGGCCGCGCGGGCGCATCGCGAGCGGGTCGTGGCGGAAGCAGACGGCCAGAGCACGCGCTTCGCAGCGCTCGCCGCCGAGTACCAGCGCGCCCCCGAGGTCACTCGCCGCAGGCTCTACCTCGAGACCATGGAGCAGGTGCTGGCCTCCTCCGCCAAGGTGATCGTGGACACCAAGGGCACCGGCAACATGATCTACCTGCCGCTCGACCGGCTGCTCGAGCAGCGCAACCAGCCCCGCAACGGCACGGTGACGATCGAGCCGTCGGCATCGATGCCGATGGAGGCCGCCCCGGACGCCGCTGCCCAGCCCGACCTGCGCAGCAGGGGGAACCGCTGATGAACAACCGCATCATGGCCTTCCTGCTGGTCGTCGGCGCGCTGGCCTTCCTAGGGTCGAAGACCTTCTTCCAGGTCAACGAAACCGAGCTCGCCATCAAGTCGCGTTTCGGCGAGATCGTCCGGGCCGACTACGCGCCCGGCCTGCACGTCATGATCCCGCTGGTCAACGACGTGCGGAAGTTCGACCGCCGCGTGCTCACGCGCAACTACCCCTCCGAGCAGTTCCTGACCAGCGAGGGCAAGATCCTGAACGTCGACTTCTACGTGAAGTGGCGCATCTCCGACGTCGGCCAGTACTACAGGTCGACCAGCGGCGACGAGGAGGCGGCTGCGCGCCGCCTCGCGGAGATCGTCAAGGACGGCCTCAAGGGCGTGATCGCGCGCCGCACCATCCAGCAGGTCGTGGCGGCCGAGCGCGCGGAGTTCATCGGCGACATCGTGCAGGTCGCGGGCGCCTCGGTGCAGCAGCTCGGCATCACCCTCGTGGACGTGCGCGTCAAGAAGATCGACCTGCCGGACGACGTGCTCGACTCCGTGTTCAACCGCATGCGCCAGGACTTTGCCCGGCAGGCCGCACAGCTGCGCGCCGAGGGCGACGAGACGGCGCAGACGGTGCGCGCCGCGGCCGATCGCGAGCGGATTGAGCTGCTCGCCCAGGCGACGCGCGAGTCCGAGAAGATCCGCGGCGAGGGCGACGCCCGGGCGGCGGCGATCTACTCGGGCGTCTACCAGAAGAACCCCGAGTTCTACGCGTTCCACCGCAGCCTCGAGGCCTACCGCAAGTCGCTCGGCAAGTCGGAGGACATCCTCGTGCTGTCGCCAGACAGCGAGTTCTTCCGCTACCTGAACCAGTCCGGCCGCTGACCTGGCGTGCAGATCGACTGGAACGACCTGGGAACGGCGTTCGCGCTGTACCTCATGATCGACGGCATGCGCCGGGCCATGGAGATGTTCTCGCAGCTGCCCGACGCGCAGCTGCGCATCGCGGGGCTCGCGGCCATGATCGCCGGTGTGCTGCTGCTGTGGGCGGTCCGCGCCTGACGGCGGCCTGAGAGACCCGGAGGTTCGCTGTGATGGGCAGGATGGTGGTGATCATCGGCGCCCAGTGGGGTGACGAGGGCAAGGGCAAGATCGTCGACCTGCTGACCGACCGGGCAGCCGCCGTCGCCCGCTTCCAGGGTGGGCACAATGCCGGCCACACCCTGGTCATCGACGGCCAGAAGACGATCCTGTCGCTGATTCCCTCCGGCATCCTCCGCGAACAGGTGATCTGCTTCATCGGCAACGGCGTCGTACTGTCGCTGCCGGCGCTGCTCAAGGAAGCGGACATGCTGGCGGGCCGGGGCGTGCCGGTGCTGGAGCGGCTGCGCATCAGCCCGAACTGCCCCCTCATCCTCCCGTACCACGTCGCACTCGACCAGGCACGGGAACGCGCGCGCGGCGCCAACGCCATCGGCACCACGGGGCGGGGCATCGGTCCGGCCTACGAGGACAAGGTCGCGCGCCGGGCGGTCCGGGTCGCCGACCTGTTCCACCGCGAGCGCTTTGCTGCCAAGCTCGGCGAGGTGCTCGACTTCCACAACTTCGTGCTCCAGCGCTACTTCAAGGTGCCGCCCGTCGACTTCCAGCAGGTGCTCGACGAGTCCCTGGCACAGGCCGAACGGATCAAGCCGCTCGTCGGCGACGTGAGCCTCGAGCTCTCGCGCATCCGGGACGGCGGAGGCAACGTGCTGCTGGAAGGCGCACAGGGCGCGCTGCTCGACATCGACCATGGCACCTACCCCTACGTGACGTCGTCGAACACCGTGTCGGCCACCGCCGCCGTCGGCACGGGCATCGGTCCTCGCGACATCGACTACGTACTCGGCATCATCAAGGCCTACACGACCCGGGTCGGCGCCGGGCCGTTCCCGACCGAGCTGTTCGACGAGTCGGGACGGCACCTCTCGCGCGTGGGGCAGGAATTCGGCGCGGTCACCGGCCGCCCGCGGCGCACCGGCTGGTTCGACGCGGTGGCGCTGCGACGCTCCATCCTCAACAACGGCGTGTCCGGACTGTGCGTCACCAAGCTCGACGTGCTCGACGGCCTCGACACGCTGCGGCTGTGCACCGGATACCGCGCCGCCGACGGCAGCCTGCGCGACACGCCGCCGCTGCTTACGGACGAGTATCCCGGCTGCGAGCCGGTCTACGAGGAATTGCCCGGCTGGACGGAGTCGACCGTCGGCATCCGCTCCTACGACGCACTGCCGGCGAACGCGCGCAGCTACCTGGCGCGCATCGAGGCGCTGACGGGGGTGTCTGTCGACATCGTCTCCACCGGGCCCGACCGCGAGCAGACGATCGTCCTGCGGCACCCCTTCGACTAGCCGGCGCCCGCGAACAGCCGCTGCATCAGCGCGCGTTCCCGCCCGTCGATGGCCGCGAGGAACTCGCCGGCCCCGTCCAGCTGCCGGAACGCGTCGTAGCCCCGCTCCAGGAAGTCCTGCAGCTGGCCGTAGCCCGCAGCATGGGCGGGCCCGCGTGCGAGCCGGATCGCCAGGCCGACCTCCGGGCGATGCGCCAGCGAGTCGAGCAACGCGCCGATCTCGCCGATGAGTGCAACCTGGTGGTCACGATCGCGCGGCCTCCCGGCCGCCCTGTAGGCCTTCGCGTAGCCCGCGTCGTCGGGCCGGCTCGACGAGCGCAGCTGCATGGCGGTGTCGGCGTCGAGCTCGATGGTCAGGACGTGGAGCTCGAACGCCCTCGCCAGGGCGTCGAGCGCGGCCGCCGGCAGGAAGCGCTTCAGCTTGTCGAGCGCGCGCAGCACCTGGCGGTCCCGCTCGCGCATGTCCCGGGGTCCGTACAGGTCGGCGAGGAAGAAGTCGACCGCCGGCCCGTAGCGCGGCTGCTCGCGCAGGTCGGCGTAGGTGGCGGCCAGTCGCCGGGACTGGTAGTCGGCGAGGGCGCGCATGCGCGCCGCCAGGCCGGCGTCGTGCTCCCTGCGTGAAGCCACCTCGTGATAGCGCGAGGCCAGCGCGTCGAGCCGTCGTCTCGCCGCCTCGCGGTCCATGGCCGGGGCGCTCAGCGCGCACCGGCGATGAGCCGCTCCAGGCGCCGCAGCGTCCGGTCCAGGTCGCGGACGACGCGGGCGTTGGCGCGGCGGTGCTGGTCGATCGAGGCGTGGAAGCTGCGATGCGGGTCGCGCAGCAGCTCGCGGCGCAGCCGCAGCCCGTGCCGTGCCAGCGCGTGGTCGAGCGTGTCCGCATGCCGGCGCAGGTCGGCCCTGACCCGCTGGTAAGCGTGGTCCACCAGCCGGCGCCGGTCGGCATAGCGGAAGACGTTGGCGAAGAACATGCGCTCGTCATCGCGGTCGGGCTCGAACAGCAGGATGTCGGAACCGGGGAAACGCGAGCGATAGCCCGCCATGCCGACCTGCATCCGCGACTGGATCAACGACCGGAACGTCTGCCCGAGCACCACGGACAGGCCGCGATCGGTGAGCGTCCCGTCGGGCTTGCGCCGGCCGCCGGCCGAGGCGTCGAAGGCGACCAGCGGGTTGATGCAGAAGACCAGGTCGGCTCCTGCCTCCAGCACCAGCGAGGTGTGCATGGTGCGCAGCAGCGCGCCGTCGGCGTAGGCGTGGCCGTCGACCTCGACGGGCGGGTAGAGACCCGGCAGCGCCGTGCTCGCCTGGATCGCCAGCGAGATCGGCACGTGGTCGAGGCCGGGCTCGCCGAAGCGGGCGGACTCGCCGGTGTTGAGGTCGGTGGACACGATGTAGAGCTTGTGCGGCAGCTTCCGGAAGTCGTTGGTGCGGCCGTGAACGCTGAACACGCCGCGCATGAAGCGCTCCAGGGGCGCCCCGTCGAACAGGCCGTTGGGGAGCAGGGCGGTCAGCGGGTCTAGCACCTCGGCCAGGTTGCGCGACAGCGGCGCGCGCGCGTAGTAGCCGAGCGCGCGGCCGGCGAGCGTGGGAAAGCGCGCCAGCCGGCGCCCGTATTCACGCCAGGCCGGCCGCAGGAAGATGCCCGGGCGCGCCGGGAACTCGCCCGATTCGTTGGTGATGATCAGGCGCGCCATGTCCAGCGGCGTGATCCCGTTGGCCAGCGCCGCGGCGACCATCGAACCGGAGCTGACGCCGACGTAGGCGTGCAGGCCGTTGAGGTCCAGTCCTTCGATGCTCTCGGCCAGCGCCTGCAAGGCGCCCAGCTCGAAGAACGCGCCGACCGGGCCGCCGCCCGCCAGCGCGATGCCGACGCGCGTACCGCGCCTGCGTGATGCTCTTGCCAGTTGCGGAGTCAGCATCGCTGCCTCCCGCCGGGATCCGCGCGATCAGGTTCCGCGGGAGGGCGTCGCGCCGGGCTTGGCGCCTTTGTGCCGGGTCGCGCGCGACTTCGCGGCGGGCTTCTTCGCCGCCCTGCGCGCCGCCGGCCGGGCGGCAGCCAGCTTCTCGACGCTGTGGGTCAGCTGGTTGACCTTCCGGGCCAGGTCGCCGATTTCCTCGGCCGTCGGCATGCCAAGCTGGTGCAGCGCCCGCTGGACGCGCGTCTGGAAGATCTTCTCGAGGTTGTCCCAGGTCTCCGTTGCCTGGCCCTTGACGTCGCCGACCCGACGGTTGACGGACTTCTGCGCGCCCTCGAAGGCCTGCATGACGACCTTCTGGGCCGTGGTCAGGGCACCGCCCTGCAGCCTGGCGCCCTCGTGGACCAGGTCCTCGAAGAACCGGGTGCCGCCCGCCTGGGCGCGTGACATCGCGCCGAGGCCAGCCGACCAGATCTGCTGCGCGGAGTAGAGGGGGTTCGTTCCCCGCCCGGCCTTCTGGGCCGGCGCCGCGCCGCCGAGCTTGCCTTTCTTCCTGACCGCCATGATCCACTCCTTGCCGCGCACGGCATCATGCCGTTACCTTGACCGGAGAATAACCCGTTTCAGGGTGCGGCGGCGTCGCGTGGATCACGCGGGGCCGTGTCAGTACATGCCGCAGGAGGGCACAACGATGGCCGGCAACGCCTGGAGCAAGTTTCCCTACGATGCGAGGCCGTATTCCTATGCCGGTCCCGCCCTCAGGAAGGCCTGGGACCGCCTGCACGCCGGCGACCTCGAGCCCTTCCCGGAGCCCGACGGGCTTGCCGCGCTCGCGGGCGTCAAGCCCTCCGGCCCGGTGCCCGGCTTCAAGGGGGACTGGGACGACCTTGCGCTGCGGCTGCAGGATGCCTGGCGGGCGTTCCACCGCGGTGATTTCCAGGAGGCCTGCGAGACGGGTTCGAAACTCGGCCCGCTCGGCGCGCAGGTCGCCAACAAGGCGGCCGCCGTCTACTGCACTTACCTGGAGGACGATGACAGGCGGGCCGTGCGGCTGCTGACGGAGGCGGCGAAGCGCGGCGAGGAGGCGTGCCGCAAGCTGCCGCGCTGCGCCAACGCGTGGTACTTCCACGCCTTTGCGCTCGGCCGTTACGCGCAGCGGATCTCGGTGCTCAAGGCGCTCGGCGAGGGCGTCGGCAGCAAGGTCCAGAAGGCGCTGAACGCCGCCATCGAGCTCGAGCCGCGCCACGCGGACGCGCACATCGCCCTCGGTGCCTATCATTCCGAGATCATCGACAAGGTCGGGGCGCTCGCGGGCAAGCTGACCTACGGCGCGGACCGGGCGACGGCGGTGAAGCACTTCGAGAAGGCGATCAAGCTCAACCCGGAGGCGGCGGTCGCCTACATGGAGTACGCGAACGGCCTGCTGATGACCGAGGGCGACAAGAAGCGGGCGGAGGCCGTCAAGCTGTACCGCAAGGCGGCGGGCTGCAAGCCGGCGGATGCGATGGAGCGGCTCGACGTCGAGCAGGCCAGGGCCGAGCTGGCATGACGCCGGGCCCTCAGCGGGCCGACGCGAGGTAAGGGCCGAGCAGCGTCGCGAGCACGATCGACTCGAACTCGCCGGCGAACCGCGCGGCGATCGAGGTGGGATCGGGCACCCGCTTGCGGTCGGCGATCAGCCCGAACTGCACCTGCCCGTTGTAGCTCAGGATACTGAGCCCGAGCCCGATGTGACCGGACTGCGGCACCCAGAACATCAGCTGGGCGATCCGACGGCCGGCGACGTATACCGCGGTACGCGGGCCCGGGACATTCGAGGCGACCAGCGTCGCCTTGCGGGACAACAGGTCGATGGCCAGCCTTTCAGCCTGGTCGCCCAGGATCCCGAGCGCGCCCATCAACCCGAGGGTCAGTAGCGGCTGGTAACTGGACTTGAGGCCGGCCATGGCCGCGGCCACCGCCTGGACGCGCGCGATCGGGTCGCGGATGCCCACCGGCAGGTCGAGGAAGACGAGTCCGAACCGGTTGCCCAGGGCCTCCGCCTCCGACGGATCACGGAGGTTGACCGGAACCGCCGCGCGCAGCACGAGACCCTGGGTGTCATCGCCCTGCTCGCGCAGGTAAGCCCCGACCGCCCCGGCGGCGGCCGCCATCAGCACGTCGTTGATCGTGCAGCCCAGCGCGTGTGCGATCGTGCGCGCTTCGTGGAGCGGCAGCGGCTCCGCCCAGGCTGCGAGCTTGTGGGACCCGAGGGGTCCGCGCAGCGAGACATCGGGCTCGTCGCGCAGGGCCGCGACCTTGAGGAGCTCGAGCCCGGTGCCGAACGCATGCCGCGCGAGGTCGCCGGCATGGTCCGGGTGGCGCGCCATGTCGGCCAGCCGGCCCAGCCAGTCCGCCCCGCCGTCCAGCGCATGCTGCACGAGCGCCGCCCCCGGGATGCCCCGCAGGCCGTCCTTCCCGGAGCCCTGTGCGCGGCGTCGCGGCGCAGTCGCCGGCGGCGACGCGGCCTCCGCGTCACGCTCGGCATCGGTCAGCGACAGGAAAACCCGGCTGAGCGCGATGCCGTCGGCGTAACAATGGTGGATGCGCATGATCACGGCGGCGCCGGTGGCGTAATTCTCGACGAGCTGGAACTGCCACAGCGGCCGCCGCCCGTCGAGCTGCATGCCCGAGAGGTCCGAGACCAGTGCCTCGAGCTCCTGCTTGCCGGCCGGCGCGGGCAGCGCGACGCGCAGCACGTGCGCGTCGAGGTCGAAGTCGTGGTCGCACACCCAGCGCGCGCCACCCAGGTCGTCGACCGGCCTGCAGCGGAAGCGACCGAACTTCATGAACCGCTCGGCGATCACCCTGCGCAGGGACGCGAAGTCGAGCGGCTCGTCCAGGATCCAGACCCCGATGATCATCATCAGGTTGGACTGGCGATCCATGCGGAGCCAGGCGGCGTCCACCGCGGACATGCGTTCTTGGTCGGTGGCCATATGAGGCTCTGGGGCGGGATCGGCTATGCTTGCACACCAACTATAACCCGCCCGGGCGTCGGGCAACCGCGGTGCCCGGACCGGCGATGTCCAGGCGGGCCCCGTGAGGCCACCGAGGGAGATGCAGATGGCGTATTTCGTCACCGGCGCGACCGGTTTCATCGGGCAGCACCTGGTGCAGAGGCTCCTCGGCCGCAAGGGCACGGTCTACGTGCTGGTCCGGCGCCAGTCCAGGGACAAGTTCGCCGAGATGAGGGAGCGGTGGGGACATCGCGGCCGGCGGGTGATTCCCGTCTACGGCGACCTGGCGGAGCCGCACCTGGGCGTGTCCCTGGCGGACCGCAAGCGCCTCAAGGGGAAGGTCGAGCACCTGTTCCACCTGGCCGCGATCTATGACCTCAAGGCCGGCGCCGAGGAGCAGGAGCAGGCCAACGTCCTCGGCACGGACCACGCGATCCAGTTTGCCGCGGCGGTGAAGGCCGGCTGCTTTCACCTGGTCAGCTCGATTGCGGCGGCCGGGCAGTACCGCGGGACCTTCCGCGAGGACATGTTCGAGGAGGCCACGGGCCTCAACCATCCCTACTTCCGCACCAAGCACGATTCCGAAGCGCTGGTTCGCAAGCGCTGCAAGGTGCCGTGGCGCGTCTACCGCCCGGGCATCGTGGTCGGCCATTCGCAGACCGGCGAGATCGACAAGGTCGACGGGCCGTACTACTTCTTCAAGATGATCCAGAAGCTCCGGCAGACGCTGCCGGCCTGGTTCCCGCTGGTCGGTTTCGAGGGCGGCTACATCAACATCGTGCCGGTGGACTTCGTCGCCGACGCGCTCGACCACCTCGCGCACCTCGCAGGTCACGACGGCGAGTGCTTCCACCTGACGGATCCCCGGCAGCGCCGCGTCGGCGAGGTCCTGAACCTGTTCGCCCGGTCGGGGCACGCGCCGACCATGGCGTTCCGTCTGGACCCGAAGCTCTTCGAGTTCGTCCCGCCGGGGGTGAGCAAGTCACTCACCCACTACAAGCCGCTGCAACAGATGATCGACACCATCCTGCGCGATCTGTACATGCCGAGGGACGTGCTGCGTTTCTCGAACTGGCAGACGCGCTTCGACTCGACCCAGGCGCAACGCCTGCTCGAGCCGGCCGGCATCCGCGTGCCGTCGCTCGAGGACTATGCATGGCGGCTGTGGGACTACTGGGAGAGGCACCTCGACCCGGACCTGTCGCTGGACCGCAGCCTGGCCGGCGCCGTCCGCGGCAAGGTGGTGCTGATCACCGGGGGTTCGTCCGGCATCGGCCTCGCAGCCGCGGAGCGCTGCGCGGCGGCCGGCGCGAAGGTGATCATCGTGGCCCGCGACCCGGAAAAGCTCGAGGCGGCGCGCGCCCAGCTGGCCGAGCGGGGCGAAGTCCACGCCTACGCCTGCGACATCGCCGACCCGGCGGCCTGCGACGGCTTTGCGAAGCAGGTGCTCGAGAAGTTTGGCGGCGTCGACGTCCTGGTGAACAACGCCGGCAGGTCCATCCGTCGCTCGATCGACCTGTCCTACGACCGCTTCCACGACTTCGAGCGCACGATGCAGCTCAATTACTTCGCGGCGATCCGCCTGACCATGGCGTTGTTGCCGACGATGCTGGAGCGTCGCGGCGGCCATGTCGTGAACATCTCGTCCATCGGCGTGCTGTCCAATGCGCCGAGGTTCTCCGGCTACGTGGCCTCCAAGGCCGCGCTCGAGGCCTGGACCCGCTGCGCGGCGGCGGAGTTCGCCGACCGCGGCGTGACCTTCACCATCATCAACATGCCGCTGGTGCGCACGCCGATGATCGCGCCGACGAAGATCTATGAGCAGATGCCGGTGGCGACGCCCGACGATGCGGCCGACATGGTGGCGGAGGCGATCATTGCGCGGCCGAAGCGCATAGCCACCCGCCTGGGCCTGTTCTCGGAGGTCTTCTACCTGGCGGCGCCGCGCATCTCCGAGGTGATGATGAACACCGCCTACAAGATGTTCCCGGACTCCTCGGCCGCCAAGGGCGACGCGAAGGACAAGCCGAAGGACTCCACGCCGACGCCGGAGGCGGCGATCTTCGCCTCCCTGCTGCGCGGCGTGCACTGGTAGGCGATAATCGCGGCGCGGGAACCTGCGCCGCGGTGGCGGGTCCCCGGCGGCGGATCGGCAGATTCCCGGGCACCGCGCCTTTCGGGTATGAGATGGACTCCGCGCCGCTCCCGGACGGGAGCGACGCGCGCGAAGTTGCGTGAGAAACGGATTGCGAGAGGAACGAATGAGCAGATCGAGGATGCTGGCGGCGGCCGTGGCGCTGCTGTCGAACACCGGGATTGCAGCCGCACTGGACGAGGCGCCTGGC
>Ga0316603_10002014_pt1 | contig 11043 bp, 10 predicted proteins | sample OWC_soil_day10_n_FD_207649 | JGI IMG/M metagenome (GOLD analysis project Ga0316603, IMG submission 207649) | Wetland soil microbial communities from Old Woman Creek delta, Ohio, United States - OWC_soil_day10_noCT | ecosystem: Environmental > Terrestrial > Soil > Wetlands | place: USA: Ohio...
CCGGAGAGCCTGGCGCACCTGTGGGTCGCCGAGGCAGTCGATCCCGATGCACCCGGCTGGCGACGCTGGCTGGCGACGCACCCGCCGATCGCGCTGCGCCTTGAGCGGCTCTACGGCTACCGGATCGACGCGATGGAAGCGCCGCTCCAGCCAGCGCAGCCCGACGAACCCCTGCTGGCGATAGCGGCATGGGCGCCGGCCACCGTTGCCGCGCCGCAGCCCGCACCCGCGGCGACGCACCGGGCGACGGAAGTGCCGCAGGTCTCCGGCGACGACGGCGATGAAGAGGGTGCGCTGCACCGCGCGGCATACTGGCACGGTCGAGGCGAGCGTCATGCGGCACTGCTGGCCTGGCTGATCGCCGACGATGCCGAACTCGCGCCTTGGTCGGCCTGGCGGGAGCGCGCGGGCAGCGCAGCATTCGTCGAGCGGGTGCGCGAAGACTGGCTCCGGTTCAGGCCGGCGGCACGCCAACGGGTCTTCGAGTCACTGGTGACGCGAACGGTCGAAGCCGGCGCCGAAGATCGCAGGGAGTTGCTGCGCTGCGCGCGCGGCCTGGCGCGACACGGCGCCGCGCGGCTGCGCCTGCTGCGGCTAAGGCATGCATTGGCCGGTACTGCGCGCTTGCACGGCCGTCGGCGCCTGGAAGACCTGACCCCGGCGCTGCACGACGCCTCGGTGCTCCTGGCCCAGGCGCTCGGCCCGAAGGCAGCGGCGTGGCTGGCTGCACTGCGCCCGCCAGCCAGAACGGCGGGGTCGGCATCGCCGTGGCGCGCCTTCGCGCTTCGCCGCCTGCATCCGATGGAGCGCCCGCGCGTCGCGCGGGGCTGGGTCGAAGCCGCGGCGCAGGCGGGCCTGCTGCACGACGCTGCCGCTACCGCTCTTCTCGCCGATGCGTGTCGTCTGCTCGACACTCCGCTGCCGCTGCCGCTGGAACCCCGCTGAACTGGCCCTACCCGCGCACCTTGTAGCCGATGCGCAGCAGGTGCAGGCACAGCGCGCAGACCAGCGCAAGGCTCGTTGCGACTATAGCCAGGCCGACCCAGGGCGACACGTCGCTGACGCCGAAGAAGCCTCGCCGGAAGCCGTCGATGATGTAGAAAAACGGGTTCAGGTGACTGACGCGCTGCCAGAATGCCGGCAGCGAGCCGACCGAATAGAAGACACCCGACAGGAAGGTCATCGGCATGACGATGAAGTTCTGGAAGGCCGCGATCTGATCGAACTTCTCTGCCCACAGCCCGGCCACCAGCCCGAGCGCTCCCATGATTGCCGCTCCGGCGATAGCGAAGACGACGATCCACACCGGCTCGGCGAGATCCAGCGGCGCGAACCACAACGTGACGAGCAGCACCCCGGCACCGACGACGAGCCCGCGCACCGCCGACGCGCCCACGTAGGCGAGGAACCAGGCCCAATGACTCAGCGGGGTGACGAGGAGCAGCACCACGTTGCCGGTGATCTTGCTCTGGATCAGCGACGACGAACTGTTGGCAAAGGCGTTCTGCAGCACGCTCATCATCACCAGGCCCGGTATGAGGAAACTGGTGTAGCCCACCGTGCCGTAGACCTTCACATGGTCTTCGAGCACGTGGCCGAAGATCAGCAGGTAGAGCACGGCGGTGAGCACTGGCGCCGCTACCGTCTGCACGCTGACCTTCCAGAAGCGCAGAACCTCTTTGTAGAGTAGCGTGCCCGTGCCGGCGAGCAAGTGACGAGTCATGCCGCCCCCTCCGCGCAAGCCTGGCAACTTACAGCATCGAGGCGTCGGTGGCTCGGCCGCCTTTCGCTGGTCGATCCCCCGCAGGGGCCCCTCGCCCTGCGCTTCATGCGGCCAGCCTCGGAGCCGCGGGCGCGCCCTGCATGATCTCGAGGAACACGTCTTCCAGGTCGGCACGACCGATCTCGAGGTCTTCCACCTTCACACCGGCTGCGTGCAGGCGAATGAGGACCGCCTCGACTTCCACCGCGTCGTGAGCGGCGAGCTGCACGACGCGCCCGGTCAGGCGCGCCCTGGCAGCCAGGCTGACCGGCAGCGTCTGGTCCGTCTTGAAGCGCAGCATCGTGCTCGCCTTGCCGGCGAGCAGCGCGGAGGTGCGGTCGAGAGCCACCACGCGGCCCTGCTTGAGCATCGCGATCCGCCCGCACAAGGCCTCGGCCTCCTCGAGGTAGTGGGTCGTCAACAGCACCGTGTGGCCCTGCTTGTTGAGCCGCGCGATGAAGCTCCACAGCGTCTGGCGCAGCTCCACGTCGACGCCTGCGGTCGGCTCGTCGAGCACGATCACCGCCGGGCGGTGCACGAGCGCCTGCGCGACCAGCACGCGTCGCTTCATGCCGCCCGAGAGCTGGCGCATGTTCGCCGTGGCCTTGTCGGCCAGGCCAAGGCTGTGAAGCAGTTCGTCGATCCAGGCGCCGTTGTTCCTGACACCGAAGTAGCCACTCTGGATGACGAGCGACTCACGCACCGAGAAGAATGGATCGAACACCAGTTCCTGCGGCACGATGCCGAGTTGCCGGCGCGCGGCCGCGTAGTCGCTCACCACGTCGTGCCCGTGCACGGTGACGCGCCCGCTGCTGGCGCGCGCCAAGCCGGCGAGGACGCTGATCAGCGTCGTCTTGCCGGCACCGTTGGGCCCGAGCAGGCCGAAGAACTCGCCCGCTTCGATTTCGAAGCTGACGCCGTCGAGCGCGCGCACTTCAGCACTCTTGCCGCCACGGCTGCCGGGGAATATCTTGGTGACGGACTGAAACGAAACGGCGGCCATGGCCGGTTGATTGTAGGCAGCGCACTGCTTGGCGGGTCACCGGTGGCAGCCATGCGCACGGCCCCGCGGGTTCCCATCGTGGGACAGGCACGATGAAGGTGCTAGATTGCTCGGATGCAAGCGAAGAAGCCACGCCGTACCGCCGAACGTATTCTCGAGGTCACGCTCGAGCTGTTCAACCGCCATGGCCTGCCCAACGTATCGACAACTTTGATCTCGGCGGAACTCGGCATCAGTCCAGGCAACCTGTACTACCACTACCCGGCGAAGGACGAGCTGATCAACTCGCTGTTCGACCGCTACGAGCGTGCACTCAACGAGTTGCTGCCCGCGGCGGAGGGTGCGCGCAATGTCGAGGACGCGTGGTTGTTCTTTCACATGCTGTTCGAGTTGATCTGGCAGTACCGCTTCCTTTACCGCGACCTGAACGACCTGGTGTCGACCAACCGGAGGCTCGAGACGCACTTCCAGTTCGTTCTGAAGAACAAGTCACGTGCGGTGAAAGGCCTGCTTGACGGGCTTGCCAGCGGCGGGGCGATGCGCATCGACATGACGGCTGCCGAGACCGTGGCGACATCGATGGTCGTTGTACTGACCTACTGGCTGAGCTATGAGTACGTGCGTGAGCCGCGCCGCGCGCTCGAGCCCGAAGCCGCCAGCGCGTCGATGTTGCGCGGGGCCTTCCATGTGCTGAGTCTTCTCGCGCCCTATCTGGAGTCGGCCCAGCGCGAACACCTGCAGACGCTGGCCGGCCGCTACGACAAGACCCGATCCCCTTCCTGACCAAGACAACGGAGACAACGATGGCCAAATGGACCGCCTTTCCGCACGATGCTCGCGAGTACACCTACGATGCCGCGACGCTGAAGAAGAAGTGGGCCCGCCTGCATGCCGGCGACGCCGAGCCGCTGCCGAGGGACGAGAGGGTGCTCGCGGCGTGGGCGCTTTACCATGCCGGCGAATTCCAGAAGGCGTTTGACGCCGGCCTCAAGGCCGGCGGTTCCGGTATCACGGTAGCCAACAAGGCGCAGGCGATCTACGCCAACTACCTGGAGAAGAGCGAGAAGACCAAGCTTGCGATGTTCCAGGAGGTGGCAGCACGCGCCGAGGCGCAGGCCGCGGCCGAACCAAAGAACGCCAACGCCCACTACTGGATGGCCTACGCGCTGGGCCGCTACAGCCAGGGCATCAGCGTCGTCAAGGCGCTGTCGCAAGGCCTGGGATCCAAGGTCAAGTCCGCGTTCGAAACGGCAATCGCGCTGTCGCCGAAACACGCCGACGCCCACATCGGGCTCGGTACCTTCCACGCCGAGATCATCGACAAGGTGGGCGGCCTGCTCGGTCGCACCCAGGGCGCGAGCAAGGACACCGGGCTAAAGATGTTCAAGGAGGCGCTGCGACTGAATCCCGCCTCGGCGATCGCGATGGTCGAATATGCCAATGGGCTGGTCATGCTCGAGGGCGACAAGCGGATGAAGGAGGCCGAGAAGCTCTACACCGATGCAGCCGCGTTCCAGGCGATGGACGCGATGGAGAGGCTGGACGTGGAGATGGCCAAGGCCGAACTGGAGGAATGAGGGCGCTCGGCAGCGCCGCTCGCCGCGAAGTTGCCGGTTCCATCCGCCACCCGCTGCGAGGGGAGCTGCGCGGCGCCTTTGCGATGCCGCATTGTCCAACGGTGACGCGGCTCGATCCGAAGCCGACAACGACAGCGACACCGACAGGTCTTGCCGATGGCGTCGCCAGGTGTCACAATAGATCTATATTTGATAAACCTTATGAACCGGAGTCGCAATGTCCCTTGCCGCTGAAGCCGCCGCCATCGACGTGCGCCTGATCGCCCCGCAGGAGCGCCACACGACGATCTTTGCCACTTTCCAGTCATTGGCCGGCGGCGAATCGTTCGATCTGCTGAGCGACCACGAGCCCCGGCCACTGCACGGTCAGTTCCTGCAGCAGTGGCCAGGCCTGTTCAGCTGGGACGTGATTGAAGCTGGTCCTGCCCAGTGGCGCACCCGCATCGGGCGGTTGGCCACTGGCAAGAGCTGTTGCGGCTGCTGCGGCGGCGCTTGATCGGGCAACGGGCATGGCCAACCGCCTGATCCAGCCCCAGGAACCCACGGTCACCCCGCTGCCACGCCGGCTGGCACTGTGGGAGCTCGGCTTCCGGCCGTTCTACCTGCTCGCCGCGCTTTTCGCTGCGCTGTCGGTGCCGCTGTGGGCACTGCAGTTCAGCGGGATCATCGCTCACCCCTGGCTGCGCGGACCGCTGTGGCATGCACACGAGATGGTGTTCGGCTACACGCTGGCGATCGTAGTCGGCTTCCTGTTCACCGCAGGCCGCAACTGGTCGGGTCAGCCCACGCCGAGCGGGATGGCATTGATGGCTCTGGCCGCGCTGTGGGTGGCCGGTCGGGTGCTGGTGCTGACGCCATTTGGCGCGGCAGCGGCCGCGGTGAACGTGGCCTTTCCGCTGCTGGCGGCGTGGGGGCTGTGGCGCGCGCTGCGTGCCGGTGGCAATCGGCGCAATTACTTCTTCGTCGGCCTGCTGCTGGCCTTGGCCGGCGCCGCTGCGGTGCTGCACCTGGGCCAGCTCCAGTGGCTGGACCTTCCCGCCGAGCTGGGCCTGCCGGTGGCGCTGGACATGCTGCTGTTCATCATCGCTGTGATGACTGGTCGTGTCGTGCCGATGTTTACCAACAACGGCTGTCCAGGTGCACAGGCCAGACGCGAACCACGGCTGGAGACCTTCGCACTCGGTAGCGTGATGGCGTTGCTGGCGGCCGACGCCCTGAGCTTGCAGGGGCTGCCCCTGGCAGCGCTGGCGACATTGGCGGCGGTCGCCCACGCGGCGCGCTGGTGGTTGTGGCAGCCATGGAAGACTCTCCGCCACCCGTTGGTGTGGGTGTTGCACGCGGCCTACCTGTGGCTGCCGGTGCATCTGGGTCTTCGCGCTGCCGCCGCGCTGGGCTGGATTGCTGCCGGCCCCGCCACTCACGCGTTGACGGTGGGCCTGATCGGCACGCTGACACTGGGCATGATCACACGCACTGCGCTGGGCCACACCGGTCGGCCGCTGCGCGCCGGGCGCATCGAAAAGTCCGCCTATCTCGCCATGCTGGGTGCGGCAATGGCGAGGGTCTGCCTTCCGCTGCATGACCCCGCCTGGTTGTTGCAGTCGGTGAGCGTGTCGGCCGCGCTGTGGTCACTGGCCTTCGTGCTGTACCTGGTCCGCTACACGCGCGCCGACGGTCGACCCGGCTGAAGCAGCGGTGGTTTGGTCCCCACGGGGCAGCGCAGGACGGTCCGTCACGACTCCCAATGTGCCCTCCGCCCAGCGTCACGGAGCAACGCCATGCGACTGACTGCAATGACTGACTACGCACTGCGCCTGCTGATGCACGTGGGCCAGCATCGAGACCGGCTGTGCACCATCGCCGAGGTCGCGCAGGCATACGGCATCTCCGAAGCGCACCTGATGAAGATCACCCACCAGCTCGGTCTGGCCGGCTGGATCGAGACGGTGCGCGGTAAGGGCGGTGGTATGCGGCTGGCGCGCGAGCCTGCGCAGATCAACCTCGGCAGGCTGGTGCGCAGCGTCGAACCCGACTTCCTGCTGGTCGAGTGCCTGGCCAGTGGCAGTGCCTGCACGCTGACTGGCCAGTGTCGATTGGCCCGCGTGTTCAGTGGCGCGCTGGATGCCTTCATGCAGCAACTGGACGACCATACACTGGCCGATGTGCTGCCGTCGGTTCGCCCGGGCGGCAAGCGGGTCTCGGCGGTCGCGCTGCCCGCCCCGTCACGCCGCCGGGGCGTGGGCTGAGGACCGACCTTCCCGCTGGGTAACCCGGCGACGGGCGTCGCGCTTCAGTCTTCGAAGGCGAGATAGTTACGTCCGAGCTTCGTCAGGGTGTCCTCTCGCAGGTGCAGTGCACGCAGCGCCGCGATTTCGCCAGCGCAGAACAGTTCGATGGCTGGCATGAGTTCCGGCTTCTTGCGGCGCCACACCTCGAACGATGCCGCCTGCCATTCGGCCAACTGGTCTTTCGGTCGCATGCCCACACCAGACGCGGCGTCCAGGCTGTCGCAGTACTCGAAAAGAGCGAACAACTCACCGTAGCTAACCGGCAGTCGGTCAAAACCATACCGGGATGCGACTTGTCGCATCAGATGCTCGCTGGGCTCCGTGAACACGACCGCGCCCGAGACGTGACCGGAGACCGCACCACCGCCGATCAGGCGCAGGACTTCCTTGAAGTCGACGGCGGACTGTCTGGGCTCGACCGCCGCCCGTGGCCCAACGTTCGAATGCTTCGTGATCGGCTGGACGCTGACGACCTTGGTTGTCTTCACTTCGGCACCGCGGGACATGTATGTTGAAGGCCGGCGGCGTTGGCAGGCCAATCTGCGTTCCTGCCGGAAGCAGGTCGCGTGGGACGACTCGCGCCTTCGACATCGCGCCCGCATTGGCCTCGCCACAGCAAAACGCCGACCGGTCGGTCGGCGTTCGCCAATCCCTAAGTTGTTGTTTTCGTTCGAGAATTCTGGTTGCGGGGGCAGGATTTGAACCTGCGACCTTTGGGTTATGAGCCCAACGAGCTACCAGACTGCTCCACCCCGCGACTGAGCCGCGAATTCTAGCACAGCGCGAGCATCGCTCACGCTTCAAAGGCCGGCACGCTGCAGGGTCTGGATGAACTGCGCTGCGTTCTGGAAGCCGATCACGCGCGCGTCCGCGATTTCGCGTCCTTGGGCATCGAAAAACAGGGTCCCGGGCGGTCCGAAAAGCTGGAAGCGCCTGAGCAGCTCGCGATCCTGTGCTGCGTTGGCCGTCACGTCTGCCTTGAGCAACAGCGCGCCGGACAGGCGTGCCTGGACCGCAGGGTCGGTGAAGGTGAATCGCTCCATCTCCTTGCACGAGACGCACCAGTCGGCGTAGAAATCGAGCATCACGGGGCGTCCCGCCGTGCGCAGCGCCAGGTCGAGTTCGGTCAAGTTGCGCACCGGCAGGAACTTCACCGCGAGCGACGAGCCACCGCCGCCCCGGTGCAAATGCTCCAGGGGTTGCAGCGGATCGCTTCCCCCCGAGGCTGCGCCGACGAATTGCATCACACCGACCACGCCCGCCACGGCTGCCACGACCAATCTCCACAGCGGCCGGCGAACGGAGCGCCTGAATTCGACGAGGGCCACCGCACTTCCCACCAACAGCGCGCCCCACAGCGCAAGCGCGAGTTCGGCAGGCAAGACAGGCTGCACGGTCCAGATCGCGACACCGACCAGCAGCACGCCGAAGAACTGCTTGACCCCTTCCATCCACGCACCCGCGCGTGGAAGCAGTGCGCCCTCGGACACGCCCAGTACGAGCAGCGGCACGCTCATGCCGCAGGCCAGTGAGAAGAGGGCCGTGCCGCCAAGGGTCACGTCGCGCGTCTGGCTCAGATAGACGAGCGCTCCGGCCAGCGGCGCCGCGACGCAGGGGCTGACCAGCAACGCCGAGATCCCGCCCATCGCGAATACCCCGGCCACGCGCCCGGCCGGAAGCTTGTGGCTCGCCCGGTGGACATGGCCGCGCAGTGCGTGCGGAAGCTGCAATTCGTAGAAGCCGAACATTGATGCGGCAAGCACGAGCAAGCCCACGGCAAAGCTGCCCAGCACCCAGGGTGTTTGCAACGCCGCAGCCAAGCCCTCGCCGACAAGTCCGGCCGCGATGCCGAAGCCCGTGTAGACCAGCGCCATGCCCATCGAGTAGCTGGCCGCCAAGGCCAGCCCGCGAAGACGCGACACATCGGCGCCCTGACCTGCGATCAGCGACGACAGGATCGGCAGCATTGGCAGCACGCAGGGCGTGAACGAGAGCAACAGGCCGGCAATGAAGAAGATCCCGACGACCGGCCAGAACCGGCCACTGCGCAACGCAGCGTCGACCCGCCCGTCGCCGTCAAGCGCCACCACCGGGGTCTCCGTCGCCGACGTCCGGGCAGCACCACCCGCACCCGACGCGGGCAACACGCGCGCGCTCCCGTCACCACCAAAGGCTGCCAGGCTGACGGCGACTCCCTGCTGCTGCGGCGGGTAGCACAGACCGCGATCGGCGCAGCCCTGGCTTCCTACCTGCAGGTGGAACTCTCGCTGTCCCTGCTGCACAGGAAGCACGATGCGCACCTGGCCGCGATGGGTCTCGACGTCCTTCTGGAAGGTCTCGTCGAACTTGACCTTGCCGTGCGGCAGCAGCGCTGCACCGAGCGTTGCGCCGTGGGCCTCGAACTTGAACTTGTCGCCGTAGAGGTAGTAGCCCGGCGCAACATTGAAGGTCAACTCGAGTTGGCGCTCGTCCAGCACCCGGGCGGCGAGCACGAAGGCCCGCTCGGGCTCGAGAAACTCGTCGGCCGCGCGAGCGGACAGCAAGGCAGCGAACAGCAGGATCGGCAACAACACGAGGCGCAGCGGGCGGTAAGTCAGCATGTTCATCGCGAGAGCAGGGTGCGGTCACCCCGTTGAGTGAGCCAAGAGACCGCGATAGGTTCCACCGCCCGGCCTAGCGAAAGAAGCGGCGGCGCGTCAGCACCAGTGCAATGTAATAGGCAGACGCAGCGCAGGTGGCGAGCACCGCCATCGGCTGCAGCATCTGTTCTGGCCAACGTCCGATGATCAGCGGGCGCACGAGTTCCACGGCTGCCGTCAACGGCAGCGCGTGCGCCACGTGCTGCAGCCAGATCGGCATTTGCTCGATCGGAAAGTACGCCCCCGAGAGGAAGGTCATTGGCGTCAATACCAACGTGAAGTAGTAGGTAAAGAAATCGTAGCCCTGCGCGAGCGCGTTGAAGACCAACGCGATCGACGCGAAGGTGATGCCCACGAAGGCCAGCACCGGCAGCGCGAGCAGCATCGTCGGTGCACGGCTGATGTCGAGCAGGAAGATCACGGCGACGATCGCGCTGACCGAGAACAAGGCCTTCAGAGCTGCCCACAGCATCTCTGCGAATACGATGTCGTCGAGCGCAACCGGTGCGTTCATGATGCTGTCCCAGGTCTTTTGCACCTGCATCCGCGAATAGGCCGAGTACAAGGCCTCGAATGTGGCCGCCAGCGCGGCGCTGACGGCCACGCTCCCCGAGGCAAGATACTCGATGTACGGCAGTCCCTGCACCTGGCCGATCAGCGAACCGAGCCCGTAGCCGAACGCGACGAGAGTGATCAGCGGCTCGGCGATGTTGCCGATCATGCTCGGCACGGCGAGCTTGCGCCATACCAGCCAGTTGCGCAGCAGCACCGGCCAGAAGCGAAGTGACACGTGGGGAGCGGCGTAGAGCGGAATCAGCATGGCGTCGTCTTGCTATGCGTCGTCGCGGATCTGCCGGCCAGTGAGTTTCAGGAACAGGTCTTCGAGATTTGCCGGGCGGTGCAAGGTGCGCAACCGGGTCTCATCGGTCAGGACTTGCAGCAGCGGTCGCGGCTGGTGCAGGTAGAAGAAGACCGTGTCGCCACTTTGCTCGACGCGCTGTGCGAGGTGGCGATACGCCTCTGCCACGCGTCGCGCGCCTTCACCGTAGACCTCGATCACGTCGCTCTCCAGATGTTCGGCGATCAGCCCGCGTGGCGTACCTTCGGCTATCTTGCGCCCGCGGTCGAGGACCAGCAGACGGTCACAAAGCCGTTCAGCCTCGTCCATGAAGTGCGTCGTCAGCAGGATCGCCTTGCCCTGCGGCAGCAGCTGTTGCAGCCGTTCCCACATCAGGTGGCGCGCTTGCGGATCGAGCCCCGTGGTGGGCTCGTCGAGCAGCAGCAGGTCTGGATCGTTGATCAGAGCACGCGCGAGGCTGAGCCTGCGCCGCATGCCGCCCGAAAGCTCACTCGGTTTCGCGTGGGCCTTTGACTGGAGGGCAGAAAACTCGAGCAGCAGTGGAATCCGCGAATCGATCGTCTTCAGCGGCAGCCCGAAGTAGCGGCCGTAGACCCGCAAGTTCTCGGTACAGCTGAAATCCGGGTCCAGGCTGTCGAGTTGGGTCACGACGCCTATGCGCTCCTTGGCCTTTCGCACCTGCTGCGGAATGGGCAACCCGAAGGCCTCGATACTCCCAGCATCGGGCGCGACCAGGCCGAGGCACATGCGGATCGTCGTCGTCTTGCCAGCGCCGTTGGGGCCGATCACGCCCAGGCACTCGCCGGCGTCGATGTGCAGCGACAGGTCGTCGACGACGGCGCTGCCGCCGTACTTCTTGCTCAGGTGTTCGACGCGGAGCAGCGACATATGTGCGAGTGCGCAAGTCGAGCAGCC
>Ga0316603_10002016_pt1 | contig 11040 bp, 7 predicted proteins | sample OWC_soil_day10_n_FD_207649 | JGI IMG/M metagenome (GOLD analysis project Ga0316603, IMG submission 207649) | Wetland soil microbial communities from Old Woman Creek delta, Ohio, United States - OWC_soil_day10_noCT | ecosystem: Environmental > Terrestrial > Soil > Wetlands | place: USA: Ohio...
TCGCCAACCCCGCGGCCCCCGGCAGTCCGACGATCAGGTGATGGGGCGCCGTGAAGGACCGGTGCTGGCGAGCGTAGCTGTTTCGTAACTTTTCTCGCCTTCGTGCAGCGTGCTCCAGGCTATGCACGGCCGCTCTTGAAACTTGGCGTGTGTTGCAAGAGCTTGATTTGAAATATGTTGCTAAACGATGTCGAAGCTCATGATCCCTTGGTCGCTGGTTCGAATCCAGCCGGGCCCACTCGCGCCACCATGGAAAAGCCGCCAGTGAAGGCGGCTTTCCGTGTGGGCTCCGAGTCTGCGACGTCAGTCGATGATGTGGTAGACCGGCGCCTTCTCCATGTCCCACTTGCCGGTATTCCGGTCGTAGCGCGACAGCGTGAAGCAATGCCAGTTCTCGTCATCCAGCTTCATGTGATCGCCCCGATAGTAATACCCGGGCCACCGCGTTTCCTTGCGGAACAGGGTGTGATGGGTCACGGACTCCGAGGCGAGCAGGCGGTGGTGCAGCTCCCACGTGCGCTGAAGCTGGTGCAGGTCTTCGGCACCCATGTAGCTCATGTCTTCCTTCAACATCCCCAGCAACTCGAGTCCCCGGTCGAGCAGCTGGCTGTTCGTGATGTAGTTGGCGCTGATGCCGCCGACGTATTCGTCCATGATCTTCTCCAGACGCTGGAGACCGTGGATCGGGAGGAGATAGCTCGGCGATACGGTACCGGCGACGATCTCGTTGCGGCCGACCCGGTAGGTCTCCAGCGGCTGATAGATCACCTTCTCGAGATCGCGATACTCCTGTTCGCTGACTTGAGGCTGGGCCTTCCCCATGTCGCTCACGTACCTGACCGCGGCCTTGGCGGCGATCCGTCCTTCCGTGAACGACCCTGACGAGAACTTGTGCGCGGTGCCGCCGATGGTGTCGCCGGCGCCGAAAAGCCCGTCGACGGTCATCATGCGGTTGTAGCCCCACTGATACTCCGCCGGGGCGTAGTCTTCCGGTCCGCTCGCCCACGCACCGGAGCAGGTGGCGTGCGAGCCCATCACATAGGGCTCGGACGTGGTCAGCTCGGGATTGATGTACTTGGGGTCGATGTTCTGCGACGCCCAGACGACCGCTTGGCCGATCGTCATGCCCAGAAAGTTCTCCCAGCCGACCGTCTCCTTGTGCGGGTCCTGGAATGCCTCCTTGGTCACCATGCGGATGGGTCCGCGGCCGGCCTTCGTCTCCTCGAGAAACGCGTGGTTCCGCAGGCACGTCGGCACCGGATGCCGGTCGATGTAGTCGCCCACCAATTCCTTGGTGTGGTTGTACCACTTGGACTCGTACTCCTCGCCATGGCCGTTCTGAGTGTACGTCTTCAGATGGAGGAAGTAGGCGCCGACGGGGCCATAGCCGTCCTTGAACCGGGTCAGGACGATGCGGTTTTCCATCTGCGTCATCTTGGCGCCGACCTGGATCGGCAGAGCGTACGCGGAGGCGCTGCTCCAGGGCGCATACCAGGTCCGCCCCATTCCCTCGCCCACGGCACGTGGCTTGAAGATATGCGACGCACCACCGGCGGCGACGATGACCGCCTTCGCCCGGAACACATGGAATTCACCGGTGCGGACATTGAAACCGACAGCGCCGGCGACCCGCTTGGCATTGCTCTTGTCCATCAGCAAGTGGGTGACCATGATCCGGTTGTAGACCTCGGTCGCGGCCTTGCGCGCCGCTTCGGCAACGATCGGCTTGTAGCTTTCGCCGTGGATCATGATCTGCCACTTGCCTTCGCGCTGGTACCGTCCGGTCTTGGGATCCCGCATGATCGGCAAGCCCCATTCCTCGAACTTGTGCACCGTGGAATCGACGTGCCGGGCGATGTCGTAGCCCAGGTCTTCGCGCACCAGGCCCATCAGGTCGTTGCGGGCATAGCGGACATGGTCCTCGGGCTGATTCTCGCCCCACTGCATGCCCATGTAGCAGTTGATGGCGTAGAGGCCCTGGGCGACGGCGCCGCTGCGCTCGATGTTCGCTTTCTCCACGCAGACGATTTTCAGGTCGCGTCCCCAGTAGCGGGCCTCGTAGGTCGCCCCGCAGCCGGCCATGCCGCCGCCAATGACGAGGATGTCCGCGTCGACGAATACTGTTTTCCTGCCCCTGAACAGACCCATCAGACGACTCCCTGCTTCAGTTGGTCGGGACGCAGCGCGGGCAATCCCCCGCTTATGTTGAGCGCTTCCGGTTCGTGGGCGAGCTCCTGCGTGGCGAAATCGTCCGGGCGGGGCGCGGCGTACTCGGCCGGCCCCTTGATCGATCCCCACGGCGTCGTCCGGATCGGGGACTCGAAGTTCTTCTCGCGGCCGTCCCGGAACTTCAGCCGCCACGAAATGGTCGCCTTGGACTCTTCCCGAAGCACCCGGACGCTGTGCCCCAGCGGGGCAAAGTCGGCATAGCCGCGGACATCGATGGCGTTCTGCGGGCAGGCCTTCACGCAGGAGTAGCACTCCCAGCACATGTTCGGCTCGATGTTGTAGGCCCGCCGAGTAACCTTGTCGATGTGCATGATGTCGGACGGGCATATATCGACGCAATGCCCGCAGCCGTCGCACCGGGTCATGTAAACGAAGGTTGGCATGGCGGTCTTGGTCTCCCGAAGTGAAAATCGATTGGCGGTGGATCAGTAGTGTCGGGGCGGCTGGCGAGCACTGCCGAACCGCTCGGGCAGGGCGGAGGGGGCGGGCAGGTTGCTCCTGGAGCCGTTCGCGCCGGAAGCCCTTTTCTCGAACGCCGCCGCGGGCTTGAAAAACATGTGAGCGAATTTGGACCACGGTACCGACGCGAACAGCACCGTCGTGGCGATGATGTACAAGCCGAAGAACACCATGGCCGCGGAGCTCGCCCTCGCTTGCAGGTAGGCCCAGATCAGGCCCAGCGTTATGCTGCTCAGAAGGGAGAGGATGAACAGATCCGCGCGCATGATGCGCAGCGGCGACTTCCCCTCGGCGGCGACATCAACCCGGATGAAGAACCAGAACCAGTATCCGCCGACGCAAACCATCAAGCCGCCGACCCACCAGAGAAGCGGCAGCATCGCGGGGGTCGGAGTCGCGGGTGTCGCGTACCCGAACACCATGACGGCGGTGGTGATGACGTAGATCACGAACCCGTACATCGTCAGCAGATGGGCGGCCCGGCGGCGCGCGTTGCAGAATTCCCCGGACGCGAGGACGTCCACAACGCCGGTCCGGACGGCGAGCGTCACCAATTCGCCGCCACCGAGCTGCTTCGACCCTTTGCCTTTCGATTTCCGCCAATTGTCGAAGAAATACCTGGCGCTTCCCTTGTGCAAGATGTCGAACAACGTCCCTGCAGCAACCAGGACGATCATGGTGACGACATAGGCCTGCATGACGGCGGGCGGCATGGACCCCGAAAGCTCGGCAAACGGATTGCTGGTGAACATCATGACCCCTTTCGTACTGCGGTGATTCTGGACGCGCAGGCAGCAGCGCACGAAGACAGGAATCTGCAGCCATAGAATAAGCTTGTTACGGCCTTGGTTACAATTCCCCCGAAGGTTTCGCCTGAAAATCTGCGTCGGTTCTGACCGCCGCGACCGGCGCGACTCGCTCGCCGCGACCGTCCCGGAGGCGAAAGCGTTTGGCGCTCAGGCGGTGCTGCACTGCGGCGACCTGGCGGCGCCCTCCACGCTGCACGCGAGCACCGGCTTTGGGGCTGCCTAGCCGCCAACGGATGGGCAACGCAATCGCGCGGGCCTGATTGCGGTCGGGCCTCCCTGCCCGGCCGCGGCCGGCTCAGCTTTTCCTGATCTGGATCAAATGAAATCGCGGCAGGACGCAGTCCAATGTCGCCATCGACCCCAATCGTCCGCAGCGCGGAAGAGGAGGAATCATCATGGTAGGCATTTTCGAGCGGCTGTTGGGTGGCTGGTCCACTCCCATCGTTCCGCAATTCGATACCGCCGCGTTGGCGAACCGGCTGGGACATTTCACTCGTGCGAAGGGTGAACGGGGCAGTTGCCTGTCCCGCCGGCAGGGTCGTTGCCCGGGGCTGGAGTTCTGTGAAGATTGCGCCTGGTCCGAAGGGAATTCGAGAGACTAGTTCCGCCAGCCATCGCTGCCCTGCGCCTTCGCCGCCGGGGCAGCGGAGCTCCCAGCCGTGGCGTGAGCGTGATCGCCGGGGACACCGCGCCCGGAACCCGAAATCTGCACGCCCGCGTGGCCATGCCTGGCCGCGATGCGGCAATCCACCGACGGGCAACCCGTTGGTAGTGAGCGGTTGACTCGCCCGTGATCGGCCGTCGCACGGATCCCGCGCACCGCCCCGGCCGGTGACGGCGTCCGGGCGCACCGTTCACCCCCTGGCACCGAAGTTGCTTTATCGAGGCGGGAAGACAGTTCGACGAGCGCCGGCGTTTCGTTGTGAACGAAACGCCACGGCAATCGGGCGTATCTGTTTCCTCAGGCAACCCAGGGGTCAGCGCGACCGCGCCGAGCGAGTCAACGGTCATGGATGAACCCTGCTGATCGCCTCCCCGGCGACCCAAAGGTCTCGATGAGCGTCCGTTCGGCCATCCCCATCCGGAACGTCAAGGTACGCCCCACGCTGAAGGGCCGCACGCCCGATCCGAAGGCCCTCGCCGAGGTGGAGGCACTGCTGGGCAACGAGCCGCGCCGGCGCGATTGCCTCATCGAGCATCTCCACCGGATCCAGGATCGCTACGCGCACGTTTCGGCCGCGCACCTGGTTGCGCTGGCGGCGGCGATGAGAATGGCGCCGGCCGAAGTGTACGAGGTCGCGACGTTCTATCACCATTTCGACGTGGTCAAGGAGGGCGATGCGGCCCCGCCGGCGATCACCGTGCGCGTATGCGATTCGCTCGCCTGCGCGATGGCCGGCGCGCAGTTGCTGCTGACGGAACTGCCCGGCATCCTGGGTCGCGACGTGCGGGTCATTCCTGCGCCCTGCGTCGGCCGCTGCGAAACCGCGCCGGTGGTCGTGGTAGGGCAGAATGCGCGGGCGCACGCGACCGCGGACGCGGTGAAGGAACTGGTCGCGGCCAAGGCAGTGCGGCAAGACCCGGGCATGTACATCGGCTATGCCGAATATCGCAACACCGGCGGTTACCGCATCCTGCCGCAATGCCTCGCCGGCGAGCGCGATCCTCGGAGCGTGACGCAAGCGATGGAGGATTCCGGGCTGCGCGGAATGGGCGGGGCGGGCTTCCCGGCCGGGCGCAAGTGGAGGATCGTGCGCGCCGAGCCCGAGCCGCGCCTGATGGCGGTGAACATCGACGAGGGCGAGCCGGGAACGTTCAAGGACCGCCATTACCTCGAGCGCGACCCGCACCGGTTCCTGGAGGGCATGCTCGTCGCCGCGTGGGCCGCCGGCATCGCCGAGGTCTATGTCTACCTGCGCGACGAGTATGCCGGCTGCCGCGCGATTCTGGAAACGGAGCTCGCGGCGCTCAGGGCCGATCCGCCGTGCGTGCTGCCGCCGATCCATCTGCGCCGCGGCGCGGGTGCCTACATCTGCGGCGAGGAGTCGGCGATGATCGAGTCCATCGAGGGCAAGCGCGGCATGCCGCGCCTGCGCCCGCCGTACGTCGCGCAAGTGGGCCTGTTCGGCCGGCCGACGCTCGAGCACAACATGGAAACGCTGTACTGGGTGCGCGAAATACTGGAGCGCGGCCCCGCCTGGTTTGCCGGGCACGGGCGCCGCGACCGGAAAGGGCTGCGCTCGTTCTCGGTCTCCGGCCGGGTGAAGAAGCCGGGCGTGCATCTGGCGCCCGCCGGCATCACGGTGAACGAGCTGATCGAGGAGTGCTGCGGCGGCATGCAGGACGGGCACGCGTTCTACGCCTACCTGCCCGGCGGCGCCTCGGGCGGCATCCTGCCGGCGTCCATGGGGGACATTCCCCTCGACTTCGACACGCTGCAGCCGTACGGCTGCTTCATCGGCTCGGCCGCCATCATCGTCCTGTCCGACCGGGACCGCGCCACCGACGCGGCACGCAACCTGATGCAGTTCTTCGCCGAGGAGTCCTGCGGCCAGTGCACGCCCTGCCGCGTGGGCACGGCGAAGACGCTCAAGCTCATCGAGGCACCGCAGTGGAATCAGGCACTGCTGAAGGAACTCTCGCAGGTGATGATCGACGCCTCGATCTGCGGCCTCGGCCAGGCGGCGCCCAATCCGGTGCTGTCGGTCATGAAGTACTTCCCGCAAGAGATCGAATGAAGGCGATCGGCAGGCAGGCGGTGGCGCTGGTGCCGCGGGCCGACGGCAGGGCCCGCGGCTTGCCCGTGACCGTAATCCTGCGCGACCTGGCGGTGCACACCACGGTCGGCGTATCGGCGCGCGAGCGGCGCGCCCCGCGCACGCTGCTGTTCGACATCGACGTCGATCTGCCGCATTGCTGCGCCGGGACGACGGACCGGGTCGCCGACACCGTCGACTACGCCGTGGTCGCCGCACGCATCCGCGCGCGACTGGGCCCGGACAGCTTTCGCCTGCTCGAGCGCATCGCCGAGTGCGTGGCGGACCTTCTAATGGACGATTTCGGAGCGTCGAGGGTGGCGGTCAAGGTGTGCAAGACCGGCGTGGTGAAGGATGTCGGCCTTGTCGGCGTGCGCATCGAACGTGTCCGCACCCGACGCGGACCCGACTGAAGGGAAGCCGGTGGAGACGACAGGCGCGCATCAGCAGGCGACGACGCCGGTGGCGTTCACGCTCAACGGCAGGCCGATCGCAGGCCGGGCTGACGAGACGATTATCCAGACGGCGAGCCGCTACGGCGTAGAGATTCCGCGCCTTTGCTACAAGGAGGGGATGCGGCCCGACGGCAACTGCCGCGCCTGCGTGGTGGAGATCAAGGGCGAGAGGGCGTTGGCGCCTTCGTGCTGCCGCTACCCCAGGGACGGGATGGAGGTGGCGAGCGACAGCGAGCGGTCGCTGGCGTCGCAGAGGATGGTGCTCGAGCTGTTGCTCTCGGACATGCCGGCCGAGGCCTATCGCCCGGATTCCGAGCTCGACCGGTGGGCGGCCGCGCTGCAGGTGGGCAAGCCGCGGTTTGCGCCGCGCCTCTCGCCCGGACCGGACCTGTCGCACCCCGCCATCGCCGTCAACCTCGATGCCTGCATCCAGTGCACGCGCTGCGTGCGCGCGTGCCGTGAAGTGCAGGTCAACGACGTCATCGGCTATGCCTTCCGCGGGCATCACGCCGAGATCGTGTTCGACCTCGGCGACCCGATGGGCGAGAGCACCTGTGTCGCCTGCGGCGAATGCGTGCAGGCCTGCCCCACCGGCGCGCTGTCCCCGGCGCGCGGCGTCGCGAAGGTGACGGCGGACCGGACGGTCGACTCGGTCTGCCCCTATTGCGGCGTCGGCTGCCAGCTCACCTACCACATCAAGGACGAGCAGATCCTGCGCGTCGAAGGCCGCGACGGCCTCGCCAACCGCAGCCGCCTGTGCGTGAAGGGACGCTACGGCTTCGACTACGTCCACCATCGGCAGCGCCTCACCAAGCCGCTGATCCGGCGGGCCGACGCGCCCAAGCCCGCCGACTTCACGATGGATCCGGACGACGTCGCGCGCGTCTTCCGCGAGGCGAGTTGGGAAGAGGCGCTGGCGCTCGCCGGCCGCCGCCTGCGCGAGATCCGCGACACCAGGGGGCCGCACGCGCTGGCCGGCTTCGGGTCGGCCAAGGGCAGCAACGAGGAGGCCTACCTCTTCCAGAAGCTGGTGCGCACCGGCTTTCGCACCAACAACGTCGACCACTGCACCCGCCTCTGCCACGCGTCGAGCGTGGCGGCGCTGCTCGAGGGCATCGGCTCGGGCGCGGTGTCGAACCCGGTGATGGACGTGCTGAAAGCGGAGGTGGTGCTGCTGATCGGCGCCAACCCGGTGGTCAACCACCCGGTCGCCGCGACCTGGATCAAGAATGCGGTCAAGCGCGGGACCAAGCTGATCCTCGCCGACCCGCGCCGCTCCGAGCTCGCCCGCCACGCGACGCACTACCTGCAGTTCAAGCCCGACACCGACGTGGCACTTCTCAACGCGATGATGCACGTGATCGTGCACGAGGGGCTGGTCGATCCCGCCTTCATCAATGAGCGCACCGACGGCTACGACGCGGTGCGCAAGAACGTCGAGGGCTACAGCCCGGAGGCGATGGCGCCGCTGTGCGGCATCCCGGCGGAGACGATCCGGGAGGTAGCGCGGCTGTACGCGACGTCGAAGGGCTCGATGATCCTGTGGGGCATGGGCATCTCGCAGCACATCCACGGCACCGACAACGCCCGCTGCCTCATCGCGCTGTCGCTGATGACCGGGCAGATCGGCCGACCCGGCACCGGGCTGCACCCGCTGCGCGGCCAGAACAACGTCCAGGGCGCGTCCGATTCGGGGCTGATCCCGATGATGTATCCGGACTACCAGCGGGTCGCCAACCCCGACGCGCGCGAGAAGTTCGAGCACCTGTGGGGGACGCGCCTCGACCACAAGCCCGGCCTCACCGTGGTCGAGATCATGGATGCCGTGCACCGCGGCGAGATCACCGGCATGTACGTCATGGGGGAGAACCCGGCGATGTCCGATCCCGACGTGCAGCACGCGCGGGGGGCGCTCGCGGCGCTCGACTTCCTGGTCGTGCAGGACATCTTCCTGACCGAGACCGCCTATCTCGCCGACGTCGTCCTGCCGGCCTCGGCGTTCCCGGAAAAGACCGGCACGTTCACCAACACCGATCGGCTGGTGCAGCTCGGGCGGCAGGCGCTGCAGCCGCCGGGCGACGCACGCCAGGATCTGGAGCTGATCCAGGAGATCGCGCGCCGGATGGGCCTCGACTGGAACTACGCGGGACCGCGCGAGGTGTTCGCCGAGATGCGCAAGGCGATGCCGTCGATCGCCGGGATCACCTGGGAGCGGCTCGAAGCGGAGTCCGCCGTCACCTATCCGTGCGAGTACGAGGGGGATCCCGGCGAGCGCGTCGTGTTCACCGAGGAGTTTCCCACCCCCACGGGGCTCGCGCGCTTCGTTCCGGCCGACATCATTCCCGCGGCGGAGCAGCCCGACGGCGACTATCCGCTGGTGCTGATCACCGGCCGGCAGCTCGAGCACTGGCACACCGGCAGCATGACGCGGCGCACCGCGGTCCTCGACGCCATCGAGCCGGGGCCGGTGGCGATGATGCACCCGCTCGATCTCGCCGGCCTCGGCGTGGCGCCCGGCCAGGCCATCACCGTCGCCTCGCGGCGCGGCGGCATCAGCCTGTACGCGCGCGCCGACGAGGGCACGCCGCGCGGCGCCGTGTTCATCCCGTTCTGCTATTACGAAGCCGCCGCCAACGTCCTCACCAACGCGGCGCTGGACCCCTTCGGCAAGATCCCCGAGTTCAAGTACTGCGCGGTCCGGGTGACGCCGGGCGGCGCCGTGACGCCCCCGTCGAGCTTCGGCGGCGGCCAGGTCTTGGGGTCAGAGCTGTAATACGACGCGGCGCGAGCGATCAATGCGCAATCCCCGACATCGCGTCGTATTACAGCTCTGACCCCAATGCCCCCATTCCACCCTCAAGAGGTCACCGCATGCCCAGCGATATCGAGATAGCCCAGAAGGCGAAGATGCTGCGCGTCACCGAGGTCGCCGCCAAGCTCGGGATACCCGAGGAGCACCTCGAGCCCTACGGTCACTACAAGGCCAAGGTCGCGCTCGGCTACATCGACACGCTGGCCGACCGGCCCGACGGCCGGCTGATCCTGGTCACGGCGATCAGCCCGACGCCCGCGGGCGAAGGCAAGACCACGACGACCGTGGGCCTGGGCGACGCGCTCAACCGCATCGGCAAGAAGGCGGTCATCTGCCTGCGCGAGCCCTCGCTCGGCCCGGTGTTCGGGATGAAGGGCGGCGCCGCCGGCGGCGGCTACGCGCAGGTGGTGCCGATGGAGGACATCAACCTGCACTTCACCGGCGACTTCAACGCCATCGGCCTCGCCAACAACCTGCTCGCGGCGCTGATCGACAACCACATCCATCACGGCAACGACCTCGGCTTCGACGTCCGCCGCATCGCCTGGAAGCGGGTGATGGACATGAACGACCGCGCGCTGCGCGACATCGTCGTCTCGCTCGGCGGGCCGGGCAACGGCTACCCGCGCGAGGACGGCTTCGACATCGTCGTCGCCTCGGAGATCATGGCGATCTTCTGCCTCGCCACCAGCCTCAGGGACCTGAAGGAGCGGATTTCCAGGATCGTCGTCGGCTACACCCGCGACCAGAAGCCGATCCGCGCCGGCGACCTCAAGGCGCAGGGCGCGATGACCGCGCTGCTGAAGGACGCGCTGCATCCCAATCTGGTGCAGACGCTGGAGAACAGCCCGGCGTTCATCCACGGCGGCCCCTTCGCCAACATCGCCCACGGCTGCAACTCGGTGATCGCCACCAGGACGGCGCTGAAGCTCGCCGACTACGTGGTCACCGAGGCGGGCTTCGGCGCCGACCTCGGCGCGGAGAAGTTCATCGACATCAAGTGCCGCAAGAGCGGCCTGCGTCCCGACGCGGTGGTGATCGTGGCCACCATCCGCGCGCTCAAGTACCACGGCGGCGTCGACTTGAAGGAGCTCAACAAGGAAAACCTGCCGGCGCTGGAGAAGGGCATCGCCAACCTCGAGCGGCACGTCAACAACATCCGCAACCACTACGGGCTGCCGTGCGTGGTGTCGATCAACCACTTCACGTTCGACACCGCGGCCGAGATCACGCTGCTCAAACGCAAGATGGCCCATCACGATGCGCCGGTCATCCTCGCGCGGCACTGGGCCGAGGGCGGCAAGGGCGCCGAGGACGTCGCGCGCGCGGTGGTCGAGATGATCGACACCACGCCGACCAACTTCCAGTTCGTCTACGACGAGCAGGCGACGCTGTGGGAGAAGATCACGACCATCGCGCAGAAGATCTACGGCGCGACCGAGGTGACCGCCGACAGCAAGGTCCGCGGCCAGATCAAGCGGCTGCAGGAGGAAGGCTACGGCCTCTACCCGGTGTGCGTG
>Ga0316603_10002017_pt1 | contig 11038 bp, 7 predicted proteins | sample OWC_soil_day10_n_FD_207649 | JGI IMG/M metagenome (GOLD analysis project Ga0316603, IMG submission 207649) | Wetland soil microbial communities from Old Woman Creek delta, Ohio, United States - OWC_soil_day10_noCT | ecosystem: Environmental > Terrestrial > Soil > Wetlands | place: USA: Ohio...
TGTGCTTCGCGCGGACCCGGGCCCACACCTGCTTGATCGAGCAGCGCGGGCGCGCGATCGGCACCGAGGTGCACTCCGCGAAGCCGCTCATGTCGTAGATCTCGGCGCCGTCCGGCGAGCCCATGATCCGGAACTCGCACTCGCGGTTCGCCACCTTGACGCCGCGCGGGACGTTCTTCGGGCGCGCCGTCCGCGACGGCGAGATGAACCGCAGATCGATGTCGCCGTCGACCTGGGCGAGGTCGGCGACGCCCGACGGGTACACGCCCCCGACGTCGATCCGCGTCAGCCGCGCATCGGGCACGTTCTGCTTCGCCTCGGCGATCGCCCAGTCGATGAACTTGTCGACGTCGAGCTTCTTCGGGTCGTAGTTCGGAGGCCTGACGTCGTGGCGCGTGAACCAACCGGTCGTCGGCGCGGAGCCACCCGCGAGGCCGTTCTTGACGTCGACGCCGGCGACCTCGCCGAGCTTCTCCAGGTTCTTGAGCTCCTGGAGTCCTTCCTTGAGGTCGTCCGTTGCCTCGGCGAGATCCGAGGACACGTCGACGTCGTCATCGGTCTTCGCGAGCTCGGTCTTCGCGGGCTCGGTCTTCGCGGGCTCGATCTTCGCGGGGGGCGCCTCGCCACGCGCCGGCTCGCCGGGCGTCGGCACATCGGCGGCGACCACGTCGGTCGTGGTCTCGCGGTGCGTCTCCGTCCCGCCGCCGTTAGCGACGACCGCCGCGGTCACGCCGCCACCGACGATCACGACCGAGATCACGGCGATCCACAGACCCTTGCGCGAGGACTTCCTGCCCACGGGCGTGACCGGGACGCCGGTGACCTGGCCCTGCGAGACGGTCGAGACGTGCGCGGGTCCAGGTGCTGGTGGATTCGTCCCGCGCCCGCCCCAGCTAGCGGGCGGGGTCGGCGCCCACGCGCTCGGGTTCGTCGTCGGGCCCCGGGTCACGGTCAGCGGCGCCCACTGCTCCGGTGCGAGCTGCGACGTCGCGTGCTGGAGCGCCATGCTCATCGCCTGCGCGTTCGCGAACCGATGCTCGGGTTGCTTCGCGAGCGCGACCAGGATCACCTGCTCGAGGTCGGGCGGGAGATCCGGGCGGAGCTGGCGCGGCGGCGGCGGTGGTGCCTCGACGTGCATGCGCAGCAGATCGAACAGCGCCTCGGCGTGGAACGGCTTGGTCCCCGTGAAGCACTCGTAGAGGATGATGCCCATCGCGTAGATGTCGGCGCGATGATCGATGGGGCGACCCGCGGCCTGCTCCGGGGCCATGTAGTGCGGCGTGCCGAGGAGCGAGCCCGTCCGCGTCGACGAGCCGGTGCTCGCATCCGTGAGCTTCGCGATGCCGAAGTCGAGCACCTTGGGGCGGCCCGACGGCGTGACGTAGATGTTGTCGGGCTTGAGGTCGCGGTGGACGATCCCCTTGGCGTGCGCGGCGCCGAGCGCATCGAGCACCTCGGCCGCGAGGCGCGCGACCCCGCCGAGCGGGAGCGGACGCTGCTGCTGGATCGCGGTCTCGATGAGGTTCGCGAGCGGCGCCCCATCGAGGTACTCCATGATGATGTAGGGGCGACCATCGGGGAGCATCGCGAGGTCGAGCACGTTGACGATGCTCTCGTGGCGGATCAGGTTGACCGCCTTCGCCTCGGCGAAGAACCGCTCGACGAGATCCTTCCGATCGCTGCACTCGCGCGACAGGACCTTGATCGCGACGCGGCTCCCGATCGTCGGGTGCACGCCCTTGTAGACGCGGCCCATGCCGCCGATCCCGAGCAGCCGCGCGACACGGTACGCGCCGATCGTCGTGCCGAGCAGTAGATCTTCACCGATCGCCGCGAGGGGACTGCCGTCCGTGGCGCAGAACCCGGGCCCCGGCTGGGACGCGCCACACTCCGCGCACACGAACATCCGCCGAGGATAACACCGTGTCCGGCCGGACGCCGGTCGCATGTCCGGGCGGCGTGCACGCGACGCCGCAAGCTCCCGACGACACACGCGCCGACCGCTGGCGCACTGCTTGCTCGTCCCGTGCGCATGGAACACGGGGCGGTCACGGACAGCAGCAGCGACGACCTCGAGGTCGAGCTCGACAAGATCGAACGACCGCGCGAGCGCCTGTGGCGGACGGGGACCGATGCCCTCGGTGATGACGAGCTGCTCGGCATGGTGCTCGGCACCGGCGTCAAGCACCGCCCCCTCCGAGAGATCGCGACCGAGCTCCTGCACTCCGCCGGTGGCGTGGGCGGCCTGTCGCGCTCGACGCCGCGCGAGCTCGCGCAGATCTCCGGGGTCGGGGCCGCGCGCGCGGCGCGGGTCACCGCGGCGTTCGAGCTCGGGCGGCGCGCCGTCGACGCGATCCACCACCGCGAGACCGTCGGGCGCCCCGAGGACGTCTATCGCTGCGTCGCGCCGCGCGTCGCCGGTCTCGCGCAGGAGGTGTTCCTCGTGATCGGGGTCGACATCCGCAACGGCCTGCTCGCCATCGTCGAGGTCGCGCGCGGCAGCGTGCTCGGCGTCGAGGTCCACCCGCGGGAGGTGTTCCGCCCGCTCGTGCGAATCGCGGCGGCCGGTGGCGTGCTCGTCCACAACCATCCGTCGGGCGACGCGACGCCGAGCCCCGAGGATGTCGAGCTGACGCGCCGGTTGCGCGAGGTCGGCCGGCTGATCGGCATCCCGATCATCGATCACGTCGTGATCGGCGATCGCTCGTACCGGTCGATCGCCGAGTGGATGGGCGCGGAGTTCTAGCGCTGTGCGGCGATCGCGCGGAGCACGGCCGAGGTCTCGTTGGCGGTGCGAATCGCGATCACCGGCTCGGCGCCGAAGTAACCGAACGACCGCAGGTTGTCGCCGGTCCGCTCGGCGCCGGCGATCACGCGCGGGCCGCGATCGAGCGACACCAGCCGCGGGTCCGCCGCCTCGAGCGCGTTCGAGACGTGGCCGGCGATGTGGCACGACGAGCAGTCGGTGGTGTCCGGGACGGTCGCGAGCGGCGACTGCTGCGCGAGCGCCCACGCGGACAGCTGCTTCTTCGCGGTGGCGGACAGCGCGGGGATCGCGAGCGAATCGGTGCCCGTGCGGCCCGCGGGGTCGGCGAGGTCCGGCGTGATCGTGTAGCGGTGGCCGCCGCCGAACCCGCCGTTGCCGAGGACCTGCAGGGTCTCGTTGCCGATGATCTTGATCGCGCCGGGAGCCGGGAAGCCGGTCGCCGCGGTCGCCTTTATGTGGAAGCCGCCGAGCTCCCACTGGCCCTGGCGCGCCAGCGTGCGGGTCACGAACGTCATCCGCGCGAGGGTCGCCGGACCGGCGTGATCGGTGATGATCTTCGCGAGGCCGGTCGCGTAGGCCCCCGTCATGCCCTGCGCCTTGAGCGCCGGGTTGATCCCGAGCGGCGCATACGCGCGGTTCTGTGGCGCCTTGTCCTCGAGGGCGCGCAGCCGCGCGACGACATCGGCGTGCTGATCCGCCGACAGGTTGTACAGCGCGTGGACGGCGCCATCGAACGTGCCGCCCTCGCCGTCGAGCGCCTGGAACACGAGCCGGACCTGCGGCTGGCACGCCGCCGTCAGCGACGTCGTGAAGCACGGATCGAAGCGGACCGCGACGACGCGCAGCGCGTCGTACTCGCCGGGCTCGGGGACCGCATTGAACACCGAGCGGCCGATCTTGTCGAAGGCGGACTTCGGCAGGAGCGCCCCACCCTTGCCGGGCAGCGAGGCCTTCCACGGCAGGTCGCCGGTCGCAGGCACGGGCACGAGGATCGAGACGTCGTGCCGGCCAAGGGCGCCCTCGTCGAGGACGCCGCGGGTCTCGGCGCTCGCGAGCAGGTTCTCGAGGGTGCGGGGGCCGACGTACGCGAGCGCATCGAGCTCGACGAGCGAGTCGAACGCTTGATCATCCGCGGTGCCGAGCCGCCGATCCGCGCCGGCGCGATAGGTCGCGATCGCCCTGGCGGCGCGGCTCGCGACGCCGGCATCGGACTTGAGCTGTGCCTCGGTCAGGGTCCCCGCGAGCTCCATCACGGCGAGCGCCTGCGGTTCGCTGAGGTCGTAGCCGTCGGCCTTGCCGTCCGCGGCCGTGAAGTCGTCGGTCTCGCCGTCCTCGATGCCTTCGTCGCCGGCGCAGCCGGTCAGGTAGATGCAAGTGGCGATGATGGTGGGGACGGCGCGCATCTCCCCGGTACGAGCAAGGGCCACGCCACCCCGGCGGCGCGGTAGGCCACCAGGATCACAGCGGCCCCGAGCCCACCGGCGCCTCGACTAGCCACCGGCGCTGGCTACTGCTCACGCGATCCAGATGCAGTCCGTCGTCTCGATCGAGGCCGGCGGCTCGAGCACCGCCGACGCCCAGCGCGCGAGCCGCGGGCGGGGAGCGAGCGCGAACACGAACCGCACCGCGTGCGCGACCGGTCCGTGGCCGGCGACGATCGGCGTCCGCGCGAGGATGTTGAGCAGGTGCGTCGGACCCGCGCGGAGGGTCGCGGTGATCGCGGCCTCGCCCGGCAGCTCGACATGATCACCGGGGGCGACCAGCTCGATCGTCTGCTCGTGGACGAGCTCGATCGGCGCGGTCCCGACCAGGAACGACCACCGGCGATAGCCGGGGAACTGCGAGAACGCGCCGGACGACGTCACCTCGGCGACGCTGACCCGGAGGTCGTAGTCGTCGCGATCGGGGGTCCGCCAGATCTCGTGCGTGATCCCGCCGCCGTTGTTCCACGACTGCGCCCGCCACGCGGCCTGCTCGATCACGCGCACGATCACGGCCCCGGCGCTGGCGGCGGCGGTCCGGGCGGACCCGGATCCGGATTGCGATCCCGATCGCGCAGCCGCTGCTCGAGCTCCGCGAGCCGCCGGCGAGCCTCGTCACGCTCCCGCTCGGCGCTCTCGCGTGCGGCTGCCGCGGCATCGCGCTCGCGCTCGGCGGCTTCCTGCGCCCGACGGGCAGCCTCGCGATCCTGCTCGGCGCGCGTCTGCCCGCTGCGCGCGGCGTCGCGATCCTGCTCCGCGGCGATCGCAGCCTGCTTCGCCGCCTCGCGCTCTCGCTCGGCGGCCTCGCGTGCGAGGCGCGCGGTCTCGCGCTCCTTCTCGGCGACGACCTGCGCCATCCGCGCGGCGTCGCGCTGGCGCTCGGCCTCGGTCTGCGCCGTGTTCGCGCGTTCGCGGTCGGCGAGCGCGAGCGCCTTCTGGCCCTCGGCCTCCTCCTTCTGCTTCATCGCCTCCTGGTAGCGCTTCATCGCGTCGTCGGCCTGCCCCTTCGCCGCGCGCGCCGCGACATCGGCCTGCCCGCGCAGCGCCTCGGCGGCCTTGCGCTTCTGCTCGGCCTCGCGCCGGAGCTGATCGGCGTTCTTGCCCTCGCGCTGTGCCTGATCGGCGAGCGCCTTCGCCTCCTCCGCCTCGCGGGTCGCATCGTCGGCGACACGCTCCTTCTGACTCGCATCGGCCTGCGCCGCGGCCGTCATCGCGCGCAGCTCGGCCTCCTCCTTTGCCTTCTGCGACAGGTAGCCGTAGACCAGGGTGCCCGCGATCGCGAACGCGACCAGCGAGGCGATCCCGACGGTCGCCGCCTTGTGGCGCCGCGCCCACCGCGACATCCGGCCGAGCACCGAGTAGCGATGAGAGAACACGAGATCACCGGTCAGGTACTGCTTGAGCGCGCGCACGAGCTCGTCCGCGGTGAACCGGTTGGCGGCGTCGTGCGCCATCGCGCGCGCGATGATCCCCGACAGCTCGGGATCCTTCGGCATGGCCGCGGCCGCGGGCTCGCCCGCCTTGAGCCAGTCGAGGAACGCGTGGAGCTGCTTGCCGCGCGCCGACGAGTCGACGGACCTCCACTCGAACGGCGTGGTCCCCGACACGACCTCGTAGAGGGTGATCCCGAAGCTGTAGACGTCGAAGCTCGGATCGGCCTGGCGGCCCTGGCTCTGCTCGAGCGGGAGGTACGGCGGCGTACCCGCGCTGATCGTCACCATCCGGCCGCTCATCGACGGCGGCTGATCGTTGAGCGACGCGGCATCCGGGCCGCCCGGCGCATCGAGATCGCGCGCGATGCCCCAGTCGATCAGCGTCGCCTCGCCGCGCTTGCCGAGGATGATGTTGTTCGGCGTGCAGTCGCGGTGCACGACGCGGTGCTCGTGCGCGTACGCGAGCGCCTCCGCGATCGCGACCAGGTTCGACAGCAGCTCGAGCCGCTCGCGCGTGCACGGCTTGCCGGTGCTCTTCTCCTGCTCGGTGAGCTCGTCGAGCCGGTCGCGCAGCGAGATGCCGTCGACGCGCTCGAGCACGCAGAACGGCCAGCCGACGGTCGCCTTGCCGAGCTCGTAGATCGTGACGATCGACGGGTGCTGCAGCTTCGCCAGGATCCGCGCCTCCGCGGTGACGCGGCGCTGGAACATGTCGGCCATGCCGCCGGGCAGATCGTCGCCCTGGCGCGGCGACTTGAGGATCACGGTCCGGCCGAGCCGGCGATCCTCGGCTGCGAAGATCTCGGCCATGCCACCGCGCGCGATCGGATCGGCCGGCCACTTGAATGCGCTCTCGCTGACCAGGCCCTTGGGCAGATCGAGCTCGATCGGGCCGGGCGCCCCCTCGCTGGAGGCGATCACCGAGCGACACATCGAACAGCCCGCGAGGTGGCTGTGGACGTGCGGCAGCGATGGATCCTTCAGCTCGGCGAGGGTCGGGTGTTTCTCCCCTTCCATCCCGGGCCTGGTCGCGTCGGTCTCCATCCGTCGGTTATATCGCCGACGGGGGCGCGGCGCTCGTTAGTGGTCGTGGTCGCAGTCGGGGCCGTGGACGTGCTCCTCGGGGCCGAGATCCGTCGGTGAGCCGCCCTCGGGCAGCGGGGTGCCGGCCTGGGTGAGCTTCTCGACCTCGGTGATCTGTGCGGCCTCGACGAGGAACTTGAGGACCTTGTCCTGGCGCAGCGAGTACGTGACGTTGTCGAGGCGGCCATCGCGCTGCCACTCCGCGCGCAGCTTGGCGGCGGGCGTGTTGCGCGCCTTCGCGGTCGTCTCGATGTGCGCGGTGATCTCGGCCTCGGTGACCGCGATGTTCTCCTTGTCGGCGATCGCCTCGAGCAGGAGCTGGCCGCGAACCTCGTCGGCGCCGGCCGGGCGCATCTTCTCGCGGAGGTCGTCCGACAGGCTCGCGTTACCGCGCTCCGGCTTCATGCCGAGCATCTGGCGCAGGCGCTGGTACTGCATCTCGACCGCGCGCTCGACGAGCGTCGACGCGACCGGGATCTGGTTCTTCTTGATCAGCTCGCGCAGCACGCCCTCGCGCGCCTCGCGGTCGATCACCTCGCGCTCCTTGTCCTCGAGCTCCTTGCGCAGCGCGGCCTTGAGCCCGTCGAGGGTCTCGGCCTTGCCGGTGTCCTTGGCGAACTCGTCGTCGAGCGCGGGGACGTCCTTGCTGCGCGCCTCGAGCACGGTGATGGTCAGGTTCGCCTTGCGGCCACGGATCGACTCGTCCTTGTGATCCTCGGGGACGGTGATCTCGATCTGCTTGTCCTTGGTGTCGATCGGGATCCCGAGCAGCGCGTCGCGCATGCCGGGGAGCGGCTCGCGCTCCGGGTCGTCGAGATCGACCGCGAACTGCGGCTGGTTGATCTGGTGCTCGCCGATCGTGCCGGTGACGCTGAGGCCGACGATGTCGCCGGCCGCGGTGACGTCACGGCCCTCGATCGGGCGGAGCTCGGTGTGCTCGCGGCGGAGCTGCGACAGCGCCTCCTCGACGGCCTCGTCCTTGATGTCGAGCTTGCGGCGCTCGATCGACAGGCCCTTGTAGTCCTGCGGGACGACCTCGCCGCGGATCTCGATGATCGCGGAGAACTTGAACGGGTGACCCTTCTTGATCGGGTCGGCCTCCTCGACGCGGGGCTCGGCGACCGCCGCGAGGCTGTGCTCCTCGGAGGCGCGGAAGAACGACTCGCGCACGAGCGCGTACGCGACCTCGGCGTTCACGCGCTGGCCATAGACCTGCTCGAGGACGGGCCGCGGGACCTTGCCCTTGCGGAAGCCCTTGAGGGCCACGCCCTTGCCGAGATCCTTGTAGGCCTCGCCGAGCTTTATCGAGACCGTCTCCCACGGAATCTCGACGAACATCTTCTTCTCGACCGGCGAAACGTCTTCGATGCGTACCTGCATGGGCGGGCGATGGCGTACCACAGCCCCGACGAGAAAGCCTAGCGCCGGAGCCGGTACGTCGGTTCGCCGCCGTGGGGGCTCCCAGGCTCGACGAGATCGAGCCCGAAGCTCTCGAGCTTGCGGGTCAGCTCCTCCATGAACGCCACGGCGTCGGAGATGTCGAGCATCTGCCCGATCGCGCGCGCGGTCAGCTCCGCCTCCCCGAGGGCGTTGAGGATCCGGCGCTCTCCGGAGTCGATCTGGAAGTCCTGGGGGACGACGCGGTCGACGAGCCAGCCGAGCCGCGACGACACCTGCGGCGCGAGACCGAGCCGGACCACCGCGGACTGGGCTCCCGAGCCCGACTGATAGCCGAGCGCGGTGCGGGCGTTGGGCGACATCGGCGGCGGGCGGGTAGCGCCCCGGCGCGCGCGCGGCATCGGCGTCTTGCGGAGCTCGGGGTTCGAGGGGGCGGCGCTCGGCGCGGCGGCCGGGACGTGGTGCGCGGCGACCTGGACCTGCGGGACGAAGGTCGCCGCCTGGGACTGGGGGACCCGCGCGGCGGAGGCGGGCGCGACGAAGTCGACCTGGGGCTGCTGGTGGTGATCCGTGCGCTTGGGCAGCACGCGCGGCGCGCCCGGCCCCCAGTTCGCGGTCGGCTCGCGATCGAACGTCGATTCCTCGTCGGCCAGGCGCGGCGGGTTGCCCTTGCTGCCCGCGATCCGGCGGGCGGCCTCCTCGAGCTGGTGCTTGACCTCCTGCGCGCGGCCGTCGGCCTGCTCGCCGACGTGGATGCCCCACGGACCGTTGACGTCGATGCCGGCAGGACCGATCGCGAGCTCGACGCCGTGCAACATGATCGTCGGCCGCGTCTGATCGCGGCTCTCCGCGTACGCGCGCATCAGGACGCGCTGCTCGGCCCATTTCTCCGAGATCACCATCACCGATCGGTAGTGGCTGGGCGGAGAGCCCGGAGCGCGCAGCCACACGTCGACGAACCGGATCTGAGCCATGCGAACGAGGTAAATCATAGCCCGCTTCGCACCGCGTGTGGCAGCCTCCGCCGTCGTGGAACGCATGCAGCGCTGGTTGCCGACGGGTGTGCTCGCCGTCTCGCTCGTGCTGCTCGTCGTCGGCGCGGCCGGCGGGCCGGGATGGGACCGGGCGGCCGACCGCGCCGTGCTGGCGGCCTACCTCGCACGGACCGCGGTCGCCCCGCTGTACGACGCGCTCACCGGCGTGGCCGCCCATCTGCCGGTCGGCGAGGTCGGGTTCCGGCTGTCGCTGCTCGCGGCCGTGCTCGGGGCGCTGACGCTCGCGGGCGTGGTCGCGGCGGTCCGCGTCCTGCTCCCCAAGGATCCGTTCGCTGGCGTGATCGCCGCCGCCGTCCTCGTGCTCGCGCCGGCGTTCCGCGAGGCGACCGCGACCGCCGCACCGTCCATGCTCGCGGCGTGCGGCCTCGTGTGGTCGCTCGCGGCCGCCGGAGCGCACGCACGATCGCGATCGGTGCGCGACGCCGCGCTCGCACTCGCCGCCGTCGCCGCCGTGATCGGGAGCGCCCCGTGGCTCGGCGCGGGCCTCGCGGTGCTGATCGTCGGCTGGCTCGCCCGCGCGGGCGCCCGGCGCGATCACCTCGCGATCGGCGGCGGCGCGCTCGGCGCGCTCGTGATCGTGCTGTGGATCGGCACGCACGGGCGGCTGCCCGCGGTCGCGGTCGATCTCACCGCGATGGTCGCGACCTCGGGCCGCGGCGCCGGGGCGATCGTCGTCGGTGGGGGACTGCTCGGCGCCGCGTTCGCCGCCGCCACCGGCCTGCCCCTCGCGCGCTGGCTCGCGCTCGCGATCGGGCTCGCCGCTGCCCACGCGATCACGGTCGATCCGGATCCGGCCCCGCTCCTCGCCGTGCTCGCGATCGGCATCGCCGTGATCCCGAGCGCGATCGCCCGCGCCGTCCCGCTACCGCGTACGTGGGTCGGCCTCGCCGCCGGGATCCCGCTCGTCGCGGTCGCGCTCCTCACCGGCGGCAGCGTGCGGATCGACGATCCGGGAGAGGCACCCGCGCGCGTCGCGACCGACGTGATCGGCCTGCTCCCGCCCGGGCCCGGCGTGGTCGTCGCGACCCACGGCACCGTGTGGTCCGCGGTCCACTACGCGCAGGCGATCGCGGGCGCGCGCCCCGATCTCCAGCTCGTCGCCCCCGCGCTCCCGACCGTGAGTGACGTCGCCGCCGCCGATGCACTCCGCGCCAAGCAGATCGCCGGCGCAGATGTCCCGGCGTTCGGCCGCCTCGATCCCGCGCGCAGCGCTCCACGCGGCCGCGGGTTCGAGCTCCGCGCGGAGCCGCTCGCTGTCGCGATCGCGCCGCCACCGCCCGCGCGGTATGCCTCGGCGATCGGCGACGAGCTCGCGGTGGTGCTGGCTCTGGCGCGCGCGCGCTTCGAGGCCGGGATGGGACGCCTCGACGCCGCCGCGCGCGCAGCGGGCCTCACCACGCGCTTCCGTGCCGCGGATCTCGCCGTGCTCGCGATCTCGCTCCCGACGCGCGAACGCCCGGCGCTGTACGGCTTCGTGCCGCGGCTCGACGACCGCCGTCCCGGTCCGTGGTCTCTCGAGCTGTTCGGCGATGACCTCGCGTGGGTCGCGGGACTCCCGCAGCCCGTCGTCGAAGGTCCGCCCGCGCGGCGCCTCCATGGGCTGTGGCGCGAGCTGCTCGCCGGGACGCGCCAGCCCGGGGATCCCGAGATCGCCGCACTCGGTCCGGCGGCCGTGCGCGCGACCGCCGAGCTGCTCGCCGCAATCCGTGCGCCCTGACGGCGCAAAAAAAACCGCCGACAATCTGGGGGAGACTGTCGGCGGGACCCGCTTCGGAGCGGGGGTCAGGTGGCAACCGTGGCGTGGGTGGAACGCCAGATGGT
>Ga0316603_10002018_pt1 | contig 11037 bp, 6 predicted proteins | sample OWC_soil_day10_n_FD_207649 | JGI IMG/M metagenome (GOLD analysis project Ga0316603, IMG submission 207649) | Wetland soil microbial communities from Old Woman Creek delta, Ohio, United States - OWC_soil_day10_noCT | ecosystem: Environmental > Terrestrial > Soil > Wetlands | place: USA: Ohio...
ATCTGTCGCGCGAGGCCGTGGTCCGGATCGGCCGGCACCTGAGGCTGCCCGCGAGCAAGGTGTACGGCGTGGCCACGTTCTACAACCAGTTCCGGTTCCAGCCGCTCGGCCGGTATCACGTCCAGGTCTGCCGCGGCACCGCCTGCCACGTGAAGAAGTCGGTGCAGACGCTGACGGCGCTGCAGCGCTCGCTGAACATCAAGCCGGGCCAGACGTCGCGCGACGGCGTGTTCAGCCTCGAGGTGGTGGCGTGCCTCGGCGCCTGCGGGCTGGCGCCGCTGGTGGCCGTGAACGGCGAGTTCCATGCCGGGGCGACCCCCGACGCGGTCAACCGCCTGGTACGAAACCTGCGGAAGGAGGCGAAGGTCAAGTGAGCGCAGCCGCCTTCCCGCGTTGCTGCCCGGCCTGCTGGCACTCGGCCGAACGTCCCTGCCCCGACCTGGTCGCGTGCCTGGCCGACGGCCCGCGCTGCCACGCGAACGAGGCGTGTTCGGCCGGCATCGCCGCCCGCAACCGCGACCGGCGGCGCGACGCGCCGGCGCGGCCGGTCATCTACGTCGGCACGGGAACCTGCGGCCTCGGCGCGGGCGCCGGCAAGACGCGGGCGGCCATCCGCGCCTGGGTGGATGCGGCCGCGGTCGAGGTGGACGTCATCGAGGTGGGCTGCATCGGCCTGTGCGTGGAAGAGCCGCTGGTCGACATCCAGCTGCCGGGCCGGACGCGGCTGAGTTTCTCGCGCGTCACCGAGAAGAAGGCGGCGCCGCTGCTGACGGCCGTCTTCGCGGGCCAGGCGTTCCCGATGGAGCCGCTGGCCCAGTTCAGGCACGAGGGCGCCATGCCCTGGCCCGGCGTGCGCTGGCTCGACGAGCACCCGTTCTTCGGGCCCCAGACGCGCTGGGTGCTCGCCCACTGCGGCATCGTCGACCCCACGAGCCTCGACGAGTACTTGGCGCGCGGCGGGTACGGCGCGCTGGCGACGGCGCTGCGGACGATGACGCCGGCGGACGTGTGCCGCGAAGTCGAACTGAGCGGCCTGCGCGGGCGCGGCGGCGGGGGCTTCCCCACCGGCACCAAGTGGACGATCGCCCGCAAGCAGGCGGCCGACCAGAAGTACATGATCTGCAACGCCGACGAGGGCGATCCCGGCGCGTTCATGGATCGCGCGGTGATGGAAGGCGACCCGCACCGCGTGCTGGAAGGCCTCGCGCTGGCCGCCTATGCGATCGGCGCGAGCAAGGCGTACATCTACACGCGCGCCGAGTACCCGCTGGCGATCGCGCGCGTGACGGCCGCCATCGCGCAGGCGAAGGCCTACGGCCTGCTGGGACCCAACATCTTCGACTCGGGCTTCACCCTCGACATCATCGTCAAGCAGGGGGCGGGCGCGTTCGTGTGCGGCGAGGAGACGGCGCTCATCCACAGCATCGAGGGACGCCGCGGGATGCCGCGGCCGCGGCCGCCGTTCCCGGCCGCGAGCGGGCTGTTCGGCAAGCCGACCATCATCAACAACGTCGAGACGCTGGCGAACGTGCCGGCGATCGTGTCGCGGGGCGCGGCCTGGTTCGGTTCGGTGGGTACGGCGTCGAGCAAGGGGACGAAGGTCTTCGCGCTGTCGGGCAACGTGGCGCGCACGGGCCTGGTGGAGGTCGCCATGGGCACGACGCTGCGCCAGATCGTGTTCGACATCGGCGGGGGCATTCCCGGCGACCGGGCCTACAAGGCGGTCCAGATCGGCGGCCCGTCGGGCGGCTGCATCCCGACGTCGCAGCTGGACATCGACATCGACTACGAGTCGCTGAAGAAGGTCGGCGCCATGATGGGCTCCGGCGGCCTCGTCGTGATGGACGACGGGAACTGCATGGTGGACGTGGCGAAGTACTTCATGGACTTCATCCAGAAGGAGAGCTGCGGCAAGTGCATCCCCTGCCGGGAAGGCACGCGGCGCATGCTCGAGATCCTCGAGAGCCTGAGCCGCAGCCGGCGCCTCGAGCAGCAGTTCGAGGCGCTCGAGCGGTTCCGCGCGGTGATGAACCTCGAACATCTCGCGAAGGTCATCCAGGACACGAGCCTGTGCGGGCTCGGCCAGTCGGCGCCGAATCCGGTGCTGAGCACGCTGCGGTGGTTCCGGGACGAGTACGAAGCGCACGTCTACGACCGCCGCTGCGATGCCAAAGCATGCCGCGAGCTGCTGGTCTACGAGATCGACGCGACGCTGTGCAAGGGGTGCGGCATCTGCATCAAGCAGTGCCCGTCGGACGCGATCGTGGGCGCGCCGAAGAGCCCGCACCACATCATCCCCGAGCGCTGCGTGGCGTGCGGGTCGTGCGTGGACGCGTGCAATCTGGATGCGGTGCTGGTGCATTAGCTCGGGGTTCGGGGCTCGGGATTCAGGCGGAGACGAATGTCAGTAGCCAGTAGCCAGTAGCCAGTAGAAGCGCCAGGCACGCTGACTGGCTGTTCTGAGTTTCCTACTGACTACTGACTACTGACTATTGGCTACTGACTTCGGGAGAAACGATGACACTCGAAATCAACGGCCGGACGGTGGAAGCGCAGAACGGCGACACGGTGCTGGCGGCGGCGCGGCGGGCCGGCGTGAAGATTCCCACGCTGTGCCACTACGAGGGCCTGCCGCCGAGCGGCGCATGCCGGATGTGCGTGGTCGAAGTGGACGGCCAGCGCGGCCTCGTGCCCAGCTGCGCGTTCCCGGCGGCCGCGGGCATGAAGGTGCAGACGCATTCGCCGCGCGCGGTCGACGCCCGCCGCACGCTGGTGGAGCTGCTGCTCGCCAACCACCCGGACGACTGCCTGTACTGCGCCCGGAACGGCGAGTGCCAGCTGCAGGATCTCGCGGCGCAGCTGGGCGTCAGGCGCCGCCACTACTTCGGCGGCCGGACGCCGGCGCGCATGGACGTCGCGAGCCCGTCCATCGTCCGCGACCCGGCGAAGTGCATCCTCTGCGGCAAGTGCGTGCGCGTGTGCGAGGAAGTGCAGGCCGTGGGCGCCATCGACTTCATCGGGCGCGGCAGCAAGACGCGCATCGGCCCCGCGTTCGACGAGGGACTGAACGTCAGCAGCTGCGTCAACTGCGGCCAGTGCGTCGCGGTGTGCCCGGTGGGCGCGCTGGTGGAGACCAGGGCGATCGACGAGGTGCGCGCGGCCCTCGCGGATCCGCAGAAGATCGTCGTCGTCCAGCACGCGCCGTCCGTGTCGGTGAGCCTGGCCGAGGAGTTCGGCCTCAGGCCGGGCACCGACGTCGACGGCCCGTTCGTGACGGCGCTGCGCCGCCTGGGGTTCGCCTGGGTCTTCGATACCGCGTTCACGGCCGACCTCACCATCATGGAGGAGGCCTCCGAGCTGGCGCACCGCCTGGCCAACGGCGGCGTGCTGCCGATGATGACCAGCTGCTCGCCCGGGTGGGTGAAGTTCGTCGAGCAGTTCTACCCGGACCTCATCCCGAACCTTTCCACCTGCAAGAGCCCGCAGCAGATGCTCGGCGCGGTGGTGAAGACGTTCCTGGCCGGCCGCCTCGGCGTCGAGCCCGAGCGCATCTACAGCGTGGCGATCATGCCCTGCACCGCCAAGAAGTTCGAGGCCGGGCGTGCCGAGATGGGGCGCGACGGCCGGCAGGACATCGACGCGGTGCTGACCACGCGCGAGGTGGCCGAGCTCATCCGGATGTACGGCCTCGATCTCGGGTCGCTGCCGCCGGACGCCGCCGACACGCCGTTCGGCGAGCGCACGTCGGCCGGCAAGCTGTTCGGCGCGTCGGGCGGCGTGGCGGAGGCCGCACTGCGGACCGCCCATTACCTGCTCACCGGGCAGACGCCGGACGATCTCAGGATCCAGGCCCTGCGCGGTCTCGACGGCATCAAGGAGTTCCGGGCGACCGTGGCGGGCACCGAGATCGGCGTCGCGGCGGCCTCGGGCCTCGGCAACGCCCGCAGGCTGATGGATCAGGTGCGGGCCGGCCGCAAGGACCTGCAGTTCATCGAGGTGATGAGCTGCGCCGGGGGCTGCGTGGCCGGCGGAGGCCAGCCGCGGTCGGCGTCGCCCGACGCCGTGCGCGCCCGGATGCAGGCGCTCTATCTGATCGACCGGGACGCCATCCTGCGCGCGTCGCACGAGAACCCGGCCATCCAGCGGCTCTACGCGGAGTTCCTGGGGAAGCCGCTGTCGCGCAAGAGCCACGAACTCCTGCACACGCACTACGACGCGCGCGAGACGGTGATGTAGATGGACCCGAATCGACGGGATCCGGCCGGTACAATGCTGATGGAGCCAGGGCCCGTCACGCCCGTGGAGCCCGGGTTTTTCACACTCGTCGGGCCCGGGGTCGTTGGACCCCGGGTCGTGGAGGTCGCGTGACGCCACTCGCCCAGGAACCGCTCGTCTCGACCATCGGCGAGCGCTGCCGCGTCTGCTACCAGTGCGTGCGCGAATGCCCGGCCAAGGCGATCCGGATCGCCGACCGCCGCGCGCAGGTGCTCCCCGAGCGGTGCATCGGCTGCGGCGTCTGCTTCAAGGTGTGCACCCAGGACGCCAAGCGCATCCTGTCGGCGGTCGAGGCGGTCGAGGCCCTGCTGGCGGGCCCGACGCCGGTCGCCGCGATCATCGCGCCGAGCTTCCCTGCGGAATTCATCCGGTACGACTACACGCAGGTCGTGGGCGCCCTGCGCGCCCTGGGGTTCGCGTCGGTGCACGAGGTGGCCTTCGGCGCCGAGCTCGTCGCCCAGCAGTACCAGCGCCTCGTCGCGGAGGACGCCGACAGGCTCTGGATCGCCACCACCTGCCCGGCCGTCGTCGGCTATGTCCGCCGGTACCACCCGGACCTGACCGGTTCGCTCGCGCCCGTGGTGTCGCCGATGATCGCGATGGCGCGCCTGCTCCGCGCGCGGCAGGGCGACGGGATCCGGGTGGTCTTCATCGGCCCGTGCATCGCGAAGAAGCGCGAGGCGGTCTCCTCGGATCTGGCGGGTGAGGTCGACGAGGCGCTCACCTTCACCGAGCTCCGCCGGATGCTCACCGCGCGCGGCATCGACCTCGACCTCGTCGCCCCCGGCGACTTCGATCCGCCGCACGCGCGGGGCGGCGGGCTGTTTCCCATCAGCGGCGGCATGCTGCAGGTGGCCGGCATCCAGGAAGACCTCGTGACCGGGCACGTGATGGTCGGCGAGGGCCCGGCCGAGTTCGCGCAGGCGATCAAGGAAGCCGAAACGGGCATCATGGAGACGCGCCTGCTCGAGCTGCTCTTCTGCAAGGGGTGCACGATGGGCCCGGGCATGAGCTCCGACCTGCCGCATTTCGGCCGGCGCGCCCGCGTCAGCCAGTTCGTGCGCGCGCGCATCGCCAGCGTCGACCAGGGCGAGTGGCAGCGGGCGCACGGGCGCTGGGCCGGCCTCGACCTGACGCGCCCGTACTCGCCCTTCGACCTGCGCATGCCGGTGCCGTCGCCCGAGGAGCTGACGCGCCTGCTCGCCGGGATCGGCAAGTCGGACCCGCGCCACGAGCTGAACTGCGGCGCGTGCGGCTACTCGTCCTGCCGCGAGCTGGCGAGCGCGATCTACACGGGCCTCGCCGAGCCGACGATGTGCCTGCCGCACAGCATCGAGCAGCTGCGCAGCACCGTCCGCGAACTCGCCCACTCGAACGAGGAGCTCGCGAGCACGCAGGAAGCGCTCGTCAAGTCGGAGAAGCTCGCGAGCATGGGCCAGCTCGCCGCGGGCATCGCCCACGAGGTCAACAATCCCCTGGGCGTCGTCATCATGTACGCGCACTTCCTCATGGAGCAGATCGGCAATCGCCCCGAGCTGCGGGAGGACCTGACGATGGTCGTCGAGCAGGCCGACCGGTGCAAGAAGATCGTCTCGGGCCTGCTGAACTTCGCGCGCCAGAACAAGGTGGAGCACGGGCGCACCAACTTCGTCGACCTGGTGCAGAAGGCCCTGCGCGGCGTCCCGCCGCCCGTGAACGTCACGCTCGACGTCGTGAACCGGATGGCGGATCCCGCCGTCGAGCTCGACGCCGATCAGCTCACGCAGGTGCTCGTCAACCTCGTCAGCAACGCCTATGCCGCGATGCCCGACGGGGGCGCGCTCGCGGTCACGCTGAGCGACGAGGGGCCCGGCAGCGACCGGTGCTGCCTGGCCGTGGCCGACACCGGCGTCGGCATCCCGGCCGCGCACATCCCGAAGCTCTACGAACCCTTCTTCACGACGAAGAAGGTGGGCCAGGGCACCGGCCTCGGTCTCGCCGTCACCTACGGCATCGTGAAGATGCACCGCGGCGACATCCAGGTGGTTTCGAACGCGGACCCCGCCAAGGGCCCGACAGGCACCACCTTCACCGTCTGCCTGCCCCGCCGCCGCCCCGACGGGGTGGCCGGCAGCCTCCCCGCCGCGACGGCCCCGCTCGACAGCGTGCACTGAACGTGAAGGACCCGGCATCATGACCTCCCAGCCGACCGCCCCGCACATCCTGCTCGTCGATGACGACGAGGACTTCCTCTTCCAGCACAAGATCCAGCTCGAACACGCAGGCTACCGGGTGACAACCGCCGCCACCAGGGAGGAGGCCGAAGCGACCGCCGCCGAGGTGAAACCCGACCTGGCGATCCTGGACCTCATGATGGAGCAGCACGACGACGGGTTCGTGCTCTCGCACCACCTCAAGCGCCTGCTGCCGGGCCTGCCGGTGATCCTGGTGACGGCCGTCACGGCGGAAACGGGCCTCAGTTTCTCACCCACCACCTCGGCGGAGCGCGCGTGGGTGGGCGCCGACGCGCTGCTGGCGAAGCCGATCCGGTTCGAGCAGCTCACGCGCGAGGTGGAGCGGCTGCTCAAAGACAGGGACAAGGGGCAAGGGGCAAGCGGCTAGCCCTTCGCTTCGCCGCTGTCGCGGCTCGCGCAGGGCGAACCCGGCGAGCACAACACGGGTTCGGGATTCGGACAGCGAGGAACGAACGTGGACACGCTGCGGGTACTGGTGGTCGACGATGAGACGGGGATGCGCCTCGCGGTCGCGCGCGTCCTGAGCACGTACACCGTCCGGCCGGACGAGTCCGACGAGCACGCGGTGGGGTTCGCGGTCGAGACGGCCGACACCGGCGAATCCGCCCTCGAGATGATGGCCGGCGCCGCGCCCGACATCCTGCTGCTCGACATGAAGCTGCCGGGGATCTCGGGCCTCGACGTGCTGCGCGAGATCCGCGAGCGCCGGATCGACACGCTGACGGTGATGATCACGGCGTACGCCACCCTCGAGACGGCGATCGAGGCGACCAAGCGGGGCGCGCACGACTTCCTGCCGAAGCCGTTCACGCCCGAGGACCTGCGCGTGGCCATCCGGCGCGTGGTGCGGCACCTCGCGGTCCAGCGCGAGGCGAAGCGCCTGGCCGAGGAGAAGCGGCAGGTCCGGTTCCAGTTCATCTCGGTGCTCGGGCACGAGCTCAAGGCCCCGCTGGCCGCCGTGGAAGGCTACCTGCAGATCATGAAGGACGGGTCGGCGGGCACCGACCCGGCCGTCGTGGCCCGCATCATCGATCGCGCGCTCGTGCGCACCGAGGGCATGCGCAAGCTCATCGTGGACCTGCTCAACATGACCCGGATCGAATCGGGGCAGAAGCGGCGCGACCTGGTGGCCGCGGATCTGCGGGAGGCCGCGGCGGCCGCCATCGAGACCGTGGCGCCCGCGGCGGCGGCCCGCGCCGTCGAGATCCGCCTGGAGGCGCCCGAGCGCGCGCCCCTCGTCGCCGATCGCGGCGAGCTCGACATCATCTTCAACAACCTCGTGAGCAACGCCGTGAAATACAACCGGGATCACGGCCGCGTGACGATCGCGATCGATCGCGCCGACGCCCGGTGGCGCGTGCGCGTGTCGGACACGGGCATCGGCCTCGCGCCCGAGGATGCCCGGCGGCTCTTCCAGGATTTCGTGCGGATCAAGAACGAGCAGACGCGCACCATCCCGGGGACCGGCCTCGGCCTGGCCATCGTGAAGAAGCTGGCCCACCTGTACGGCGGAGATGCGACGGTCGAGAGCGAGCCCGGCGCGGGCAGCACCTTCACGGTCACGCTGAAGGGATAGATCACCACCGGGATTCGGGGCTTCCGCCTTCGCCAAACGGCCGGCCGGCTACGGCGCGACAGGCGGGATTCGGGGTTCGGGACGTCCGCCGTCGCCTTCTGCTACACTCGGCCGCACTGTCGGCGTAAGTGCTGCGCCATCGGAGACCCAGCAGATGACCAGTTCTCAGACTCCCGTCCCGGGCGTACGCGTGCGTGCGGCCGCCGCGTCCCTTCTCCTGTTGATGCTGGCTGGAACGACCGCAGGGCAGCAGCGGCCTGCGTCGCCCGCCGCGCCGGCAGCCCCTGCCGGAACGCGCACCTGGCCCCTCACGCGGCCCGAGGCGACCAACTACACCGAGACGAGCCGCTACGACGAGGTGATCGCGTTCATGAAGGCGATGGCGGCCGCCTCGCCCCGGATCCACCTGACGACGTACGGGTACACCTTCGAAGGACGGCCGCTGCCCCTGGCCGTGGTGGGCGCGCCCGGCGCCACCTCCGAGCAGGTGCTGGCGGCCGGCAAGACCCGCATCTTCATCCAGGGCAACATCCACGCCGGCGAGGTCGAGGGCAAGGAGGCCGCGCTGTGGCTCCTGCGATCGATCGCGAAGGGCGAACGGAACGCCTGGTTCCAGCACGTCGTCCTGCTCGTCAACCCGATCTACAACGCCGACGGCAACGAGCGCGTGAGCGTGCGCAACCGCGGCAGCCAGTTCGGTCCGATCGGCGGCATGGGTCAGCGCGCCAACGCCGAGAACCTCGATCTCAACCGCGACAACACGAAGCTGGAAACCGCCGAGGCGCGGTCGTTGGCCCGGCTGCTCACGCAGTACGACCCCCATATCGCCATCGACCTGCACACGACCAACGGCAGCGATCACGGCTTCTACCTGACCTACGAGACGTCCGGGAGCCCGAACACGTCGCCCGGCATCTCCAGCCTCGTGCGCGGCGACCTGCTGCCGTCGGTGACGAAAGCGGTGAAGGCCAGGCACGGCTGGAGCTACTTCTACTACGGCGGCCCGACTCGATCCGGCGAACGCCTGTGGGCCGGCGACCTGGACCTCTACAAGCCGCGCTACACGCAGACGTACTTCGGCATCCGGAACCGGATTGGCCTCCTCTCGGAGACCTACTCGTACGCGAGCTTCGAGGACCGCATCAAGGCGGACTACTGGTTCCTCGAAGAGATCATCAACTACGCGGCGAGGAACGGCGACGCGATCCGCAAGGCGACCGCGGCGGCCGACGTCGAGACGATCGTCGGCATGCCGCAGGCCGTGCGCGGGCGCCTGGTGAAGGCGAAGGACCCGGTCGAGATCGTCCTGGCCGACGTCGTCGACGAGCGGAACCCCTACGTCCCGGACCGCCCCATGCGACGTCGCGTCGACGGCAGCGAGCGCGTCGAAACGATGCCGCATCTCGGCCTGGTGGAGGCGACCGAGACGAGCATCGCGCCGAGGGCTTACGTCATTCCCGCCGCGCCGGTGGCCGTCGCACCGGCGCCACAGGCCGGCGTGCCGCAGGGACGGCCTCCCGGCATGCCGCCGGGAGCGCCCGGGCCTGGAGGCCGCGGCGGCATGGGCGGCGGTTTCGGCCGTCCCGTGGGCAACCCGACCACCCGCGTGATCGCGAGCGTCGTAGATCGGCTCGAGGCTCACGGGGTCAGGTACTTCAAGATCACGAAGGAGATGTCCTTCAGCGGCGAACGATTCAGGATCGCCACCTCTGAAACCGCCCAGGCCGAGTACCAGGGCACCCACAAGCTGCGCTCGATCACGGGCTCGTGGGAGGCGATCGAGCAGCCCATCCCGGCCGGGTCGCTGGTCGTCCCCATGGACCAGCCGCTGGCGCGCCTGGCATTCATCCTCTTCGATCCGCGTTCGGACGACGGCTTCATGACGTGGAACATCCTGGACCCGATCCTGGGCGCCTCCCCCGCTCCGGAGTTCTATCCCGTGCTCCGGACGATGGAGACGATCGCGAAGTAGCATGCGTCGATCCGAAGCCCTCGCCGTGTCGGCGCTGGCGCTTGCCAGCATCGCCGCGGCGTGGGCCGTGCCGCGGCCGTTGCCGGCAGCCGTCTCGCTGGCCATCCCTGTGGCCTGGGGGAGTCTCTTTCTCTACGTGCCGTCCCGCGCCGCGGCATGGTGGGCGTGGCGCGAGGTCGTCCGCAAGGCGCCGGAGCCCGAGGATCGCCGGGGGCTCGTCCTCGTGCTGCTCCTCGCCTTCGGCCTGCTCGTCTGGGGCCTCGACTGGGGCCTGACGGACGCGGCCTGGGCCGCCGACGAGTTGCGGCCCGACTGGGTGCGGGACCTGCTGCACCGGGGCCTCGGGGGCGGGTGGTACGACAAGTACCCGTGGCTGCACTACGCGGTGCTGGCCGTCCCGGTGTCGGCCTTCGAACTTGCCGACCGGCTGGGCATCCTGCCCGCGGGAAGCGTGGCGTCGTGGGCGGGTCAGCTCGCCCTCATGCGGGCGGTGTCGGTATTGATGGGCCTCGGCACGCTGGTCGCCGCGTTTCTCTGCGGCGTCGAGATGGTGGGACCGCGCCGCGCGGTGTGGGCCCCGGTGGTGCTGCTGCTGACGCCGCTGTTCGTCTACTACGGCAAGGTGGCGAACCTCGACATGCCCGCGCTCTTCTGGTTCGCCTGGGCCATGGTGGGTTTCCTGCGCATCGTGCGCGGCGGCCGGCTGCGCGACTACGTGTGGCTCGGCATCGCGGCCGCGGGGGCGGGCGCGACCAAGGACCAGGCGTACGCGAGCCTCGCCCTCGTGGCCGTCGCGGCCATCGCGATCACCGTGCAGCAGGCGGACGGTCCGTCCTGGCTGGTGAAGCTCGGCCGCGGGCTGGCGGACCGCCGCGTGTGGGCGGCGGGTGCAGCCTCGGCGCTGGCGTCGATGGTGCTGCACAACGTGGTGTTCAACGCCGCCGGGTTCGTGTCGCACGTCCGCCTGCTCGTCACGCTGG
>Ga0316603_10002022_pt1 | contig 11029 bp, 13 predicted proteins | sample OWC_soil_day10_n_FD_207649 | JGI IMG/M metagenome (GOLD analysis project Ga0316603, IMG submission 207649) | Wetland soil microbial communities from Old Woman Creek delta, Ohio, United States - OWC_soil_day10_noCT | ecosystem: Environmental > Terrestrial > Soil > Wetlands | place: USA: Ohio...
GCGTGGAATTTGAAGAAGAAAATGGAAAAACTGAAAGAAAAGTTATTATCTTTTATTTTTCAAATTCTCTACAGGCAAAATTTTTACTCACAAGCTGCTTAAAAATGAATTATTAAGGAGCGACTAACTAACCCAACCGTGATAGTTTTTGTGATCTTATAGTGAGAATTGATGCCACAGTAAGAAAAGTTGTTACCATCTGAGTTTTGGTAAAATTGTTACCCGTAGTAATCTTTTAAAAGCAAAAGAAAAATAGAGATTGTAGAATCTTTGAGGAGTTTATGTTTACTTTACCCGACTCTATAAGATTACTCAACTGGATTCATATTTTGTAATGAAAGCCAAAATGAATCTTCAGCTTAAGGCAATAATTTCCAATGCAGTAGTTGAATTTACGGGAGTATTATGTAATCAAACTGGGTTCTTGAAAGGATATTTTCCCTCAAAATATTATTCAGAGAAACAACAAAGAGTTGCTTATTGTGACAAGGATATGAATAGGACATTCATATTTCTGACATATAACTTTGAACTCTCAGGATCTCAAATTGCATTGCTTTACAAAAAAAGTTGGCAAATATAATTATTCTTTAAATGGATCAAACGACATTTCAAGTTCAAATCCTTTTGGGGAATATCCCAGAATGCTGTAAGGATATAAATATATTGTGCCATTATCGCTTATTGTCTGGTTGCCATTGTGGGACACTATTTACAAATCAACCGTTCAACCTACGAAATTTGACAAATATAACATATCCTTTGGATAAAATTCCTATAAATGAACTATTTACAAAAACAAACACCACCAAAGTCAAAAAATAGAATTACGATCAACTGTCACTCAGTTTATTTTAGTGGACACTCATAATCTGATTTTATTCAATTTCACACTCCTTTTTTGGGAATAAAGAGAATGGGGAAAAAATAGCATTATTTAATTAAAATTGCTTTCTCTTAATTGCTTCCATCTTTGATAATACATTTTTTTCTATTTCAATAGGGTAAAAAACATAGTCATTCAAGGAATAACTTTTAGATGTCCATTGAGTGATTTTTATTGAACCAATTTTTGAAAACCCAACAATTCCTATTTCGTTGGTATTTAATTGAATAATTCCATAATCAATCGATTTTAAGAAAGCACAGACTTTTGTAGCTCTTTCTTGTGTAAAATCTAATTGCTCCAGACTATGACTGTCAAGCACTTCGCAGGTTATTATCGGTTTATATTTAATCAAAGCTGCTTTCATTCCACACAAAACTTCATACTCCGCACCTTCAACATCAATTTTCACAAAAGATATTTTTTTATCTATAAAAAACGATTCATAGTCAAGCGCCAACACATGATCAAAATTTTTAAAATAATTAGGACGTAATTCCGAAATTATAGAAGCTCGCGAATCAGCCAAGAAAGTCTTTCGTAAAATTAAGTTTTGAACACTCGTTGAGAGTGCACAATTTTGAATGATACAATTTTTAAATTGATTCTCTTTAACTAAAATCTGACTATAAGCAACACAAGTAGAATTTGGTTCAAAACCAATATAATTGATGTCTGGAAAGACTGTTTTTACACGAATTAGAGTTTGTCCGATATTTACCCCAACATCAATAAAAGCTCCATTATCTTCCTTAACAAATGAATTTATTAATACATCCAACCAATCGTTAGTTAAAACATAATCAGTTAAACCCATTCCATTAATAAATGGAATTCTGATCTTTTTTCCATTGTATTCTCTACTTACATAGAAATTAAATTTATCTAGTAATTTTATTCTTTTTAATATCTTCAATAATACCAATTTAAGTGTATATTTTGTTTGTTGCATTTGTTTTTATTTGTTAATTGTCAATTTAATTTTCATTTATTAATTCCATATCATTTCATACTTCATCACGATACCTGCGAGAATTTGACGTATTCATTTTTTTTGTTTCCAGCTCCAGTATTTATAATTCCATTTATCGAATTTAAATAGCACCCGTTCCACCAGATAAACCAATTTGTATATCACGGGATAACGTTTCAGTCTTTCCATCTGGTCAATGTAGAAAGAATAGCTATCATAATCAGCCAGTAAGGCAGGAGGCAGCATTTGTTCAAGTACCTGTCGACGTTCTGCTTTATCAAGTTGCAGGTTGGTGCTGCTGATACCGGTGTTGTCGAAGTAGGTAACATATAAATCGGTAAATGACACTCTGATATCGTGATGTAATACAGCTTCGAAATACCATTTCCAGTCGGAAACGATACGGAACGTTTCATCATACAGTCCCACGGTATCGAACAGAGCACGACGGATGTATGCCGAAGTGTGTTCTATGGTACCCCGGAAAAAAGTGAAAGTAGTAACTGGACGCTTATCGTTGTGTCCATGGCGAATTTTGCCATCGGGACGAACCATTATTTTATTTCCCACAAACACATCGGGTTGTTGTCCCTGCAAAATCAGTTCGTTCAATTCGTCAAGCATCTTCTCCACCACGTAATCATCCACTAACCAGTCGCCGGAATTGAGGAAATGGACGTACTCGCCTTTGGCCATACGGATGCCCTTATTCATGGCGTGGTAAATTCCGTTGTCGGGTTCGGAGGTCCAGAAGAAGCGTTGAAGCGTTGAAGCGTTGAAACGTTGAAACATCGGAACACTTCCGTCAGTAGAACCACCATCAATGATGATGTACTCAAAATCGCGGTTGGATTGCGAGGCAACGCTTTCGATGGTTCTACGCAATCCTGCAGCATTGTTGTAGTTGATGGTGATGATACTAAGCTTCATGTTTCTTTTGTTTATAATTCAAAATTACGGATAATGCAGAACTGCCAAACAAGGCTAAAATGCTAAATATTATCATCAATTTGATAGGACCTGACCAATGAAACCATACAGCAACGCTACATATCAATAATAATGTAATCCCGAAATAAATAATTTTCTTCCGATCAATCCTGAAAAATCTTGAAAGAAAAACAAGCGGTAGGAAATAAATTAAAGCAACAATCAGCAAATATATAAACAAATTCAGTATTCTCACCAAAACCTCCCGACTGGTACTGTATAATACCCCGTGCATATTCAAAAGTTTACTCAACAGGTTCACCTCCAGATTTGCCCTAAAGCGCTTTCTGTTACCAATCTCCTTTTTGGAAATTAGACCTTTGAAAGTTGTAAAATTGACATCATATTTACTGACTTTTGTTAATAAATTATCTAAGTCCTGAAGGGTAAAATTCTTCCCGATGTCATAATAATGAAACATTAATACGATTACTCCCGAACTGTTTTTGATTTGTTCCAATGTTGGAATTAATAATGTCGGTTTGTCAATGGTATGCGGAAAATAGCTGATTTCTTCAGTTGAATAAGGTTGATTTATTGTCAGTGATGAAGAAATGATTTTCATGCCTGATTTGGCCATTACTTTTAAGGTGTTTTCGTCATAAGCATTCCAGGGGGGAATAAAGGTAACGGTTTCATATTGAAATACAGTATCTAAAAATTGTTTACCAAGATTAATCCGTCTGAATTGCTCATCCGGTGTAACATTTCCAAACTCACCATTAGATGATACCTTTGCATGATTATATCCGTGCAAGGCAACTTCAATCGTCTTGTTTTGTATACCTTCCCTAAGTATGGGCAGTAATGCATAATTCTCCTGAAAGATTACGTTTCCAAAGGAATTGAAAGGTATAACACCCAATACCAGAGGAATATTGTGTTTTTGAAAAAGATGTACTAATTTTTCATTCAGGGTGTCGTTTGTGAACATAAAATCATCATACCGGAAAACTACAGAAATATCTTTAGCTTCGATTCTTACGGAAATCAGACATAATAGCAAAAGTATGTAAATCGCCTTAGAGATTTCTTTCATTAGTTTCATTTACATGATTTTTCTTTTATTTTTTCAAGACAAAACATTGATTAGGAAGTGTTGTAGTTGAAGATGTTATGATGGATTATGGTAGAATGTAAATTATTATTTTTTCTTTCTTCCTCTTAATTTATCAAATATCATTTTGAAAATCGATCTTTTCCATAAAAAGACTAAGCGACTTTTTGTTTTTCCCTTTCCATTATATAATTTTCGGATATATTCCTTTTGTAATCCAAAACAATGTACACCAACTATTGATACATCTCCACCATCAAGCAATGTTGCATATGAGATATTTTTTTTCCATTTAAATTTCACATAACCATCCTTATTATGAATATAATACGGAGAATCCAAACTGTTAATAAACGCATAACCATTTATCGGTGGCAGTTCAAAATTTAAAGCACAATCTGGATTTTCTTTTTCATACCTGTTAAATAATGTAATATCGCTTACACCACCAGCGCCTGTTATTTTTACATAATCGATATAAGCTTTCTCTAATTCTGACAACATTAACGGATCAAGATATTGAAATTCAAAATAATCACAAATAATTTTTAAATATTTAGTTTTCATATACATAAAACCCATGTAATTTGTTGTCCCTTTCGAAAATTGAAATTCCAAATTAATTGTTTTAATAAAGTCCTGTATTGGTTGAAAAATAAGCACATCTGTATCGGGTAAAATAGCACTTTCGATTTTATGAGCTTTCATATATTCAAACCATACAAACCAACGCTGAATGCAAAACAATTCATGTTGGTAACCTGTGGTTGAAAAGTGCTTATAAATATTTCTAAATTCATCTGCCTTATCAAAATAATTAGAAATTAGATCGTGCTTAACGATATTAGCATATTTTGAATTTGAATTATCTCCTAATAAAACAATATTTGCGTCTGGATTGGATTGTTTAGCCTGTTTTAGTGCATAAGATAAATACCAACTATCTCCTTTGTGAATAAAAATTATATTCATAACATCAATATTTTTAAGTACCAATAAGTTTTTCTACATCAAAAAAAACTTTTTCTACTTTTTCAAGCTCTTTTTCTGAAAAATTCCACCATTCTATTTTTTGAAGTTCATTTATCTGATGAACATTAAACCTGTATTTCACAACCTTTGCGGGCACTCCAACAGCTATGGCATACGGAGGAATATCTTTTACAACAACTGCTCCCGCTCCTATTACAGCTCCATTTCCAATTGTAACTCCATCCAGAACAGTCACATTTGCACCAATAAAAACATCATGCCCTATAATAGTTTGTTTGGACTCTTCCAATTTAGATTCCTTACATAAGGTTATACCATTCTGCTTAGCTGTGGAATAAAACATTGGTGAAGTACTTATTCCATCAACAGGATGAATGCCTAAACCACAGCAAAAATTCGGACCAATTGAACAAAATTTTCCGATTCTGGCATTGGTTATACGGCTATTATTAGCTATATACGAATAATCGCTCAGGTCAATATCATTAAGATAAAACGGAGCTTCAATACGGGTAGATTTTCCTTCTGTCACATTTGCTTTTTGTGATTTCACGAGGGAATAACCGGTTACCTTTCCGGATAAAATTACAGGATTGTCCAAAACAAGACCAAACATTTTTTGGAATAATGATTTTATTTTTTTCATTTTATAATTCCTTTCCAGCTTCCTTTTATTCCAAATGTTTTTTTTATTCGTTTGTTAATTCTGTATGGCATTCTTAGAATGCCTTGCCAACCATATTCATACGGTTGAAAATACAACTTGTGATAATTCAAATCTGCTTTACGGGAAATATGTTTTTCTTTAGGATGTAATATCGGTAAAATTGAACCTGCTTTTACATTAGCCAAAATGTTGTTTGTATGGGTAGTATGGGTTGCATCAAGATCAAATCCTATATTTTCAGAAAGATTTACGTTTGGGAAAATGCCAGTTCCATGCTTCAACCAAATACTTATTAAAAACTGAATATCCCAACTTGTTTCAATTAAACTACCATGTTGCAACTGGTCTAAAATTTCAATCCAATATTCTATTTCTCTACATGAGGCGTTGTATTTTTTCATCGAACGAAGCAGATCTACCGGGCTTATATTTGTAAGCATATAATCAAAGTTGTTCCAAGCGCGTCTCCAAGTAGCCCATGCGCAAAGATTTCGATTAGCCATAGAGAAATGATATGAGCCGTCACCATATTTTTTCTCTTCCAGATGAATACTCCCAATTACTTTTATTTGAACATCTTTTTTGTATCGAACTAATAGATCTTCGGCATATACAAAAAAATCACTGCCCGGTATTGTATCATCTTCAATAATTATTCCCTGTTCAACCTGTTCGAAAAACCACGTAATTCCGGTTGCAGGCCCTAATCCACAACCCAGATTTTTTTCCAAAAAGCATGTTTTAAGTTCACACTCCCAATCTAACGGTTCTTCAAAAATGTCTCGTACAGAAGCACATTTTTCAATATCCTGAATATTTTCTTCACGTGCTCCATCCTGAAAAACAAACAAAGTTTTTGGCTTTTGTTTCTTAATCTCGTCAAACACCCTGCGGGTATGGTCGGGGCGATTAAAACAGATTAGAAGTATTGGTGTTTTGAATGTCTTAGTTATGCCTTGAGCCATTTTTTCTTTATGTTTGAAACACTTTTCACAAGAAAATAGACAAATTGAATGAGCCTATACAAAACTTGTTTTGATTTCATCCAATACGCTATTTCCATTTCTTTGTTTATTTTCAACCAGTTATCATAGTCCTTAATTATATTTTTTAGTTGTAAATCATTATAGACCATTTCACACTCTTTTTCTGATAACGCAAAGTTGTTTTCATTACTCGATATACCGTCCAGATTATAATCGGCAATAATAAAGTTGAGTGTTTTTGTTGTAGCATATCCTAATATTATGGTTCTGATCCAAAACTCCCAGTCAGACATTAATCTCAAATCTTCCCTATATAATCCAAACCGTTCAAATAATGTTCTTTTTATAAATGTTGATTGATGTGATAAAGTTGTTTTATAAAAATTCTTCAGGCTGAATTCTTCAGGCGGATCTGTAATATAAATAATTTTTTCATTGTCAGAGACACGACATCTTCCACATAAAATATCAACAGAAAACCCAAAACTAAAAACCAAACTTAAGACATGATTTTCCACTAAAAAATCACCAGAATTCAGAAAAAGCAGATATTCTCCCTTTGCCATTTTAATGCCTTTATTCATGGCCTGAAATACACCCGAATCTGGTTTGCTAATCCATCGAAGCCTCCCCTCCAGCTTATCTCCATTAGAGAGGGGAGCTTCGGAATATTGTTGAATTACTTCGACACTTCCATCTAAACTTGCTCCATCAATAATAATAAGTTCAAAGTCCAACCAAGTCTGTGCAACAACACTTTCAATTGTTTTCTGCAACCCGGTAGCATTATTCAAATTAACTGTTATAATTGATAACTTCATTTTTTACAATACATTGAAATAAATGTTTCAACATCAAAAAATAATTTTTCAACCTCTTTTAATTTTTCGTCCGAAAAGTTCCACCATTCAATATCCAACAAGTTTTTAATATTGCTTTCTGAAAAACGATAACTTCGTATCTCAATTGGAGAGCCAACAGCAATTGCATAAGGAGGTATATCTTTACTTACTACTGCCCCTGCCCCTATTACAGCTCCATCGCCAATAGTCACGCCATCCAGAATTGTCACATTAGCTCCTATAAAAACGTCATTCCCGATAGTTATCTTCTTATGTTCCTTAATTTTATCTGTTTCAGATAATGTTACGCCATTGGGTTTATTTGTAGAATAAAACATAGGGGCAGTGCTTATTCCATTTGTTGGATGAATGCCCCAACCGCACATCAGATTGGGACCGATGGAACAAAACTTACCTATAGTTGTATCTGATAATATTGAGTTATCGCTTATATATGTATAATCTCCAATATCGCAATTTCTCATAACAGCAACCGGATATACTTTCACATGTTTACCCATTTTCACCTGTTGAAATGATGATCGAAGCTTCGTAAAATCGTACTCGTCACTTATCAGCCAATTAAGCTGAGGAAAAAAGTAAATCATTATTTTCTGAATAATTTTCTTCATTAGCTTAATTACTTAAGTGACCGTATATATCTTTTAATGAACCTTTTTATTTTTTTTATCATTGAAATCTGTTCAACAACGCCGTAATTTATCTCTTGCAAAAAAACATCATAACTGAAATTTCTGTCCAATATAGTTGGATGAACTAATGGAAAATAAAGTGATTCCAAGCCTATATTCATCAACGGATTTTCTGTCATAGTGTGTGTTGCCAAATCTCCGGTCCCAATATTTGTAATTAAGTTTACCGAGGGAACTATCGAGAATTGTCGCCTTTTGTAACATTGGAAGAAAAACTGATAATCCCAAATTCCTTTTTGGTCGTTCACAGTTAAATTGTCAAATATATTCTTCCATGCCAACCGATATTTTTTTTCCGGAAATACCCATTTGAGAAACTTCATCTGATTGATATTTTTCCATTCTGATAAGCTGTAATCATATTCTTCCCAGTTTCGTTTCCAGGTTGCCCAACCCCATGTGTAAGGAAATACAGAATAAAAATAGCTATTATCAGTAACAAATTGTTTTTTCAAGTCAAAATTACATCCTGAAACAATTGAGATGCTTAAATTATCTCTATAATACTCCAACATTTGTTCACAGTAGGTAAAGAAATCGGGATGCGCTATACAATCGTCTTCCAAAATAATTCCCTCATTCTCGTTTTCAAAAAACCACGATATGGCTTCTGAAGGTCCTTTGCCGCAGCCAAGATTTTCACTTCTGAACAATGTTTTTACTTCACAACTCCAATCAACGTGAGCTATAACCCATTCTCGAACTTCTATACATGCTTCTATTTCTCCGTTTATTTCATTCCTCGGACCATCAGCTGCAACATACAACCGCTCCGGCTGATACTCCCGAATGGAATTAAAAACCTTTCGGGTCGTCTCTAACCTATTGAAAATAATAAGAAGAATTGAGGCCTTCATGGTTATAAATAGGGATTTCGTGGTAAATCAATAATTGTCCAGCCTTTATCCTGAAACAACGTTCTTGTTTCGGCACTCATTGTTTCTTTAAACAGTCCGAGTAAAATCAAATTATGAACATCCCAACCTTTCTCACATCGTTCATCTTCATTCTTGATTGTATCAACGAGTTCTTTAAATATCGTTGATTTTGCCAGATCTGCCGGTTCATATTCACATCCCTTAATATAATGTGTATTCATTTCCTTATATGCAAGTTGAGGATAATTCAAACCCAGCATTAGTTTCTCAGCTTCTCTTCTCGAAACTGAATATACATAATTGCCGGATTCTTCGTAACCTTTACTATCAAAAATTACGTGTTTTCTATAGTGTACCGGTAGTCCATGTCGAAGTTTCAGTTTTCTTGACAATACCTGAAATTTAAATCGAATCCAGTCCCAGTTTTTTACAGAAGGAGCCAAAGCTTCATCATTAGGTTCTGCTATAAAAACAGCTTTAGAGGCTACCCTAAGCATCTCATAAAGAGCTATATACGGTCTTGGAAAATGATGATAAGATTCTTTACAAAAAATATAATCAAATGATTTATCTTCGAAACTCAGCTTCTCTGCATTCTCGACACTATAGGTTTCAATTAAACCTCTTTCTTTAGATTCCTGCAATAATGTTTCACATAAATCGGAAGGATGTACGTGATGAAAACCTCTTTTCTTTATACGAATTGCATCCAGCCCCCATCTGCCATCACCAACTGTTAACCACGAACTTGTTTTATCTGTGATACAATCCACTGCTTCGTACATACGATTATGTAACCAAAAGTCAGCAGTTGTCTCATCAAACCAGGTTTCAGCCAATTTCTGATGTTCGTCCGATTGATCAGCAAATATCTGTGACTGTTTTTTATAACTTTGTAACTGAATATTGTCCATATATTATTAATTCGTTCTCCAATCCCATGACCCTATTTTTATTCCTTTTTTTATAACATGTAGTGCGTCCTTTGACCTGAGTTTAGTTAAGATTTTTGGTGTCAACGACAAAGCTAAAACAATATTCTCAGCCCATAAAAATCCCCACCACGAGGTGAGCCATCCTACTGCAAGATTTTCTTTTGAAACTGTTTCTAACAGGCAATATGCATCTATACATGCCAATGAATAGGAATAGAAATTTTTCCAATGATTATTCCGGGTTAATGAGCCCTGCCTGTCCACCACACAGTACAAACTATCTTCAGCAATTAGCATATTGCTTAATCTAATTGCTATTTGAATTGAAAAAAGTATATCATCACCGCCAATAATTTCCTGATATCGGATATTATTCTTTTCTAAAAAATCACGTTTAATAAATTTTCCCCATGGACAAGGCACACCATACACTATCCCATCAGTATTACCTGTTTTAATAGCCTCGTTTATTTGATCATTTATCAGAGGATAATCTTTTATTATTCCATTTTCATCTTGCCTCCGGCACTTAAAGAAAATGACTTCCTGATCAGATTGCAGGTATTTATCAAGCAAACCTGAGAATTCATCCGTAAAATAATCATCTGAATCTGCAAAAATAATCCAACTGCCTTTAGCTTTTGATAAACCAACATTCCGTGCATAACCCGGACCTTTACCGTTTTTACCTTTGGAAAAAATTAAGTCTATTCCTGCTCTATCCCTGCCCGGAAAACTCGTAAAATCCACTTTATCTGCATCACTATTATCGTCCACAATAATCACCTGAACATCTTCCCTAACTGGGATACTGTCCAAACAGCGCTCTAATAAATCCGGTGTGTTTTTATGTGGAATTACGATGCTGAAGTTGTACATATCCTATAGCCAGTTTGGTTGTTTAATCTTATTCTGTTCTCTGCTATGAATTAATTCCGATTGAATATCCCTTATATATTTATATTCGGGATATGTCTTTTTTAAAAGCTTTTTATTTAGTCGTAAAATTTGTAATAAAAATGTCTTTAACTTGGTGTTTAATATTTTTTTGATATTAATTTCTTGTCGTATGTCAGCTAAATTCAACAACAAATACTTCTTCCAATCCA
>Ga0316603_10002025_pt1 | contig 11025 bp, 8 predicted proteins | sample OWC_soil_day10_n_FD_207649 | JGI IMG/M metagenome (GOLD analysis project Ga0316603, IMG submission 207649) | Wetland soil microbial communities from Old Woman Creek delta, Ohio, United States - OWC_soil_day10_noCT | ecosystem: Environmental > Terrestrial > Soil > Wetlands | place: USA: Ohio...
GATGGAGTTGCATATACGGGTGCAAGTGACGGATACATGAGGGCCATCGACGTACGTTCCGGAAGAAAAATCTGGAAGACTCGGGGGATGCATGGATTTGTCGAAGCGAGACCGGCTGTGGGCACAGACATGATCTGTGTCGGGGCCTGGGACGAGACGCTGTATGGATTTCGAAGGAGTGATGGCCAACTCCTGTGGCGCTGGCAGGGAGGACGTCCCGGAAAGTTACATTCGCCGGCGGCGTGCTGGCCGGTTATCGCGCACGACAGAGTGTTTGTTGTCGCCCCGGATCGCATGATGACTTCACTCGAAGCCGGTTCAGGTAACCTTATATGGAGAAGCGGGAAACACCAGGTCCGCGAAAGCATCGGATTGGCACAGAATGGGGCCCGCATCTTTGTGCGCACGATGCGAGATTCGCTCATTGCCATCAACCCTTGCTCTGACTCTGCGGCAGATCTCTGGGCCGTTCATGCCGGATTCGGCTATGACATCAACGCGGCGATGCCAGTCGAGTGCGAGGGGGTGTTGTTCTATGGAACTATGCAGGGGCTGCTTCTGGCAGTGGATGCATCGACAGGCGAAGTGTTGTGGAAATACAGAGTCGGTCATGTGCCGCTGAACACCGTCACTCCGCTCAGCCGGGAGCATGTCGTGTGTTCCGATTTCGACGGGCATGTCACGTTCGTGGAGGCCGGGAAAAAGTAATCATGAAGGCTTTGACGGACCTCGTCCGGAGCGTGAATGCACAGGGAGCCCTTGTTACGGAGCACGGTCTGGGATGCCTGGAAGTGCGGGGAAAGGATGGCCTGGATCTTCTGCACCGCCTCTCGACGAATGATCTGATCAGTGGGCCTGCACACCGTGTGGTCCGTACGGTCTTCACATCAGAGAAGGGAAGAGTGGTCGCGGATGCCGAGGTTGTGGTGGCCGGATCGAATACCTATCTCATCACCTGGAAGTCAGCATTCGGGTCCCTCCGGGACTGGATCGAGCGCTTTACTATCCTGGAAGATATCAGTCTGGCCGAGGTAACCGACGATTTAACCGTGAGTTGGCTCCTCGGACCTGATTCGTTTTCACGTATGCATTTTGAGAATCAGATGGAAACGCATTTTCGCAGCGCCCAAGTAGCCGGTTCAGCAAATCTTTCGTGCTGGACGAGCAACCTTGGAGGCATCCCGGGAATACGATGGCTTGCCGGGAGGAGCGTTGCCGCCGAGTTTCTGGATGCTGCGGTACACGCCGGAAGGATGAGACTTGATGCCGCCTCCTACGATCTGATCCGTATCGCGGCGGGTACTCCGGTATATCCAAATGAGTTGAATAGCGGGACGCATCCTCTTGAGGTAGGCCTCCGTGAGGCCATTAGCTTCACAAAAGGCTGCTATGTCGGGCAGGAGGTGGTAACGCGTCTGGACGCTTATGGCAAAGTGCAGCGCCAGCTGGTTCTCCTTGAGGTGCAGGGAGACCCGGACCTGAGTAGTCAGACGACTGAGGTCGTCCTCGGAGATCAGGTACTGGGGCATATCACGTCCTCATCAGGGCCGCTCTTCGAGGGCGGATGGCTGGCGCTTGCTTTGTGCCGGAAGGGGAGCCACACTCAGCCCGGCACTGAATTGAGTATCCGGGCCGGAGCACAGACCCGTGCGGCACGCGTTCGCCCATTTCTGGGATCTGATTCTCCTCATCCGGAGCACCACTGATGGCACTGGCATACACATCAACTGACATCGATCGGTGGAGGGCGCGAGTGCACCGGCACTCCCCCAGGGTTACCGTGAACACAAAGCGTCGCGCTCTGAACTTCATAGATCGGGTCGGGTTCTGTCTGGTGTTTCGCGCAGAGGGGGACGAGCTCTCGTCGTTGTGGCAAGCAGTTCATGGTCCCCGCCCTGACGACATCCCCAGGGCGCAGTTCGAGAAACAGGCCTCGGCGTTCCTTTGGGAGATGAAGCAGGCATTGCCGGCGGAGGGCGCGGTCTATTACGGCAAGCTGCTGCTGCACAGGCCCACCATGATTTCGCTGGAATTTCTTCCGTATTTCTACGCGCTGAGCGGGCGGACGGGGGAACGGGACGAATACGTGCGGGCAGCAAACCGGGGAGAGATATCCTCAATGGCCCGGCGCATTATGGAAACGTTCGGGAAACGCTCCCATCTGTCGACGCGGCAGATCAGACAGATGCTCCAGAAGAGCGGACCGGTCGCAACCGGGAGCTTCGCTCTGGCTATGAACGAGCTGCAGAGCAAGATGTACATCGCGAAGGGGGACGAAGACCGGCGGCCGTTCTCGTTCACCTGGGTTCCTGTACGTGTCCTGTTTGCCGCGCAGGTCCGCAAGGCTCGGCATATATCGGCGGAACAGGCCCGCAGAGTAATACTGGAGCAGCACCTCCGCAACCAGCTGCTGTGCACGCTCCCGGAAATCCGCAAGGTCTTCCGGTGGAGCCGCCAGGAAGTGTATCAGACACTCGGCGAGCTCCTTCGCCGGGGCATTATCAGCAGCGAAGCTCGCGTGGAAGGAGTCTCCGGGCATGTGTACACGTATCTCGGTTAAGAAAGGATGTGCAGTTCCGTGAAAACAGGACAACAGAAACCACCTAAGTCCTACAAGGACATGGAATTCCTGAACAGTCCGGATGCCCGGCTCGTCAGGATTCTGGCTGAGTTCCTCGGCCCGCAGCGCCGGTTCCGCCTGGAACAGATCCGGGACACGATAGTGTTCTTCGGCTCTGCCCGCATTGTTCCCAAGCAGCAAGCTCTCCGGGAGTACAGGGAGCTGCGGCGAAAAGCGCGCGGCAACGGCGGAACAAGAAAAGGACTGACAGACGCGATGCAGCGGGCCGCGGTGAAGGTGGACATGTCGCGCTACTACGAGGACACCGTCGAGCTGGCCCGGCGCCTGACCCTCTGGTCCAAATCGCTGGACACACAGCGGCGGTTTGTTGTCTGCTCGGGCGGGGGCCCCGGAATAATGGAAGCCGCCAACAAGGGTGCGTCACTGGCGCGGGGGAAATCCATCGGCATGAATATCAGTCTGCCGTTTGAGCAATTCGCCAATCCGTATATCAGCCCGAAGCTCAGCCTGGAGTTCCACTATTTCTTCATGCGAAAGTTCTGGTTCGCCTATCTGGCGAAAGCACTCGTCATCATGCCGGGCGGATTCGGAACAGTGGATGAGCTGATGGAGATGCTCACGCTCCACCAGACAAACAAGGTCACGAAGAAAGTGGGCATTGTGCTCTACGGCTCCGAGTACTGGAAGAACACGCTTGATTTCGACTACATGATTGCCCGCGGGGTGATCAACCGGAAGGACCTGAACCTCTTCCGGTACTATGACGACGTCGATTCGGCGTTTACATACCTGAGAGACTTTCTCACGCGGCATTATGCGGGGAAACATGCTTGACATTGTTCCGGGCATTGCGTAAGATACGGGTGAGGGGATGATCTGGCTTCGACGTGGATGAGGATGGTCCAGATCGCGTGCCGTGCTCTCCGTGGTGCACGTTAAAGAACGCGGAAAACCTTAAGTGCTGACTACAACTACGCACTGGCCGCTTAAGTAACACTTAGGTGACCCGTCGTCCGGGAATCTGCCTGCCGGTTTCCGGAACGGCGCCGACTGTAGACAGGATAGTGTGCCGATGCCCCTGGGGGCGGCACACGAAGCATGCCGCAAGCATGATACCCGGGGTGGTGCCGCCAATCGCCTGTCGATCGGAGATGGCGGGATGAAGTCTGAAAGACCGACTACGCATGTAGTGCTCCGGATGGTCTTCTCCTCGGACGCGGGTTCGACTCCCGCCATCTCCACAAACGCTCTCGCGGTCCCCGTGAGAGCGTTGCTGTCTGCACGCACACGTCATCAACTCTCCGGCGGTCCACATGGAACTTCAATTCGTAAAACTCACGGGCGCAGGGAATGATTTCGTCGGCGTGGACAACATGCACGGGGCGCTGGGAAGCATTGACCAGAGTGCGCTCGCGCGCGCTGCGTGCGACCGACACTTCGGTATCGGGGCGGACGGACTTCTTGTGCTGGAGCCCAGTCAGAAGGCCGACTTCCGCATGATGTACTACAATGCCGACGGGAGTCTCGGCGGCATGTGCGGCAACGGCGGACGGTGCGCTGCGTTTTATGCACGCACACTTGGACGCACAGAGGATCCGCTCCGCTTCGAAGCTGTCGACTACGTCTACGAGGCTACGTTCCCGGCGGAAGGGGTCCGGCTCAGGATGAAGAACCCCCGGGACATCACCAGAAACATCCCCTTACGGCTGACGGAGGGCCCGGTCACCGTGCACGCCATCGATACGGGTTCGCCGCATGTCGTTCAGATCGTACCGGATCTGAGAAGTGTCCGCGTGACTGAATTGGGCAAGACCCTCAGGGAGCACGAACGATTTGCACCTGAGGGAACGAATGTGAATTTCGTGGAGCGGCTCGAGGGGAATGCCATTGCAATGCGGACCTATGAGCGGGGTGTGGAGGCGGAGACGCTTGCATGCGGGACGGGTTCCATCGCTTCCTCTGTCATCGCACACTTGGAATTCGGAATCCAGCCCCCCGTCCGCGTCAAGACGTGGAGCGGACAATGGCTGCTGGTGGGTTTCATTTCTACATCCGGCGGAATTTCCAATGTGACACTCGAAGGGCCCGCAGCTATCGTGTTTGCGGGAAGCACAATATACGATCCAGCTACCAAGACGCTTTGCTATTGAGGACCACATCGGAGCTACGAGAGTGCCGGACTACACATTCGTACTGAATCCGGAGGCGGGGAAAGGTGCCGGACGCAAAGCTGGCGAGCGGCTCGAGAAACTCCTGTCCCGGTTCAGCCGGCCGTATGAGCTTGTCCGCACGGAGAAGCCCGGACACGCGACAGAGATTGCCCGGGTGTGCGGAAGCCATGTGGTTGTGGCCGTCGGCGGGGACGGCACGATCAATGAAGTTGCGAACGCGCTTGCGGGCACCGGCAGAGCTATCGGCATTGTGCCGACCGGATCAGGGAACGACTTCATCAAGTCGGTGGGCGTCCCGAGGCAGATGGAAGCCGCATTGGAACTCATCCAGGCCCGGCGGGAGCGCGTGATCGATGCAGGGATCGTTCAAACGGGAGCACTCCAAAACGGGAGCATGGAGTATGCTCCTGCCCGGTACTTTGTCAACGGTGTCGGCGTTGGGTTTGATGCCTCGGTAGCGCGGCGTGTCCGGGAGATACGCTTCCTCAGAGGCACTCCGCTCTATCTCCTTGCGGTGCTGCGGACACTCGGGAAATATCACTCTCCGGAGTTTACCTGCCGGACCGACAGCACGCAGTGGAGTGCGAGGAAGTTCCTGATTGCGTCAGGCAACGGCCGCTGTGCAGGCGGCGGGTTCTATCTGACGCCGGAGGCCATTGTGGACGACGGATTGCTGGACGTCTGCGTGATCGATGACGTGTCTGTGCTGAAGATTCTCCGGCTCGTGCCTCAGGTTTTTGCCGGGAAACGAGTTGATGACAGTCAGGTCAATTACCAGCGGACAAAAGAATTAGAGGTCAATTCAAAAGAGAGTTTCAACGTTCATGCAGATGGAGAGATCGTGGGTCGGGAAGTGCATGGCGTTCGTGTGAAGATGGTGCCAGGCGCACTAAGGATTGTGGGCCCTTGAGCGTGCACGCCGGGTGGAGGTCTTCGCACACGATATTCAAATAATGTATATTATGTTAAGCCGGATTTCTCATCTGCTCTTCGATCGAACCGAAGTATCCTCTCGCAAGCACATTCAGATCCACGTCTACCGTCTCTCCTATCCTCAACCGGGTCCCTCCAGTCGTCCCGATCCTCGTCGCCAATATGCCATTCTCCCGGGCAATGCCTTTGACTGACTCTTCCTTTTCCCGGTGGCAACTGACGATCACCCGCGATTGATCCTCTCCGAACAGAACCTGGTCCCGGCGTAGCCCTGATGGCTCAAGGGAAACCCTGGCTCCCATCAGGTTCGGTTGCCCGACGATGCACGACTCTGCGAGCGCAACGGCAAGCCCACCCTCCGAGCAGTCGTGAGCGGAGGAAACCAGGCCGGCTCCGATCATGGCTCTGAGTGCGGCGTGAAGCGCCTTTTCCTCGCTCAGGTCTATTGCGGGAGCATCTCCCTGGATCCTGTCGTGGATTGTGGCCAGATATGCTGATCCGCCCAGATGGCCGTGCGTTGATCCCAGGAGAAGTATGGCGTCACCCTCACTGGCAAATGATGCACGGCAGGCCTTGCGGACATCCTCCAGTATACCCAGCATTCCAATAACGGGCGTCGGATACACGCTGGCCACCGGACTCTCATTGTAAAAGCTCACGTTGCCGCCAGTCACCGGAGTGTCGAAAGCACGGCACGCTTCACCTATACCAGCTACCGCTTCCTTGAACTGCCAGTACACACCCGGCTTGTATGGATTCCCGAAATTGAGACAGTTGGTGATCGCTACCGGTGTAGCCCCCGTGCAGGCCACATTCCTCGCCGACTCCGCAACGGCAATCTGTCCGCCTCGCCGGGGATTCAAATACACGTAGCGACCGTTGCAGTCGGTTTTCACTGCAAGACCCTTATGTCCTTCCTTGACATAGAGTACGGCCGCATCAGCTCCAGCCAAAACTACGTTGTTGGTCCGGACCATGCTGTCGTATTGTTCATACACCCATCGCTTCGAAGCGATATCCGGCGAAGCCATCAGCTTCAAGAGCACCTCGTTGAGATCGTTCGGTTCAGGAACCGTGCCGAGGTCCAACGGACGCACCTGAGCCAGGTACTCAGGCTCACGCGCCTCGCGGGTATAGACGGGAGCACCCCCACCCAGAACCAGCGAATACGGCGGCACGTCGGCCACCAGTTTCCCGCGGTATGAAATCAGCAGCCTGTCCTCCTCTATCACTTCTCCCACGATCTCTGCGTGCAGGTCCCACTTGTCAAAGAGAGCCCTCACGTCAGACTCCCGGCCCTTCTCGACAACCACCAGCATCCGCTCCTGGGATTCAGAGAGCATCAGCTCATACGCCGACATGCCTGTCTCCCGCGCCGGGACCTTGTCCAGATCGATCCTCATCCCGCACTTCCCTTTTGCGCTCATCTCCGACGTGGAGCAGGTAATCCCTGCAGCACCCATGTCCTGAATGCCCACGACAAAGCCCGAACGGATCGCCTCGAGCGTCGCTTCGAGGAGGAGTTTCTCCGTGAACGGATCACCCACCTGCACTGACGGGCGCTTCTTCTCGGATGCCTCGGAAATCTCCTCGGAAGCAAATGTGGCGCCGTGTATGCCATCCCGGCCGGTTGACGACCCGACGATCATGACAGGGTTTCCCGCACCCTTCGCTGTGGCGCTGGCCCATGCGCCATGCTTCACGACACCCACCGCCATCGCATTGACAAGCGGGTTGTCCTGATAACAGGGATCGAAATAGACCTCGCCCGCGACTGTGGGCACGCCGAAGCTGTTTCCGTAGTCGCCGATCCCCCTCACAACCCCGTCGAACAGATACCGAGTGCGCGCATTGTCCAGAGTCCCGAACCGGAGCGAATTCAGCGAGGCGATCGGGCGTGCTCCCATCGTGAAGATGTCGCGCATGATCCCACCCACCCCCGTAGCGGCCCCCTGATAGGGTTCGACGGCGGACGGATGATTATGACTCTCGATCTTGAACGCCACCGCCAGCCCGTCCCCGATATCGACGAGTCCGGCGTTCTCCTCCCCGGCACCGACCAGGAGCCGGCCCCCGCTCCGCGGGAGCGTCTTGATCAGCGCAATCGAGTTCTTGTAGCTGCAGTGCTCACTCCACATGACGCTATAGATGCCGAGCTCCGTATACGTCGGCACCCGGCCAAGGAGCTCGACGATCCGGTTATATTCTTCCTCGGTCAGCCCGTGTTGAAGCGCGGATTGCAGCGTGGTCTCGGGTTCACCTGCGAAATTGACGGGACGGCTCATCGGGGTCGCGTCCTGGTTCACTGTGTTGTCCACTTCCTGATTTATTTCCATGAGTAGCGCACGTTCAGACCGACGACCGTGCTCGACAAGTCGTAGGTTCCGTTGAAATATCCCGCCGGATTCTCGAGTGCCAGGGGGAGATAGAACACCTGGGACTCTGTGATTGTCCGTTTTTTGTGCGGAAGCAACTGCACACCCAGATCGAGCACGAGCCCTTCCTCTATCGCAAAGCCAATCCCTGCCGCGTAGACAATGCTGTGTGCGTCGGGCAGGGACGGCCGAAGCTGACTGTCGGGGATCGGGCTTTCTTCATAGGCGATGCCCGCGCGAAGCCGCAGATCATCCAGCGCAAGCTCTATCCCTCCTCGCACGGCAAAGGCGTCTTTCCATCCGTACTGCTCAAACCGCTGTTCATAGACGGGAGATCCAATGCGTACCAGGAGATTTTTGAATGTCGACCAGCGCGCCAGACCGACCTCGCCGGCGAGCAGCAAGCCTGGAACAGGCTGGACGCTCACACCTGCACGTACCTGATCAGGAAGCGTGACGGACGACATGTAGGAGGCGTTGGGCATGACCATGACGCCGGATTCGCCCGGCACCCCGGAATACGTCACCGTTCCCTGTTCAATGTTCGATCGCGTTCTGCTCTTGAGCGCAAGCCCCATCCGCCAGACATCATCGGGCACATACATGACGCCGATTTCGAAGCCGTACGTCATATCCGCGCTTCCCGTCGTGTACACCATGGGGATCGTCGATGCGTACGAAAGACCGTAGCGCCTGTTAAGGTCCATCCGGAGGAAGACCACCTGCACGCCGAGGCCAAGTGACCAGTGGTTGCCGATCCGTATGGACGCGGAGGGTGTGACCTGCACACTGCGGAGTTCCGAGCTCGTGACGATGCTGTTCCCCACCCATTCCGCTCCCCAATCGGTCTTCACAGCATACGGGTTCGTCACGGAGATCCCGATGCCTATGCCGTTGGCAAATCCATGGGCGAGGCAGGCATTCGGCGGGTAACTTGCCTGAGACTTCATCTTTGTCGACTGCGTGGAGGGACTCACGCCGATGAATGTGTACTCCGGAAACGTCAGCGTTGTCCCGAGCGACAGGTGTGTGCGGGTCAGGAATGAGAGCGCCGCCGGGTTGACGTACATCGCTGTTGCGTCATCGGGCATGGCAACGAGCACGTTCGCCATACCGAGCGCCCGCGCCGAGAGTTCCCGGGACTGAAAACCGCCTGCGCATGCGGCCGAGACGCCCGCGACGGAGGTGAGCATGCACAGAACAACGCCTCTGAGTATGCAGGTCCTGTTCATTCGAGTGTTACCAGATTCTCCCCTTTCTCCACTGCCTTTCCCGCGGGCACGTGAATCTGTTTCACGACTCCTGCCCGCGGAGCTTTGATCTCGTTTTCCATCTTCATCGCTTCCAGCACAAGGAGTCCCTGACCCTGCACCACCGCATCACCCGCAGCAGTCAGGACGCGCACGACGAGTGCGGGCATGGGAGCAACGACCAGCGTTGCCGCGGAACTCTGCGCGGCCGCCGTGGTGTACTGGCGAAGCAGGCGCGTCCGCTCATTGTCTACTGTCACCGTCACCGGCATGCCATCGATGACGACATCATATCGGTCCACCGATCGTTTCAGGCGAAACAGATACGACCTGCCGTGCAGCACGATCGAATACGACGTCCCGTCGATCAAACGGATGTCGGCATTCACCGAACCACCATCCAGCGTGATCGCACCAGTCCCGTCGATTCCGACGGCATGGTCATGATGCCCCATGCGGACGTCATACCTGGATGCGCTCATTGCGCCCCGTCCCGGAATGATGCGGTGCGGCGTGCTTTCCATCCTGACGCACTCTTCCGGCCTGAAGAACCGTCCAGACCCGGAGGAACCTTCTCCGCCGCCCATGATCCCGCGGAGCCCGCGGGTCCGGAGGCGGCGGGCGGCGCAGTGTGCGAGTGCTCGATCCATGCGCACAGTATTGCCAGCGCCTTGTCCCGATCGGTGCACTCCCCGTCCAGGGGAGACGCCGCGGGATGATAGTACTTCTGAAGAAATCCTGTGTCGAACGTCCCTTTCCGAAATGCCGGATGTTCCACGATGAACGTGCAGACCGGGATGTTCGTGGTGACCCCTTCGATCACATATTCCGCAAGCGCGCGGCTCATGCGGGCAAGCGCCGTCTCCCGGTCCGGAGCCCAGGCGGCAAGCTTCGCGATGAGCGAGTCATAGTACACCGACACTTCACCTCCCTCTTCCACCCCCCGGTCTTCGCGGATACCGGGACCGCCGGGTGCGCGCAGCCGCGTGAGTCTTCCCGTCGATGGAAGAAAACCGTTCAGCGGATCTTCCGCGCAGATCCTGCATTCAATCGCATGACCGGAGAACCGGATCTCCTCCTGCCGGAACGGCAGCGGATTGCCAGCGGCGATCTCCAGCTGGGCTTTTACAAGGTCGATTCCTGTGCGCAATTCGGTGACGGGATGTTCGACCTGCAAGCGCGTATTCATCTCAAGAAAATAAAAGTGACGGTCACGATCAACGAGAAACTCGATTGTGCCGGCATTCACATACCCGCAGGCACGCGCGGCGGTGATTGCCGTCTCCGCCATGCGCGCGCGAAGCGCATCGTCCAGAAACACCGAAGGAGTCTCCTCCACAACCTTCTGGTGACGACGCTGGACAGAGCACTCGCGTTCTCCGAGGTGGACGGTATTTCCCTGCTCGTCCGCAAGTATCTGGAACTCGATGTGCCGCGGCTCATCCAGGTACCGCTCGATATAGACGCGCGCATCGCCGAAAGCGGATCGTGCTTCAGACCGGGCCTGCTCGAATGATGAGGCAAGTTCATCGGGCGTCCCGACAATCCGCATTCCCTTTCCTCCTCCGCCTGCCGCCGCTTTGATCAGGACGGGATAGCCGGACCGGGCAGAGAACGCGCGTGCCTCTTCCAGGCTGTCCACAGGTCCGTCGGTACCGGGAACAGTCGGCACTCCTGCCGCCCGTACCAGAGCACGCGCAGCAGTCTTGTCGCCC
>Ga0316603_10002028_pt1 | contig 11021 bp, 9 predicted proteins | sample OWC_soil_day10_n_FD_207649 | JGI IMG/M metagenome (GOLD analysis project Ga0316603, IMG submission 207649) | Wetland soil microbial communities from Old Woman Creek delta, Ohio, United States - OWC_soil_day10_noCT | ecosystem: Environmental > Terrestrial > Soil > Wetlands | place: USA: Ohio...
CGGGTCGGAAGGGATGCTGACCGTGGTGACGGAAGTGACGGTCAGGCTGGTGCCGGTTCCGCAGCTCGCGCGCTGCGTCATGGCCAGCTTCGACGACGTGGAGCAGGCCGGCCATGCGGTGGCGGCAGTGATCGCCGCGGGCATCATCCCGGCGGGCCTCGAGATGCTCGACCAGGCCGCCTCGCGGCTCGTCGAGCCGCACGTGAGGGCGGGCTACGACCTCGACGCCGCAGCCGTGCTGCTGTGCGAATCCGACGGCACGCCCGCCGAGGTCGAGGAAGAAGTCGCCCGGGTGAGCGAGGTCCTGCGTGCAGGCGGCGCGACGCGCATCCAGGTGTCGGCCAGCGAGGCGGAGCGCCTGCGCTTCTGGGCCGGGCGCAAGAACGCGTTCCCGGCGGCCGGCCGCGCCTCGCCCGCGTACTACTGCATGGACGGCACCATACCCCGCAAGCACATCGGGCCGATGCTGAAGGCGATCGCCGGCATGGAGGCGAAGTACGGGCTGCGCTGCCCGAATGTCTTCCATGCCGGGGATGGCAACCTTCACCCGCTGATCCTGTTCGACGACGGCGACCCGGACTCGGTAGCGCGCGCCGAGGCTTTCGGCGCCGAGATCCTGGAGGAGAGCGTGCGTGTCGGCGGTACCGTCACCGGCGAGCATGGCGTGGGCGTCGAGAAGCTCGACCAGATGTGCGCGCAGTTCGACGGCCCGACGCTCGAGGCATTCTTCGCCGTGAAGCGCGCGTTCGACCCGTCCGGGCTCCTCAATCCCGGCAAGGCGGTGCCGACGCTGCATCGCTGCGCGGAACTCGGCGGCATGCGCGTCCACGGCGGCGAGTCCCGGTTCCCGGACCTGCCGCGGTTCTGATGGACAGCGCGCTGGCGTCCCTGGTCGAGACGGTGCGCGCGGCGGCGGAGGCGCGCAGCCCGCTCTGCATCCGGGGCGGCGGCACCAAGGACTTCTACGGCAACGCGCCGCGCGGCGAGCGGCTCGACACGCGCGGGCTGTACGGTGTCGTGGCCTACGAGCCGAGCGAGCTCTACGTCACCGCACGCGCCGGAACGCGGCTTGCGGAGGTCGAGGCGGCGCTTGCCGCGCAGGGACAGATGCTGCCCTTCGAGCCCCCGCACTTCGGACGTGACGCGACCGTGGGCGGCTGCGTCGCGGCGGGACTGGCGGGGCCGCGGCGTGCGTCCTCCGGCACCAGTTTCGGCGGCGTGCGCGACTTCGTCCTCGGCGCGGGCCTGCTCGACGGCCGCGGGCAGCTGCTCGCCTTCGGCGGGACGGTCATGAAGAACGTGGCGGGATACGACGTGGCGCGTTCGCTCGCCGGGTCTCTCGGCATCCTCGGCGTGATCGTGGAGGTGACGCTCAAGGTGCTGCCACGGCCGCGGCAGGAAACGACGTTGCGTTTCGCGATGGACGAGGCGGGCGCGCTCGACCGGTTGAACCTCTGGGGCGGCCGGCCGCTGCCGGTGTCGGCCTCCGCCTGGCACGACGGCATCCTGCACCTGCGGTTGTCCGGCGCGCCCGCGGCGTTGCGCGCGGCGAAGGATGAGCTGGGCGGGGAGGAGATCGACGGCGGCGCGTTCTGGGACGACCTGCGGGAGCAACGACACCCGTTCTTCGGCGCAGGGGCGGCGCTCTGGCGGCTGTCGCTGCCGCAGGCCGCCGCGCCGGTCGGGCTGGGCGAGCCGCAGCTGGTCGAGTGGGGCGGCGCACTGCGCTGGCTGCGTTCGTCGCGTCCGGCCGGCGAGGTCCGCGCGCGCGCCGCAGAACTCGGCGGCCACGCCACGCTGTTCCGCGGCGGCGACCGGTCACGGGGCGTCTTCACGCCGCTGCCGCCCGCGCTCGCCGCCATTCATCGTCGGCTGAAGGACGAATTCGACCCGGCGGGGATCTTCAATCCCGGCCGGATGTACCCGGACCTCTGAGCGTCATGCAGACCCGCCTCGCCCCGTCGCTGCGCGATACGGCCCTGGGAGAGGAGGCGGCCGCAATCCTCGGCCGCTGCGTCCATTGCGGGTTCTGCACCGCGACCTGCCCGACCTACCGGCTGCTCGGCGACGAGCTCGACGGCCCGCGTGGACGGATCTACCTGATCAAGCAGGTGGTCGAAGGTGTCAGTCCGACCACGAAGACGCAGCTGCACCTCGACCGCTGCCTGGGCTGCCGGGGCTGCGAGACGACCTGTCCCTCCGGCGTCGAGTACGGGCGGCTGCTCGACATCGGCCGCCGCCTCGTCGCGGATATGGTGCCGCGACCCGCGGCTGAACGGCTGCTGCGCGGCGTACTGCGCGAGGGTATGACCGGCGCGCTGTTCCCGGCCGCGATGCGCGCAGGCCAGGCCCTGCGACCGTTGCTGCCCGCGGCGTTGCGCGAGCAGGTGCCGCCGCGTCGCGATGCGGGCGCCTGGCCGCGGCGCAGCCACGACCGCCGGGCGCTGCTGCTGGCCGGCTGTGTGCAGCCGGCCATGCTCCCCAACGTCAACGCCGCCACCGCGCGCGTGCTCGACCGGCTCGGGATCGAGACGGTCATCCCCCCGGCCGCCGGCTGCTGCGGCGCCATTCGCCTCCACCTCGACGATCACGAGGGCGGCCTCGCGGCCGCGCGGCGAAACATCGACGCGTGGTGGCCGCAGGTCGAGGCCGGGGCCGAGGCGATCGTCATGAACGCGTCGGGTTGCGGCAGCACGGTCAAGGAGTACGGGCACCTGCTTGGGCATGACCCGGCCTACGCAGCGAAGGCGGCGCGCATCAGCGCGATGACGCGCGACCTGGCGGAGTGGGTGCCTGGCTTGCTGGCTGCTTCCGGGGAAAGGCCGGCGATTGCGAACGGAGAGCGCGTCGCGTTCCATCCGCCGTGCTCGCTGCAGCACGGCCAGCGCATCAGGGGCGCCGTGGAGGCGCTGCTCGCCTCGTTCGGTGTTGACGTAGTTCCCTTCGCCGATGCCCACCTGTGCTGCGGCTCGGCGGGCACCTACTCGCTGCTGCAGCCGGCGCTGTCGCGCCAGCTGCGTGACCGGAAGCTCGACGCGCTGAATGCGGCGCGCCCGGACGTGATCCTCTCGGCAAACATCGGCTGCCTCACGCACCTCGGCGCCGTCTCGGCGACCCCGGTGCGGCACTGGATCGAGTGGCTGGATGAGCGGCTCTCGGGGTCGTGATGCGGACTGGCGCCGCCTGACGCAAACGCCCGACGCGACGGACCCATTGGCACGACGTCGCCTGGAATCAAGCACTTGCTGGCAGTCGGTGCGCTAACGGACAGACCCCGGGTGGCCACGCGCCTAGTCTGGCGGCAATGAGTGACTCAACATTGCAGGACTCCGGGCTCCGGCTTGCGCTGGCATCGACAGGGTCGCAGGCTACCGCGAGCGCCGAGGTCAGCCCCGACGCCGGCCTGTCATCGGGTCAGGCCTCGGCAGGCTGGGACCCGTTTGAAGTCTGGCTGCAGCGTATCGAGCTACCGCGCCGGCGCCGCGCCGCCTCCCACCTGAACCGGAGCATTCCATGACACTCTGTCCCGTCGCTCTCGCCATCGGCTGCAGGAAGTGCCCCATCGTCCGCATGTGCCCGGTCAAGAGCCTCATCGGCGACTTCAAGCCCGCGAAGGCTGCCGGGGGCACGCCGCGGCGGGGCAAGGGCAGCTCCACTCGCCGCTGACGGGTGTCGTAGAACTCGCGATCGCCAGACGGGAAACGGATCTCCCGCAGCCGCAGGTGCCGTCCCGTATCGGCCTGGCGCCAAACGGCCCTAACGCTGCCGGACGTACTCGCCCGGCGCCGCGTCGGCCGGGACGTAACCCTTGTCCGGCGCGCCCATCGGTGGCGGCGCGACGCGCCCGCCCTCGGAATGCGCCGCGAGCCACTGGCCCCAGGTCGGCCACCAGGAGCCCTGGGTGACGCCGGTGGTCTGCATCCACTCTTCCGCCGTCAGGCGCGGCTCGCCGTGCCTGCGCGTGCGGACGCGATGGCGGCGCTTCGGGTGCGCCGGGCCGCTGATGATGCCGGCGTTGTGGCCGCCGCTCGTGAGCAGGAAGGTGAACTCGCTGCTGTCGGTGCAGCGGTCGGCCTTGAACACGGACTGCCAGGGCGCGACGTGGTCGGTCTCGGTGCCGACGACGAACATCGGCACGCGGATGTCGGACAGGTGGATGACCTCGCCCTCGACCTTGAAGCGGTCGTGCGACAGGTCGTTGTTGAGGTACAGGCCGTACAGGTACTCGGTGTGCATGCGCGCGGGCATGCGCGTGCCGTCGGCGTTCCACGCCATCAGGTCGATCATCGCGGCACGCTCGCCCTTGAGGTAGGCATTGACGGCCGGCTGCCAGAGCAGGTCGTGCGCGCGCAGCATGGCAAAGGCGGCGCCCATCTTGGAGGAATCGAGCACGCCCTCCTTGAGCATCAGGGCCTCGAGCATGGCGAGCTGCGAGGGACTGATGAACAGCGAGAGTTCGCCAGGCTCGCTGAAGTCGGTCTGCGCGGCGAACAGGGTGACGTCCTTGATGCGCTCGTCGCCCTTGCGGGCCAGCGCCGCCGCGGCGATCGCCAGCAGCGTGCCGCCGATGCAGTAGCCGACGGCGTGGACCTTCCGGTCCGGGACGATGGCGCTCACGGCGTCGAGCGCGGCATACACGCCCTTCCTGACGTAGTCGTCCATGCCGACGTCGCGGTCGGACACCGACGGGTTCTTCCAGGACATCATGAAGACGGTGTGGCCGGAGTCCACCAGCCACTTCACCATCGAGTTCTTCGGCGACAGGTCGAGGATGTAGTACTTCATGATCCACGCCGGCACGACCAGCACGGGCTCGGCGTGCACGTCGGGCGTGGACGGCGAGTACTGGATCAGTTCCATCAGGTCGTTCCTGAAGACGACCCGGCCGGGCGTTGCGGCGATCTGCTCGCCGACGCGGTAGTTCTCGGCGCCCGGGGCGGCACCGCCATTGAAGGTGCGCTCCATGTCCTCGAGGAAGTGCTGCCAGCCGCGGGCGAGGTTGGCGCCTTTCTCCTCCAGGGTCTTCTGGATCACCTCGGGATTGCTGGCCGGGTAGTTCGCTGGCGAGGCGGCCTCGGCGAACTGCTGCAGCGCGAAGCCCATCATCTGCTCGTTGCGGTCCTGGACGCCGTCCACGCCGGAAATGGTGTCCCGCAGGAACGTCGCGCCGTTCTGGTAGGCGCGCGCATAGACGTTGAACGGGAACAGCCGCCACGCGTCGCTGGCGAAACGCTGGTCGCGGTGGCCGGGATCGTTGGGCGGCAGCGGCTGGCCCTGCATCGCCTGCGTGGTGAACATCCACAGGTCCAGCGCGCTCTTGACGGCCTTCTGCTGCACCTCGAGCTGCTTGGACGGCGAGGACAGGTAGTGGAGCCACCAGTCCGCGAAGGCGGCGCCGTAATCCTGCGGCGAGATGCCCCCGGTCATGCGCGCCAGCAGCGCGCGGAACTCGCGGTCGACGGTCTCGAACGCGTCCGGCGTCGTGCCCGCCACCTCGTCCTGCTGCTTGTCGGCCATGCTGCTAACTCCTTGATTGGACTGGGGGCAGCCTGAACCCTGACATTCTATGTTGCAGTGCAATAGAAATCCAGTCGGGAGTCCCGCAGGAGCCGGGTCCAGATCCGTGCCCCGGGGGGCAGGTCTTGACCCGCTGCCCCCTCAGCTCACGGCGTCCTTCAGCGTCACCCCCGGATCCGCCAGCCTCGCCAGGTCGAACCGCGCGCGCTCGGCGATGAGCCTGCGGGCCGGCATGAAGTCCCGCGCGTGGTTCACGGCGTCGAGCGCGATCAGTTCGTCGTCCTGGAGGTAGCAGCAGCTGAAGGCCTGGGTCGCCGGGTCGCCGCGCAGGATCACCCGGTCGTAGTCCATGGAGAGCCCGACGATCTGGAGCTTCAGGTCGAACTGGTCCGACCAGAACCAGGGCACCTTGTCGTGCACGACCTCGCGCCCACACAGGTTGGCGGCGGCGGTCTTCGCCTGCTCGAAGGCGTTGTCCACGGATTCCAGGCGGACCCGGCGGCCATAGCGCAGGCTCTGCTGGCTGGCGCAGTCGCCGATGGCGAACACGTCGGGATCGCTGCTGCGGCAGTGCAGGTCCACGGCGATGCCGTTGTCGCACTCGATGCCGGCGGCGGCGGCCAGCTCGACGTTCGGGACCAGGCCGATGCCGACGATGACGAGATCGGCCGGGTGCAGCGAGCCGTCCGCGCAGCGCACCGCGGCGACGCGCCCGGCGCCTTCGAACGCGGTGACGCGCTGGTCGAGCAGGATCCGGACCCCGTGCGACCGGTGCGCCTGCGAATAGAATTCACTCATCTCCGGCGCGACCACGCGGCTCATCACGCGGTCGGCCATCTCGAGGACCGTGACCGACAGCCCGAGCTTCACGAGGCTGGCCGCACACTCGAGGCCGATGTAACCCGCGCCGACGATCATGGCGCGCCGGCCCGCCCCGAGCTGCGCGCGGATGGCATCCACGTCGGCGATGGTCCTCAGGCAGTGGACTCCCTCGAGGTCCGCGCCCGGCACCGTCATCGGGCGCGCGCGGCCCCCGGTGGCCAGCAGCAGGCGGCCGTAGGCCAGGGCCGAGCCGTCGTCGAGCTCTACCCGGTGCGCGGCGCGGTCGATCCTCACGGCGCGGCGGCCGGGCAGGAACTCGACCCGCTGTTGCTCGTAGTAGGCCGCGGGGCGGATCCAGAGCCGATCGCGCTCGAATTCCCCCGACAGGTATTTCTTCGAGAGCGGCGGACGCTGGTAAGGAAGATGCGGCTCGTCGCCCACCAGGACGAGCCGGCCACGATGGCCCTCACGGCGCAGGCTGTCGACGGCCTGTGCCGCGGCGTGGCTCGCGCCGATGACCAGGATCGTGTCGTCCAGGATGGCTTCCCCCGCGTGCCGCAACCGGCGGCCTGGCGCGACGCCGAGCCTAGCCGCAGCCACGGCGCAATGACAGTCCGCGCCCCCGACGGGCGCACCAGCGGGGCGCGAAAGTCCATGCCCGTGCGCTATCTTGGTGCGCGGCCTGCCGGCGTCGTTGCGCAAGTCCCTGATTTAAAAAGAAGGGCAACCCCGGCATAGAATCTGCAAACTATCAGGGGCGTCTGAACCCTCTTTGACCAGGAGCATGCGATGAAGCTCGTTACTGCCATCATCAAGCCGTTCAAGCTCGACGACGTGCGCGCGGCGCTGTCCGAGATCGGGATCTCGGGCATGACGGTCACCGAGGTGAAAGGCTTCGGACGCCAGCGGGGACACACCGAGCTCTATCGCGGGGCCGAGTACGTCGTCGACTTCGTACCCAAGACACGGGTCGAGGTCGCCGTGCGCGAGGACATCGTCGACCAGGTGGTCGAGGCCATCATCGCGGCCGCCAAGACCGGCAAGGTCGGCGACGGCAAGATCTTCGTGACCGGGATCGAGCGGGTGGTCCGCATCCGCACCGGCGAGGCGGACGAATCGGCGCTCTGACCCCTCCCGCCGACAGCCTGGCAGCCGCGGCCGCCAAGCTGCGGCTCGATGCTGCGCGCAGGCACATCCTGCTGTGCACGCACGGCAAGTGCGCGCCGGCAGACGAGGCGCTGGCCTCGTGGACGTACCTCAAGCGGCGGCTCAAGGAGCTGGGTCTCGTGGACGTGGCGGGCGGCGTGCTGCGCACGCGGGCCGACTGCCTGCGCATCTGTCGTGACGGGCCCATCGCGCTCGTGTACCCGGAGGGCACCTGGTACCACCACGCCACGCCGGAGAACCTGGAACGCATCATCCAGGAGCACCTGATCGGCGGAGTGCCGGTCCGGGAGCTGGCCTTCTCCATGACGCCCCTCGGGGACGGCTGAACCCGCCGCCGCGGGTCTTTCATCGCCTAGTCACTGTCCGCGATTGCTGGCACCCCGATCCGGCGTCTAATAAGGTTCGGCCGGACTTCCTGGGGACGATCATGCCGCGTGCCATCCGCCTGCATTCCTTCGGGGGACCCGAGGTCCTGCAGCTCGAGGAGGTCGAGGTCGCTGCGCCCGCGAGGGGCGAGGTGCGCATCCACCAGACTGCCGTCGGGCTCAACTTCATCGACGTATACGGGAGGAACGGCCTGTACCCGGTGCCGCTTCCTGCCGGCCTCGGGAAGGAGGCGGCCGGGGTCGTCGTCGCGACCGGGCCAGGCGTGAAGGACCTGAAGGAGGGCGACCGGGTCGCCTACGTCTACTCGCAGCCCGGCGCCTACGCGGACGAGCGGGTCATGCCCGCCGACCGCGTGGTCAGGATCCCGCAGGGCGTCAGCGACCGCGAGGCCGCCGCGGCGATGCTGAAGGGGCTCACCGCCTGGTACCTGCTGCGCCGGACCTACCGGGTCCGCAAGGGCGACCCGGTGGTCATCCACGCGGCGGCCGGCGGCGTCGGGTTGATCGCCGTGCAGTGGGCGAAGGCGCTGGGTGCGGAGGTGATCGCCGTCACCGGCACCGGCGAGAAGGCCGACCTGGCGCGCCAGCACGGCGCGCACCACACGGTCCTGCTCGGGCGCGGTGACCTCGCGGAGCGCGTCCGCGAGATCACCGGCGGCAGGGGCGTGCCCGTGGTCTACGACTCCATCGGCAAGGACACCTTCTTCGCCTCGCTCGACTGCCTGCGGCCGTTCGGGCTGATGGTGACCTACGGCAATGCGTCGGGCCCGGTGCCGCCGTTCTCGCCGCTCGAACTGTCGAGACGCGGCTCGCTCTACCTGACGCGGCCGATGCTGTTCACCTACATCGACAAGCGCGCGGACCTCGTGCGCGGCGCGGCGGAACTGTTCGACGTGATGGCGAGCGGGGCGGTGAAGATCCGCATCAAGCAGACCTACACGCTCGCCGACGTGGCCATCGCGCATCGCGAGCTCGAGGCGCGCCGCACGACGGGATCGACGGTACTGATCCCCTGAAGGATGGGCACGACGCCACACTGGAGGGTCCACGCCGTCCTCGTCGCGCTCGGCGTGGCGACCGCGGCGCCATGCGGCGCTGCAAGCCTGCGCGAGCGTGACGAGGCCTGGAGTCCGCCGCGGATCGTCGAGCTTGTCGAAGGCGAGACGCTGCCGACGCCGGCGGAACTCGAAGCGCGCGGCGCGACGGTCGGCGAGATCCTGGTGCGGGTCTACGACGTGTTCGATCCCAGCGATCCCCGTGAGGACAACTGGCTCTATCGGACCGCGAATACGCTTCACTACAAGACGCGCCATCCGACCGTCGTCAACCAGCTGACCTTCCAGGCGGGGCAGCCGCTGAAGGCCCAGCGGATGGAGGAAAGCGAGCGCATCCTGCGCCAGCGGCGGTATCTCTACGATGCCGTGGTCAGGATCGCGCGCTACGACCTGGCCACGAACGTCGCCGACATCGAGGTGTCGGTGCGCGACGTGTGGACCCTCAACCCCGGCGTCAGCTACTCGAACACCGGCGACCGGTCGCGGACGTCGTTCGAGATCGAGGAACTCAACCTGTTCGGCCGCGGCCAGAAGCTGCAGCTGGGCTGGGACGACGACGTGGACCGCACGTCCACCTCGGTGCAGTGGCTCAACCACAACCTGCTCGGCAGCCGCTGGGAGCTGGCGCTCAATTACGCGGACCTGAGCGACGGGCAGACGCAGTCCATCGCGCTGGAGCGGCCGTTCTACTCGCTCGACGCGCGCCGCGCCACCGGCGGCTACGTCCTCGACGACCTGCGCGTACAGACGCGCTACGACCTCGGACAGCCGGTCGACGCCTTCGAGGTCGACACCCTCCAGTACGATCTGCATTACGGATGGTCGAAGGGCCTGGAGAACGGGTGGACGAGGCGCTGGATCGCGGGCCTGCGCTACGACGAGCAGGCCTTCGCCGAGGTGCCGGGTGAAACTCCGCCAGAGACGCTGCCCGAGTACCGGAAATTCGTCTATCCGTGGATCGGGCGGGAGTGGGTGCAGGATGCGTACCAGCAGGTGCGCAACCACGACCAGATCGGCCGTCGCGAAGACGTCTACCTCGGCACGGCCTGGCGCGCCTACGTGGGCTGGGCCGGCACCGGTCTGGGATCCAGCGACGACGCGTTGCTGCTGAGCGGCAGCCTGACGTCGGCCCGGGAATACCGGCCCGGCAAGGAGTGGTCGTTCGACGCGGCGACGCGCGGCAGGATCCAGTCGCGCGACCTCAGGGACACCGTGCTGACCGCGCAGGCGCGTCACTACTGGCGCATCGACAGCCGGCAGACGTTCTATGCGAGCCTCACCGGCACCCTGACCGAGGAACTGGATCCCGACCGGCAGCTGCTGCTCGGCGCCGAGGAAGGGCTGCGCGGCTATCCGCTGCGCTACCAGACCGGCACCGCGAGCGCGCTGGTCACCCTCGAGCACCGCGTCTATACCGACTGGTATCCCTTCCGGTGGTTCCACGTCGGGGGCGCTGTCTTCTTCGACACCGGCAGGACCTGGGGACCGACCCTCGGCGGCGAGCCGCCGAGAGGCTGGCTGTCCGACGTCGGCCTGGGCCTGAGGCTCGGCAACTCGCGCTCGGGCCTCGGCTCGACGATTCACGTGGACTTCACCTATGCGCTGAACGCCGTCCCCGGCGAGGATCGCTTCACCATCACCGTGGACACCAAGCGCGGCTTCTGAGGGCGAACCGGCCGAGCAGGATCACTTGCGCCCCGGCACAATACGCGCCTGCCAGCACCGCGACGGGCCGGCCCCTGGCGGGGCCGGTGCTTCGCCTGCAGGACATCCGAGGATTCGCGTTCGATGAAGGCCCTGCTGACCCTGTTCCTGATCGTCTTCATCGACCTGCTCGGCTTCGGAATCATCATCCCGATCTTTCCGTTCGTGGCCGGGCGGATGGGCGCGGACCCGTGGCTGATCACCTTCGGCGGCGCGGGCGTCTATGCGCTGGCGCAGGTGCTCTCGACGCCGATCTGGGGCCGGCTGAGCGACGCGGTCGGGCGGCGTCCCGTGCTGATCGTCAGCATGCTTGGCGCCGTGGGCGGCTACGTCTGGCTCGGGCTCGCCAATACGCTTTCCATGCTGATCG
>Ga0316603_10002029_pt1 | contig 11021 bp, 7 predicted proteins | sample OWC_soil_day10_n_FD_207649 | JGI IMG/M metagenome (GOLD analysis project Ga0316603, IMG submission 207649) | Wetland soil microbial communities from Old Woman Creek delta, Ohio, United States - OWC_soil_day10_noCT | ecosystem: Environmental > Terrestrial > Soil > Wetlands | place: USA: Ohio...
CCGTGCGACTGCTGGGCCGCAGCCCGGCCGGTCTGCTGATGGCCTGCCAGGTTCCGCTGCGGGCCGGCTCGACCGTCCGTGTCGTCACCGGGCCTGCCGGGCGGCGCCACGAGACGGAACTCTGCGTCGACGAGGTCTCCAACCGGCCCGACGACAGGATTGGGGGATACGTGCTCTGCGGAAGGGCCGCATCGCTCGACACGGCGCCCCGGCGCGGCGGCCGTGAGGGATCTGGCGGCACCTGCGGCACGCTGGAACACCCGGCCGTCTGCATTCAATGACGGGCAGCGCGGCCTCGGGCGACCCGTACAAGCCCGAGGCCGCGGTTGCTCAGGCCGCGGCCCCGGACCCTCAAGGAGGAGGAGGGAGGAGGAGAAACTACCCGGCTTTCACCGGGACGGCCGCCGGCACGAAGCCGGCCGCCTGTTCAGGCACCAGTTCCACCACCTTCCACGCGTCGCGCTCTTCGAGAATCCGCTTCGCGAAGGCCGTGTGCAGCGCGTGGCCGGCCCGGTGGGCCACCAGGTGCCCGATGATCGGATAGCCGACCAGGGACAGGTCCCCGATGGCATCCAGGATCTTGTGTCGCACGAACTCGTCTTCGTAGCGCAACTGGGGGTTCAACACCCCGGTCTCGCTCAACACGATGGCGTTCTCGAGCGACCCGCCGAGCGCGAGGCCCTGCTGGCGGAGCATTTCCACCTCGTGCAGGAACCCGAAGGTGCGCGCCGGCGCGATGTCGTCGACAAACGCGTTCTCATCGACCCGCAGCGTGTGCGACTGGTGCCGCAGCAGCGGGTGGTCGAAGCTGATGCTGTAGGTGACCTTGAAATAGTCCGACGGGTAGAGCGAGATCAGCTTGTCGCCGCGCGACAGCGTAATCGGACGCGTCACCTTCAGGTAGCGGCGCGGCGCCGCGAGCGTCCGCAGGCCGGCTTCCTGGATCAGGTAGACGAACGGCGCGGAGCTGCCGTCCATCACCGGCACCTCGCGGTGGTCGAGTTCGACAACCGCGTTGTCGACGCCCATGCAGGTGATCGCCGCCAGCAGGTGCTCGACCGTCTCCACCGCCGCACCGTTGACCGACAGGCAGGTGGCGTGGTTCGTGCCGCCCACGTGGTCCACCGACGCGGGAATGTCGATACCCAGATCGCTGCGCCGGAACCGGATCCCGGTGTCGGCGGCAGCTGGTTTCAGCGTCAGGTTGACTTTGTGGCCAGAGTGAAGCCCGATACCGGCACAGGCTACCTGGCGTCGAAGTGTCCGTTGAAAGGTCATCGTCGTCTCGGAGGCTCCGCGGATGGAGCCACGGAGACGGAAGCAATCCGCATACCGGAGTCATCCACAAGGCCAATCATTTTATAAATTCAATCAAATCAATAACATATCGACAATCAACGCGAACCGATGAGCCACCGTAACGACTGCGCTGTGGTCATACAACCACGGCCATTTTGACCCTGACTGTGGTTATTCAGCCACACCACATCGAGCGTGGACACTCCCCGCCTCGGACGGCAGCACCTCCGCCAGCACCTGCCCGGTATACGACGACCCGACAGCCGCCACATCCTCGGGTGTGCCCTGGGCGACGATGCGCCCACCGGCCTCGCCGCCATCGGGGCCGAGGTCGATCAGGTGGTCGGCCGTCTTGATGACGTCGAGGTTGTGCTCGATCACCACCACGGTGTTGCCCTGGTCGACCAGCTTGTTCAGCACGTCCAGCAGTTTCTTCACGTCGTCGAAGTGCAGCCCGGTGGTGGGCTCGTCCAGGATGTAGAGCGTGCGGCCGGTCCCGCGCTTCGACAGTTCCTTCGCCAGTTTGACGCGCTGCGCTTCGCCGCCGCTGAGCGTCGTGGCCGACTGGCCGAGCTTGATGTAGCCGAGGCCCACGTCCTGCAGCGTGCGGAGCTTGTTGGCCACCGGCGGGAAGTGCTCGACGAGCGGCAGGGCCTGGTCCACCGTGAGCTCGAGCATCTCGGCGATCGACCGGCCGCGGTACCTGATCTCGAGCGTCTCTCGGTTGTAGCGCCGGCCCTTGCACTCCTCGCACGTGACGTAGACGTCGGGCAGGAAGTGCATCTCGATCGCGATCACGCCGTCGCCCTGGCACGTCTCGCAACGGCCGCCCTTCACGTTGAACGAGAAGCGGCCGGCCTTGAAGCCGCGGGCGCGCGCCTCGGGAACGAGCGCGAACAGGTCGCGGATGAACGTGAACAGGCCCGTGTAGGTGGCCGGATTGGAGCGGGGCGTGCGTCCGATGGGCGACTGGTCGATCTCGATCACCTTGTCGATGAGCTCGATGCCCTCGATGCGGTCGTGGGGCCCGGGCTCGTCGCTGGCGCGGTAGAGCGTGCGCGCCAGCGCGCGGTACAGGATGTCGTTGACCAGCGTCGACTTCCCCGAACCGCTCACGCCGGTGATGGCGGTGAGCAGGCCCAGCGGGATGCGCACGTCGAGGTTCTTCAGGTTGTTGGCGCGCGCCCCGCGAACCACCAGTTCGCCGCGCAGCGGGACGCGGCGCACCGGCGGCACGTCGATCACCCGCTCGCGCCGCAGGTACTGGCCGGTGAGCGACTCGCGGTCCCGATGCAGCAGGTCGTGGGGCGTGCCCTGGAAGATCACGCGCCCGCCGTGCTCCCCGGCGCCTGGGCCGAGGTCGACGACGTAGTCGGCCGACCGGATCGTCTCTTCGTCGTGCTCGACGACGATGACGGTGTTGCCGAGGTCGCGAAGCCGGCGAAGGGTGGTGAGCAGCCGGCGGTTGTCGCGCTGGTGCAGGCCGATGGACGGCTCGTCGAGCACGTAGAGAACGCCGCGCAGATTGGCGCCGATCTGCGTCGCCAGGCGGATGCGCTGCGCCTCGCCGCCCGAGAGCGTGGCCGCGCTGCGGCCGAGCGTGAGGTAGCCCACGCCGACGTCGACCAGGAAGCGCAGCCGATCGATGATCTCGCGGTGGATGCGGCCCGCGACGAGCTCTTCGCGCTCGGTGAGCACCGTCGACTCGAACGCCTGCAGCGCGTCGGCGACCGGCATGGCGACGATCTGCGGAATCGTGCGCCCCTTCACCTCGACCGCGCGGCTCTCGGGCCGCAGACGGTCGCCGCGGCACCCCGCGCACGGCCGCAGGGAGCGGAAGCGCTCGATGTCGGCCTGGTCGACCCACGTCGTCTGCTCGTAGCGGCGGCGCAGGTTCGGGATGACGCCCTCGAAGCCCTTGCCGTAAGGGTCCTTCTGGCGGGCCGCGGCGGACAGGGGCCGCGCCGCCGCCGGCGGGCCGTACAACAGCAGGTCCCGCGACCGTTTCGGCAGCCTGCCGAACGGCGCCGTGACGTCGATCTCGAAGTTCCGGCCGAGGGCCGTGATCGCCTCGGTGACCAGGTGCTCGTCGCCCGCGGCCCACGGCGCGATCGCGCCCTGCATCAGCGACAGCGACGGGTCGGGCACGATCCGGTCGGGATCGAAATCCCACAGGGCGCCCAGGCCCTGGCACTCGGGGCAGCCGCCGTGTGGCGAGTTGAACGAGAACGCGCGCGGCGACATCTCGGGGATGCTCAGCCCGCAGCTCACGCACGCCAGCGTGCGCGAGAACAGGCGGTCGCCCGCGTCAAGGCTGTTGATGAGCACCACGTCGCCGGCCAGATGCAGCGCGATCTCGATCGAGTCGGTGAGGCGGCGCTCGATGCCGGGCTTCACGATCAGCCGGTCGACGACGATCTCGATCGAGTGGTTGCGGCGGCGGTCGAGGGCGATGTCGTCGTCGAGCGACCGCAGTTGCCCGTCGACGCGCGCCTTGAGGAAGCCCCGCTGCCGCCACGCGGCGAAGTCCTTCTTGAACTCGCCCTTCCGCCCGCGGACCACCGGCGCCAGCACGTTGATCCGCGTGTCGTGCGGGTACAGCATCACCTGCCCCACGATCTGGTCCGTCGCCTGCGAGGTGATGGCGAGGCCGCACGCCGGGCAGTGCGCGATGCCGACGTTGGCAAAGAGCAGCCGAAGGTAGTCGTAGATCTCGGTCACCGTGCCGACCGTCGAGCGCGGATTCGCCCCCGTCGTCTTCTGCTCGATCGAGAGCGCGGGAGACAGGCCCTCGATCGAATCGACGTCCGGCTTCTCCATCTGCTCGAGGAACTGCCGGGCGTAGGCGGAGAGCGACTCCACGTAGCGCCGCTGCCCCTCGGCATAGATGGTGTCGAAGGCGAGCGACGACTTGCCGGACCCCGACAGCCCCGTGATGACCACGAGCTGGTTGCGCGGCAGGTCCACGTCGATCCCTTTCAGGTTGTGGACCCGCGCGCCGCGGACGGAGATCTGGCGGTGGCTCACTCTTGGTTCGACTCGGGCCTCGGGATTCGGGATTCGGGATTCGGGGTTGTGGACGTCAGCTGGCCCTCATGTCCTGGGCCCCATGCCCCTGCGGCCCCATCCGGGCCTCGCCCAAATAGGAAATTCTACCATGCGGGGCTATAATCGGCCCGCCTGCAGGGAGCCACATGACCCGAGCCGTCGGGCGCAATGTCGTTCGCAAGGATGGGGCGGCAAAGGCCGCCGGCACAGCGCTTTACGTCGATGACCTGACGCGGCCCGGCATGTTGCACGCGCGGACCGTCCGGTCGGCCATCCCCTGCGGCGCCATCACCAGCCTTCGCCTGGCCTTCGACACCGCCGGATTCACCATCGTTTCGGCGCGCGACGTCCCGGGCCGCAACGTCGTGCCGCTCATCACCGACGACCAGCCGTGCCTGGCCGACGGCCGCGTGGCCCACGCCGCCGAGCCCATCCTCCTGCTGGCGCACGAAGACCGGGAGCGCCTGCTCCAGGCCCGTGTCGAGATCGGCTACCGGCCGGAGGAGCCGGTGTTCGATGCCGGCCGGTCCGGCCGGGTGTTCAAACACGTCGCGATCGCGAAGGGCGACATCGAGGCGGGGCTGGCCGAGGCCGATCTCGTGATCGAGGGCGAATACCGGACCGGCCACCAGGAACACCTCTACATCGAGCCCAACGGCATGCTCGCCATCCCCGAGGGGGGCGGGGTCACGGTGGTGGGCTCGCTGCAGTGTCCCTACTACGTCCATCGTGCGCTGACAGTGCTGCTCGGCCTGCCGGATGACAAGGTCCGCGTGGTGCAGGCCGAGACGGGCGGCGGGTTCGGCGGCAAGGAGGAGTACCCGTCGATGATCGCCGGGCACGCCTGCCTGCTGGCACTGAAGTCGGGGCGGCCGGTGAAGCTGGTCTACGACCGCGTGGAGGATATGCTCGCCACGACGAAGCGTCATCCGTCGGTGGTGCGCCACCGCACGGGCGTGACGCGCGACGGCCGCATCACCGCCATGGACATCGACGTGCTGATGGACGGCGGGGCCTACTGCACGCTGAGCCCGGTCGTCCTCTCGCGCGGCTGCCTGCACGCCACCGGCCCGTACCGCTGCGATCACGTGCGCGTGGACGGCCGCGTGGTCATGACGAACACGCCCCCGAACGGGGCGTTCCGGGGGTTCGGCGCTCCGCAGACGCTGTTCGCCGTCGAGGCGCACATGGACCGGATCGCCGGGGAACTGGGCATGGACCCGCTCCGGCTGCGCGAGATGAACGCGCTGCGGCCGGGCGACACCACCGCCACGGGGCAGGTGCTCGGCCTCGACACCGCGGCGCTCGAGGTGCTCCGCGCCGCTGCCGCGCGGAGCGGCTATCGGCGCAAGCGGCGGGCGTATCGAGGCACGAACCGCGGCATCGGCCTCTCGCTGTTCTTCCACGGCGCGGGCTTCACGGGCAGCGGTGAGGTGAAGCTCCAGTCGCGGGCCTCGCTCGAACTGACGCCGTCCGGCGTCCGCGTGCTCGTCGCCAGCACCGACATCGGCCAGGGCCAGCGCACGGTCCACGCGCAGATCGTGGCCGACACGCTCGGCATCCCCTACGACGCCGTCGAGGTGGCCGTGGCCGACACCGCCCGGGTTCCCGACAGCGGCCCCACGGTGGCGTCGCGCACGACGATGGTCGTCGGCGGCCTGTTGCGGCAGTGCGCGGCGGAGATGAAACAGCGGCTCGGCCGCCTCACGCCGGCAGCGTATCTGCGCGCCCACGGACCGCTCACCGTCACCAGGCAGTACGAGCCGCCGCCGGGTCTTGTCTGGGACGACGACACGTACCAGGGCTCCGCGTACGGATCGTTTGGCTGGGCGTGCGACGTCATCGAGGTGGAACGCGACCCGGTCACGGAGGAAATCCGCCCGACCCGGGTGACGACGGCGCAGGACATCGGCAGGGCCATTTTCCCGCTCGGCGTGCGAGGCCAGATTGAAGGCGGGACGGCGCAGGGCCTGGGCTACGCGCTCACCGAAGAAGTGATTCTGCGCGAGGGCGCGATGGCAAACGCCCAGCTGACCAACTACATCGTGCCGACAACCCTCGATACGCCGCCCATCGACGTCGTGCTTGTCGAGAAGCCGTACCGGCACGGGCCGTTCGGGGCGAAAGGCGTGGGCGAAATGCCGTTCGACGGCGTCGCGCCGGCGGTGGTCAATGCGATCAGGAGCCTGGGCATCGACGTGCGAGAGGTGCCAGCGACGCCCGAGAGGGTCATGGCTGCGCCCAGGCTCCGGGAATCGGGATTCGGGATTCGGGATTCGTCGGTCACGCTGCGGCGACGTCAACTGACCGTGGCGCGAAGGCCAGGCGCACGACGCCGATGAGCGGCATCCTTCGTCCCATCACGTTCGTGCTCAACGGGAAGCGCACGTCGCTGCGGGTGCACCCGCTCAGGCGCCTGCTCGACGTGCTGCGGGAGGACTGCGGCCTCACGGGCACGAAGGAAGGCTGCGGTGAGGGCGAGTGCGGCGCGTGCACGGTGCTCGTCGACGGCCGCGCAGTCAATTCGTGCCTCGTGCCCGTGGCCCAGGCCGCCGGTACGAAAGTCGTCACGATCGAAGGCCTCAGGGGCCGCCACCCGCTGCAGCGCGCGTTCGCGGAGCACGGAGGCGCGCAGTGCGGCATATGCACCCCGGGCATGATCATGGCCGCGGCCGCCCTGGGCCCGCGTCCCAGGCTGGAGGAGGTCCGCACGGGCCTCGCCGGCAACATCTGCCGGTGCACGGGGTACGAAGGCATCTATCGGGCCATCCAAAAGCAAGAAGCAAGAAGTAAGAAGCAAGAAGCGAAAAGACAGAGGCCAGCCCCAACCCCCAGCCCCCAATCCCCAGTCCCGGCGGGAAGGAGAAAGCGTCGGTGAGAACCGCCATCTCCCCCCTCGTGCTGCTGCAGCCCCGTTCCCTGCGGGATGCGCTGCGCATGTTGAGAGAGGAGGGTCCGCTCGCGCCGCTCGCCGGCTGCACGGACCTCTACGTCGGCCTGAACGTCGGCGTGCTCCCCGGCCAGAGATTCCTGAACATCTGGGGCCTCGACGCGCTGCGCGGCATCGAGGTGCGCGGCGACGTGCTGCGTATCGGCGCCCTCACGACCTACAGCGACATCATCCGGTCCGCCGACGTGCGGCGCCGCCTGCCCATGCTCGCGGCGGCGGCGCGCGAGATCGGCGCCGTGCAGATCCAGAACCGCGGCACGATTGGCGGCAACATCGCGAACGCTTCGCCGGCCGGCGACACGCTGCCGGTGCTGGCCGCCGCCGACGCGCTGGTCGAGCTGCGCGGCGTCGAGTGGACGCGCAAGGTCCCGTTCACGGATTTCTACACGGGCTACCGCGCGAGCGTCCGCCGTCCCGACGAACTCGTCACGGCCATCGAGGTGCCGCGCGTGGAAGGCCGGCAGTGGTTCCGCAAAGTCGGCACACGCGCGGCCCAGTCCATCTCGAAAGTGGTGATGGCGGGCGTGCGCGCGGAGCCACCGCGCATCGCCCTCGGCAGCGTGGCGCCGACGGTCGTTCGCGCGCGGCGCACCGAGGACGCGCTGGCGTCAGGCGGGACACTCGCGGAGGCCCAGCGCATCCTGCAGACCGAGATCAGCCCGATCGACGACATCCGCTCGACCGCCGCCTACCGCCGCGAAGTCGCCGCGCGCCTGCTCGCCCAGTTCTGGGCGGCCACGTCGTAGTCGCCAGCCCCCGCCTTCGCCTCCGTCCGGCTGCGGGTCTTCCTCCGTCGGCTTCGGCGCGGCAGGCCTTGCCCCTATTTCCCCTGCGCGGCCATTTTCTCGCGCGCCTTGGTCACGTCGCGGTGGAAGACGAAGAGCTTGTCCGCGTTCTCGGACTTGTCGGTGAAGTTCCAGGTCTTGCCGCCTTTCTGCTTCACCTTCAATTCCTTCTTCAGGTAGTCGATCTCGAACGCTTCGAGCGCGCTGAAGGGAAGCGCGAACGCATCGCCCTTGTTGGCGGTCACGTAGCGCATGCCCTCCGGTGAGGCGGCCAGTGTGCCCTCGCAGGACCGGCCCATGCTGTGCTTGTGCACCACCGCCACCGACGCGTTCAGGCGCACTTCCCTGAACTTCAGCGCGATGGCCGTCTCGCCCGTCTCGGCGATTTCGATGGTCTGCGCCAGCCCTTCTTCCCCCGTCACCGAGGCGTTCAGCTGGTGCGACCCGCCCGCTATCTCGGTCGTGCGCAGCGGCGTCGTGCCCACGAACTTGCGGTCGACGAACACCGAGGCGCCCGGCACGTCGCTGTCGACGATGAGGACCGGGCCGGCCGCGGGCGGAGGCGCCGCGGGCTCGGCTGGCTTCGGCTCGTCCTTCTTCGGTCTGGGCCGGCGCGGTGCCGGCGTCTCGTCGGCCGGCGCGGGCTCCGCGGGCTTCGCCGCCGGGGCCGGCGGCGGAGCTTCCCGCGTGGCCTGGACCGGCTCCGGCTTGGGCGCCGGCTTCATCAACATCGTCACGCCGAAATAGGCGGCCGCGACGAGTGCCAGAACGGCCGCGCCGATCACCAGGAACCTGCCCATGCCGCCGGAAGAGGGCTGCGGGTCGTGGTCCATCACCGACATCGCCTGAATCCTCCGCCGCACAGTATACGGAGGAACCGCGGACGGCGACAGGCCCCGGCCTGGACGATGCGGGGGATTCCCTCTGGCGGAGCGGGCGCCGGGAAGACCGGCGGCGCGCTTACTGGATGGAGTACGTGCCCGCCGGCGCGGTGTCGTCGGTCATCGCGAGCGGCGCCATCTGCGTCGCCCAGTAGATGGTGTGGTTCGTGTTCGTGCCGAACGCCTTGGTGCCGCCGCCGGGCGAGGGCGTGGCGGTGGCGAAGTAGCCCTGCATGGCGGCGCCCGCGGCGAGGCCGTTGCACGTCGGCGGCGCGTCGGGCGCCACGCCGGTCGAACTGCTCATCGTCACCTGGTAGCCGCTCTTGACGACCGTGTTGCCGGTGCTGAGGTCGGGGCTGATGAAGGCCTGGCCGCCGGCCGGCGGCGTGCCCAGGTTGGTCAGCGACGGCGAGAAGAACCCGTTGCCGCAGGCCGCGGCGTAGAGCGACTGGGCGCCGGTCACGGCCCGCAGGGACCCGATGGCGGCGGTCTCATTGCCGGACTGCCGCGCCCGCTGGAGGCCCGGCACCGCCACCGCGGCGATGACCCCGATGATGGCCACGACGATCAGGAGTTCGATGAGCGTGAAGCCGCGGTCGCTGCGCATGGTCGTGCTCCGGAGAGGCGGCGCGGGAGGGGCGCCCGCCCACAACGATGCCCCTCCGGTCCCCGATTGTCAAGGATCAGGCCCGGCCGGCGAGCCGCTTCTGCAGGATGCTGTGGCGCATGCCGTACAGGACGTAGACGATCAGCCCGGCCCCGAGCCACAGCACGAACCGGATCCAGGTCAGCAGCGGCAGCTGGACCATCAGGTACAGGCACATCACGATCGCGATGAGGGGCACCCAGGGCACGAGCGGCGTCCGGAACGGCCGCGGGCGCGCGGGGTCGGTCTTCCGCAGGATCAGGATCCCGATCGACACGAGCACGAAGGCGAACAGCGTGCCGATGTTGGTCAGCTCGACCACCTCGTTGATGTTCATGAACATGGCGCACACGGCGACCACGACGCCGGTCAGGATGGTGGTGACGTGCGGCGTGCGGTGCTTCGGATGCACCTTCGCGGCCCACTTCGGCAGCAGGCCGTCGCGCGCCATCGAGAAGAAGATGCGGGGCTGGCCGAGCTGGAAGACGAGCAGGACGCCGCTGGTGGCGCAGACGGCCCCGAAAGCGATGATGCCCGACGCCCAGGTGATGTGGTTGGCCGAGAACGCGGTGGCCAGCGGCTCGGCCGTGCCGAGCTGCCGCCACGGCAGCATGCCGGTCAGCACCATCGCCACCGCGATGTAGATCACCGTGCAGATGACGAGGCTGGCGATCATCGCGATCGGCATGTCGCGTTGCGGGTTTTTCGTTTCCTCGGCCGCGGTCGACACGGCGTCGAAGCCGATGTAGGCGAAGAAGATGATCGCCGCCGCCCCGGAGATGCCCGCGAAACCGTTGGGCGCGAAGGGCACCCAGTTCGACGGCTCCACGTAGAACGCGCCGACGACGCAGAAGAAGATGAGGATCGCCACGTTCAGCACCGCCAGCGCGCCGGTCAGCCAGGCGCTTTCGCGGATGCCGACCACCAGGACCCACGTGATACCCATCACGATCAGGAACGCCGGCAGGTTCAGCACCACCGGGATGCCGACGACGTGCGGCGCGGTGGCGAACGCCTCCGCCGCGCGGGTCACGGCCACGCCGAGGCTGGCCACGTCGCCGCCCTGGGCCTGGAGCTGCGCCACCTGTCCGGCGGCCGTCGAGGCGAAGCGGTAGTCCGTGCACAGCCAGCCCGGGATGGTGATGCCGACGCCCGCCAGCAGCTCCCGGAAGTAGCCCGACCACGAGATCGCCACCGCGACGTTGCCCACGGCGTACTCGAGGATCAGGTCCCAGCCGATGATCCAGGCCACGCCCTCCCCGAGGGTCGCGTACGCGTAGGTGTAGGCGGACCCCGAGATCGGCACCATCGCGGCGAACTCCGCGTAGCAGAGCGCCGCGAACCCGCACGCGATCGCCGTCAGCACGAACGACGCGATGATCGCCGGCCCGGCGCCCACGTGCGTGCCGCCG
>Ga0316603_10002030_pt1 | contig 11021 bp, 7 predicted proteins | sample OWC_soil_day10_n_FD_207649 | JGI IMG/M metagenome (GOLD analysis project Ga0316603, IMG submission 207649) | Wetland soil microbial communities from Old Woman Creek delta, Ohio, United States - OWC_soil_day10_noCT | ecosystem: Environmental > Terrestrial > Soil > Wetlands | place: USA: Ohio...
CTGCCAACCCACGAAAGTGGTCGATGCGCACCCAGTCAAACCACTCGAAATGCGCTCTCAGCCGCGCCCGCCACCAGGCAAAGCCATCGGCCTGCATCGCTGCCCAGTTGTAGTGCGGATTGCCCCAGCGCTGCCCGGTTTCGGAGAAATAATCCGGCGGCACTCCGGCTACGACGGTGGGGTGACCGTCGGCGTCCAGCAGGAACAACTCACGCTGCGCCCACACGTCGGCGCTGTCGTGCGCGACAAAAATCGGCATATCGCCAAACAACTGGATACCGCGTTGTGCCGCTTCTGCACGCATGCCTCGCCAGAACGCGGCGGCACGAAACTGGGCGTGCATGATCTCGCGCAATTTATCACTATGCGCAAGGTCGAACGCTGCCAGCGTGGCCGGGTCACGGTCGCGCAACGCCTGTGGCCAGTCGGTCCATGGCGCACCGCCGTGCTCGGCCTTGATGACGATGAAGCGGGCGTAGTCGTCGAGCCAGTGCGCCTGCATCCGGTGCCAGGGTGAAAAACGCCGCATATCCACCCGGCTCCCGGCGGGAAACAGCGCCGGATTCACCGCAAACGCCGAAGCGCACTGATAAGGCGACAGCCCGCTCAACGGCAGGCCAAGCGGCAGCATCTGCCACACGCTCACGCCCGCTGCCTGCAAAAATTCCAGCCAGCGTTCGGCATCCGCCAGGGTGCCGGATGGCAACGAAGTCGGATGCAGCAACAGACCTGCACGTCGGTTATCAAGGCTCATCAGGTATTCCTGCGCATGGTGCCGGCGTTTTCTGCCGCGCCGCCGCCGTGTGACAGCGGCACATCCAGCAAGGCAGGCGGTGCCACGCCGAGCAGGCGATACAACTCGCGCAACTGGGTACGGTAGAGCTGCTCGAAATCGCTGACGCTCCCCGCCGGGTTGTGATCGCCAAACCACCAGAACCAGTCCGAACCTTCACACACGGCCAGTTGGCGTATCGCCATGGCTCGATGATCCGCGTCGAGCTTGCCTGCCGCCAGGGTGCGGTCATACGCCAGCTTGGCCGCAACCAGGTAATCCCAGCCGCGATTCTTGTCGGTTGAACCGATCCAGGTCGAAAAGCTGCCATACACCCAACTGCCCGCAGCCAGCCGCTTCAAGGGCTTGGCAGGCGTGTGCCCAGCCTGCTCGGCAAAGGTGCTGACATTGAGGGTGGGATGGCTGGACAAGCGTGAATAGAGCGCGTCCAGAAAATGGTGGCCGTTTTCAGGGTAGTACTCCCAGGCATTTTCGCCGTCGAGGATGACCGAAACCACGTGCTGGTTCGCGGTTTTACCCAAGGAAACCGCAATGGTTTCCAGGTGATGAATAAAGTCACCCACTGCGTCATCGGCATGCCAGTCGCTGTATTTGAAACCAATCAAATCCGACAGCCCGTCGTCGCGGAAAAACACACGGGTCTTGAAACCGTCAACGAGCGTAGGGGAAAACAGGTCGCGTTTGGTTTGCGTGCCGTCAACCGGGCAACCCGACTTGGCGCAACTGTTGCGCCATACACCTTCGCCGGTGGCGGTCCAGGCAATTTTCATGTCATCGAGTTGCGCCAGCGCATCCTCGCTCACCCCGCCCTCGGACAACCATACGCCCGTGGGTTTGTGGCCAAAATAATGCTCGAACACCTCGACCCCATGCTGCAGATGCCAGCGTGCACGCTCCGCTCCGCCCGGATAAGCCGGTGCTTCGGGGACCGGCGCATCGGGCAAGGCATCGCGCAAATTGGCGAAGTCGTTCAGCAACGGCACTATCGGATGTCCGTAAGGCGTCATCGACAACTCAACCTGCCCCCGCTCGGCCAGCGCACGGTAGCGCGGAATCAAGCCCGCCATGCAATGCTGCATCACGTATAGCAATTCATGGCGATCGGCCGCTGAGAACTCGTGTCCATGTGCCAGCAGGCGCCGCACCAGCGGCATCTGCCGCAGCGAATTCCCCAGCCAGGCAAGGTGATACCAGGTCAGTAAATCCAGAAAATACTGCTCGGACAAATAGCCCAGATGCGCATGCAAGGCCGTGTCGCCCTGCCCTGCTTCGTACGAGGCACCGACCATTTCCAGCAACCGGTGATAGACGGGATAGGGATGAATCATGCGCGGCGCATGGCAACGCTGGCAGTCGCGGATGATGGCCAGACGCGCACCCGCGTCCGACGGAATGCGTTCGGCCCCGGCAAGCAGGTTGATCATGTGATCCTGGGTCGGCTTGCCATGCTTTAACAGTGCATCCATTTGCTGCGCGTAATCGTCGATCTGTTCGAGCAGCACCGGCGCAAAGTTCACCACTGCCCGCATCGCCGGATAGCGTTCCAGATGCGCCGCCATATCGCTGTAATCCTTGATGCCGTGCAAGTACACCCAGGGCAGGTGATACGCGCCCTTGAGCCCTTCGCGGTAGTAAGGCTGGTGCATGTGCCAGCACAGCACCACATTCAGCGTTTTAGTTGTCGTAGTCATTGTGGAGTCTTGCATAGAGGTTTTGTCCCAGCATGGCCGATGTCACCAGCACGATTCCCTCGGGCGTGACATGAAACCGCTTGGCATCCTCGACCAGGTCTTCGCCGATGACCGTGCCATCCGGGATGCTTGTGCCCTTGTCGATAATGGCGCGCGTAATGCGGCAATGGCTGCCGATGGTGACCTTGGGCAGAATCACGCTGTCTTTGATGGTGCTGCCGCTTTCAACCGTGGTCGCAAAAAACAGCACCGAGCGCTTGACCAGCGCACCCGACAGAATGCAGCCCCCGGCAATCAGGGAATCAATCGCCGAGCCGCGCCGGCCATCGTCGTCGAAGATGAACTTGGCGGGCGGATATTGCGGCTGATACGTCCAGATCGGCCAGTTACGGTCGTACAGATTGAGCTCGGGCGCCACCGAGCACAATTCCATATTGGTCTGCCAGTAGGAATACAGGGTACCCACATCGCGCCAGTAATCCGGCTCACCGGCCTTGTTGCGGAAGGGATAGGCCATCGCGCGTGAGGCTGCAATGCTGGCTGGAATGATGTCCTTGCCAAAGTCGTGCGAAGACCCGGCATTGCAGGCATCATCGATCAGCGTCTTGTAGAGGAAATCCTTGGAAAAAATATAAATCCCCATCGACGCCAGCGCGATGCCGGGCTTGCCCGGAATGCAGTCTGGGTTGTCCGGCTTTTCGGTGAAATGCGTGATGCGCATGTCTTCGTCCACCGACATCACCCCAAATCCACGCGCCTCTTCAGCCGACACTTCAATGCTGCCCACGGTGAAATCCGCGCCACTTTGGGCGTGATACAGCAGCATGTCCGAGTAGTCCATGGTGTAGACGTGATCGCCGCCAAGCACCAGTACGTATTCGGGGTGGTGCCGCTGCATGATGTCGAGGTTCTGGAACAGCGCGTCGGCGGTGCCTTGGTACCACTCTTTCTTGTTGGTGCGTTGCTGTGCCGGGAGGATCTCCACAAACTCGCCAATCTCCGCACGCATGAAACCCCAGGCCCGTTGCAGATGGCGAATCAGCGAATGCGACTTGTATTGCGTCAGCACGCCGATACGGCGAATGCCCGAGTTCACGCAATTCGAGAGTGGGAAATCAATAATGCGGTACTTGCCACCAATCGGCACCGCAGGCTTGGCGCGCCACGCAGTCAGGTCCTTCAAGCGTGAGCCCTCGCCCCCGGCCAACACCAGCGCGAGGGTCTTGCGTGCAAGCTCCGTTGCCGTTTTCGGTTCGGTGTAATAACGGTAAAGCCGTTCCTGCTCTTCTTTCGAAATCGTCATAACCCCTCCGTACTTAATCAATATTGGAATGAACGTCTGTCATGAAATTAACCGCTTTATTGATATTCAAGGTACTGCAAAAGAATCAAGCTGCGTCTGAACCATCGCACCCTGCACGCCCAGCCGCTTGCAGGTAATCAGGAAAATCGGGGTGCGCCCAATCACGCCCCGCATCCGCCCCTTGTCGGTGGCCGCCGCCATGAAACGTGGCGACTGCATGCGCGCCAGCATGTGCGCTGCCACCCCGCCCGCAATATACAAGCCGCCAAACGGCTGGTACATCAGCGCGACATTGCCTACCCACGCGCCGTACAGATCAATGAACAGATCCAGCGTTGCTGCGGCAACACCATCGCCCGACTCGGCGCGCACGGCAAGCGCTGCTCCGTCGATCGTTTCGTCCGGCGGGGTACCGCCCTGCTCGACACAACAAAACCGGTACAAATCGTTCAGCGCCGAACCCGACACCACCCGTTCCCACGACACATGCCCATAGTCAGCGCGCAGGCGTTCAAGCAAGCGCACCTGCAAGGCATTGGCCGGGGCAAAGTCGACGTGCCCGCCTTCGGTCGAAAAACTCTGATAGCGCCCATCGGCATCCGCCAGCATGAACGCGAGCCCGAGACCGGTACCCGCGCCGGTGATCGCACGCACGCCACCGGACACCGCCGCCTGCGGGTTGAGCGCGACCACGTCGGCATCGGTCAGCGTCGCCACGCCTGCCGCTGCTGCCTGAAAATCGTTGATAAAGCGCACCTCGCGTACGCCCAGCGAGAGCGTCATCGCAGCAGCATCGAGCACCCAGTCGAGATTGGTCAGACGTACACGCTGGCCATCCAGCGCGCCCGGCAATGCAAGCAACAGCGCATCGGGTGGACTTGATACCCCGGCATCGGCGATAAACCGTCTTATCAGGCTGTCCGCCGAATCGAAATCGGCGCTGGCGTAAATCTGCTCAAAATGCACCTGATGCCCACCCGCAGGCGTCTGTCCCAGCCACACCAGCCAGCTTTTGGTCCCGCCAATATCGCCTGCGATCCACTCCATACCTGAACTATAAGCCAGAGTGCGAATGGCTCAAGCTACGGTAATAATTAATGAGCGCATTGGTCGAGGCATCGTGGCTGCCCACCGGCGTATCCGCATGAAGCTCAGGCAGGATGCGGCTGGCGAGTTGCTTGCCAAGTTCCACCCCCCACTGGTCGTAGGAGTTCAGATTCCAGATTACGCCCTGGACAAAAATCTTGTGCTCATACAGCGCGATCAGCATGCCCAGCATGTGCGGCGTCAGTTTCTTCAGCAGCAACGCATTGCTCGGATGGTTGCCGTCGAACACCTTGTGCGAGACGAACTGTCCGGTCTGCGTCCGTGTCTCCTCGCTGGTGCGGCCGCGCATCAGCGCCTCGGTCTGCGCCAGAAAATTGGCAATGAGGATGTCGTGATGTTCCTGCAGTTCAGTAGGCGGCTCGACCGTCACGATGAAATCGGCCGGGATCATCTTGGTGCCCTGGTGCAGCAACTGGTAGAACGCATGCTGGCCGTTGATGCCGGTGGCACCCCAAATGATCGCGCCAGTGGCGTAGTCCACCGCGTTGCCCTCGCGATCAACCGACTTGCCGTTCGATTCCATGTCGGCCTGTTCCAGATACGCGGGCAGGCTGCGCAGATAGTGGTCGTAGGGCAAAATCGCGTGCGATTCGGCGTTGAAAAAATTGTTGTACCAGACGCCCAGCATGGCCAGGATCACCGGCATATTCTGCGCCAGTGGCGCATGGCGGAAATGCTCGTCCATCGCGTGCGCGCCTTCCAGCAGCTCGATAAACCGCTCGGCACCCACCGCCAGCACAATCGACAAGCCAATCGCAGACCACAGCGAATAGCGCCCACCCACCCAGTCCCAGAATTCGAACATGTTGGCCGGATCAATGCCAAACGCCGTCACCGCATCGCGGTTGGTGGACACCGCCACGAAATGCTTCGCGATGTGTTTATCCGCCTGCGACTGCGCCAGAAACCAGTTGCGCGCGGTGTGTGCGTTGGTCATGGTTTCCTGGGTGGTGAAGGTTTTCGACGACACGATGAACAGCGTCGTCTCCGGGTTCAGCGCCTCCAGCGCTTCCTTCACATGGGCGCCATCGACGTTGGAAATGAAATGCAGCTTCAAGCGCGGATGGCGGTAGGGCTTGAGCGCCTGCACCACCATCTGCGGTCCGAGGTCGGAGCCGCCAATGCCGATGTTGACCACATCGGTAATGCGCTCGCCGGTGTAGCCGCGCCACTCGCCGCTGCGCACCTGTTCGGCGAAAGAACCCATCCGCTCGACGACCGCATTCACCTTCGGCATCACATCTTCGCCATCGACCACCACCGGGCGATTGCTGCGATTGCGCAAGGCCACATGCAGCACTGCGCGGTTTTCCGTATGGTTGATCTTGTCGCCGCTGAACATGCGTTCACGCCAGCCCGTCACGTCCGCCTCTTCGGCCAGCCGCACCAGCAGGCTCATGGATTCGTCAGTGATGCGGTTCTTCGAATAATCCAGCAGCAACTCGCCGACTTGCAGCGAGAACCGCTTGAAGCGTGCCGGATCGGCCGCAAACAGATCGCGCATATGCAGCACCGCCAGCTGAGCCTGGTGCGCCCGCAACAAGTTACAAACGGGCCGGTGCAACGCCCCGCCACTCATCGCATCGTGTATCGCGTGCACTGCTGACATCCTGCTCCTCCCGTGTTCACCCGACAGCGCGCGCCGTCATTTATATCGTCATAAAGCAACGCCTGTGCCAAATTACACCTCGCTGCCCTAACTACTTTTGAACTATAGAAAAAAGCGATGTCCCGCTTATGACAAACCGCCATCCGCGCAGACAGATGCACCATTTCAGCTGAAACAGCCGCCACAGAGGGCAGCCATGCACTCGAACGGTGCCAGATAGCCCATCCGGAACGCTTGGCACCGATAGTGAGGATAGTGTTGGTGCCGGGAGGGGGACTCGAACCCCCACACTGTTACCAGCGGCGGATTTTGAATCCGCTGCGTCTACCGATTCCGCCATCCCGGCAAAGGGGCCGGATGCGAACGCGCCCGGCGACAGAGCCGCGCATTATGGCCCAAGCGGGTGGCCCGCCGCAAGGTGGCGGCTATAATCGCGCCCCATGCAGGTTTCTGATTTTGACTTCGATTTACCCGACGAGTTGATCGCGCAACTGCCGCCCGAGGTGCGCGGCGGCAGCCGGCTCCTGCATGTCGATGCCTCCGGCACGCTGCATGACCGCTGGTTTCGCGATCTGCCCACACTGCTGCGTCCGGATGATCTACTGGTGATGAACGACACGCGGGTGATCAAGGCGCGGCTGTTTGGGCACAAGGATTCCGGCGGCAAGGTGGAGTTGCTGGTCGAGCGCGTGACGGGTGAATTCGAGGCGCTGGCTTTTATCCGCGCCAGCCATGCGCCCAAGCCGGGCTCTGCCATTTACTTGGAAAACGGCGGGCTGGCGGACGCCGAGCGGGTGGAGGTACTGGCGCGGCAGGACGACCTGTCGCTGCTGCGCTTTCAACGCCCGGTGCTGGCAGTGCTGGAGCAACTCGGCCAGTTGCCCTTGCCACCCTACATTGTCCACACGCCGACCGCCGACGACGAGGCGCGTTATCAAACGGTGTACGCGGACGAACCCGGCGCGGTCGCTGCACCGACAGCCGGGCTGCATTTCGACGATGCGATGCTGGATGCGCTGCGCGAACAAGGCGTGCGCACGGCACGAGTGACGCTGCACGTGGGCGCGGGAACGTTTCAGCCGGTGCGGGTGGAACATCTAGCCGACCACAAAATGCACAGCGAGCGTTACACGATTCCGCAGGCAACCGTCGATGCGATCCGCGACACCCGCGCACGCGGCGGCCGCGTGGTGGCGGTGGGCACCACCACCCTGCGCGCGCTGGAAGCCGCAGCGCAAAGTGGCACATTGCACGCGGGCTCGAACGAAACCGACATTTTCATCACGCCGGGCTATCGCTTCAAGGTGGTCGATGCGCTCATCACCAATTTTCACTTGCCCAAATCCACCCTGCTGATGCTGGTCGCGGCCTTTGCCGGATTCGACAGCATCCGTGCGGCCTACGCCCACGCCATTACGCAACGCTACCGCTTCTTCAGTTATGGCGACGCGATGCTTTTAGAAAAAAACTGCTTAGAACGCACCCCCGATGAAATTTGACCTGATCACCACTGACGGCGGCGCACGCCGCGGCCAGCTCCACCTCGCGCATGGCACGATACAAACGCCGGTATTCATGCCGGTGGGCACCTACGGCACAGTAAAAGCCATGACCCCGGCCGAACTCACCGAAACCGGCTTCGAGATGGTGTTGTCGAATACCTTTCACCTGTGGCTGCGCCCCGGCCTGGAGGTGATTGAAAAATTCGGCGGGCTGCACCGCTTCATGGGCTGGGACAAGCCCATCCTGACCGATTCGGGCGGTTTCCAGGTATTCAGCCTGGGCAAGCTGCGCAAGATCACCGAAGAAGGCGTGAAATTCGCCTCGCCGATTAACGGTGACAAGCTGTTTTTGACGCCGGAAATCTCGATGCAGATTCAGCACACGCTGAATTCCGACATCGTGATGATTTTCGACGAATGCACGCCCTACCCCGCCACCGAACGCGAGGCCGCCGACTCGATGCGGATGAGCCTGCGCTGGGCGGCGCGCTCGAAGGCCGCGCACGCCGGCAATCCCAATGCGCTGTATGGCATCGTTCAGGGCGGCATGTTTGAAACCCTGCGCGACGAATCCACGCGCGAACTCATCGCTATGGATTTTGACGGCTACGCCATCGGCGGGTTGAGCGTGGGCGAACCCAAGGAAGACATGAAGCGCATCCTTGCCCACACCGCACCCCAACTGCCGGCCGACAAACCCCGCTATTTAATGGGGGTCGGCACGCCATCCGATCTGGTTGCGGCCGTGGCGCAGGGCATCGACCAGTTCGACTGCGTGCTGCCGACCCGCAACGCGCGCCACGGCATCCTGTTCACCCGGCGCGGCGAAATACGCATCCGCAACGCCCGCTGGAAAACCGACACCGCGCCGATCGACGACGAATGCACCTGCCACACCTGCACCCATTTCAGCCGCGCCTATGTGCACCACCTGATCCGCGCGAATGAAATTCTCGGTGCGCGGCTCGCCACCATCCACAACCTGCATTACTACCACCGGCTGATGGCCGGGATGCGTGACGCCATCGAGGCCAAGCGCTTTGCTGATTTCACTGCCGCGTTCCACACGATGCAGGCGCAGGGCTGGTGAGATGAAACCGGCACCAAGCGCCGTGTAGAATCCGGGACGCGGAGTCTCAGCCACATAATAAAAAAACACATCCAATTCAAAGGGGAGACCATGTCCAGCAGCAAGCATTACCCAATGCAGTTCACCGGCGCCGGCGGCGAGTACTTCGTCATCTGGATCGTCAACATTGCACTCACGCTCGTTACCCTCGGCATCTATTCGGCCTGGGCCAAGGTGCGCACCCTGCGCTGGTTCTATGGGCACACCCTGCTCGATAACCAGGCGTTTTCCTACCTTGCCTCGCCGATGCAGATTCTCAAGGGCCGGCTGATTGCACTTGCCGCGCTGGTGGCGTATTACGCCACGTCCTATTTCGCGCCGATGCTGGCGGTTCTGCTGCTGCTCGCCTTTTTCATCGCCATGCCGTGGATCGTGGTGTCGGGCTTGCGCTTTCACGCGCGGATGAGCGCCTATCGTGGCCTGCGCTTCGACTTCACCGGCACGCTGGGCGAGGCAGCAGTCATCTATATTCTGCTGCCGCTGCTGATTCTGCCCACGCTTGGGCTGATCCTGCCTTACATGGCTTACCGTCAGGTCAGGTTCGTCGCTGGGAACACCGTGTACGGCCAGACTGCCGCGCGTTACGAGGGATCGCTCAAGCCGTTCTGGGGCGTGTACCTGCTGGCATTCGCGCTATTGGTGCTGCCGCTTGTTGCGGTCGGATATGGTTTCTATCAGGCGTATCAATTGCAGGCAGCCGGGCTGCCGAAGGAAATGGCCGGTGCCGCAGCAGCCGCCAGTATCGGGGGCGGCTTGATCTTCTTCTATCTGATGCTTCCGATCGTCAGTGCCATGATCATGGCACGCACCGCCAACCTGTTCTACAACGCCACCGAACTGGGCCCGGTCGGGTTCATGTCCAGCCAGCGCGCCCGCGACCTGATCTGGATTTACCTGTCAAATCTGATCCTGGTCGCGCTCACGCTCGGCATGTTCATCCCCTGGGCCAAGGTGCGGCTGGCGCGCTACCGCGCGGGCCATCTCACGGTCAGCGGCCCCGCCGACCTGGGACAATTCACCGCCGGGCAACAACAAGGCAGTACCGCTACCGGTGCCGAAATGGCCGACCTGTTCGATCTCAATCTCGGGCTGACGTGACGCGCTTTAGCGGCGAACTGTTCGACGGCGTCACCTCGCGCGCGCACCCGGTCACGGCCACACTCGGTGACGGAACCCTGCACATTGAAGGCGACGGCATCGCGCTCGCCGTCCCGCTTGGCGACGTCAACGTTGCGCCCCCCGTCGGCGCGGCGCGCGGTGTGGTGCATCTGCCCCAAGGGCGCGAACTCCACAGCACCGATCTTGCAGCGCTCGCCCAACTGACCCGGGCGCGACCGACCCGTAGTCCGGAGCGCTGGGCACGCACGCTGGAAAGCCGATTTGGCTACGCGCTAGCTGCACTAGTTGTCTCGGTCGTTGTCGTGTTTGCCGGGCTGCGCTGGGGGGTGCCCACCGCGTCCAAACTTGCCGCGCATACCCTGCCCGCCGGGCTGGATGCGCGGATTGGCAAGGAATCGCTGGCATTGATGGAAAAGTTCAGCCTCAATCCCAGCAAGCTACCCGCTGCCCGGCGGCAGGCGATTGCGCAACGCCTGGCTGAACAATGCCGCATACAGGCCTGCCCAACCCATTTGCTGCTGTTTCGCGACAGCCAGATGTTCGGCCCCAACGCGATGGCGCTGCCCGGCGGCGCCGTGGTGGTGACCGATGCGCTGGTCAAGCTGTCGCGCCACGACGACGAAGTACTCGCCGTCATTGCCCACGAACTCGGCCACGTGCAGCACCGCCACAGCCTGCGGCTGGCTCTGCAAAGCATCGGCGCCGGTGTAATCCTGGTCGCTGTTACCGGCGACATCAGCAGCGTAACCGACCTCGCCGCCGGCCTGC